>JACCDY011050871.1_pt1 | contig 49477 bp, 45 predicted proteins | sample 7446391 | NCBI WGS metagenome assembly JACCDY01 (sample SAMN15323451, study PRJNA562643) | freshwater metagenome | isolation source: river surface water | place: USA:Blue River Watershed | collected 2017-08-18
AACCTCGGTACTCACCTTGGTTTTGACAAGTTCTTGTGCGTGTTCGAGTTTATTGACACGGTAAATATACAAGCTCACGATCGCGATCGTGAGAATTGTCAATGCCATGAACGACAGGGACCAACCGACAATTCGAATCAGTTTGTTTTCTATCTGTTCTTGCAGAGAATATTTGATTCGTGTCATCTTAGGGCAACGGTACAAGACCACCCTCAGGTGTGAGTTTGACGAAAATCACGGAGGAGGGGTCGAGTGCGTCATGTCGAGTGGACGTAAATGCAGGCGCGTATTTTTTAATCGCTCCATCGTAGGTCGGAAGTTTCTCGAGCGCTGCGCGTACGTCCTCGCCACGCGTGCTTTGCGCGATATCCACCGCAAGTGCGACCAGACGCGCCGCATCATAGGCTTGTGCAATGCCAACCGGACTCGGGATATCTGCGACATTTTTATAACCGCCCGCCTTCATTGCGGCGTTGGCGAGTTTGACCGCTAATGGTCTCGTGTTGTTGACAAAAGTGAAAGTCTGGATCACCTCAAAGCGGACCTCGTTGAGGTCTTGCCCGACTAGCTCATGGAGAATGCCGCCTACGGTGCCCCAGTGGGCAATAACCGGCAAGCGTTCACTCTTTGGACGCCGGGCGATTTCCTTGATCAGGATGGCAGCTTCGCGCTCATTACCAACAAATAGCAACGCGCGGGCTTCGTTTTTCAAGCATTGGGCATACGATGCCTCGAAACTGCTGTCACCCCAGTTGTACCAGCGGATCACAGGTACGGCCAATCCCAGGTCGGCTGCCTGATTTTTGATCACGGCGTCTGACGAGCGGCCCCAGGCGGTGTTGGGCAAAATTGCGCAAGCAGTCGATACTTTTAATTGCGTAACGATGCGCTTGATCATCGCAGTGACACCCCAGCTGTCTTTGAGGGACACTCTGAAAGCGTAAGAGGGGTCGTAACCGCTATCAGTAATTTGATCGGCGGAGCCCCAGACGCTGATGATCGGCATGCGCAATCGGTGGGCTTCTTTGAGGGACTCAACTGTAATGGGGCTGTACTTACCACCAAAGACAGTCACCATATCTTTTTGTTGAGCCAGTTCAATGAAATTGTCTTTGCCGCGGGCGGTGACACCTTTGTTATCCGTGGTGAGCAACTTCAGCGGCCGACCACCCAGTACGCCACCGTTGGCATTGATGTCTTCGATCGCCTGACGCAAACCAAATTCAATCGCACCGGCTGCAGTATTGGTTTTTTGACCATATGCGCCATCGAAACCCAGATACACGGGTGGGGCGTCTTCGCGCGTGGTGGGCTGGGCTGACGCATGTGAAATAAAAACAAACGCATTCAGGAGCGCCGCACACACCAATAAGCTTGCGTGGCTTGCAAGCAGTTTGAGCCCAGTTCTTTTTTTAAAAGGAAGGGTTGGATCACGCATCAGAACGTATGACGGTATTTTGTCTTTGGACACATATGGAAAGAATCGATAGTCTTGTAAATCATGTTAACTTGAATTTGACGCCAAAATTCGGAGAATTGCCTGATGTTTGAACGGTTTATCAAGGGTCGCTCATTAGAGCTGGCCAAAAAGACAGCCTTGCATCTTCTCTCAGAGAAAGGCGAAACCAATGCTCAAAGTATGGCAACCAAGTTACTGGAGACTTTTCATTCACTGGATCGCGCGGATCAACTCAGTTTTTTTGAGTTTATGGCGGCAAGTTTTAGTCCCGACCCCCGCGCCGTGCTGGCGGCTGCCCAGCGATATGCGGATAAACCCGACCATACGAGTCTGAGCAATTTGTTTCGGACGGTTGAACCTGCCCGCCAAGAGTTGCTCAGGCGTCTGAATCGCGGGGTAGGGGGAACCCATGCCATCGTCCAGATGCGCGAACGTTTACTGGGTCACTTGAAAGCGCATCCCGGACTCAAGTCCGTTGATTCGGATATTCAGCATGTTTTTAGCTCCTGGTTTAATCCCGGATTTCTTGAATTGCACGAGATCACCTGGTCTTCGCCCGCGATCCTGCTCGAAAAAATCATCAAGCACGAGTCAGTTCATGCCATCGATGGCTGGGACGATCTGCGCAGACGATTGCAACCAGACCGCCGGTGTTTTGCGTTTTTTCATCCACAGTTACCCGGCGAACCGCTGATTTTTGTCGAGGTTGCCCTGGTTCCCGCGATCGCGCGGGAGGTTGGATCATTGCTCGATAAAAAAGCAGAGCCACTTGAGCCTAAAAAGTTTAAAACCGCAATTTTTTACTCAATCAGCAACTGTCAGCCTGGTCTCAAAGGCGTGTCGCTCGGAAACTTCCTGATCAAGCGGGTCGCGGAAAAAATTCAGCAAGAAATTCCCTCGGTCAAAACATTCTGTACGCTTTCGCCCATTCCGGGCTTTACCAAATGGCTGGACTCCGGTGTCAACGCTGAGCAATATGACCTGACGCCTGCCAAGCGCGCGAAAGTCGCTGATTCCTTCAAACTACTGCGTGCAAAAGGCCAACCATGGGCCAAGACACTTGCCGCGGGTTGGTCCAGCTTGAATGCGAACGAGGAGGAAAAAGCTGCACTTATGCGTTTGTGTTTTATTTACCTGACGCAAGAAACTTGCAACAAAGAGGGTGACGCCGTGGCAAAGTTCCATCTCTCCAACGGCGCCCAGCTCTACAACATCAATTGGGCGGCAGATTTATCGAAAAAGGGCGTGGCCCAGTCCAGCAGCCTGATGGTCAACTACCTCTACGAATTAGATTCAGTCGAAAATAATCATGAGGCTTTTGTGAACAAAAACGTGATTTTTGCCAAGAGCTTGGAAAAGCTGGTTTAGGACTTTGCGTCAAGGTTCAAAAGCTTTCTGAGAGCGGGTAGCATGTCTCTCGCTGCTTTTTCGCCCGCCTCAATGGCATGACCGCCCCGATGAAAATCCATCGCGGCGATGTCGGCCAAATCCGGGCGAATCATCAAATCCGCGGGTTCGTGCGCAAGCCTGCCTTCAGAAATTTGAAGTTGCATGATGTTTAGGCTTGTCGTGAGCACATCGAGCATCGAGGGTAGGTCAGAACCATTTCCTGCGCTCTGTGGGTTTCTGCTAGTGGGTCTGAATCTACCAAGAATGGCTTCCACGACATTGCTGGTGAGCGAAGATGCGCTCACAGACTGTGCCGGGTGTTCATTGCCATCCCCCGAAATCCGGCTTCGTCTGCCGACCAGATTCCAGTTCAAATCCACCGCGATGACGATTTGCGCACCCATCGCCCTGCATAGGGAGACCGGGATGGGATTGACGAGACCGCCATCGACCAGTAGGCGTCCATCCTTCATTTGCGGAGTAAACAAGCCAGGCAGGGCGATCGATGCTCGCACGGCCTCGATGACCTTTCCTTCTTTTAACCAAACTTCATTGCCGTTGGCGAGGTCCGTCGCGACGCAGGCAAATTTCTTTGCAAGATGTTCGATGCCCTGATCATTGAATTGCTTGTTGAAAAAGTCGACCAATTTGCTGCCTTCGATCAGTCCCCCACCCATCCTCAGGTCGATCAGGTTGATCACGGCTTGCCAGTCTAGTGTGTTGACCCAGTTGTGCATGCGTTCGAGCTGACCCGCTGCGTAAGCGGCACCGACGAGCGCCCCGATCGATGTGCCACATACAATCTGGGCAGAGATGCCGGCGCGCTCAAGTTCGCGCAGCACGCCGATATGTGCCCAACCTCTTGCCGCGCCGCTACCGAGCGCCAGTCCAATCGAAGGCATAGATGTTGTCAAAATGAGTCCGTTTAAAAAAACCATAAACATCATAAGGATAACCGCATCAACCTAGGGTTAATCGGTAGTCGTTCAGCACGCTTATGGGTATAAACTAACAAATCAGGAAAGCTGATAGTGCTTTCAAATCAAATTGAGCAAGGAGTTAAAAGTGGTAAATAAACTCATTCGTCATGTCGGATTCGCCCTGGGTGTGTTGGCTGTCGCAGCCTCCCCGATTGCATCCGCACAACAATGGCCGACCAAGCCAGTGACTTTTGTTTCTCCGTTCCCTCCAGGCGGCTCTGTTGATCCGCTCGCTCGTTTGTTCGCTGCCAAACTGTCCGAAGCGTTGGGCCAGCAGTTCATCGTTGAGAACCGTACGGGCGCCTCGGGTTCAATTGGAACAGGTTATGTCGCGAAAGCGCCTGCGGATGGCTACACGTTTGTGTTCGTCTTTGACACGCATGCGACCAACCCCTATTTGTTGCCCAAGATGACGTACGACACCATCAAGGACTTGACACCTGTCATGCTGGTGGGGACTGCTCCGATGGCGTTTGCGACATCTCCTTCCAAGCCCTACAAAACCTTCACTGACTACGTCAACGCCGCCAAAGCTAAACCCGACACGCTGAGCTATGGTTCAGTCGGTAGCGGCAGCCTAGGCCATCTGGCGATGACTTTGCTCCAGAAAGACGGCAGCTTTAAGGTTGTGCACGTCCCCTACAAAGGTGGCGGTCCAATGTCTATCGACATCATGGGCAGCCAGATCGATGGCGGTATCGGCTCCATCGCTGTGCTGGGCAACCACATCCGCAGTGGCAAGATGCGTGCTTTGGCTGTGACGAGCGAGACCCGGGCTCCTTCGTTGCCAGACGTCCCCACCATGGCAGAGCAGGGCTTCAAGGGCTTTTCCGCTGAAGCTTGGTGGGCGGTCTATGCGCCTGCCGGTACTCCCAAGGCAATTATTGACAAGCTGAATGCTGAAATGGTCAAAATTACCAAGCAGCCAGATGTTTACAAACAGTTGACCGAGACACAGGGCATGAACCTCAAGGCTAGTACACCAGAAGCGCTGGCTGCCTTTACCCAGTCCGAAATGGATCGCTGGTCCAAGGTGATCAAGGAAAACAACATCAAACCTGACTGATCTTCAGCGGTGATGATGCGATTGCAAACGCCCCTTTTGGGGCGTTTTTTCATCGCGCGATGGTTCTCGCCATTTCGAGAAAATAATGAAGAGATAGCGTTTTTTTTCCAGAAATTTTGGCTTGATCGTCCCAAGCTCTGAGTTTCAAAGCGTCATCTGAATATGGGCTCGCAATGAAATCATTCAGCTGGGTCGAATTCAATGCACCGCCTTGAAGTGACAAACTGCGCCTGGAGTCTTCAGACAGTTTTTCATAATACATGCTGTCCAATGCGCAAAGCGCTCTTTTGGCGTCCACATGCATGCGTATGGGTAGGCAGACACTAGGGGGGAATAAGTCTTTTAGGAAATGAGCCGCAAAATATTGGTGCTGGTCATCTATGCCTCTCATGCTTGGGGTGTCGCCCCTGAGGTTTAATAAATGACCAATATCATGCAGAAGCGCTGCGGTGATAAGTTCGACGGAGGACTCAGCCTCTAGTGCCAACATCGCGGTCTGTAAAGAATGCTCCAGTTGGGTCACGGCCTCGCCCGCATATTGAATGTGGCCTGACTCATGAAAGAGCCTTTCTATTGTCTTCATTCGGCTGACTCGTAATGTGACTTTAACCGTAGCGTATCGATTTCCTTGAGAATTTTGGGTAAATCAGCAACGGTATCAATTAGAAAATTGGGTTTCCCTTTTGAAAGTTTCTCGGATACTTGAGTCCGGATCAAATTTTTTTCATCTTCATTTAGACTGTGCCATTCTTCGTGCGTCAGGCCGACTTCGTTGCCACTCGCAATGACTCCAACTGTCCAGCAACCACTGTTGTATCCCTCAAGCAGACCAGGCACGGTATCGTCAACTTTGATAACCGATGTCGCTGGCCAGACATTAAGATCTAAAAAGCATTGATACATGCCTAAAGGGCTGGGACGTGATTCTGGCAAATCATCGGCACACACCAGGTTGTCGGGCGTAAAACCTTGTTCTTTAACAAGTGGTAAGACAACATTCATGATCTCTCTGTTATAGCCAGTGGTTGTTCCGACCTTAATCCCTTGGGTTCTCAAGATTTCAAGCGTTGACAAGAATCCAGGAATCAGCTGAGAGTGATCCATAACTGAAGCAGCGTTCATCGGGGTAAAAATAGCGTAGAGCTCGTCTGTGTCTTTATCGGTAAAGGGACGATTGAATTTTTGTTGCCACTGCTGATTTATGTGGGGAAGATTTCCAAGTGCATGGATATGTTTCCATTTGGGCAACCCCATCGGACCTCGGGCGTCTTCGATGCTGAGCTCGATTCCGTATTCTCCAAACAGACGTACAAAAGCTTGCATAGGCGCATGACTGCCAAAATCGATAATCGTACCCGCCCAGTCGAATACAACCGCGCTAATACTTGGATTTTTATAAACGTGATTAGTCAATTCATATTCCCCATTGATCGATAACTTCTTCGGCAATCCCAAAGGCTGTGCTTGCCCCAGTTCCGCTGATCACGCTTACCACGCGAATATCATTATTAGGTGAAATGATCAGCGCATCATTGCCTGTCTGGCCGACTGGATATTTTCCGGTCCAACGATGCGTGACGCGATATTCATCCAGAAGAATGGTGCGTTGGAGCTGTTCAAGGATGAGCGTGTCGACAGACTCTTGAGCAAATGGCTCAACATCCGAAACGGGGTGGTGGGAGTCGCCTACAACTAAGCTACCATCCTCGCTTTGTACAGCAATCAGGTGTATGCCAGCGTCAAGGCTGGGTTTTTCCTCGAGCAAGAGTCGATCTAAAAGAGCTTGATGACAATTTAACCCGGTGTATCCCGCATAGCGTACTAGACTCAAATCTGACATGACGGCAGCGTGGAGCGGGAGAGGGCGTGATGGTTGGATCCTTAGCATCTGGAGCTGGGTGTGAGTCAGACGGTGAGGTGCTAGATAGGGCTCGGCAATACCGCTCAGTTCAGTACCGGGGCACAAAATCAGTTTTTCAGTATGAAAAATATTGCTAGCTGTTCGTAACTGGGGAAGATTAATTTCCAGAAGTTCATGACCGAAAAAAAAGTCAACACCCATTTCTTGACTGAGCCACATGGCAAGCTGACCGATAGCATCTTTGGACTCGACGCGTAACTCGTGCGGACTGTAAAGACCGCCAAGAGCATGCTCGCTCCTGATTTCCGGAAAACGTTGACACATAGTTTCTGCGCTCAACAAGCTACAGTCCTGTCCCATTTCAGTTTGCTGAAAAGATTCCAAGATTTCAAGAGCCTCGAAACGCTGACCGACAACGATCAGACCCTGGTGGCAAATCGGAATGCCGGCTTTAGGCGCGACCTCAGCCCATAGCTGTCTTGAACGCATCGCGCGTCGCCACGTATCGCCTGCGCGTTGCCCGGTGACGGTGATAAATCCAAAGTTTCTGACAGAGGCACCGATGCATCGATGATTTTTTTCTAAGACCGCGACTCGCAAGCCTTTTCTGCTAGCCATCCAAGCGTGAGCTAAACCGACAATGCCTGCTCCCGCTACGACCACATCGTATTTAGTGGAATGCATAGAGGCGCTCCGCAGTCACAAAATTCTTGCCACGCGTTGAATTCAAAGCTGCCTGAATCCGAGCATCAATGCTTGGACTCTTATCATTCAGTAAAACAGGCTGATAACCGAGTTGAATAAGCCATTCTTGAAGTTCCCATTCATCATTGATGATAGGCTCCATTGCTGCGCGTAAATAAATGCCAAGTTCTTCAGACGATTCGCGAGCGAGTTTGTAGACCCGGGGAAGCCATTTGGCACAAGCTTCACCATGAGAAATGCCCTGTACAAGCGTATCCTCATAGGAGAGGGCATGGACAAGAGCAGTCTCGGTTAAAGCCATTGCCTGGCCCGCCCAAAGAGCAGCTTGACTCATGTCGGATCTCAGCGTGATGTCGTGAGGATGATCAACAAGGCCTGGCAAGGCACGGGTAATTTGTTGAGCCGCGGACATCGCGAATGCGAACGCTTTTGGCACGCGCTTTCGATTCCAGATTGACTCAAGAGCGTGCGCAAGGGCGTCTACCCCGCTGTCGCGCGTGACAACCCAGGGAGCAGTCAAACAAAGTTCAGGGTCGATTACGGCCCAGTCTGCAGTTGCAGCGCTACCAAAAAAAGAGTGCTTAGAGCCATTTTGCAGATTCCAAAGCGTTGCTGTGGAAGAGACTTCGCTGCCAGTTCCTGCAGTGGTTGGCAGCAGCAGGAGAGGGCAGGCGACAAAGTCCTCTATGTGATTGGCGCGATCCAAAACACTCAGGATAGACGCATGAGGGGGCAATGCAATGCGCATGGCTTTCGCTAAGTCCAGCGTGCTTCCGCCTCCGATGGCGATCAGAGTGGGAAGATCCCTCCCGGAGTGACGTGTCCAAAATTGATCTCGCATCCGATCGGTGAGATCAATCGTCATGAGCCCATCAGGACAATATAAAATTTCTTTTAGACGCGAGCCAAACATGAGACGTATTTCTGCTATTAGGGACCTGCTTGCGTGGGCATGTAGCAGGATGACAACAGGTCTATCCCCAGTTAGATTCGGCAAGCTGTTGCGTGCTCCGATACTGAACAAGATTTCTGGTTTTAATTCGTTCATGTCACACGACTCCTCAGATAGGCTGAAATGACATCAATGAGAGTGACGGTTCCAACTAATATGATCAGAACAGCACATGTTTCTGCATATTGAAAGCCGCGTATCACTTCATACAAAATCACGCCAATTCCACCTGCGCCGACCATACCCACAACAGAGGCAGAACGGACGTTAGACTCAAATCGGTAGAGGCAGAAAGAAATCCACATTGGCAAAACTTGTGGAAGAACGCCAAAAACAATTTCTGCGAGTTTTGAACCACCAGCCGCGCGGATTCCCTCTACGGGCCTGGGATCTATCGCTTCAACAGCTTCGGAAAATAATTTGCTGAGCGTTCCGGTTGTGTGTACAAACAATGCGAGTACGCCTGCAAAAGGGCCAAGGCCGACTGCGACGATGAAAAGTAATGCGAATACCATCTCGTTGACGGCACGCAACGCGTCCATGACACGACGTAAAGGTTGATATACCCACGACCGAACAATATTGGAAGCGCAAAGCAATCCCAGTGGTATTGAAACTAATACGGCTAATAGAGTTCCCCACAAGGCGATATGGACGGTGACAATCATCTCCTTTAGGTAGATACGCCAGTCCAGAAAATTAGGTGGGAAAAAATCCTTGGCAAGTGTGACGATATTTCCGGAATCCCGAATCAAATCAACAGGTCGGATTTCGGCACCTTGCCAAGCCCAAGCCAGCATCAGGAACGCGAAAAACCAGCCTAGGTAATAACCCAGGCCGGGTCGTCCCGCACTTGCGCGTGCTTTGACACGCTCAAGTGGAGTCTGATGAGCGTATTCTGCTGTCATTGGAGTTTAGCGAGAGCTTGATCGATCTCTTTAACCTTTGCGTCTTTTTCAGCCTGATTCATGCCAGCAGAGGACAACACCTTTTGTCGGTCTTTGAAGAGTTCGAGTTGACGGATGGGTTTGAGCTGGTCGTTGTTTGATGCTCTGAAGCCGCCATAGTTATAGATATTTTTCAGGATTTCTTTCTCTTGAGCATCTGATTGAGCATATCCCAATACAAACGTGCGTAATTTTTCCTTGATGGCGGGATCCAAATCTTTACGCCAGACAAAGGGGTCACTCGGTATGAGTGGACTGGTCCAGATGACTCTGAGTTGTTCGAACAGTTCGGGTTTCGTCGCCTTTAATCGACCCATGTCTTCGGTGTTGTTGGTCGCAACGTCAAGTTGCTTGGCCAGGACCGCCTGAATATTTGCACCGTGACTGCCGTTTCGGACAGATTTGAAGATCGCCCGGGGATCGACTTTTCGTTCAGAAAAAACGTAATACGTAGGAACTAGAAATCCTGATGTTGAATTTGGGTCGCCAATACCAAAATTCACATTTTTTGAATTCTTAAATACGTCGTCCAGCGTTTTGTAAGGCGAGTCCTTATGCGTAATCAATAAGGCCTCATAACCATAGCTACCGTCGGCGTACATCAATTGGGCAAAGATTTCACCATTGGCTCGATCAACTGCTTCCATGGCAGCTTTGTTTCCGTACCATGCAACCTGAACTTTGTTAAAGCGCATGGCTTCGATGACGCCTGCGTAGTCAGTTGCATAGAATGATTTAACCTTCAAGCCCGTTTTCTTTTCCATATCCTTAAAAAATGGTTCCCATTTCTCGCGCTGAGCAGAAGCTGAGTCTGTCGCGATGATTCCAAATGAGATTTCTTGTGCGAGCACGATCGTGCTGGATATTGCCAAGCAGGCGGAAGCGATGAGATGACGAATTTTCATAAAAAACTCCAGATTAGGCGCTGAGTAATGTTGGGTACTTCTCTGACATTGATGGGTTGATTAAATATGATTCAGTGACAATCTCTTGCGCATCCGATCCATATAAATCCTGTAATCGGTGCGCTGTGAGGTCTGCTACGGGGCCGTCATAAATCATTCGTCCTTTGCGCATTCCCAAAGCGCGGTGACAATATGTTTGAGCGATTGAAATCTGATGCAAACTGACAAGTAGCGTCATACCAAGATCCTGCGTGAGTCCAAAAAGGACATCCATGACTTTTTTTGCAGAGGAGGGATCTAGCGATGCGACTGGCTCGTCCGCGAGCAATAATGTTGATCCGCGCAGTAGTGCGCGAGCCACGGCAACCCGTTGTTGCTGGCCTCCCGATAATGTCGAGGCACGCTGATAGGCTTGAGGGCCCAGACCAACCTTGTCGAGGCATTCAATCGCTGCAACTCTTTCAGCTTCGGTAAACCGTCTAAGCAACACATCCGTTAATGATTTATTGGCCACGCAACCTATGAGTACGTTTGTGATGACGTCGAGTTGGCCAACTAAATTGAACTGTTGAAATACAACGCCTATTGTTTTACGAATTTCACGGATCTGCGGGGAGAATTTATTATCCTCATAGAGGTGTCGATCATTCACGCTAATTGAACCGCTTCCAGGATCAATTTTCTCCAAGCCGCAAAGCATTCGAATGAGTGTGGATTTGCCAGATCCGGAAGCGCCGAGAAGAGCAACAGATTCTCCTTTTGCAATCGAAAAACTTACGTCATCCACTGCAAGATATTTTGAGCGACCAAAACTATGGTTATTGAATGTTTTTGAAATATTCTTGATTTCTAATAAAGGTGCGCTCATACAATGAGTTCCTCTTCGACACTTTTGTTAATACTCGACCTGTAGGGCCAATGAACGATTTTCAATTCGCCAGTGTGGGTTTCGACAATGGCCGAAAGACTTTCTACCCAATCCCCATCGTTGCAATACAAAACGCCATTGATTTGACGAATTTCAGGACGATGGATATGCCCACACAACACACCGTCATAACCACGTCTCTTGGCTTCTTCGGTCAGAATAGTTTCAAATTGCGTAATGAAAGAAACAGCATTTTTGACTCGATGTTTCAGATACTGGGACAGAGACCAATAAGACAGTCCAAACTTGTGGCGCAAATGGTTGAACGTGTTGTTGACTTTTAAAATAAAGTTATAAAGCGAGTCACCTAAGTAAGCGAGCCACTTGGCATGCTTGATAATCCCGTCAAACAAGTCGCCATGTGTAATCCAGATTTTTCTCCCATCGAGAAGCTCGTGCGTCGCTTCATCGACAATTGCGATATCTCCAAATGCCATACCTGCGAAGGGGCGAAGTGCTTCGTCGTGGTTCCCCGCGATATAGATCACTTTTGTACCTTTCCTGGATTTTCTCAATATTTTTTGAATGACGTCATTATGGCTTTGGCGCCAATACCACCCTCTCTTGAGTTGCCAGCCGTCAATAATGTCGCCTACAAGATAAAGATGTTCTGATTCATTGAATTTCAGAAAATCAACTAAATATTCGGCCTTGCAGCCCGGAGTTCCCAAATGAACGTCCGAAATCCATATGGCTCGGTATCGCTCGTGACATTGATCTGGAATCGAAAATTCAGTTGAATTCATGCAACTGAGTATGCTCAGACAACATGACGTTTTTATGTCGGGATGATGAATTTATCGTGACATGCGAGAGAATTACTCTTTTCGTTTATAAGTTCATGCCAGATATTTTCTGTTCTTCGAACGATTTCCTCCCATGAGTGTTCTTTAGCAGTGGTGATTGCTGAGCAGCCTAATCGGCGGATGAGGGATTGATTCAAAATCGTTGAAGTGACGGCCTGTATAAAGGCACTTTCATTGCCAGGCTCGATGGTGATTCCGTTTTTTCCTGATTCGATCAGTTGACCTGCAGCCGCGTGCTTGTAGGCAATAACAGCCAATCCGCTTGCCATGGCTTCAATCGTGACATTTCCGAATGTTTCAGTCAGACTTGGAAATACAAAGATATCCGCGCTTGCATAGTGTTCAGCAAGTTCTTGACCGCTTTTTTTCCCTACAAAAATGGCTTCAGGACATTTTTTTTGCAGAGACTCTCTCATTGGACCATCTCCAACGACGATAAGCTTGACACTTGAATCGATATTTCTTGCTTGTTCAAAGCTGCTGATCATCAGCTCTAGATTTTTCTCTACCGCGAGTCGACCTACGGAAAGAAGAACAATATCGGTTGGAAGAGCACCCCATGATTCTCGTAATTGAGTGGATCGCAACGCATCTGAAAATTGATGCGTATCGACTCCCCTTGGAATGACTTTGAGGTTTAACAGTCCCGAATCCTGGAGTTCAGTCTTGAGTTTTTCCGTTGGCACCATCGTGCAGTTGGTTGCATTATGGAAATACTTCATATATCCCATGATCACGGGCTCTAGAAACCCAAGTTTGTACAAGGAGCTATATGCATGAAAGTTAGTCCTGAAATCGGAGGTGACAGGGATGCCTAGCCTAGAGGCCGCTTTTAATGCAGACCAGCCAAGTGGACCTTCTGTCGCGATATGAACAATATCTGGTCGTCTCTGTTCCCACCGGTTGGTCAATCTTCGCTGTGCTGGCATTCCCATGCGCAATTCGCGGTATAGAGGGATGGGCAGGGACTTGACCAAGAAATCTGATTGATTTTGTTTGTGTTGAGAGATGATTTGATCTGTCACCTGTCTGGGTCTGACAACCTCGACATGATGTTTGGATTTTCTCAATCCTTTCACTAGCATTGAGATGGTGTGGGCAACGCCATTTATCTCTGGTGGATAGGTTTCGGTGACAACTTCAATATGAAGCGGTGAAACTGAGTGCGAGCGAACTGATTCGTTTGGCTGATTGTTCACTGACATGGCTAGGTATCCAAGTTGAGTGATCTTCACTCTAATAGGACTCTATAACCGTTTGATGACAGTATTAGTTTTATTCACATTGTCATGACAACTTAACATCCATGGTTCAGTCTTAAGCCTGAAGTGCCTCGTTATCAACTGAAGTGCAAATCAATGGATGGATACATTCATTGATCATATTGAAATAATTTATGAATGGAGTCCTCTATGCAAAAACTCATGGGACAGCTTGCTGTTCAGCGTTGGGATGATCATCGTCTCTATCACCACAGCAGAATTAATCAAAGTCTTCATTTAATTAGTGCGCTTTCTTTTATTTTTTCATACGTTATGCTGTTTATTAATCCTGTCATCGCTTCTCTTGTTGCTTGGCTAGTTTCTATGACAACGAGACAAGCGGGGCATTTTTTCTTTGAACCAAGAGGTTATGACTATGTCAACAATATGACTGATGCCCATAAAGAAGACATAAAAGTTGGCTACAACATCCACAGAAAAATAGTGTTGATGAGTATTTGGGCGGCAATTCCTTTCATTGCATACATTTATCCGACAGCGCTTGTTTGGGCCGTATCGGATCGCTATCATGACCTCGTGAGTATCACTGCTTTCTGGTGGTTGTACTTGGGTGCTGCAGGAATGCTGTTTCGGATGCTCCAGTTGGCCGTGCAAGATCATCCACTGAGTGCGCTGGCTTGGGGAGTCAAAATATTGACGGATCCATTCCATGATGTGAAGCTTTACTACAAGTCTCCTTTTTTTCTCTTAAAAGGCGAAATGATTGATCCCATGACTCACGTGCAGTCTAAGTAGTCTCTTTCATTTTCAGTCGCGCTTTGAGCAGTTCGAGCGCGACTGAACGTTTGATATGTTGATTAGTTTGCGTTTCTGGCACCCACCACCATCCGTCTCTTTGCATGGCACTGGCGGCCGAGACGAAGCGTCTACAAAACTCTGAAAAATCTTCGTCAGTAAAGGCGAGATTAAATATCAATCTCCCCGTTCCTACCCAGCTTAGGCAAATTCCCTCTCTTCGCAGATAAAACTGAAGCATCCAGTTGAAGCGACTCGGTACGTTGAAAATCACAGTCCATATGGTACTCATTGAAACCATTTTTAACGGGAGATTGAGCCGTTCAAGTTCAGTATTGATTTGATTGTGTCTGCTTTCCCACACAGAATCCATATTTGCATAAATTTTTTGAATCTCAGGTTCTTCTATTTTCTTAAGAAAACTATTCATTGCGCCCATGACATACGGATTTGCATTGAATGTTCCACGCGAAAAGCAAATATCCGCCGGATTGTCTTCGCGATAGCGTTTCATGATCTCAGATCGGCCACACAGGACTCCAATCGGTAATCCTCCACCCAGAGTTTTCCCGTAAGTGACGAGATCCGCTTGAATGCCAAAGTACTCCTGGGCACCCCCGTGCGCCAGTCTAAAGCCTAAAAAGACCTCATCCATGATGAGGATAATTTTTCTCTTTGTGCATACGGCTCTTACTTCCTGGAGCCATTCTGTGTAAGCTTGTCGATCGTAATGTGCGGATCTTGATCCATCTATGAGAGTGGAATCGACAGGAGCAGAGCGATTAGGATGCATACCTTGAATTGGGTTGATCAGTATGCAGGCGATATCTTTACGTCGACGTAGGACACGTAATGTGTTTTCATGCATGTCTCTGAGTGTCAGGGTGTCAGAAGAGGGTGGCATCGGATTGCCCGGGCCGGGTTGTACATCGTCCCACCAGCCATGGTATGCGCTCGTCAAGCGAACGATTTTTCTCCGACGCGTATGATATCTGGCGACTCTAACAGCCTGCATGACAGCCTCTGTGCCAGACATGTGAAAAGTGACTTCGTCCATACCGGAGATTTTTGTGATGCGTCGCGCATTGTCCAGAACGCAAGGGTGATAGCCACCGAGCACTGGACCAAGCGCCTCGACTGTCGCCGAGCCTTCTTTGATGCACTCTTTGTAAAAGTCTTGACCAAACAGGTTCACTCCGTAGGCTCCGCTGACATCGATGTAACGTTGTTGATCAAGGTCAGTGATCCACACCCCATTTGTATGGTGATAAAAACTCCCTAACAAAATATTTTTTTCAATAATTTTTTGGAATTGAAAGGGAACCCGGTACCTCCCAGTGAGTTGAAGATCTGATAACAATTCTTTTGCTTGCTGCGTCATGACAAGCGTTTGGGGACTTTTTGTTCTCAATGATTGGCATAAAGACTCAAATGCAGCTTTCCGTTGAATAACAATATTTTCGGGTGCATGGTCGATGGCGAGCCATTCATTTTCTTTGTATGAATATCCTTTGATCCATCCGGATATTCGTTTTGCCCAGCGCAAGTGCCCATTAAGTCCTGGTGATTTCGCTAGCGATAACTGTATGCGTTGCACGAATGCCGCACCCGCCCACAAGGCGAGTATTGTCACAATAGCGTATTGGAATAGTTGCAGAATGGTCATGTTTGGAAGTCCTGGCATCAAGGCTTTCTTTTTATACAGACTGCATGACTAAATGATGAAAATCGCTCAAACCATCAGAAATATATTTGCGAACGAGGATTTAAATTTTTTGCTAACCAATCGAATTCCAAGGCATGCCTTGACTGTTTTCATAGGTTGGTTCAGCAAAATTGAGTCAGCATGGATTCGAGATCTCTCCATTTTTATATGGAGAATCTTTACAGATTTAGATCTCTCTGAAGCCAAAAAGACTCAATTTAAAAGTCTTCATGATTGTTTCATCAGAGAGTTGAAAGAGGGTGCGCGTCCAATCAATGATGCTGAGAGTGTCCTGATCAGTCCGAGCGACGGAATCGTGGGAGAGTGTGGCATCATCAAAAACGGGCAGGTTTTTCAGGCTAAAGGCTTTCCCTACCAAATCTCCGACTTATTAGGATCCCATATCGACCCAGTCAGTCTCGAGGGCGGGGTTTATGTCACGTTGCGGTTGACTTCTGCGATGTATCATCGATTTCATGCGCCTTACTCTGGTGTGATTGATCGTGTGGTCTATCACTCAGGCGATACATGGAACGTCAATCCTGTCGCGTTGAAAAGAATAGAGAATTTATTCTGTAAAAATGAACGGGCTGCGATTTCCATGCAAATCGCGGCGGGTCGATACAAAATTTATCTGGTCCCGGTTGCCGCGATACTGGTCGCAAGTATTCGCTTGCATGGTCTAGACGTCACTTTAAATAGCCATTACAGAGGGAGTCATCATCTGAAATGCGCACTTCCATGCGTCAAGGGCGAGCAACTCGGTTGGTTTGAGCACGGTTCAACAATCATTTTGTTCGCCCCATCTGGTTTTTCACTCGCGCCAAATATCGCGAACGGTATCACTATCAAAATGGGTACTGCTCTTTTTCAGCTACCGCCGTTATGATGGGTCGAAACCCAGTCGCTTTCTGTAGCGTGGATTCATCTGCGAAACGGTTAGTAGCATGGGAAAGTCGACTGTATTAAAGTCGGGATCCCAGGCGGGTTCACCACAAACCTTGACGCCGAGTTTTAGGTATCCATCGATCAGGGCGGGAACGTTTGCGGGAAGCTCTGGGTTGACCTGTTCAATCGGGTAAGGGTGGTGGGGTGTGACTTTCAAGCCATGATCTTGCTGGGGGTACTCTCTGACACTGCGCCAGACTTCAGCTGCAGTGACTCCGTCATCGCGTAGGCTGACGCTTGCGCAACCCAGTACATATTGATAATTGTTCTTCCTGATAATTTCAGATAATCCTGTCCACAACATCATGAGGGTTGGGCCGCTGCGGTAGTCTTCATCTATGCACGCTCGTCCAAACTCCACGATTTCATGTCTGATTGAATCCAGTCCTGCGAGATCAAACTCCGATTCGGAGTAATAGCCACCTGCCTGGACTGCCTGTTCGGGTCTTAGCAATCTATACGTTCCAACTACCTGCTGAGTCGTCTGATCGCGTACCAGCAAATGGTCACACCACTGGTCGTATTTGTCTTGATCGATATCTGTGGAAGACCCTTCAAATATTGCACCATATTCCTTACTAAAAACGGCATGTCTTAATCTTTGCGCTTCCTCGATTTCTAATGCTGTTTTTGCAATGCCAACAGAAAGAGACGAGTTGCTTTTATTATTTTGTTGATGGATACGAAAGTCATTTTTAGCGGGGATTTGGATCAGCATTGTCTGGTATCTCCGTTCGACAACGTGATGATCAAAGACTTGGATTTCATTTCAATGACTATTCAGTGAAATTTTTATGACGTTTGACTGTCATCACGATGTCATGTTTCTTGTGTGTACTAACTTTTGAATGAATTGATGTGATCCGCACCAACTCCAAGGATTGAAAGATGAGTCAGAACAAAGTGAATGCAAATTTTCAGACTGTTTTAGGACAGGCACTCAGTAGTCCCGCAAGAAGAATGGTGCTTAAAGGTGGTTTGGGTTTGAGTGCTCTCGCCCTATTGCCTGAAACATTGCAATCCGCCTTTGCCTCTCCCGTGACTGGAAATGTTCAGTCAGGTCTTGGATTTCATCCGGTCGATAAAAGTCTGTTGGATGATGTGCTTCTGCCGCCCGGATATCGATATTCGATTTTGCATGCGACGGGTGATGGAATGATGCCTGGCGTTGCTCCATACTCCAATGCAGGTATTGAGTCAGACGACTGGTCAGGTCGTATTGGCGATCATCATGATGGTATGGAATTGTTCTATGTCGATGACAAGGGTCGATATTCAGCCAAAGCTACGGATCGAGCTGTTTTGTGTGTGAATCATGAAAGTTCCGCAGATGCTCATTTTTTACATCCCAAAGGTCAGACATCCGCGGGTTCAACTGGTAAGAAATTTGACCAGTTCGGTGCGTGGGACCTGGGTGATCGACCCGAAACAGAAGTCATCAAGGAAATCAACTTGCATGGTGTTTCTATCGTGGAGTTGGTTCGAGAGGGCAACGGCTGGAGGTATCGTGTTGACGGCTCGTTGAATCGTCGGATTACCCCCGAGACAAAGATGTTGATGGCTGGCCCATCTGATAGTCTCCATCAAATCAACCGATACATGAGCACCCGTTACGATCCGACGGGTCAATCTAGTCGCGGAACATTGAATAACTGTGGCCATGGGAAGACGCCTTGGGGAACATATCTGACTTGCGAAGAAAATTGGGCGCGTTATTTTCAAATCACTCCCGAATCTGCACCTCTGCAACCCAAACAAATCGCTGCGCTCAAGCGCTATGGTGTTGCTTCCCAGCCACTGAGTAAAGATTTAAAAAAGGCATACAGTCAGGGTTGGCATACTGTCTCATCGAAGGATGACCGTTTCGCTCGCTGGAATATTGCACTGTTAAGCGCTTCGCCAGAGGGTGATTTCCGACAAGAAGCCAATACCTTTGGTTTTAATGTGGAAATTGATCCGTTGGAGCCAAGCTCAATGCCGGTCAAGCGCACCGCGATGGGTCGCTTTGCCCACGAGGCGGCGGTGTGTGCCGAACCCAAAGCAGGAGAGCCGCTTGCCTTTTATATGGGATGCGATTCTGTTAACGAGTACATCTATAAATATGTATCTGAAGAACGATGGGATCCCGCTGATGTTGGCGGCGGGATTCGAGTGGGGGATAAATATCTGAACGATGGTCGGCTGTATGCAGCCCGTTTTAATCCGGATGGCACGGGTGAGTGGCTCGAGCTGACATTCCAGGACCCAAAGATTCAGTCTTTCGGGGGGTATCGATTCTCTAACCAGGCAGACGTTCTCGTGCATGCACGATTAGCCGCCGATGCGGTGGGTGCGACCCCTATGGATCGCCCGGAATGGGGCGCGGTCAATTATCGTAATGGCGATATTTACTTTGCGCTTACAAACAATAGTGCAGCGAACCGAACGCCCGCTAAAGTTAACGCGGCGAATCCGCGTGCCTATAAAGATCCCGATGGAATCAAGAGGGCTGGTAATCCTCACGGTCATATCATACGGTTCCGCGAGCAAGATGTTCGTTCAAATGCCAAGGTTTTTTCATGGGATATTTTCCTTTTTGGCGCAGAAGAGGACGATCCTCGTTCGAATTTGTCAGGTCTCACTGCAGCGAACTCTTTTTCCTCACCGGATGGACTTTGGTTTAGCCGGGCGACGGGAATATGCTGGATTCAAACCGATGATGGTGCGATGACCGATGAAAGTAACTGCATGATGTTGGCAGCCATTCCCGGATCAGTCGGGGATGGCGAGAAGCTGACTGTCGCCAACTCAATGCAAGTTGGCTCCGAGAAGTTGGATGGATCCCAAGAAACATTCGTTGGCGCGACACTTGGCGAGGCTCGCCTGAGGCGGTTCTTGGTGGCACCAAGGGGGGCTGAGGTCACCGGACTGACTGAGACTGAGGACGGTCGAACGCTTTTTGTGAATATTCAGCATCCTGGCGAGAAAACGCCTGCCTTGGGCGGCAAGGATCAATTTTCCCTTGAAAGCGCCTGGCCGGGTAATCAAGGATATGGACAGCCCGGCAGGCCGCGTTCTGCCACGATCATGATCCAGCGTGAAGATGGTGGGTTGATCGGGCTCTAGAGGGTTTCCCGTCATCAAATTGAAATATTGCATTGTTAACGTGTCGTGTATATTGTTTAGATTCCTTAATTGCCTTTTAGGCGGCTTTAGTTGACGGGAAATTTCATGTCAGACAAACACCTTTCATCGCAGTTCGATACCGAACTTAACGCTCTTTGTAGCAGTTTGCTTGAAATGGGTGGGATGGTCGAATCTCAGATACAGGATGCCACTCGAGCCTTTTCAGAAATGAACATCGAGTTGTGTAAGTCCGTGATTGATCGCGAAAAAACAATCAATACAAAAGAAATTGAGATTGATTTAGCCTGTACTGAAATCATTGCCAGAAGACAACCTACGGCCAGGGATTTGCGTCTGGTCATGGCCGTTTCCAAAGCCATTACAAATCTCGAGCGTGCGGGTGACGAGGCTGAAAAAGTCGCAAAACGTACGCGCCGAATCATTCGAAGTGGAGCAGAGCACAAGATTAATGTCGCAGAAATTATTATTTCTGGTCAGCTCGCGCTCAAGCAACTGCGTCAGAGTTTGGATGCATTTGCACGCTTAGACCGAGACGCGGCGGTTGAAATCGTGTTGGACGACCGGCAGATTGATGAAGAGTTCCGTGCTTTTGTGCGAAAGCTCACGTCATATATGACCGAGGATCCGCAAACGATTGCGACGGGTCTGGATATGTTGACGATCGCCAAGTCCATCGAGCGAATTGGCGATCATGCCAAAAATATTGCTGAGTTCGTTATTTACGTCGTAGGTGGCTACGATGTGAGACATTCCCCCAAAAGCGAATTGCATAAACGCGCCGCTGAGGAATAACTCGGTCATGACCCATCGTATTTTGATCGTCGAGGACGAGCTTTCTATTTCTGAATTGATCGCCATTAATCTGAAGCATGCTGGCTACGATGTCCAGCAAGCCTTTCAAACTGAAGAGGCAAACATTCAGGTGAAGGAGTCTTTACCTGACATGATGATTCTGGATTGGATGCTGCCAGGTAAATCTGGTGTTCAATATGCAAAAGAACTTCGCGCCAACGCGCTGACAGCAAGTATTCCTATTCTGATGTTGACCGCAAAGAGCGAAGAGGCTGACAAGGTTCAGGGGCTTGACTCGGGTGCGGACGACTACATGACCAAACCCTTTTCGACCAAAGAACTGGTGGCAAGGGTGAATGCTTTGTTGCGACGTCATAGCAGAGTACCCACAAATGATGATCTGATGGTTTTGGGTGCCTTGAGGCTTGATCCTGTCACTCACCGTGTGACGGCAGAGTGGCCTCACTCTACGCGTCGTGAGATTATTGTTGGACCGACAGAGTTTCGTCTTTTACAATTTTTAATGGGGGCCCCCGAGCGTGTTCATTCGCGTGCTCAGTTGCTTGATCAGGTTTGGGGTAACGAGGTCTTTATTGAAGAACGCACGGTCGATGTCCACATCAGACGACTACGCGTTGCACTGGCTGTCGCTAAGTGCGATGTGTATATCGAAACAGTGAGAGGTGTCGGGTATCGCGCGACAAGAAATCCAACGGCAGTGAGTTCTGACAACGATTTGACGTAGTCAATCACGCAGAAATGGTAACTCAGCATGACGCTTTATCTCGGCAGGTTCTTGGTATGGATTTCTATCGCAATCCTGATCGGCTGGTTAGTCGACATGGTTGCGGGATTTCCATTAGGCTTGCTTGTGGCGGTAGGCGTGATGGCAATACCAGTTGCCCGTAGTTATCACTATCTTTCAAAGCTACAAGAACTCAACTTACAGGACACAAGCAAATCAACGCCTCAGGCTTCTGGAGCTTGGGGGGATGCTTTTTCCAAAGTCGATCGTATTCTGATGGATGCACGGGGTCAGATTCAGTCATTGGAGACCCGCCATAATCGTTTTATTCAAGGTTTTCAGGCATCACCTAACGGTGTTGTGATGCTGGATGACGGTCTTCATATTGAATGGTGCAATGCAAGCGCTGAAAACTTTTTCGGCATCAATGCGCGCAAAGACAGCCTGCAAAATATTAGTTATCTGGTGCGCAATCCTGACTTTGTGAATTACCTCTCGATGCGTCGATTTGAAAATCCCATTGTTATTCAAAGGATGGGTTTTGCTCACGAGCTTTCCATTGCCGTTCAAGTCTTTCCTTTTGGTAGTGATCAATTGCTGTTACTCGCTCAAGATGTGACGGATCTCCAAAAAACGGAAGCAATGAGACGTGATTTTGTCGCCAATGTTTCGCATGAAATTCGAACACCTTTGACGGTTTTGATTGGTTTTCTGGAAACGATGCAATCCATTGAACTATCCGCTGAACAACGTAATCGTTACCTCAGTTTGATGATGACTCAGTCTTCACGGATGAAAAGTCTGGTTGAAGACCTGTTGACCCTTGCTAATTTAGAAGCCAATACATCTTTTGCTCCAATGCAGGAGTTTGATGTGAAAGCTGAGATGGCGAGTTTGAAAATAGACGCCGAAGCGCTCTCGGCCGGGCGACACAAGATTATTTTTGATGTGCTAACGGACACCGCACTCTATGGTGAACGCCGCGAGTTACATTCGGCTTTTAGTAATTTGATTTCGAACGCTATTCGTTATACCCCTGAGGGTGGGCAAATTACCGTTTCCTGGAGTCTGAGTCCAAGTCGTCACGGTATTTTTTCCGTCACGGATACAGGTCCTGGCATTGATGCCGTTCATCTTCCCCGAATAACCGAGCGTTTCTACCGTGTTGATGGGAGTCGCTCCCGTGACACGGGAGGCACTGGCTTGGGCCTTGCGATTGTCAAACACATCGCGACACGACACAACGCGCAGTTATTGATTACGAGTGTCGTGGGCGAGGGCAGTACATTCAAACTCAGATTTGCGCCGGAACGCCTGATTTAAAAATCAAAGAAACTGCACGCGTTTGGTAATTTGAGCGAGATCATTGCTCGCCGATTGGAGTACGCCAGCGGCCGATTCTGTGCCGCTGATTAAGCCTGCACCCGAAACGGGGGCTAAATTGTCGACTTTAAAGCGCGCATCTCCAGCTTTGGCTTTGATGAAACAGTCTTCATCAAAATACAGGCGGTCGCCATCATCATCGATTTCGTCGAAATCCACATTTTTGGCGCCAAGCAAGGTGGCGATTTCTTTTGATTCGCCGTTGAGTTCTACGCTGCTGATGGTGCGTGTGGCGGGGTCGATCAGGTATGCGCGCATGTCTTTTAAGTACTCCTGAGTTTATTGTGTGGCGATAGCATAGCTGACATGGTGATGTCCGCAAGCATAAGCCCTTTGGCTACTGCGGTTCGATAAATTTTGAATTAATGTAACGATATTATTTCACCCGATTCCCGGGTTCATGGATATAGCTTGAATATTGATATCGCTTCGCTTTATCTGATTTTGGCGCTTTTTTTCTTTCTGCTGCCTGTCGCAGTTTTTTTTGCGACCTCGGAATTTCGCGATCGTCAAGTGTATTGGTGGTGTGTGGGCGGCTTGGGGACAAGTCTGGGCTTCATGTTTGTCGGACTTAGAGGCGTCGTCCCGGATATCGTGAGTTTTTACTTTGCGCATGTCTTTTTTGCAATTGGATTCAGTTTTCGCTCCTTGTCTTTACGGCTTGAGATGTCGATCAACATTCATCGTACGGCGCTGATTTATGCCGCGATTGGTTCGATTTATGTCATCGTTTTTTCACTACTCGTCTACACAAATGCGAGTGAGTTTTATCGCCTCAATTGGGTACATGGCTACCTTGTATTAATGTCCCTGGATCTGCTGTGGATCAGTCAATCGATTTATCACGAGCTTAAAAACAAGGGTGGCAAACTTATTGCTTGGATGGCTATCTTTATTTTGATTGGTTTGCTCGTGAGAATGGTGGGCTACACCACTGAACTCGGTGGTGTGGGGGTGTTTGAAAAAGGGACCGATCAATACATTGGCATCTTTTTCATCATGATCGGTTACGTATTGGGTAATTTCGGCTTTATTCAACTCCGCCTTGAAAAGCTCTGGGAATATAAAAAAGCTGTGGATGTTCAACTGGCCGATACGCGCAGTAAAAATTTAACGCTTGAAGAGATCCTCGAAGAGAAAAACGAATTAATGCGAACACTTTCCCTGTCTGCCAAGGCAAACAGCATGGGAACGATGCTGGGAGCGATCGCGCATGAGATTAATCAGCCATTGGGCGCTATTCGAATCAATGCTGAGATGCTCTTGGCGTTAATCAGAAAATCCGGCGATCGCGAGGGTTTTCAAGAGGCGCTTGAACATATTTTGCAGGATAACGAACGTGCCGCGGTGGTGGTGTCTAGCCTGAGAAAGTTTTTCATCAAAGGATCAAGCGAGTTTGTCTCTGTCGATCTGAGTGAATTGATCGGTGATGTGTATCGTATTCTGTTGCCGGAAGCCCGTCTGCATGGTGTCAATTTGCGTGCAGAGATTGAGCCGGCATTGATGGTCAAGGCCGATCTGAATCAGTTGCAAATGGTGGCATTGAATCTGATCAACAACGCGATGGACGCTGTTGAGGGATTGGCAGGAGAAAAAAATATTTCTATACGCTTATATCAACAAGATAAACGAGTGATTCTTGAGGTCAGTGACAACGGACCGGGTGTGCCGAGCGATCGGGTGGCGACTATTTTTGAATTGTTCAATACGACCAAAGAGTTCGGCATGGGGATGGGACTCTGGCTGAGTCGTGCCATCATGGATTCGCACGAGGGGACGATCAGTCTGTTGAAGGGACCTGCAAACGAGACGTTGTTTCAAGTCTCACTTCCTGTATTTTCAAACGTAAATCAACACTGATCTGATACAAACATTATTTGCTGTTTAAATATGTTTTATGTTCGGATCTTGTCAGTCAGCGCGCGCAGGAGTTTGGCGCTATGGGTTTCTGATTCTTGTTCGATCGTCCGGTAGAGATGGATCACTTCTTTGCCTGTTTCTGTAAGAGCCGTGCCACCTCCTTGCGCACCGCCTGTCGCCGCCTGTACGACGGGTTCTTTGAAGTAGTGATTCATGTGATCGACCAATAACCATGCCCGTCGATATGACATCCCAAGCTTGCGACCGGCTGCCGAAATTGAGCCTGTCTCGGCGATCGCCTCCAGGATGGCGATCTTGCCTGGTCCGATCGCGATTTCTTCGCCGTACTTGATCCGTAGACGAAATTGCGCCACAACGGTGGTGCGAGTCGACGAGCCGTTCAATTCTTGCTTAGTAGGTTTTGTTTTGGGCATCTTTCGTTTAGCGCATTTCAAAAAGCTCTTGATGAAAACGACGTGATGCCAAACCTTCTTTGCACAGTCCTTGCTTGATTGCTTCTCCGAATCCTGTCGATCCACAGAACCAGACTGTGCAGTCATTGATGTTGGAGATGGCTGCCCGGACAATTTCTGCTGTCAGCGGAGGATTTTCGCCACTGATGCTGAGGTGCAGCGGTATGCCAGCCTGGCGGGTGAGTTGTTGGACAAGTTTGATCAGTGCGTGGTCCGAGGTTCGGGCGCTGTAAAAAAGAGCGATGGATGGTGACTGGGGTCCTTGCTCTGTGGCCAATGCTTCAAGACGAGATAAAAAAGGCGTGATACCGATGCCGCCTGCGATCCATACCTGTGGCCCACTCTCTGAACTGAAATCAAACTTTCCGTAAGGACCTTCGATAGTGACGGCGTCTCCAACTTTGAGTGTGTGACTCAGCGTCCGAGTGTAGTCACCGAGCTGTTTGATCAGAAAAGTCAGTTTGGCGTCATTCTTCCAACTTGAAGACAAGGTGAAGGGGTGATGGCCTTCTTTGGCGTCGAAGGTCACAAACGCGAATTGTCCCTCTTTGTGGCCCTCCCAAGGGGAGGTGAGAGTGACTTCAACTTCGGTGACTTTGCCATCCTCGTGGAATTTGAGCTGGCTGATCACTCCCGAGGTTCGGTGGTGTGAGCCAATTTTTTTAAAGAGCGAAATACAGGCTGCGGGCACGCCGGCGATGAGCAAGGCTGCGACAAACAGGCCGATGGGCGAAAGCCAGTCAATCTTTCCAAATAGCGCCAGTGTGTGAAAGGCCAGTATCAGGTAGATGATGGCCAGAATACGATGGGTTTTAAAAAAGTAACGGTAGGGAAATTTTTTCCATAGCGCCAGTACCGCCAAAATCAGGAGTAGGTAAAGCGCCCATTCGCCCAGATCTTTAGCGAGACTCTCGACAGGTTTGAAAAAATTAGGATGTTGAAAAAAATCAATGGTGCCTTTCGGAGTCGCGAAGTCGCCTCGTTCATAGACGCCTAATTCAACCAGCCAGTTGTATTTTTTGCTGAGCCAGTGTGCAAATGCGAACAGCGCGGCTGTGATGCCCAGCCATTTGTGTAAACGGTAATGCTTGTCGAGACCGCCAATCCCGTTTTCGATCAGGCGCAAACGCATCGCGAGGATCACGCCAACGGTCATGGCAAAAAAGGACATGATTCCGGTGTAATACAGCACGGATTTGCGAAGCGCCCAGGGCGTGAGCGTACGCTCGACCTCAGTCAGGCTGATCCAATACAGTGCTGTGCCGAGCGTAATTAAAAAAATGAAAATCCATTTGATTCGCTTCATAGATACCGGAAAGCAGGGTTACTCTGAGCTGAGGTTGTTTTCTTGAATGATACGACCATAGCGGGCACGATCACTTTTGATGCGGGCATCGAATTGTTCCGGCGTCATGGGCCAGGGGGTCGCACCTTGTGTGACAAGCGTATTGAGTGTGTCGGGCATGGCAAGAACCTCACGCAGGTCTTCGGAAATCTTGTTGACGATCGCGGTTGGAGTACCCGCTGGCGCCAACATCCCGATCCACGACCCTGTATCAAAACCCGGGTAGCCGCTCTCGGCGATCGTGGGTAGATCAGGCAAAGCCGGTGAGCGGTTTGCGCTGGTAACGCCCAGGCCTTTAAGTTTGCCAGCTTTGACGTGTCCTGCTGACTCCAGGACAGTCCCAAAATAAATATTCACATGACCCGCCATGAGGTCGAGCGCGGCCGGACCACCGCCCTTGTACGCAACGTGCAGCATTTTTGCGCCCGACGCTTGTTGAAAAATTTCACCTGCTAAGTGTGGCGCACCACCCGCACCAGAGCTTGCAAAAGTAATCTTGCCGGGTTCTTTCTTTGCTGCGTCCACCACATCCTTGACATTTTTCCATGGCAAAGAAGGTGTGACTAGCATGACCAACGGCAGTTCGGCGATCATCCCGATTGGTGTGAACGCCTTGTCAGGATCGTAGGGCATTTTTTTATAAAGAGCAGGATTGACGGACTGCGTGCCCACATTTCCGACGAGCAGGGTGTATCCGTCCGGCTTGGCTTTCGCAACGAGCTCCGCGCCTACACGTCCGGCCGCACCTCCCCGGTTCTCGACAATGACCGGCTGTCCCCATTTGAGGGAAAGCTTTTGCGCGACGAGTCTGGCACCCACGTCCGTACCTCCGCCCGGTGGAAATGGCACGACAATCGTGACAGGTCGACTGGGGTAGGGGGCAGGTGATTGGGCGTGCGCGTTCAAAGAAGCGAACGTGACCAATGTGGAAAAAAATAATGCCGATGTGCGTAAACCTGCATTCATGTTGTCTCCGGTCCGTGATTGTCATTCGGGGATGACGTTATATTATTGAAGCAATCCTCTTAGAGGATGCTTGATCCTAGTATATTAGGGAAGCATTCTGGGACCTATTAAAAAAATATTCGAAAATTTGGAGACAAGCATGATTCGTCGTAAAGTTTTAGCAACAATGCTCGCGGTATTGGGTACAAGCTTGGGTGCCTCCGCATTTGCGCAAGCCAATGTCACTTTCACCAAGCCTGTCAAAATCGTTGTTCCTTTCGCACCAGGTGGAACCTCGGATATTTTGGCCCGGATGATCGCGCCCAAGCTGTCGCTCACTCTCAAACAAACGGTCGTGGTCGAAAATCGTCCAGGTGCCGCAGGTAACCTCGGGGCCTCCATCGTGGCGAAGTCCGATCCCGACGGTCACACACTTTTGCTCATGGATCTTTCCTCGCTGGCGGTCGCACCGCATCTTTACACAACCTTGACGTACAACCCGGTCAAGGATCTCGCGCCTGTTTCGATGATCAGTTTTTCCCCCTATTTACTGGCCGTCAATCCTAAGCTTGGCGTGAAATCGGTTGAGGAGCTCCTCGCCTATGGCAAGAAAAATCCAGACAAACTGGTGTTTGCCCATGCGGGTGTCGGCTCGGGTAATCAGATTGTCGGGCTGGAGTTGGCCAAATACTGGGGCATTCAGTGGGTCACCGTACCCTACAAGGGCGGTTCTGCCGCGATCAATGCGGTCCTGGCGGGTGAAGCCAATGTGATCGTCAACGGCTCGACGGCGACCTTGCCTTACGTCAAAAACGGTCAGTTGGTGGCGCTGGCGGTCAGTGGCGACAAGCGTTTTGAGTCCTTGCCCAATGTGCCCACATACAAAGAACTGAAACTGCCAGCGGCCGACAGTGGAAGTTGGCAAGGGGTTCTGGTGGCGTCAGGTACGCCAGCGCCTGTCGTGGCAAAGTTGAACACTGAAATCAATGCAATCCTGCGCGATCCCGAGGTTGTCTCGCGCATAGCTGCCCAGGGCGCTTCACCCGTTCCCATGACGCCTCAAGCACTTGCCAAATGGATGCAGGAGTCCTCGGTCAACTTTGGCAAAGTGATTCGTGAAAATAACTTGAAGATCGAGTAATTCAGTCCATAATTGGGGGTTTTCTAGGAGCCGTTCATGTCGTTGTTGGTCAAGCCCATTCGAACCTGGTTGTTTGCGCCCGGGATGGATGCACGCAAGTGCGAAAAAGCGGTGCAGTCGGCCGCGGATGCTTTGATTCTTGATCTTGAAGATGCTGTGGCGATTTCAGAAAAGCCTAAAGCACGCCTGATGCTCAATCAGTTGGTCAAGTCAGTCTCTCCCGAGCGTCAGGTGTATGTGCGTGTCAACGACTTCATGACCGGTATGACTGCCGAGGATTTGCGTGCCGTCTGCACGGGCGGTATCGCCGGGATTGTGTTGCCCAAGGCCGAGTCTGCAGAAATGGTGCGGATCGCGAGCGCCATGATTGATGAACTCTCTCGCGCCGAGGGACTTCCACATGGTCAGATCACGATCTGCGGTATTTTGGAAACCGCACGCGGCGTGTTGCGTGCAGAGGAGATCGCTGCGGCTGGCGGTCGCCTGTCCACACTGATGTTCGGTGCGGGAGACTTCACGGGTGATCTGGGTATCCCGACTTCCAACGTAGGCCCTCATTTGGTGAACGGAAAAATTCAGACTGCGCTCGCCTGTCGCGCGGCGGGCATTCGTCCCCCAGTGGATACCGTGTTTTTTGATGTCACCGATGCGACTGGTTTTGAGGCCGATTGTCGCCAGGCGAAAGGCTTGGGTTTTCAAGGTAAGGCGGTCATTCATCCCAATCAAATTGCGATGGCCAATGCCGTGTTTTCTCCCTCGCCGGAGGAGGTCGCATACGCCAAGCTTGTCGTCGATAGTTTTGCCAAAGCCGAATCCGAAGGTGTCGGTGCCATTCGCGTCGAAGGCAAGCTCATTGACTATGCCATGGTTAAAAACTCCCAGAAAGTTCTGGATCTTGCCCGTGCTTTGAAGCTCGCCGAATAAGAAAAGAATGAAGATGTCAGACGTTGAATCCAATCGTGCTGCACACGCAGCATCAGCAACACCATTACCTCTCGAAGGGATCCGCGTGCTTGATTGCGCGCGCCTGGTCGCCGGTGGCTGCATCGGCACCCTATTGGGTGACTTTGGTGCCGAGGTCGTCAAAATAGAAGCACCCGGCAAGGGTGATCCGATGCGGGGCTGGGCGGTCGAGAAAAAAGAGTTTTGGTGGAAGGTGTATGCGCGCAATAAAAAGAGCATGACCTTGAATCTCGCCGTCCAGGAAGGTCGCGATATTTTGCTCGAGATGATCCCGCATTTCGATGTCATGATCGAGGGCTTTGTGCCCGGCAAGCTGGAGAGCTGGGGCTTATCCCCCGAGGTTTTGCTTAAGATCAACCCCGGACTGGTGTTGGTGCGCGCCTCTGGCTGGGGGCAAACGGGACCTTACAGTTCCAGACCCGGCTTTGGTACCCTGATCGAGTCCATGAGTGGCTTTGCGCATATGACGGGGATGCCGGACGGTCCACCGACTTTGCCACCACTTCCGCTCGCTGATATGACCACCGCCTTGTATGGGACCTCAGCCACGATGTTCGCGCTATTCCACCGTGAACGTCACGGTGGCAAAGGCCAGGTGATTGATCTTTCCATCTATGAGTCGATGATCTCCATCCTGGGCCCTGCGGCGGCCGAGTATCAACATTGCGGCGTGATTCAGCAAAGGCGTGGAAACCGCGCGCCAACCAATGCCCCGCGAAATACTTATCGCAGTGCGGATGGCAAGTGGATCGCCATGTCGGCCGCCACGCAGTCCATGGCTGAAAAGACGATGCGCGCGATCGGTCGTCCGGACATGATTGATGATCCCCGTTTCAAAACCAATGAACAACGCATCATCAACGTCGAAGCGCTCGACGAGGCGATTCAGGGTGAGATTGGTAAATACAGCCAAGCCGACATGCTGGAGCGTTTCCATCGGGCGGGTGTCACGGCTGCGCCTGTTTACGACATTGAGCAGCTTCTGGCCGATGAGCATGTTCAAAAACGGGAGGTCATCGTCGAGGTGCCTGATCAGGAAATGGGGACCGTCAAGATGCACAACATCATTCCCCGCTTGTCCGGCACACCCGGGCAAATTCGCTCAACGGGCCCGAGCTTGAACCAGCACGGCGACGAGGTGTTGAAGTCGATCGGTTTCACCGAGGAACGAATCGCGGCAGCCAAGGCGAAAGGTTTGTTTTAGTCATTTTCATGTGCAATCTTGGGGCATTCTGCTGCTCTAAGCTAGTGCAAATATGAATTTTTCATTAAAAATTCATTCATCAATCACCTTATTGCTTTAATTTGGTGCAAAAAATATATTTTTTTGCACTATATTCATGCGTGACCAAAATTTTCTTTACTTTTAAATTTGGAGCGCTTGATGAAAGCCCAGAGCCTAGCTGACTTCCTCAAACAGGTTGAAAGTCGTGATCCTCACCAGCCGGAATACATGCAGGCAGTAAGAGAGGTGATGGAAAGTCTCTGGCCTTTTGTGAAAAAGAATCCCAAGTACGCAAAATTCAGTCTCTTGCAGCGCCTCGTCGAACCCGAGCGCCTGATACAGTTTCGCGTGTCTTGGGTGGATGATCAGGGTGTGGTCCGGATGAACCGCGCTTTCCGTGTGCAGCACAATTCAGCGATCGGCCCTTACAAGGGGGGCATGCGCTTTCATCCCTCGGTCAATTTGTCGATCCTGAAGTTTCTCGCTTTTGAACAGACACTTAAAAACTCTTTGACGACGCTCCCGATGGGTGGAGGCAAGGGCGGCTCTGATTTTGACCCGAAGGGCAAGTCGGATATGGAGGTCATGCGTTTTTGCCAGGCCTTGATCTCGGAACTCTATCGTCACCTGGGGCCAGATACCGATGTGCCAGCCGGCGATATGGGCGTGGGTGCCCGGGAGGTAGGTTTCATGGCCGGGATGATGAAAAAACTTTCCAATTCCAATGACTCGGTCTTTACAGGTAAAGGGTTGAGTTTTGGGGGGAGTCTGATCCGTCCTGAAGCGACGGGATACGGCACGGTTTATTTTGCTCAGGAAATGCTGGCGCGACAGGGTAAGGGTTTCGATGGCATGCGGGTGTCTGTCTCCGGCAGCGGCAACGTTGCGCAATACGCTGTTGAAAAAGCAATGGCGTTTGGCGCGAAGGTCGTCACTGTTTCTGATTCGACCGGTACGGTCGTGGACGAAGCCGGTTTGAACAAGGCCAAACTTGCCGCCTTGATGCATTTGAAAAACGTCGAGCGGGGGAGTCTGAAATCATTTGCCACGCGTTTCAAGCTGAAGTTCGAAGCGGGCAAGCGCCCCTGGCATGTGCCCGTCGATATTGCGTTGCCATGCGCCACGCAAAATGAGCTTGATCTCAAAGACGCCAAGCTGCTAATCAAAAATGGTGTGCAGTGTGTGGCTGAAGGCGCGAACATGCCTGCGACACTGGATGCCGCACATGCGTTGATTGCTGCGGGTGTCTTGTACGCGCCGGGCAAAGCTAGTAACGCAGGTGGTGTGGCGGTTTCAGGACTTGAAATGAGCCAAAACGCGTTGCGTTTATCGTGGGATCGCGAGGAAGTGGATCGTCGACTGCACGGGATTATGTGCAGCATTCATGAAAATTGCGTTCGTTACGGGCGCGGCAGTAACAAGCAAATCAACTATCTTGATGGCGCCAATATCGCGGGTTTTGTGAAAGTCGCCGATGCGATGCTCGAGCAGGGTGTGTATTAATCCAATCCAGTCATCCATGCCATTCAAACGAGTGACACCTTTTTGGGTCACTCGTTTTTTTGTGTGAGTCTGACAAACCACAGATTTTGAACAAAGCTGCTTGCCATCAAAATGATGATGATCAAGACGGCTGAGAGCAGGCAGATAAACTGAAACCCTTTCAGAAAGGCCAGAGGCGCGCTGAGCCCTGTTTCCAGTGCATCGAGCCTGACCCGCTCCAGCAGCCACAGCCACAATAGCGCCGCGCTGACGACACCGATGGTGCGGGTCAGCACAGTCAGTCCGCCGGCAACGCCGCGCGCCTGTACAGGCAAGGTTCTGACGACCCAGTCTGAGTATGAAACCTGAAAAAGACCCAACCCCACACCATGCACAAAGACTGCCCCAAAGACAAGTGAAACAGAAATCTCGATGGACCACAGCATAGTCAGTGCAAGTCCTACGACGCAGAGCCAGCCCGCCAGAAAGGCCGCGCGATTGGTATCGATTGCCATAGAGACGCGAGCTGTTATCGCTGAACCAATCAAGGTGCCAGAGGCCCATATCGCCAGAACAGCACCCGATTGCGCAGGTCCCCACCGTGCGATTTCGGACAGGTAGTAGGGGACAAGAAGAGGAATCGTAAAGCTTGCCATCTGCACAGTGATGCTGATGACATTAATCCAGATAAATTGTGGGGAGGATTTAAAAATATTGAAAAGTAAAAAAAGGCTCGAGGATGTGCCCGGGAGAAGTGTTGTCGTCGAAACTCTGTGTCGCAGTCGGGTCTGAATCATCGGCAGCAATGCCAGCGCGAGTAGTGCCAACGGCACGCGAAACCAGTAGACCCCCGGCCAGCCCATCAGTGCGATGCTCAAGCCACCTGCCAGGGGCGCGATTAGACTCGCGATCGAGGTCATGCTTCCATATGCGGAAAGAGCGCGCGTGCGGGCATGTTCGTCATATAAAAAGGTCACCAGTGCGGGTGCGCAGGACAGTGTCAGCGCCATGCTGATGCCTTGCAACACGCGTGCGCAAACAAGCCAGAAGTAGGTCGGTGCGAGGGCGCAAAGGGAGAGGGCGATGACGGCGAGCATCAGTCCGACTCTGAATACGCGCAGGTGTCCGATCCGGTCACCGAGCGCGCCAAAGCCGATCACCAGCACGCCATAGGTCAGCACATAGCTGAGTGGAATCCAGCGAATCGCTTGCGTATCGAGTGCAAACGCCTGTGTAATGGCGGGAAATGCGACATTGACGGAAAAATCGAGTGGCGCAATGGATGCGCCAAGTCCGACAATGAAAAGTGCGAGAATATTCAAACTAATTTCTTCCTATGGTGGATGTATGAGAATAGTCGATCAGCTTCATGATCAGGCGCAAGCGTTGTTTGATGCACTGCGTCAAGGCAGTTTGGATCCGGTCAGAGGGGGAGTCACTCGAGATACATACGGTCCCGGAGAAGACTTTGCGCACGTCTTGATGGCCCGGCATGCCAGCTCAATCGGGCTTGAGGTCAAGCACGATTTCATGCGAAACACCTATATGGTGCTGCCAGGCTTGGATCGCAGCTTGCCGGCGATCGTGATTGGTTCGCACCTTGACTCGGTTGCGGGCGGTGGTAATTTTGATGGCGCGGCGGGCGTGGTGTCAGGATTGATCGCTGTGCAGGCGCTCAAGCAAGCGGGCATACAGCTGCCTTGCGACGTTGTCGTGATGGGCGTGCGAGCAGAGGAAAGTATCTGGTTTCAAGTGTCCTATATCGGCAGCAGAGGCGCACTCGGTCGTCTTCAGCCCGAGGCGCTGCAAGCGCGACGCATCGATACGGGCAGAACCCTCGCGGAGCATCTGACAGAAGCGGGTGGTGATCCTGAAGCGGTCCAACGCGGGGATTCCTTTTTATCCACTCAGAATGTGCGCGCTTTCATGGAGGTTCATATTGAGCAGGCGCCGAGCCTGGCGATTACGGGCTTTCCGATCGCAATCGGCACGGGTGTGCCAGGTAATTTTCGCTATCCAAAAATCAGGATCCAGGGCGAGTATGGTCACGTGGGTCTGGGTCGACGTTATCGTCATGATGCCTCGCTCGCAGGGGCTGACCTGACGCTGGGACTGGATGCGATTTGGGAACAGTGGGAGCGTGAGGGCCGCTTGATGGCTTGCACGGTAGGAGAGTTTTATACAAAGGCTGAGAAACACGGACTGACGGTTGTGCCAGGTGAGTTTTGCATGAGCCTGGATGTGCGCGCGTACGCGCAGCCTGATCTTGTGGAGCTGGAGGCGGCTTTTCTCGCGCTTGTTCGTCAGGTGGAGCAAAAACGCGGTGTGACAATTGATCTGGGACCCCGCGCCAGTGCCGAGGTGGCGCAAGCAGATCCAGTATTGACGAAACAATTAAGGGAGTGCGCTCAGGCTCTGTCCTTGCCTCACTGCGACTTACCCAGTCCGGCCTCGCATGACTCGGCTGCCTTTTGTGCTGCAGGCATTCCTTTTGGCTTTTTGTTTATTCGCAATCCCAATGGCAGCCACCACCCCGATGAGGCGATGGCGACCGAGGACTTCATGTTGGCCACAGAGGTCTTGGCGCAATGGCTGGTGAGGCAGCAAGGCACACAATGAGTGCCTGCATTGGCTGCATTGTTTGTATGGTCTGAATTGTCTGCGCATCTGGGACGCTTATCGTCCCAGACGTCCGCCCGCTCGAGCCAGATAAAACCACTCCTGACCAGGCTGTGATTTGATATTTGGGAAAACAATGAAGCAGTCTTGCTCGGCGCGCAGGACAGTGCCATCGGCGCGCGTGCCGATGATCTCGCCTTTGGCGACAGGATCGAAACTTTTCCAGACCCGTGCAAAGGTATCGTTCAGATCGAAGCGGTCGTAGACGTCATACAGACCCAGCACCTGAAAATCTGTGGCGGGTACAGGCTGTGGGCCTTCAATGAGACCCAGATACGTCAAGGTATTCAGAATGGCCTGATAGGCGACTTCGCGACCGCCGATATCGTCGTGTTGGCCGCACTCGAGTGTGATGGACCAGCCGCCAGTCGAGCGCATGTATTCGGTCGTACCGATGCCATAGCGCGTATCGACATCGACGTCTTTGGCATTGAAGCGTCCTGCCCGGACCTCGGCTGCGCGACGATCAATGCCCTTGGCATAGGTATCCAGCCAGCCGTAGACAAAACGTGAACAGCCCAACCTTTGAACAAGTGCCTCTTCGATCTCTGCATGTGCGAAGGGTTCGAGCGTGTCCTGATTGTTTTTAGGACCGAAGAGCGCGAAGGCCTGATCGCCGCTCTGAAAGGAGTGCAGATCCAGCAAACCATCGTGTTCAGCCAGGAGCGGACAAAGCCAATTGGCAATGTAGTCTTCGTATTGAACGGGCTGTTCAGTAGGAATGAGTCGGCGATTGAGGTTGCGATCGCCATTGCGCCGTTGCAAGCGATAGGCTTTGGGATTGGTGACTGGAACAAACGTCACCGCACCGCGTTTGAGCTTGCGTGTGCCTTGCTCGAACTCTTTGATGAGTCTTTCGATCGCGAAAGTGCCGCAGGTCTCGTTACCATGCACGGCTGCGGTGATGATCAGTCGCGGTCCTTTGAGGGGACTCTGCAAGCGAATAGCCTCGAAAGGGCGCTCCTGATCCAGGGCGAGTTGTTCGGGCAAGGACGTCAATAAGGAGGAGGGCAGAGACATTGTCAAAACCTTGTGTGACCAAACTGAATGGATTTTATTTAAAGGGAATTTGGTGATTTTAGTTGCATAATGACAATGTTTAAAAAGAAAAGTATCTGGTCATCTGATCAGATTCATACTTAGTAAGGACTCGACACATGAAACAGTTTTCAGTCTCTAAACTCTCTCGCGCGATTGCGGGAATTTGTTTGATCGCCTTTGCGCATCATGCGAGCGCATGCACCGCTGTGAATGTATCGGCCAAAGATGGCGCAGTCATTGCAGGGCGCACGATGGAGTGGGCCTACGACATGCAGTGGACCCTTAAATCCGTGCCGGTGGGCAGTGCCGTTCCTTTGACAGCGCCCTCCAAGCTCAAGCTCGCAGGGACCGAGCTCAAGTCCAAATTCGCGTTCATCGCCGTAATGCCCGCCATTTTGAAGGGGGCTGATGCCTTTCTCGAGGGTCAAAACAGCGCAGGTTTGGGGATGAGCGGTAATTTTCTGCCTGGCTTTACCGAGTATCAGGCCGTGACTGCGGGTGACAAGGACTATGTCTCGATTCTGAACCTCGGTCGCTTCGTTCTGGGGATGTTTGATAGCGTCAAGGCGCTGCGTGCAGAACTTCCCAAGTACAAAGTCTGGTTCGATCCTGCCGAGGTCAGTGGCTTGCCCACACCACCTTGGCTGCACTTTGTGTTTACGGATCGCTCAGGCGACAGCATTGTGGTGGAGTTCGTCAAAGGCCAGATGGTGATCAGCGATAACGTGGCGCAGGTTCTCACGAATTCGCCCACTTATGACTGGCATGTTTTGAATTTACGTAATTACCTCTCTCTTGCACAGGATGGCAAAGCTTCTGTTCCTTATCGGGGTGGAAATGTGACTGCGCTCGGTCAGGGGGGCGCTCTGCTGGGCTTGCCCGGTGATTATCAGCCTTCTTCGCGGTTCGTACGTGCGGCGTATCTGAGGCATTTGGCGACGACCCCTGCGAATGCGAGCGAGGCCAGCCAGCTGGCTGTGCATGTCCTCAATAATGTCGACATCCCGGTTGGCGTTGTGTCGAGCAAAGAGGGTGGTCAGACGGTGTCGGATTACACGCAATGGGTGATGATCAAGGATCTGACTAATAATCGTGTCATGATCGCCAATGATAAAAATCGTGCGAATTATGTCACCCTGGATTTGAATCAGATTTTCAGCGCCAAGGAGTCATTCTCGACCTTGATCGATGCCTTGCCTTATCAGCCCAACGACGCGACGTCACGCTTTAAAGCCAGCAAGTGAAAAAAAAGCAGACAACGCGATGTCTGCTTTAAATTTTCTGAATGAACCGCTCATCACGAGCGGTTTTTTTTCAGATTTTTATTTGTTCTGAGTATCGGTGTTACTCGGCCTTGATGTTCGCGTCCTTGACGGTCTTGCCCCATTTGGCCAGATCAGACTTGATGCGATCACCCGTTTGCTGAGGTGTGAAGTCCATGGGCTCGTAGCCTTCGCGTTTGATCGCGGCGATCACGGCAGGATCTTTCATGATCTTGTTGATGGCGGGCACGAGTGTGTCCATGACATTTTTTGGCAGTCCGGCCGGGCCCACAATGCCGAACCAGATCGTCGCATCAAATCCGGGGAAGCCTGACTCCGCCATGGTGGGGACGTTGGGGAACATGGAGCTGCGCTTGCTGGCCGTATCAGCCAACGCGACAATCTTGCCTGACTGAATTTGAGCGGCAGCTGAGCCCAGCGAGGAAAACAAGAATGGCACGTGACCACCTAACAGCTCGGTGATGGCGGGGTTGCCACCTTTGTAGGGAATGTGCGCGATATCGAGCTTGGCAGCGGCTTTGAATTGCTCCCCGGCCAAGTGACCCACACCACCCACGCCTGAAGTGCCATAACTCCACTTCTGTGGATCTTTCTTCGCCAGTTCAACCAGAGTCTTGATGTCTTTGGCTGGCGAGCTTGGTAACACTGCGACGACAACGCCACCCTCGCCAATCATGGAGATAGGCGTGAAATCTTTGACTGGGTCATAGCCCATTTTTTTCATGTTGGGCAAAATCGCCATGGGGCCTGAGTCGGTGATGTGCAAGGTATAGCCATCCGGTGCTGACTTGGCGGTAAAGTCAGCAGCCACGGAAGCGCCTGCGCCGGGCTTGTACTCAATGATGAAAGGCTGCTTGAGCATCTTGGACAGTTGATCCGTGATGGGGCGGATGAGTTTGTCGGCCGCGCCGCCTGGGGCATATCCGACCACCATGCGAATTGGCTTCTCGGGGTACTGCGCCATCGCCATCGGACTGAAAACCGACAGGGCCAGAGCACCTGCCAACACTGATTTGATCAAACGCATGTGAATCTCCAGATTGTTATAAAAATATCGAAACTGATACAGACCATTCAAGCGGCTGCCGCCTAGAAATATAGGAATATAGGTTGATTTACTTTTTAATAAAAAGTGCGTCCGGGATCAAGACAATTGCACCTTGGGTCGTGCGACTTTCAAGTAGTCGATGAGACTCGCTGGCCTGACTCAGCGGTAAAACGACTTCGATATCAAGTCGAATCGCGGGATCGCCCAGTATTTCAAATGCCTCTTTGCTCATCTCGAGCATTTCGGCACGGTCCGCGACATAGGTTTTGAGAGTGGGTCTGCACACCCAGAGCGATTTGCTGTGCAGGTCCTGCAATTTGAAACCCTCGACCTGGCCGGACGCCGTCCCGAAGTTGACGACCAGTCCCCGGGATTCGAGGCATTTGACCGAGCCATCGAAAGTATCCTTACCAACGGAATCAAACACCACGCTCACGCCTTTTCCGGCTGTGATGCGATTGACCTCGGCGACAAAGTCCTGCGTCCGGTAGTTGATGGCAAAGTCGGCGCCAAGTTCGAGTACGGTTTTGATTTTTGCGTCACTGCCTGCGGTGGCAATCACGACGAGCCCTAGGCGCTTGGCCCACTGAACCAGAATCTGACCGACACCGCCCGCTGCTGCGTGCACCAGAATGCGTGTGCCCGGCTTGAGGGGGCGCATTTGTTTAAGAAGATATTGCGAGGTGAGCGTACGCACCAGACCCGCGGCGACACGCACGTCATCCAGAGACTCTGGCACGGGAATCACGCGCTCGGCAGGAAGCACCACATGCGTGCAATAGCTGCCAACTCCGGCGTTTGTGTAGGTGGCTTTGTCGCCGACCTTCAGATCCCGCACATTGCTGCCAATGGCTTTGATCCTTCCGACTCCGCTGACACCGGGAATAAATGGCGGGGTGGGGTTATGTGAATGGGGTTGTCCGGCGCGCAGGTAAATATCGACAAAGTTGACGGCGACTGCGGTGTGTTCGATGACAACTTCGTCTGCACCCGGAACGGGCATGGCGATAGGTTGAGCCTGGAGGACCTCGGGTCCTCCAATAGCGGTGACATAGACTGCAAAGGGGGCTGACATGAATACTGTTCCTCATTCCAAGAGCTGCTCACTTTACAGACACTGCAAGTGTCGCGTCAAAATGTTTTCGCTCCTAGGTATTTACCCTCAAATGGGTGATACCATGATTGTGACAATTCGTTGTCACGCATACACTCACCGTGCTTTGACGTGCTTTGGCTGCGTCAACTGAAAAAACCGTGGTCGATTTGTCGACCGATTCATTCGCTCAAGGATATCCTCATGCGTAAAACTGTATCTTGGCTTGCCGGCGCGCTCATCGCGACGGCTGGAATCTCGGCTCAGGCCCAAACGAAGTGGGATTTGCCTTCGGCTTACTCGCCGACAAACTTCCATGTAGAAAACCTTAATGAGTTCGCAAAAGATGTGGCTCAGGGTTCGAAGGGTAAGTTAAACATCACTGTTCACGCCAATGCCTCATTGTATAAAGCCCCTGAAATCAAGCGCGCAGTGCAGGGTAATCAGGCCCAGCTTGGTGAAATCCTGTTGGTGAACTTCGCGAACGAAGATCCCATTTATGAGCTGGACGGTTTACCCTTCCTGGTGTCGAGCTACGCCGGAGCGAGCAAACTCGCTTCTATCCAAAAATCCTATCTGGAAAAGAAACTGGCTTCTCAGGGCATGATGTTGCTGTTTACAGTGCCATGGCCACCACAGGGCATTTTCACGAATCGTGACCTGAAGTCCGTCGCGGATATGAAAGGCCTGAAGTGGCGCGCTTATAGCCCAGCAACGTCCAAGATTGCTGAATTGGTGAGCGCTCAGCCAGTCACGATTCAAGCGGCCGAGCTTTCGCAAGCGATGGCCACCGGCGTGATTGACTCTTACATGTCATCAAGCGCGACTGGTGTGGACACCAAGACCTACGAGTACATCAAAAAATTCTATGACACCCAAGCTTGGATTCCCAAGAATGCGGTCTTGATGAATAAAAAGGCATTTGATGCGCTGGACGCAGACACCAAAAAAGCCGTACTCGAAGCTGGTGCGCGTGCTGAAGAGCGTGGTTGGAAGCTTTCCGAAGCCAAAACCAAAGAGTATCTGGCAGCCTGGACTAAGAACGGTGGTCAGATCATTCCTCCCAGCCCAGAGTTGACCAAGGGTTTGAACGAGGTGGGTCAGAAGATGTTGGCTGACTACCTCAAGAAAGCTGGCAAAGACGGTCAGGCTATTGTTGACGCTTTGAAAAAATAATCGATGCGACGCTTTCTTGATGGTCTGTATTCCGCCGCCGAATTTCTGGCGGCGGTTTCTTTGATAGGGGTTCTGTTGACGGTGCTGTTAAGCATCGTCTCCAGGCAATTTTCATTTCACGTTTCTGGACTCGACGCGTACGCCGGCTATTTAATGGCATCGGCGGGTTTTTTTGCACTTGCTTCTACTTTGCGTCATGGCGAGCATATTCGTGTGACGATTCTGCTAAATGCTTTATCCCCAGCGGGTCAGCGAAAACTTGATATTGCCGCGATTACGGTTGGTTTGGCTGTCGCTGTTTCCCTAGCTTTTTTCAGCTCAAAATTAGTGCTCGACTCATGGACGTTTAACGACATATCCACGAGTAACGATGCAACTCCGCTCTGGATACCCCAGCTGACAATGGCTGCTGGAAACATATTGTTCGTGATCGCTTTCATCGATTTGCTGGTGGCGCGTATTCGTGGGCAAGCATTGTCGATTGATTCGCAGGAGCCGCAGCGAAATGAATGATTTTTTGATTATTGGATTGTTAATCGTTTCGCTGTTTGGCTTTCTGGCCGGTGGTGTTTGGGTTGGATTAACGCTTGCGGGCACGGCATGGATTGGTATGGAGTTGTTTTCGACTCGTCCTGCTGGCGATGCGATGGCCATCACGATCTGGGGCGCTTCGTCGAGCTGGACTCTGACGGCATTGCCCCTGTTTTTATGGATGGGTGAGATTTTATTTCGTACGCGTCTTTCCCAGGATTTGTTTACAGGACTGGCTCCCTGGCTCAACAAGCTCCCTGGCCGATTACTGCATACAAACGTGATTGGGTGTGCGATCTTTGCCGCTGTTTCTGGTTCGTCCGCAGCAACCTGCGCCACGATTGGGAAAATGACACTACCCGAGCTTAAAAAGCGCGGCTATCCCGACAACATGGTGATCGGTACCCTCGCGGGTGCTGGAACACTGGGGTTGTTGATTCCACCCTCAATCATCATGATTGTCTACGGTGTCGCGGCGGAAGTGTCAATTGCCAAATTATTCATCGCCGGCATACTCCCAGGACTTTTCCTTGCTTTGATTTTCATGGGTTACATCATGATCTGGGCTTGGAGAAATCCTGGCTTGGTTCCAGCTGCTGATGCTGAGATGACTTTCCGTCAAAAGGTTTATCAGTCTCGTAATTTGATCCCCGTTATGCTGCTGATTGCGAGTGTGCTGGGATCCATTTACAGTGGCGTGGCGACAGCGACTGAGGCTGCTGCGATTGGTGTGCTGGGCTCATTGATTATTTCTGCTTTGCAGGGTTCACTGAACTGGTCGACTTTCAAAGCCTCAATGCAAGGCGCAACACGCTTGTATTGCATGATCGCCCTGATTCTCGCCGGCGCGCAGTTTCTGACGCTGTCGATGGGCTACATCGGTTTGCCACGTGCTTTGGCCGAGTGGATTGGCAGTTTGGGCTTATCCCAGTTCTGGCTCATCATCGTTTTGATGGTGTTTTTCATCATTCTGGGTTGCTTCCTCGATGGCATCTCAATGGTGGTGCTGACCATGGGCGTATTGCTGCCGACGGTACAGGCCGCTGGTATCGATCTGATCTGGTTCGGTATCTTTATTGTCTTTGTCGTCGAAATGGCACAGGTCACTCCTCCCGTGGGTTTCAATCTTTTTGTGCTGGCCGGTATGACAAAACGCGATTTGCCTTACATCGCGCGAGTCTCTTTACCGATGTTTTTCCTGATGGTCTTCGCTGTTCTGGTGCTTTATTTTGTACCCGAACTCGCAACGTTGCTCCCGCAACACATGAAGCTGTAAGATGGCTCATCCGCCGCAAACCTCTCCATGGGGTTTGCGGTCCAGTGCTCAGGGCGCCACATATTTCGATGGAGGCTTGCGATGAGTTCACTTAGCCTGGTTCAAAATCTCCGCCAACAGTTGATGCAACGCCTGCCATTTTCCGAAATGGCGATCGAGGACGTTGATTTTTTCCTGACCTCATCGGCCGAGTCATACTTTGCACCCAATGAGGTCATTTTGGCGCCCGCTGATGGCCCTCCCAACCACCTCTTTCTGATTCGCCAAGGACGCATTTCTGGCAAGCGAGTCAACCCTGGATTGGTTGAGACGGTTTTCGAAATGGAACCGGGTGATCTCTTTTCCGTGAGCGCCAGCCTGGCTGCGCGACCTGTCGCCGCAACCTATACCGCTGTCACGGACTGTTTTTGCTTGCTCTTGCCGAAAGCCTCTTTTCAAGAGTTATTGGGGCGCTCGCAAGCGTTTCGGGATTTCACGAATAATCGCGTCTGGATGTTGCTTGAACAATCCAGGCAAGCGATGCGTAACAGTGTCGCCTCCAAAGCCTTGCATGAACAGTCGCTTGAGAGTCGTCTTGGAGATTTGATCCGTCGAGTTCCCATCGTGACCCGGCCTCAAACTTCTTTGCGTGAAGCCTTGACGCTTGTACACGAAAAGAAAGTCGGCTCTGTATTGATTACCGAGGACGGTCATGAGATTTTGGGCATTTTGACCCGTGATGATGTCCTGAGCCGAGTGACTTTGGCCGGCATTAGTCTGGATACGCCCATTAGCGAAGTCATGTCAAAGAATGTGAAAACCCTCACTGTCGATGACACCGCTGAAGCCGCTGCTGTCATGATGTCTCAGTTTCGCATTCGTCATGTACCGATTCTCGATCAGGGTCGGATTGTTGGATGCATTTCTGAGCGGGATTTATTTTCCTTGCAGCGTTTGTCCTTCGATACGATTAGCTCCGCTGTACGCATGGCGGAGGATGTGCCTGCCTTACAGGAGTGTGCATCCAATATTCGCAAGTTCGCCCGCAATCTGTTGGGGCAGGGGGTCAAGGCGCGTCAGCTGACATTTTTGATTAGTCATTTGAACGATGTGCTGACTTCCCGTCTGGTGGTGTTGCTTGTGCACCAGCACGGGCTCGACCTTGACGATTTTGCCTGGATCGCGCTGGGTTCGGAAGGGCGCAGCGAGCAAACGATCGCCACGGATCAGGATAATGCGCTCATCTATGTGGATCGTGGCGATGCGACGATCAAAGACAGATATTTGACGTTCGCCCGCGAGGTCAATGTCGCCCTGGATGCGTGTGGGTATCCGCTATGTAAAGGCAGCATTATGGCCAGCAATCCGACCCTATGCCTCACACAGCAAGAGTGGCGTCAGCGCTTTAATCATTGGGTGGAGCACGGGCATCCCGAGGACTTGTTGAACGCAGGTATTTTCTTCGATTTCAGATCGCTGGTCGGTAACGATCAGCTCCTAAGAGAGTTGCGCACGGAGGTCACGGAAATGGCGGCCGCTAAACCAAGGTTTCTGAAACTGATGGCCGAGGCGGCTCTTCGAAACTCAGTCCCGTTGAACTGGTTGGGGAGTCTGGACACCAAAAAAATCGATCAAAAGCAAGTGATTGATCTCAAGTTGCAGGGCACGGCGATCGTAGTGGAAGTCGCGCGGATTTATGCGCTCGCCCACCGGATTGAGGCACTGAACACGCAAGAGCGTCTCGCGGCGCTAGGCAGAGTGGCAGGTGTTCCGAAAAAGGAAAGTGCTGCGTGGATCGCCGCATTTCAATATCTGCAAACTTTGCGTCTGGCTATCCAGCTGGATGGCGGAATGATTGGCGACAACCCCAATGCTCTGGATGTGGATACGCTCAACGCGGTCGATCGCACCATTTTGAAAGGCTCGCTCTCGCGCATTCGTTCTTTGCAGCAAAGACTCGAGTTAGATTATGCTCGATGAGCTGGGTCGGTGGTGGCGAGGCCTGCGAGGCCATTCTGACGAGCGCGCCGGCGGGCCTGAACGTTGGATTATGCTGGATGTCGAGACCACGGGATTGGATCCCAGGGCGGATCAGCTTCTGGCAATCGCAGCCTTGGCGATGAGATTTGTACCGACCACGGGTCGTCTTGAGTTGTCCGTGGGGGATAGTTTTGAAGTCGTTCTACGGCAGGAAAAGCCCTCGGGTAAAGACAATATCCTGATTCATCACATTGGCGTTCAGGCTCAGTCTGAGGGATGTGCGCCCGCCGAGGCGCTTGAACAGTTCAGAGTTTGGGCGGGAAACGCCCCTTTGCTGGCGTTTCATGCGGCGTTCGATCAGGCAATGATCGAGCGCGCGTTTCGACGTCATCAATTGAAACCGCTTGATAATGAATGGCTGGATATTGAACCGATCGCCAGGCTGGTTGGAGGAAATGCTCAGGCCCGTGCACTGGATGATTGGCTCGAGCACTTCGGGATCGAGTGTGCCGTGCGTCATCAGGCCGCCTCGGATGCGTTTGCCACGGCCGAGCTGTTGTTGCGTTTGTGGCCAGCTGTGCGTCTGGAGGCTCAGTCATGGTCTCAATTGCGCAGACTCTCGCGTCATGCGGCTTGGGTTCCACGTTAAGGAAAAAACAATGAAGCGCAAGTATTCTGTTTGGGTCAGTATGGGGAGCTTGATCTGCTCGTTCATGTTGTCGGGTGTTGTGCAGGCTCAATCAACCTTCGATATCTCGATCCTCGCGGGCTCTTGCGCCAATTGCCACGGTACCGATGGACGCTCACCGGGTGGCATTCCCTCTCTCGCAGGACGTCCTGAAAGCGTGCTCAAGTCGCAAATGTTGGCGTTTAAATCGCAGACCCCTCCACCTGGAACCACGATCATGAATCGTCTGGCCAAAGGCTACAGCGATTCAGAAATCGACGCGCTGGCGCAATACTTTGCCAGGTTGAGTCCGTCTCTGCCCGTCGTCCAAAAGGAGACTCGATAATGTCAGTCGCGAGGAACGCTGTCGTGACGGGTTCGTCCACGCTGAGTCGTCGACAAATGCTCAAGACGATGGGAGGTGTGGCGGGCCTCTGCGCGCTGGGTCTGTCCTCGTCCGCGCTGGCATCTTCTGTCGCGGGGCGCGTCGTGGTGGTGGGCGGAGGGTTTGGTGGCGCTACGACCGCAAAATATATCAAGCGTCGAAATGCCGCCATCGATGTCACACTGATCGAACCCTCTCCTCAGTTTTACACCTGTCCTTTCAGCAATTTGTATCTTGGCGGATTGCGTGACTTTGACGCCCAGACCCACGGTTTTGACGAGCTACGTAGCTTGGGTGTGCGCGTGATCCAGGGCTTTGCGCAGGATGTCGATCCCGTGATTAAAGCGATCAAGCTCGCATCGGGAGAGCGTCTTGCTTACGACAAACTTGTGCTGTCTCCCGGGATCGATATACGCTGGGATGCTTTGGCAGGGTATGACGAAGCCGCTGCGCAACTCGCCCCACACGCATGGAAAGCCGGTCAGCAGACACTGCTGTTGAAACGTCAGCTCGATGCCATGCCGGATGGTGGATTGTTTTTAATGGTCGCACCCGCCAATCCTTTTCGTTGTCCGCCCGGACCCTACGAGCGTGCGAGTATGGTGGCTTACTACTTAAAAACGCATAAGCCGAAGTCGAAAATTCTGATACTGGATGCCAAGAATAATTTTTCCAAGCAAACCTTGTTTACAGACGCCTGGAGCAAGCTCTATGGCGAGATGATTGAATGGGTGCCTGCCAACAAGGACGGCAACGTGATCCGAGTCGATGCTCAAAACCTGACGGTCGAGACTGAATTCAGCGTCCGTCACAAGGCCTCTGTGCTCAATGTGATTCCGCCTCAGTCTGCAGGTTTGATTGCGCAACGTGCCGGAGTCACGAATAAAAGCGGCTGGGTCCCTGTGCAGGCACAAACGTTTGAATCCAGCCAAGTATCAGACATTTATGTCGTGGGAGACGCGACGATTGCCGCACCGATGCCGAAGTCCGGATTTTGCGCCAATGCGCAGGGGAAAGTGGCTGCGGCTGCGATTGTCAGCGCACTGACGGGCAAAGAAGTTGCCACCGCATCCTGGGCGAATACCTGCTACAGCCTGGTGGGGCCTGATTATGGGATTTCGGTGGCAGGCGTCTATGGCGTCTCAGAAGGTAAAATCGTTGAAATCAAGGGTTCGGGAGGCGTGAGCCCTCGAGAGGCTAGTCAAGAGATCCGCAAACGCGAAGCTGATTATGGCGTGGCTTGGTATAACGCGATCGCACAAGACACGTGGGGAACAAAAGTTTCATGAATGTACAGGACACACTGATTTGGTCGGGACTCGTGATCGGGCTGATTTTTGGCGCGACCGGGCAACTGTCGGGTTTTTGTCTCAATCGCGCGCTCAAAGAGTACTGGCAATCTGGCGCACTGCATAAGGCGCAATCTTTTGTGTTGGCTTTATGCGTGGCCGTGATCGGCACACAGGCGTTGGCTCAGTTCGAATTCATTGATTTGAGCAAGTCCATTTACCGTGGCCCGACCTTTTCCTGGTTGCTTGTACCCATTGGCGGCGTGCTATTCGGGTACGGCATGATGCTGGCCAATGGGTGTGGGGCGCGGACGCTGGTGTTATGTGCGCAAGGTAATCTGCGCTCACTCGTGGTGTTGTTGTGCCTCGGGATTTCAGCCTTCATGACATTGACCGGGGTGCTCGGTCCTGTGCGTCAGTCATTGAATCAAATGACAGCCGTTTCCGGCGGCAGTATCGCTGACATTCCGGTTGCCTTTCAATCCTGGCTGTTGGGCGCTTTGCTGCTCTGTTTGCTTGTCTTTAGTTTCTGGAAACTCAACTTGTTGCGACACAAAAAGGACTTGTTCGCAGGTTTCACGGTGGGACTGCTGATTGTTGCAGGCTGGTTCTCGACGGGCTGGCTGGCGTTCGACGAATTCGAGCCTGTCAATCTGGTATCGCTCACTTTTATCGCACCTATTGGCGAGACGATTCAATACGCGATGATCGCGACAGGAATGAAGTTAAGTTTTGGTGTCACCGCGGTGCTGGGCGTGTTGCTTGGGTCGTTTCTGCTGGCCTGGTTGCGCAAGGGCTTGCATCTTCAGGGTTTCAGCTCACCCAAGGAAATGTTGCGCTACATCGCCGGTGGTGTTTCGATGGGGGTGGGTGGATCGCTGGCACTAGGATGCTCGATTGGCCAGGGGTTGACGGGTCTTTCGACCCTCGCGCTCAGTTCTGTCGTGGCCGCGGCGGGTATCCTGATTGGCGCCCGCCTGGGCTTTCATCAAACCGCTTGAAGCTTTTTTTCTTGTTGTTGTTTGTGGCGCAACCAGAGTAGTGCGACACCCATCAAGACAACGGGAAAGAGCGAAGCGAAGTTCAGGATATCCCAGCCCGATGTGGTGACTAAAGCACCTGAGCTAAACGAAGTGATCGCCATCGTGGCGAAAACAAAGAAGTTGACGATTCCCTGAGCCTTGTCTTTTTCCTCAGGGCGATACGCAGTCATCGCCAGACTGGTCGCGCCAGTGAATAGGAAGTTCCAGCCCACACCGAGGATAAAGGAGGAGAGCAAGAAGTGATGCACCTCAATGCCTGCGAGCGCGATCATGATGCAGAAGAAATTGAGCGCAATCCCCAAAATCATGATGCGGTAAGTACCGAATTTTTTAATCAGTGATCCCGTAAAGAAGCCGGGAGCGAACATGCCGATCACGTGCCACTGAAGGACAAGCGCCGCATCAGAGAAAGGCAGGCCACAGACTTTCATCGCCAGAGGTGTCGCGGCCATCAGCAGATTCATGACGCCATAACCAAGCGCTGAACTGATTGCTGCCACCATGAAGACGGGCTGGCGCAATAGCTCAATCGCGCTGCGTCCCGCAGGCAACACTTTTTTAACGACCACCTCATCTGGAAAATGGATGAAGTTCATCACGATCAATCCCAGGAGGCCAGCCGCGGTCAGGGTGAGATACGCGCCGAGAAAGGGTGTATCGAAAATGTCTTTGGTGAGCACGGCTAAGTTCGGTCCTGCGACTGCGCCAAGAATGCCGCCGGCCAGGACCCATGAAATAGCCTTGTCGCGCAGGCTCGCATGGGTGAGTTCAGGGGCTGCGAATCTGTAGAGCTGTCCGTTCGCGCTGTAATAGCCTGCGACGAACGTACCGAAAGTCAGCAGCCAGAAGTTTTTGGAATACGCCGCATAGCCGCAAATCAGCGAAGAGATCACCGCGACCAACAGTCCTAGTTGAAAGGATTTTTGACGGCCGTATTTTTTTTGTGTCCGGGCGACGAGTCCTGTGGAGAGCGCACCGCCCACCACATAACCCATGATGGGCAGCGTCGCCATCCAGGAGATATTGGTCAGACTCAGGCCCACTAGGCCATTGATCGCGACAAACGTAATGTTGTTGGTGAGGAAGATGCCCTGACACAAAATCAGCAGCACCAGATTCTTGTTGAATAAACGCGGTGAATTTTCCATGAAGATGATTAAAGCACAGACTTTGTCTGGATGATTTCGGGGCAGAGATGCTGCACTGCACGATAGTTTGTTAAAAATACTTGACCACTGAGGTGCTTGAGGAAGTCAGACTTTTCAAGGCGGTCCATGACGGGACCTTTGACCTCAGAGAGGTGCAGGCAGATGCCCGCATCGCGCAGACGCTTTTCGATCGCTTCGAGACTTTCGAGCGCGCTGGCATCGATATCGTTGATAGCCGAGCATTGCAGCACCACATCTTTCAGTTTTGGATTGTCTGCCACTTCTGCGTTGAGCCGATCTTCGATGTTGCGCGCGTTGGCGAAATAGAGACTTTCGTCGATGCGTAAACAGAGAACATGTGGACTCGTGCGCACATCGTGGCGTAAAACGTTGCGAAAGTGCTCTGTGCCGGGCACCAAGCCGATCGTCGCGATATGGGGTTGGCTCGTGCGGTACAAATGCATGGCCAGAGACAGCACGACACCCGCAACAAGCCCAATTTCGACGCCTAGCAACAACGTGGACGCTAGGGTCACTGCCACAGCGGCGAAATCAGCTTTTGAATAACGCCATGTATGCTTGAAAATGCTGAAATCCACGAGGGAAAGCACGGCGACGATGATGGTCGCCGCCAGCGTGGCCTGTGGCAGGTAATACAGTGCAGGCGTGAGTAACAATGACGCCAGTGTGATGCCGATTGCGGTAAAGAG
>JACCDY010887395.1_pt1 | contig 49398 bp, 47 predicted proteins | sample 7446391 | NCBI WGS metagenome assembly JACCDY01 (sample SAMN15323451, study PRJNA562643) | freshwater metagenome | isolation source: river surface water | place: USA:Blue River Watershed | collected 2017-08-18
GACCCACGGATGTTGACTTGGCCACGCTCTTTGACAAAATTGATCTTCAATTAGAAATTCAGCCAACCGCTCATGAACCGGTTTATTTCGGTGGGCCTGTGCAAACAGACCGAGGTTTTGTCTTGCACGAACATCAACATAATCAGCCAACTAGCCAATACAGTTCCTCACTCAGAATACCCGGTGGTTTGGCGATGACCACGTCTAAAGATGTCTTGGAAGCTGTGGTGGCTGGTGAGGGCCCTAAGCGATTTTTAATGACCTTGGGTTATGCCGGTTGGAGTGCAGGTCAATTAGAAGATGAGATAGCTCGTAATGGTTGGTTAAATGTGCCGGCACCCGTTGATCAGATGGCGCAAATCATCTTTGAAACCCCTGATGAAGATAAATACCAACAAGTATTGGCACTGCTGGGCATAGATCCGAGCTTTTTATCCAGTGAGGCGGGTCACGCTTAATGACTCAAGACCATTCATCATCTGTCACTTCAAAAGCCACGATTGCTCAAACCATCTTGGCTTTTGATTATGGTGAAAAAAGAATTGGGGTGGCGGTGGGTAATACTGTCACCCAAACAGCAGAGCCACTCAAAATCATTCAAGAACCTAATCAGGACAAACGCTTTAAAGCTATTGAGCAGCTCATTGACGAATGGCAGCCGCAATTATTGGTGGTGGGCTTACCCAAACATCCTGATGGTGCTGAGCATGCAATGACGCAAAAAGCGCAGCGCTTTGGCAATCAACTCAAAGGTAGATTTCAAAAGGAAATCATTTGGGTGGATGAGCGGTATACCTCAGTGTCCGTCGATGGTGGTGACGATGCATTGGCAGCTCAATTAATATTGCAACAGTATTTACAGGCTTGAAGTTCTAGAGAGTAAGATGAGCTAACCCTAAGCATCAATGATGGTACAAAATTGAAGTAAAACTTAAAGTACAGACAGCGCAGCGATAACTAAGACCATGACTATGACAACCATTCCTAACGCAGAAGACCTGTATCAAGTTCTTTTGACTCAACTTCAAAACCAACAAAAATTCAGCCCAAATTTTCAACTAGCTGGTTTGGCTAGTGGTGGTGCGTGGGTGGCAGAGCGTTTAGCAAAAGATCTAAGCTTGCCAGCTTATGGTGTGATCAATGTGTCATTCCATCGTGATGATTACTCTGAAAAAGGCGTGAAGGCTTTTAACAGTGCCGAAGGCATGTCGACCAAGCTACCGTTTGAGGTGGAAGGTGCACACATCATCTTGGTGGATGATGTCTTGGATACCGGTAGAACGGTACGAGCTGCTTTGAATGAATTATTTGATTACGGTAGGCCCGCCAAGGTGGACTTGGCAGTTTTGGCAGATCGCCATCGTCGCCAGTTACCAGTCGATGCTACCTTCAAGGGTGCTAAGGTTCAAGTATCCGATCAGCAAATCTTGGTCTTGGATCAATCTGAAGATGGGCACTTTAGCTTCACAACAGAGATGAAGAGCTAATCTTTTAATAGAAGTATTTAAATCAGATTAAAATACCTATCCAAGATGACCAAAACTCCTAGCCAACTACAGCTCAACGATCAAGGTGAACTCACCCATTTATTGACTTTAGAAGGTTTATCTAAAGAGCATATTCTGCACATCTTGGATACGGCGCAACAGTTTGTGTCCGTGAGTGATGCAGACAGAGAAGTGAAAAAAGTACCACTTCTCAGAGGTAAAAACGTTTTTAACCTCTTCTTTGAAAATTCCACGCGCACCAGAACGACTTTTGAGATTGCTGCTAAACGCTTATCGGCGGATGTGGTGAATTTAGATATTCAAACATCATCGACCGCCAAAGGTGAAACCCTTTTAGACACGATTGATAACTTGGTGGCGATGCAAGCAGATATTTTTGTTGTGCGTCATAAAACCACAGGTGCAGCTGTTGAAGTGGCGCAACACTTACCGCCGCATGTGCATGTAATCAACGCCGGTGATGGTACCAATCAACACCCAACGCAAGGTTTACTGGATATGTACACCATGCGCCATTACAAGCAAGACTTTACAAAGATCAAAGTGGCCATCATTGGTGACATTGTTCATAGTCGCGTGGCTAAATCGAACATTGCTGCACTCAAAACTTTGGGTTGCCCAGAAATTAGAGCGATTGGTCCAGAAAGTCTATTACCTAAAGATCTCAATATGATGGGAGTGAGCATCTACAACAACATCGAAGAAGGCTTAAAGGATGTGGATGTGGTGATGACACTCAGAATCCAAAAAGAACGCATGGAGGCTGGCCAAGTGCCAGAGGGTGATGAGTTCTTCAAGCAATGGGGTTTAACACCAGCAAGACTCAAACTAGCAAAGCCCGATGCGATTGTGATGCACCCAGGTCCTATGAACCGTGGTGTCGAGATTGACTCAAAAGTCGCAGATGGTCCTCAAGCGGTGATTCTCAAACAAGTGACTTTTGGTATTGCCGTGCGTATGGCGGTGATGTCGATTGTGGCTGGTAACTAATTCCCAAAAACAGCTAATTTTCCGCCCCTCATTCATCTGATTTGCTTTAAATAGTTATAATTTTTGTAATTATCTTGTAATACTAAATATTTATATTATTAATTATTAAATAGTATAAATATAGGGCAAAGATGATTTATTTGTTAGTGGCTGGTGCCATGTTGGTTTGGGTCAATACAGGTTTTTAAGTCAAACCTGATCTCAGTGAATGGCGTTCGATTTCTATTCATTGAACGCTCTACAATGATGTGATGGAAACATGGACCATCGCTTGGGCATTTCGTAATTTTGTGGCAGAGCTATTGATGCCCCCTGGCATCTGGTTGGTATGCATTCTCACAGCTGTTTTGTTTCTAAAAAAGCGTGCCGCACTTCAGAAAATTACGATTGTTTCTTCTGTCGTTTTAATATGGGTATGCAGTACGCCTGCTTTTGTACGATGGCTCACTAATGCTAGTGATACATGGATGCAATGGCCGACTCCACTGGTTATTTCATCCAATCAACAATTACAAAATCATTCAAGTCAATCAGTAGCTATTGTTGTATTGGGTGGTGGGCGTCGAAAAGGTGCTATTGAATCACCACAGTATCAAAATCAAGATTTATCACCAGCATCCCTGGAGCGTTTGCGCATGGGCGCTCGTTTAGCGCGCGCGAGTAAATTGCCTATCTTATTAACGGGGGGGGCGCCTGATAGAACCACAGAGCTTGATTTGCCAGAAGCAGAAGTCATGGCGCAAATCTTGGAGAAAGAATTTCACCTATCGGCAAAATGGCTTGAAACTAAATCACAAACCACGCAAGAAAATGCAGAATTTTCAGCTGCAATCCTAAAGCGTGAAGGTGTTCAAACGATATGTCTGGTGACACACTTTTGGCACATGCCAAGAGCTCAGAAAATATTTGAACAATATGGCTTAACAGTTATTCCAGTGCCTCATGGGTTTCATTCTGCAGAAAAATTAAATCCGACTGACTTCTATCCAACGAGTATCACTGAAACTCGCCAAATTTGGCATGAGTTGATCGGTATGATTTGGTATCGATTGAGATACTAAGATACAGGCGCACTTGAGTGTTTGGCGTATTTATTTTCTAAAGGTTAGAGCATTGAACTTGTAAGCGACTGATACACCATAGACATTGGCTTGAAAGTCTCCCTTGGCTGCTTTCATTTGACCAATCGTTCCCATCACTTCCAAGTTTTTATTGAGTTGATAACCCAAACCTAGGTTGGCTTGATAAACCAAGCCGCCGCCAGTATTCAAGCCACCACCACCAGCAGCACCGACCAAGCCTTCTAGCTCAGCAAAGATATTTCTAGTGATGTGTGTGCGTACACCCGTACCCAATAGACCTGTCATATAAGCACCTGCATCACCACCATAAGCCCCTAAGCCTTGTCCTGTTAAGAACCAGCCAGGCTCAATGAAGTAATCGACTTGAGCACCTAAGTTGTCGACGTTTTGATTGGGGCGATTGCGCCAATTTTCTGAAGCCTTAGTATAGGTCTGATTGACCATGCGAATACGCAATGGATGAGAATCAAACACGGCATTATTCAATACACCATCAGCTGAAGTAGCTTGACCACCAAATTGATAACCTAACTTCAGGCCAAGACCGGTGGCCTTAAATGAAGTATCTGTTGCCCAGCGTTGGAATATTGAGGCATCTGCAAACCATCGTTTAGATAAAAAGTATTGAGCGCCAACGCTGCCATCAAATAACAATCCGCCAGCTGTATTAACACTGCCACCACCAGCGCCACCCACTGATAAGCTTGCATAAGCAGCTAATTTATCTGTGAGAGGTAGCTGATAGCCGCCGCCTAGTAAAATTTCCATGTAGCCACGACTGTTACCGCGAGCTGCTCCCGCCGATTCGAGTTGGGCAAACCAATAGTCATTGATGTAAGTACGCCAACCTGCGCCAATGAGACCAAAACTATCTTGCACACCTCCTACATCAGTCACAACACCTGATGGCACAGAAAGTTGTTTGCCATGAATCGAAAACTGATGAACACGTGGTTGATATAAATCTAAAGAAATGCCAGAAATGTAATCTTTACCGCGATAAGGCTTGTCCGTATCGATCAAAGCGTTAAAGGGTACATTCAAACCCGCATACAGTTGATTGCCCTTAATCACACCACCATTCGGAAAATCTACATGGCTCATACCCAAACTAAGACTCGCAAATTTCGCGAATTGGTATTTAAGCCCAATGTTTTCTCGCAGCATTAAGCCACCACCAGTGAGTTCGTAACCACCGCGACCACCACCCGCGCCAACGAATAAACCGGACTCAATCGATAAAGAGGGAGTGAGGGGGTATTCAAAGCCAACCTCGCACACTGTTGTATAACTCTGTGCCTCAACATGCGCCTAGGCATCTGCTGCCATGATGGGTGATCGGTTTTGACTTCTTCGAGATATTCTTTGATGACAATCGGCAGGATTCTGTCATTCCGATAGATGGTGCATTCCATCCAAGTCGGGATGCCATCAATGAGTTCCGTTGAGTCTCTTAAACTCATGCCCGCATATTGAGGATGATTGTTGATGAGTTTGGACCAGCCATCAATGGTGATGAAGGGTTGATAAGTTTGGTCTTGATTTTGGAGCAGTGCTATCTCATCCGATAAAGGATCCAGTTGGTACTTATTAGCTAATCTCAATAGTTGCACCTGAGAATAGAGTGGCACACCTAGGTGTTGATCTAACCAGAGTTGAACTTCTTCAGGATCTAGGCTCAATGTTTGGCATAGAGTATTCATGGCTATTTGTAGTGCTTTCATGAGAGCTCCTTGATGACCAAGCGACGACTGTTCTGGATAGGTGCTTGGTATTGATGAACCAGATCAGGATGTTCTTCCGCCAGTCTCTCAATTACTGATCAAAAATGACCATTTGATTAATGCTGTGTGAGAAAATCTGTCTAGTTAAATTGGGTAAGTAAATCATGATCTTAGTCACAGGCGGGGCAGGTTTTATTGGTGGTAATTTTGTGTTGGATTGGTTGTCTAATCCGAACGCTGAAGGTATTGTTAACCTCGATAAACTGACCTATGCTGGAAATTTGGCAACTCTTCAATCATTAGAGCAAGATGTTCGCCATGTCTTTGTTCAAGGTGATATCGGTGATTACGATTTAGTTCTTTCTTTACTTAAGCAACATCAAATCCGTGCGGTGGTGAATTTTGCTGCTGAGTCACATGTGGATCGTTCTATTCATGGTCCTGGGGACTTTATTCAGACCAATGTGGTGGGCACGTTTAATCTTCTTGAAGCGGTACGTTCTTATTGGACCGAGCTATCAGAAGAGAAAAAGCAACAGTTCCGTTTCTTGCATGTATCAACCGATGAGGTTTATGGCTCCTTATCTCCAGCAGATCCTGCCTTTTCCGAGACTAATCCATATGAACCCAATAGTCCTTACTCAGCATCTAAGGCGGCATCAGATCATTTGGTAAGAGCTTGGCACCATACCTACGGGTTGCCTGTTCTGACGACGAATTGTTCGAATAACTATGGTCCGTATCATTTCCCAGAGAAATTGATTCCCTTGGTGATTCTGAATGCTTTAGCAGGCAAACCACTACCGATTTATGGCGATGGTCAGCAAATCCGTGATTGGTTGTATGTGAAAGATCATTGCTCAGCAATCAGAAGAGTGTTAGAGGTGGGTCAATTAGGTGAGACTTATAACATCGGTGGTTGGAACGAAAAACCCAATCTCGATGTGGTTCATACTATTTGCAGTATCTTAGATCAGTTGCGACCAAAGGCTGATGGCTCAAGCTACGCGTCCCAAATTACTTATGTCAAAGATCGGCCAGGTCATGATCGTCGTTACGCAATTGATGCAACTAAGCTAGAGCGCGAGTTAGGTTGGAAACCAGCTGAAACGTTTGAGACGGGTATACGAAAAACTGTTCAATGGTATTTAGAGAATCACGATTGGGTGCAGGGCGTTGTTAGTGGCTCCTACCGCGACTGGGTTCAAAAGCAATATAGCTAATTTATTGAATCACTATGTCCTTTTCTTCCTTTGAACTTCTTGATTACAGCAAACCCATCGTGGTTTTTGGTCGTGATGGTCAAGTAGGAAAAGCATTGCAGACTTGCCTTAAAGATCTAAAAACGCCCACTGTATTTTTAGGTCGTGCTGATTGTGATCTGAGTGATGAGTTGTCCATTGCCCGGGTGCTTAATCAATATCAACCTCAAGTCATTATCAATGCAGCAGCCTATACCGCTGTTGATAAGGCAGAAGGTGAGAGTGAACTCGCTTTTGCGATTAATACAAAAGCTCCAGAATTGATGGCGCGTTACATAGCTAATGTGGCCGATGGCGTCCTGCTTCATTACTCCACCGACTATGTTTTTGCAGATACAAAAACAGATGCATATTTGGAGTCAGATGTGCCCGGTCCTGCTGATAAATTAAGTGTGTATGGTCAAAGTAAATTGGCAGGTGAACAAGCAATTGAAGAAGTATTCAATTCAGTAAAAGGTTCTAGGCATTTCATCTTAAGAACATCTTGGGTGTATGGTGATGGAAGTAATTTCATTCGCACGATGTTGCGTTTGGCTCGCGAGCGAGAGCAGTTAAAGGTGGTTGCTGATCAGGTCGGAGTGCCTACTTCAGCGCAATGGTTAGCAGAAATAGGTATACAGATGGCCGGTTCACGAGTGGCATCAGGCATTTACCATGCTGTGCCAGATGGGGAAACATCTTGGCATGGTTTAGCTATTTTTGCAATTGAAACAGCTGCTTTAGCTGGTGAAGGTATTGAGGTGAAATCAGAAAATATTCTGCCTATTTCCGCAACCGATTACCCTTTGCCAGCAAAGCGGCCTTATAACTCACGTATGAGTAATCAAAAGTTGAAACAAGCGTTGTCTGAGATGGCATACACCCATCAATATCCAAATTGGCAAGAGCAAGTTGAGGCTTATATTAAGAATTATGTTAGTGACTCACTAAAGAGTTAAAAGTAATGTAAAAAATATATTTGATAAATAATGACTGCTAATACTGCTAAAAAGAAAGCGACATGAATCATCCATCACATATGACTAAGCGTAAGGGCATAATTTTGGCGGGTGGCTCAGGCACTCGTTTATACCCAGTTACTCAGGCGGTCTCTAAACAATTGATGCCTGTTTATGATAAGCCCATGGTGTACTACCCGCTGACCACATTGATGTTGGCTGGTATTAAAGAGATTTTGTTAATTTCTACGCCTCAAGATACCCCGCGCTTTCATGACTTATTGGGCGATGGTTCTCGGTGGGGATTGAACATTCAGTATGCAGTTCAACCATCCCCAGATGGCTTAGCGCAAGCTTTCATTATTGGTGAACAATTTGTGGGCAGCAACCCATCCGCTTTGGTATTGGGAGATAACATTTTTTATGGCCATGAGTTAATCAATCAACTCCAAACTGCTAATGATCGTACTTCAGGTGCGACTATCTTTGCTTATCATGTTAATGATACCGAGCTTTATGGTGTGGTCGAATTTGATGATTCATTCAAAGCTTTGTCGATTGAAGAGAAGCCTTTAAAACCCAAAAGCAACTATGCAGTGACTGGTCTTTATTTCTATGATCAACAGGTGTGCGACATTGCTAAGTCGATCAAGCCCAGCGCTCGTGGTGAATTAGAAATCACGACTATTAATGAGGCTTATCTTAAGCTGAACCAGTTACAGGTTGAAATTATGGGTCGCGGTTATGCGTGGTTAGATACGGGTACTCATGATTCGTTACTAGATGCGGCCGGGTTTATTGCTACATTACAAAAACGCCAAGGTTTGATGGTGGCATGCCCAGAAGAAATTTCTTTCAGACAAGGTTGGATTAGCGCTGAAGATATCCTGAAGTTAGCTGCACCTTTGAAAAAAAATGCTTATGGTCAATATTTAGAAAAAATGTTGACTGAAAAATTATCGTAATTAATTGTACAAAGATATCTATGCCGGTCATTGTCACTCCAACCGCTATTCCAGATGTGTTGATCATTGAACCCAAGGTTTTTGGTGATGATCGCGGTTGGTTCTTTGAGTCGTTTAATGACAAAGATTTTTCTACTGCATTGGGTCAAAAAGTGACTTTTGTTCAAGATAACCATTCCTTGTCAAAAAAAGGTATCTTGCGAGGTTTGCATTATCAAATAGAGCAAACACAAGGCAAGTTGGTTCGAGTTTGTCGTGGATCGGTGTTTGATGTGGCTGTGGATTTGCGTCAATCCTCTAAAACTTATGGGCAGTGGATTGGTGTGGAACTCTCGGCAGATAATAAAAAGCAGATGTGGATTCCACCAGGATTTGCTCATGGTTTTTTGGTGTTATCGAATGAGGCGGAATTTTTATACAAGACCACAGATTATTGGCATGCGGCCAGTGAGCAGTGTTTGATGTGGAATGATCCAACGCTCAACATTCATTGGCCTGATGTGGGCTTGCCTCCCATTTTGAATCCTAAAGATAAGCAGGGGTTATCTTGGGAAAAAGCCAGTAAATTTACTTAGTATCCGGCTTTCAAACGGTTGATTTTTATCCAGTTTGAGGTTCTGAGGAACTGATATTCATATAAAATGACAGAATGTCAGCAAACAGCAATCCAACCTTTTTTTTTCAAGATCGAGATGTGAGATTTCCATTTCTATTTAGAGAATATATTTTTAATGTTTGTCCTCTATTGGTCGATTATCGAAACTTTTTAAGTTTGGCAAAACCTGCTGAGTTATTGGGTGTGAGATGAAGATTGCAATTGCTGGAATTGGTTATGTGGGTCTTGCAAATGGTGTTTTGCTTGCTCAGCATAATGAAGTGGTGGCAATCGATATTTCTGCGGAGCGCGTAGAAAAATTAAATAGACGAGAGTCACCTATTCAAGATGAGTGGATTAGTAATTATTTCAAAAATAAATCATTGAACTTTAGGGCTACTCATGACAAAGAGGATGCCTACCTAGGCGCAGACTTTATAATTATTGCTACCCCAACTGATTATGATCCAGAGACCAATTATTTTGATACTCGGTCGATTGAGTCAGTGATTCGTGATGTGATTGCGATTAATCCCAAAGCAGTCATGGTGATAAAGTCCACAATCCCAGTTGGTTTTACTAAGAAAATTTCTCATTTACTGGATACCTCGAACTTAATTTTTTCACCTGAATTTTTGCGTGAAGGTCATGCTTTATATGACAACCTTCATCCTTCACGAATTGTAGTTGGTGAACGCTCGGAAAGAGCGCAGGTTTTTGCGGAGCTGCTTAGGGCGGGAGCTATTAAAAAAGATGTTCCGCTACTATTTACTGACAGTACAGAGGCAGAGGCTATCAAACTATTTGCCAACACTTTCTTGGCTATGAGGGTAGCTTTTTTTAATGAGCTTGACACCTACGCCGCTATACATAACTTAAACTCTCGACAAATTATTGATGGTGTTTGCCTGGATCCTCGAGTGGGGGATTACTACAACAACCCTTCTTTTGGCTATGGCGGTTATTGTTTACCTAAGGATACAAAACAGCTTTTAGCTAATTATCGCGATGTGCCGCAAAATATGATTCATGCAATTGTTGATGCAAACGTGACACGTAAGGACTTTATTGCAAGTCAAATTCTCGCAAGAAATCCAAAGACTGTTGGGGTGTATCGATTAATCATGAAGGCTGGTTCAGATAATTTCAGAACTTCCAGTATCCAAGGGATAATGAAGCGTATCAAGGCTAAGGGTATAGAAGTCGTGATATACGAGCCTGCATTAACTGAGACCAGTTTTTATAATTCGCCAGTTATTAGAGACTTTGAGGAGTTCAAGTTACGGGCAGATGTAATCATTGCTAATCGTATCACTGATGATTTGGCTGGTCTCGCTAGCAAGGTCTACAGCAGAGATTTGTTTGGTGGTGATAGGTGAAGATTTTACTTACTGGTGTTGCCGGATTTATTGGTATGCATGTTGCTGAAATTTTGCTGCAGAGGGGTGAGTCTGTCATCGGAGTTGATAATTTAAATGATTATTATGATGTTCAGTTAAAGCTTGCACGCTTAGCCAAACTGACGCGTCACAGTAACTTTAAATTTATAGAGGGCGACGTAGCCAACCGCACTCTAGTTGAGGAGATTTTTGCAGTACAAAAACCTACGCGAGTAATTCATCTTGCCGCTCAAGCTGGTGTTAGGTACTCTATCACAAACCCCCATGCATATATTCAATCAAATTTAGTTGGATTTTTTAATATTCTTGAGGGGGCTAGGCACGGTGAGGTGGAGCATTTGGTTTATGCGAGCTCGAGTAGTGTTTATGGTGCGAATACAAGTATGCCTTTTTCGGTACACGACAACGTAGATCACCCCCTGAGTTTGTATGCTGCCACTAAAAAATCTAATGAATTAATGGCACACACTTATAGTCATTTGTATGGTTTGCCTACAACAGGATTGCGTTATTTTACGGTCTATGGACCCTGGGGTCGTCCTGATATGTCGCCTTGGTTATTTACTAAATCGATTATTGATGGACAACCAATCAATGTATTTAATCACGGTAAGATGAAAAGAGACTTTACTTATGTTGATGATATAGCGACTGGTACAGTTCGAGTATTAGATTGCATTGCTACAGGAAATGCGTGCTTTTCAAGTGATACACCAGATCCCGCTAGTAGTTATGCTCCTTATCGTGTTTATAACATCGGCAACAATCAACCGGTTGAGTTGATGTCATTTATCCGCATAATAGAAAAAGAACTTGGAAAATCAGCCGTGATTAATTTCATGCCAATGCAATCCGGTGATGTAGTTGCTACTTATGCTGATGTTTCTGATCTTAAGTCTGATATTGGGTTTGACCCCAATACCTCCTTGACTGAAGGAGTTCGGCATTGGGTTAATTGGTATAAAAGTTATTTTAATGTGTAAATTGACTTAATTTGAGGTTATTAAGCAATCTAAGAGGAATAGGTACGTATGTTAAGTGGTTCAAACATTCTAATTACTGGGGGTACTGGTTCATTTGGACATACATTTGTCCCGATGACATTGCATAAATTTAATCCTAATAAATTAATTATCTATTCAAGAGATGAAATGAAGCAATGGGAGATGGCTAAGTTATTTCAAAATGATAGCCGTGTCCGTTTTTTTATTGGGGATGTGCGTGATAAAGATCGGCTTTATCGTGCATTAGATGGTGTTGATTATGTTGTGCACGCTGCGGCAACAAAAATAGTTCCAACGGCCGAATATAATCCGTTTGAATGTATTAAAACAAATATCAATGGTGCCATGAATGTTATTGAGGCATCTATCGATAGAGGTGTAAAGCGTGTTGTGGCGCTGTCTACAGATAAAGCGAGTAGTCCTATTAATCTTTATGGGGCTACCAAGCTTGCTTCTGACAAAGTATTTGTTGCTGGTAACTCTTATGCTGGTGGGCATGACACACGCTTTGCCGTAGTTCGTTATGGTAATGTGATGGGGTCTCGAGGGTCGGTTATTCCTTTTTTTGTTGGACTTAAAAATGATGGAATTCTTCCAATTACTGATAAGCGTATGACTCGCTTCATGATTACTTTGGAGCAGGGTGTTGAACTTGTTTGGCATGCTTTTGAGGACATGGTTGGAGGTGAAATTTATGTTAAGAAAATTCCATCTATGAAGATTACTGATTTAGCTGCAGCAATAGCTCCCCATGCAAGATTAGAGTTTGTAGGCATTCGCCCTGGAGAAAAATTGCATGAGCAAATGATCAGTTCTGAAGATGCAATGTATACATTTGAGTATGCTGAACATTTTAAGATTCTTCCGGCAATTCATTCTTGGGACACGGACAGTAATCGTATTAAAAATGGCACAAGAGTTCCTGAAGGTTTTAGTTACACCAGTGAAAACAACTCCGATTGGATGACCGTTGAGCAATTGCAACAATGGATTTCAGTCAATCAAGCTAAGATTGGAAAGTTTTAGGATGATACCTTACGGTCGCCAGGACATTAATCGAAGTGATATCGATGCTGTTATTGATGTTTTAAATTCAGATTATTTGACTCAAGGACCAGTTTTACCGCTATTTGAAGAATCGGTTGCATCTTATCTTGGTGCGAAGCGAGCTCTAGCGGTTAATAGTGCAACGTCTGCTTTGCACTTGGCGTGTTTAGCGCTCGATCTTGGACCGAGGGACTGGCTTTGGACAACTCCTATTAGCTTCGTTGCTTCTGCTAACTGTGCATTGTATTGTGGGGCTCAGGTGGATTTTGTGGACATTGATCCGCGAACATATAATTTGTGCCCCAAGGCGCTTGAGCTTAAATTAGTTGCCGCTCAAAAAAATGGTACGTTGCCAAAGGTGTTGGTGGCTGTTCATTTATGTGGTCAGCCATGTGATATGGTGGCAATACATGGCCTAAGTCAGAAATACGGGTTTCATATTATCGAGGATGCTTCGCACGCGATTGGCAGTAAATACATGGGGGAATTCGTTGGCGCCTGTCGGTATAGTGATATTACCGTCTTAAGTTTTCATCCAGTTAAAATTATCACCACTGGTGAAGGCGGAATGTTGTTAACCAATGACGATATAGTTGCTGAGCGTGCAGCATTATTGCGCAGCCATGGAATCACACGTGATCAAGCTCAGATGACTCATGAGCCTGATGGTTCATGGTATTACCAGCAAATTGCCTTAGGATTTAACTATCGCATGACTGATTTTCAAGCTGCACTTGGAATGAGTCAAATGAAACGTTTGGGAGATTTTGTTGCTAGGCGTCAAGACTTGGCTACGCGTTATGATGAGCTACTTGTAGATTTTCCAATTGCGACGCCATGGCAGCATCCAGATGGATCTTCGAGTAGACATCTGTACGTTATCCGTTTGAAATTAGATAAAATTTTCAAGACACACCGACAGGTTTTTGAAGAGTTGCGTAAACATGGCGTTGGCGTTAACTTACATTACATACCGATCTATTCCCAACCTTATTATCAAAATATCGGTTTTAAAAGAGATAACTTTCCGGAGGCTGAGAAATATTATGCTGAGGCTATCAGTCTGCCAATGTTCTATGGTTTAACAGATGTGCAGCAAGATTATGTTGTAACGGTCTTGAACAGAATTTTGGCAGCATGAAATTAGCTCTTGGAACTGTTCAATTTGGATTAGATTATGGTGTAGCTAATGTGGTTGGTCGAGTCTGCGCTCAAGATGCAGCGTCTATCTTGGCGTTATCTCGTGAATTGGGTGTGGATACATTAGATACTGCTATTGCATATGGCGATAGTGAATTTCTGCTTGGTAGATTGGGTGTTAAAGAGTTGAAGGTGATTACCAAATTACCAGCAGTTCCCGGGGATTGTGCTGATGTCTGCTACTGGGTTAAGCAGCAAGTTCAAGAGTCTTTGATGCGTTTAGGCCTATCCCAATTACATGGTTTACTTTTGCATTACCCTAATCAACTGCTTCAGAGTATTGGTCCTGAGCTATATGATGCGCTTAGACTATTGAAGAGTGATGGATTAATTTCTAAGATTGGAGTATCTATCTATGACCCAAAAGAGCTTGAGAGATTATTTGAGCGCTATCAGTTCGATCTAGTTCAGGCGCCACTAAATATTTTGGATCGCAGTTTTATAGAGAGTGGTTGGGCTCGGCATTTGAAGGCTTCTGGTGTGGAAATACATACCCGGTCAGTTTTTTTGCAGGGGCTTTTATTAATGTCTGATCAGCAACGCCCAGCCAAATTTAATCGATGGCATTTGGTATGGCAGGAGTGGTCAAATTGGTTAGCCGTAAATGGGTTATCGCCATTACAGGCATGTATTCGTTATGCTGTAGCCCAAGAATATGTTGATCGAGTCATTGTGGGTGTTGACTCAGTTGTTCAGTTAAAAGAAATTAGTTTCGCGATGCAAGGTGATCTTTTTAATCTCCCAGATTTCCCCGTATTAGAAGATGAGCGACTTATTAATCCTTCAGCTTGGAATCAGTTATGAAAGTTGTGGCAATAGTACAAGCCCGTATGGGCTCAGTTCGTTTACCAAATAAGGTCATGAAGCCTATTCTTGGTTTTCCTATGATTGAATTGTTGCTGGCTCGGCTTAGTCGCTCTCAACATCTTGATCAAATTATATTGGCTACATCGACTCATGAATGTAATAAACCTTTGGTGGATCATGTGGAATCACTAGGTTACAAGTCTATATGTGGGAATGAGAATGATGTACTAGATCGTTATTTGGTTGCTGCCAAAGAGGTAGCCGCTGATGTAGTTGTGCGTATTACTGGTGATTGTCCTTTGGTGGATGCGAATTTAGTAGATGAAGCCATCTTAGAGTTTAAAAAATCAGATATTGATTATTTGAGTAATTCTTGGCCTCCTACTTACCCAGATGGTTTGGATGTTGAGGTTTTCGGCATGCATGCTCTAGAGCGTGCTGCTACTGACGCAGTTGAGTTGTTTGATCGTGAGCATGTAACTCCATACATGAGAAATTCTGGTTTTTTTAAGACTAAATCAGTAATCAATAGTGAAGATTTATCAGATTCACGTTGGACGGTTGATGAGCCGTCAGATTTTGAGTTGATTACTAAGATTTTTAAGCACTTTTCGCCAGATATTTTCTTTTCGTGGAAAGATGTATTGGGTCTGCAAGAAAAGGAGCCCAATATTTTTGCTATCAACAAGTGTATTAATCGTAACGAGGGAGCTGCAATGAGTAAGGGGCAAAAGCTTTGGAAGCGAGCAAAAAAAGTCATACCTGGTGGCAATATGCTTCTATCAAAGCGTTCTGAAATGTTCCTTCCTGAGCAGTGGCCTGCATACTATAGTAAAGCAAAGGGGTGTCAGGTTTGGGATCTGGAGGGTAAACAGTATACGGATATGTCTATCATGGGCATTGGAACCAATACTCTTGGTTATGGACACGCTGAAGTTGATGAGGCTGTTCTTAAGGCGGTCATGGACGGGAATATGTCCACTCTAAATTGTCCAGAAGAAGTATATTTGGCTGAGAAATTAATTGATTTGCATCCCTGGGCTGATATGGCAAGATTTGCTCGTTCAGGTGGCGAGGCTAATGCCATTGCCATTAGAATTGCAAGAGCAGCGTCCGGAAAGGATAAGGTGGCTATTTGCGGTTACCATGGGTGGCATGATTGGTATCTGTCAGCCAATTTAGCAGATGATAAAAGTTTAGATGGGCATCTTTTGCCAGGCCTAGATCCGAAAGGCGTGCCGCGTAATTTAAAGGGTACAGTATTTCCATTTACCTACAATAATTATGAGGAGCTTGAAAACTTAACAAATCTACATGATATTGGGGTGATCAAGATGGAGGTTTCTAGAAACTCGGGCCCTGAAAATCAATTTCTTCATAAAGTTAGAGAGCTAGCTACAGCAAAAAATATCGTACTTATATTTGATGAGTGCACATCAGGGTTTCGTCAGACATTTGGGGGGTTGCATAAGCTCTATGGTGTGGAACCTGACATGGCAATGTTTGGGAAAGCGCTTGGTAATGGATATGCGATTACTGCAACAATAGGACGGCGTGAGGTTATGGAGGCTGCGCAGTCCACCTTTATAAGTAGCACTTTTTGGACCGAGCGCATTGGTCCTACAGCTGGACTTAAAACTTTAGAGATAATGGAGCGCATACAATCTTGGGATGTAATTACAAAAATTGGTTTGGACATTCGCAATCAATGGCAAAATTTGGCTGATAAATATGAATTGGCGATTCAGCATTGGGGCTTACCAGCATTAACGGGCTTTACCTTTAATGGTGATCGTTCTCTTGAATATAAGACACTAATGACTCAAGAAATGTTGGCAAAAGGTTATCTGGCGGGAAATAGTATTTATGTAAGCACTGCTCATGTTCCCCAAGTGGTTGCCGGATATTTTGATGCGCTTGAACCTATATTTGCATTAATAAAAGAATGTGAAGATGGTCGTAATGTTCTTGATTTGCTAAGGGGGCCTATTTGTCATTCGGGGTTTAGGCGATTAAATTAAAATATTCCTTGGTAATTTTTTGTTTACTGTTATTCAAAAGTTGAAATTAATTTTGACTGTGAAATCTTTCTAATTATTTGAATATTTGAGTATTCCAGATTAACTTCAGAGGTGATTTATGAGAAGGACTTATTGCTGCATGCCTCATCAAATTCTTGAGGAGGGTGAATATGAGGTAAGAGTTCTTCAGGATGAAGACATTGAAAGTATTAGATGTTGGCGCAATGCCCAGATGAATGTCTTGAGACAATCTTCCACAATCAGCCATGTCGAACAAAAAAAATATTATGAAAAATATATCTGGCCTCAAATGCTAGAGGTCAAGCCTCTCAATATTTTGCTTGGATTTTTTAAGAGGAAGGAATTGATTGGTTATGGTGGTCTAGTTCATATCGCCTGGGAGCATCATCGAGCGGAAGTATCATTTTTACTTTCGTTAAATCGTGTTCATGATGCCAGCGTGTACAGAGAGGACTTCACAAATTTTCTCAAATTAATTAAAAGATTGGCATTTAATGATCTAGGGTTGCTCAGGTTATATACCGAGACGTATGATGTAAGGCCAATACATATTGAGACCCTCGAAGCTAATGATTTCATTCGTGAGGGCGTATTGCGTAGCCACGTTTTTGTTGATGGTAACCCTTGCGATTCAATTTATCACGGATTTCTGAAAAATAATGAAAAATAAACGAGTATTTGTAAGCGGTGGTTCGGGGGTGATTGGTTTAGAAATTGTGCCAAGACTTTTGGCGCGGGGTGCGACTGTAATAGTCGGAGATTTGAAATCTAGACCAAGTTCATTTGGGCCATCAGTTATATACCGTCAAGGTGATCTCAATACCCTTACTGATCAAGAATTTAGAGCTTTTAAGCCTGATATTTTTATTCACTTAGCTGCAACATTTGAAAGAAGTACAGAAAGTTATGAGTTTTGGGGGGAGAATTTTTCTCACAATGTACGGTTAAGTCACCATCTTATGACGTTAGCGAAAGACGCTGAGTTTTTGCAAAAGGTGGTATTTGCATCAAGTTATTTAATTTATGATCAGATGTTATACCAATTTGACACCCCATCAACTAAAGCAATTCGTCTAAGTGAGGTAGATCCAGTATTGCCTAGAAATTTGACCGGGGCTGCAAAATTTAGTCACGAAATAGAGCTAGGATTTTTGAATCAATTCAAATCGCAACAATTTCAAATAGTTTGTGCCAGAATATTTAGGGGGTATGGTCGAAATTCTCGAGATGTAATATCCCGTTGGGTGCGAGATTTATTAATTGGAAAGCCTATTGCTGTATATCGTGAAGAGGGACTATTCGATTATATTTATGCGGCAGATTCAGCTGAAGGGCTTATTCGAATGGCTGAGTCTAAAAAAGCATGCGGAATATTTAATTTGGGCTTTGGTAGAGCTAGACGGGTAAGTGAAGTAGTTGATATATTGCTTACATATTTTCCAGGTGCAAAGGTGCAAAAATCTCAATCTGACATAGCATTTGAGGCATCAGAGGCAGATATGACTAAATATCATTCAACTATTGGTTGGAGTCCCGAGTATTCGATAGAGAGAGCAATTCCAGAAATCATTGAGTTTGAGCGTAAGAGGCTCTCATCTTTAAAGCAGCCCATAAAAAGAGTGCCCAGTATTTTAATTACTAGCTCTTCAAGAAAGGCACCGTTAATTAAGGCAGCACAAAACGCAATTAAAAAAGTTGATCCTAAAGGAGTTGTGTGGGCTGGAGATTTATCTGGCGAGGCAATTACAGCATATATTGCTGATAATTTCTGGAGAATGCCACCTTCACAGGACGAATTTTTAGAAGATCTTATTGTGGGCTGTAAGGATAGAGGGATAACTGTAATACTCCCCACCAGAGATGGCGAGTTAATGTTTTGGTCAAAAAATTTAAGTTTGTTTGAGAGCGCAGGAATATCAGTAATTATTTCAAGGCCCGATTCTATTTTGCGTTGCATAGATAAACTCGCCTTCGCTAATTTCGGCCGGGAGATGAGTTTTCCATTTATTCAGACAAGTCAACATATTGATGAACTTGACTGTAATAAATATGTTGTTAAAGAAAGATTTGGGGCCGGAGCTAGATCTATAGGTGTTGATCTTGAAAAAAATGAAGCCATAGCACATGCGCAAAGTTTATCGCAGCCTATTTTTCAACCATATATTAAAGGAATTGAAATTAGTATTGATGCGTGGTTAAGCAAAGAGAGTTGCCTTAAGGGTTTAGTTATGAGGCGAAGGGAAATTTTGTTGAATGGCGAATCTCAAATAACTACCACATTCAGAAACAATGATATTGAGGCTTTGATAACAAAGATCTTAGTTGATTTGAAATTGATTGGGCCTGTTGTGATGCAGGCATTTCTTACAGATAAAGATGAGCTTCAAATTATTGAGTGTAATGCTAGGTTTGGCGGAGCTTCAACAGCGTCAATTGCAGTAGGTTTGGATAGTTTGTATTGGTCAATATTGGAGTCAGAAGGTGGGGATATAAATGACTACCTTTTCTGCCGCACCATGGGTGAGGTTCGCCAGGTTCGTATTCCATCAGATATTTATATAGTTACATAAATGATATTAATTTTTGACCTTGATGATACGCTTTATGTCGAGCGGACGTATGTAGAAAGCGGGTTTAAAGCGGTTGCTAGTTTTTTGGAATCTGAGTTTATGCTTAATTATCAAGACTCATTCAATCAAATGATTAAAATTTTAGACGTTGATGGGCGAGGAAGGATATTTGATAATATTTTAATTGAGAATAAAATTTTCTCTAAAAAAAATTTAAGTACGTGCATAAGAACTTATAGGCAGCATATTCCAAAAATTTCTCTAAATGAATCAGCTAAATTTTTTTTAGAGAAATACAGAAATCATCCTCTATACCTAGTTACCGATGGAAACAAAGATGTCCAGGCTAAAAAAATTGAGGCATTGAACTTAAAAAAATATTTTAAAAAAATATTAATTACTCATCGATATGGACTACATAATTCCAAGCCATCCGTATATTGTTTTGATTTAATTCGAAAAAGCGAGAACTCGATTTGGTCTGATATGGTCTATGTTGGTGATAACCCTGTTAAAGACTTTGTAAATTTGAATCCACTGGGAGTCAAGACAGTGCGGGTGCTTACTGGAGAATATCGGCACCTTGCCCCTAAAAGAAAATATGATGCAAAGTATTTAATCAATTCAATCAATGAGCTAGAGGCTTTGCTAAGGATGGTGTGATGAATCATTTGAGTATTTGTATAGATAATACTTTTATTGGAGAGGGGTTCCCACCCTATGTTATTGCAGAAATGTCGGCGAATCATAACGGGAGCATTGAAAATGCATTTAAAATCATTGAGCAGGGAAAAAAGGCTGGTGCTTCTGCTATTAAAATACAAACTTATCGCCCAGAAACAATCACATTAGATTGTGATACTGACGATTTCAGAATTTTTGGTGGTTTGTGGGATGGTAGGTTGCTATATGAGTTGTATCAGCAGGCTCATATGCCGTGGGATTGGCATAAGCCTTTGTTTGACTACGCTCGTAAAGTTGGAATTACAATATTCAGCTCTCCATTTGATAATACGGCGATTGATTTGCTGGAAGACTTGAATGCGCCAGCATATAAGATCGCCTCTTTTGAGGCGGTCGATTTGCCGTTGATTAAATACGCTGCGAGTACTGGAAAGCCTCTAATAATTTCTACTGGAATGGCTAGCTTTGAGGAGATTGGTGAGGCTATACAAGCTGCTCGTGACGGAGGTTGTACTGAGCTTGCAATACTACATTGCGTAAGTGGTTATCCAGCGTTAGCAGAGGATTATCACTTGCGAACAATTCCTCACATGATGAGTAGTTTTGGATGTGTAGTGGGCTTATCAGACCATACTTTAGATAACGCAACAGCAATTGCTAGCATTCCGCTAGGTGTCTCGATTGTTGAGAAACATTTTACTCTTGATAAAAATGGTGGTGGAGCGGATGATTCTTTTTCACTTGAACCATTGGGGCTTGAGGACTTGTGCAAGGGTGTTTCGACAGCCTGGCTTGCACTGGGTTCGGTAAATTACTCGCAAAAATTTAGTGAGCAAGGGAATGTTAAGTTTCGACGTTCACTATATTTTGTTCGAGATATGTTGAGGGGGGAGTTAATTACACCTGATTGTATTAGAAGTGTTCGTCCTGGCTATGGATTGCCTCCAAAATACTACGATGAAATTTTAGGAAAAGTTATTACAAAAGATGTGAATAAAAATTCACCTGTTAGTCTTGACGTTATTGAAATGTTGGCGCAAAAGAAGTAAAGATTTTTTAAATTGAAATTTAAAAAATAGATCTCCTTAAGATGTGTTTGAGTTTTTAAAACATATAATTCTTTGAGAGTTGAAAATTTGCAATGAGGAAAGACAAACCATTATTTATTTTTAGGATGATTGCTGGATTTATGAATAAATTATTCAGAATCTATTTTTTTATATTAGAAAAATTGTCATTCAAAAATTTTGGCAGGTTGTCAGTGGTAAATATTCCAGGTGCAACGAGTTATCAACCAGTGGATACTCTGAATTTTTTCGAACTATTGAAAAAGTCCCTAAGATCTATAAAAATTTTTGCGATATTGGATGCGGGGCAGGGAAAGCTTTATGGCTGGCAAAAAAGTTACACAGATTTGAAAAAATATCTGGAATTGACGGAGATAAAGATTTGCTTGCTCTTGCAAAAAAAATTTAACAGATGATTCGAAATTATACTTAGGTGATGCAACTGACTTTCGATTTGATTTGAGTTTTACAGTTTTTTCTTGTATAACCCATTTGATTCTTTTTCGTTAGAAAAATTCATAAATTGCATAGAGGTGAGCGAAATTTGCATTGCATATCTTGTGCAGATTCATAGGGATGTTTTATTGCAAAACGGATGGAAGTCAATTCATCAAAATAAAGAACATTTTTTTGAGATATTTATCAAATAAAATTTGTGGCATTGCCGCTCCCGGACATTAAACTCATGAAAATAATATTTGGACTGTGGCTACAATAGTGAAAGCTAGACTGTTAATTCACTCCACCTATTTTGTAAATTAAATTGCTTAAACTCCTAATTAAACTTTTCTTTCATATCCATTTAAAAGGAAGGTGGAGTTTATTTTTTTTACTTTTACTGACTTTTTTGGTTGCTGTTCTTGAGATTCTTGGAATTGCATCAACTTATCCTTTTTTAGGTATGTTGCTTAGTCCTCAAATTCAATCGAGTGATAATCTCATATTTAAATTTTTTGATGAGTTGCTAAGTTTTTTTTCGATAGATAATAGGCTACTTTTTTTTGCAGTTATATTTTGTGTGTTAGCCCTATTTTCTGGGATTATGAGAATTTTACTAATATGGCTTAACACTAAAGTTTCTTTGGAAATAGGGTGCCATTTGGCTGCTCAAATATATAAACGAACTTTATATCAACCATATTCAATTCACATTTCCAGAAATAGTAGTGAGTTAATTGATGGTTTAACAACAAAAATTAATGCCATTATTAACGGGGTTATATCTCCTCTTGTCACTGCTTTGAGTGCGCTTATCATGGTGATGATAATCGGCTTATCATTTTTGACAGTCAACTATCAAATTACCTTAGTTGCAATTACCACCTTTTCTTTAATTTATTTCTTGCTAGCAATTCTTACAAAAACAAGAAAAATGAATAATAGTGAAGTGATTGCAAGGGAATCAACATTAGTTATTAAATTGATACAGGATGGTTTGGGGGGGGTACGAGATATTATCCTGGGAGGCTATCAGAGTATTTTTTCTAATTTATACGAAAAAGCAAATCACAGGTTGCAAAATGCGAGGGCGAGTAACCAGTTTTTAGCGCTCACGCCGAGGTATGTAATTGAGAGTTTGGCAATGACGTGCTGCGGATTTTTGGTGTATGTCTATGCATCCAATGGGAATGATTTAAATTTATTGGTGCCGGTAGCGGGGGCAATGTTTTTGGCTATTCAAAAATTATTACCTGTATTGCAACAGCTTTACTCTAGTTGGTCGTCACTTCAGAGTAATCATGCGTCATTGGTTGGCGTACTTCATTTCCTTGATCAAGACTTTTCTTTGCAAAAAAATAACCTAATGATTCCCAAGAATCACTCAATAGAATTTAATGATGTAATCGAATTATCAAATGTATATTTTGGGTATGACTTATCTGCTAAGGTGATTTTGAAAGATATCAATCTTAAGTTGGAAAAAAATAAGTGTTATGGTTTTGTGGGTTCCACTGGTGGTGGAAAAAGTACCTTGTTGGATATCATAATGGGCTTGCAGTCTCCAACTACTGGAAGTATAAGAGTTGATGGGGTTGTGATTGATTCATTCAACTCCCAAAATTGGCAGAAACATATTGCACATGTGCCACAGTCCATTTTCTTAATTGATGGATCACTAATTGAAAATATAGCTTTTGGAATTCAGCCAAATATGGTGGATTTTGAGAGAGTATGTTGGGCTGCCGAAAAGGCGTGCATCGATGACGTCATTGATGCATTACCAAATAAATATCGCACAACCGTTGGTGAGCGTGGCGTTAAGTTTTCCGGGGGGCAGCGACAAAGAATTGGAATTGCTAGGGCTTTGTATGGAAATGCTGATGTGATTATATTGGACGAGGCTACCAGTGCCTTGGATTTAAATACGGAGGCAAGGGTAATGGCGGCAATACAAGCTTTAAGAAAAGACCTTACGGTCATAATTGTGGCTCATAGGCTTGCTACCTTGAGTGAATGCGATCAAATTTTCGAGATTAAAGATGGCGCTGTCCTTGCCATATAAACCTGATTGAATGTTATGATTTTTTCAAAAAAAATAGTGGGGAACAGAATTCATTTTATGACTCTAAACCCAAATTCAATCTCAGAAAAGTATGTTGGTTGGTTGAATCAAACGGATGTTAATCGTTATCTCGAACTCAGATTTTTGAAAAATGATATCCAGTCTGTTACAAATTTTGTAAGGGGTTTGAATTCGAGTTTGGATAATTATTTTTTTGGAATCTATTTAAATAAGTGCGGAACTCATATTGGCAATATTAAGTTGGGCCCAATTGATTTTAATCATTCAACTGGAACCATTGGCATATTAATTGGCAACCCCAATTTTTGGGGTATGGGCTATGCTACGGAGTCAATTAATTTACTTAAAAAATTTGCTTTTCAAGAATTAAACTTGATGAAGTTAAATGCAGGTTGTTATTCGGATAACATAGGTTCTGCTAAAGCCTTTATAAAGGCTGGGTTTGATCAAGAAGGTATTCAAAAGTCTCAAGTCATATTTGATGGCGTTAGGTCAGATGCTATATTGTTTGGGCTAACCAGGGAAGCATTCGATCAACAATCATGAGTGAGTTAGCTAAAACTTTATTTAAAAATCCTTTCAAAAAGATTCTTTTGCGGCGTAACTATTACGCAATGAAGGGCTATAGAATTTTGAAGAAAGAAAATAGATTGGCGGAGTTGGATTTATTAAAAAGCCAAATTATTGACTCTCTTAATAGATTTTTTCAGATTGATAAAAGCTTCAAGGTTGGTCTTGTCAAAGATGTGGATTTGCAGTGTGGCTTCTTGCAATATTCCATTATGACTTTTTGTGAAAAAAAGTTAACGTACTCCTTATTGTATTCTGTTGGCTCATCAAGAAAGGTGGTGCTAACTGTGCCGCCTCAGGTTTTAAATTTATGCGTATCAAGCGGTTGGAATGTAAATATTTTTTTATCAAAAATATTTTGGTTTTTTAATTTAATTAAATATTTTTTATATGGTATTTATAAGTTTACGGCTACCTTATGGCATAGTTTGTTTTATGGATTTATTCGCAATTCAGGCGGAGGGTACGCAGTTTTTCCTGACCTAAACCAGGATAATTTGCCTGATCTAAACCTCACTAAATCATACGATATCCTAACCTGGTTTATAGATTCCTACGATGACCTTGCAGGTGTTTCTAAGATTTATCACCCAAATATGGTCGATGATTTCTTCTATAAAGGTAAATCTATTGTGGGACGCAGAGACCCGCTGCCGTACTTTACAAAAGTATCCGAATATTTTTCTTTTTTATATTTGTCTGTTTCGCATATTTTTTTTGCAATTTACCACATGCTGTTTGGTGACTGGCGTAGGACAATTTTATTATCTCAAGTGATAGATGCTATAAGAGCTTACGCCTTGGATGAAAAAAAATTAGGTGGCCATTACTTGTTTAACAACAATAGTGCAGCCTATAGACCGATTTGGAGTTATGTTCTCCAATCTAGAGATATAAAAATTATATTTTATTTTTATTCATTTAATAACGAATCCTATACAGTTGATACAAAATTTAGTATCAGCCATATATGGAAAAATATAAATTGGCCATATTATTTAATTTGGTCAAGTGTGCAACTATCTTTTTTCACTCGATCAATCGGTTTTTCCCCCAAGTATAGGATTGTAGGTCCCATTACCTCTATAAGTAGTGCGCCACCATCTAATCTTGTTAATCAAATTAGAGATGAGCGGCTTAAAGTTGCTGTATTCGATATTGCGCCCTACAGGGATTCTTTTTATGCTGGTTTTGCTTTAAATCATGATTATTTAACGGCCACTAGCATTTGTAAGTTTCTAGAGCATATTCTTACAATATCAAATGATAATAATGCTTTGCTATATATAAAAAAGAAAAAGAATACAAAATACGCGCATAAAAAGTATCTACATTTCTACGATACCTTGGCTAAGTTCGATAATGTTGTAATTGTTGATGCTGGTGTTGCTGCGCAAGAGTTAATTGATTATTGTGATGTAACTATTTCTTACCCATTCACATCAACGGCATTAATGGCAAAAATAAGCGGTCTTGAATCAATTTATTACGATGCAACTTCAACTATAAGCAAAGATATTCCGTGTCGGTATGATGTTGAGTTGGTGTCTGGATTGGCTGATTTGGATTTATGGTTTAAGAAAATAAGGGTGAAAGATGTTCGTAAATAAAATTCGTAGTTTTTTGAGAAATATGAATACGCCACCAAGTAGTGGTTTTGGGGATCCAGATTTAGATAAATTTATCTCAACATATAAAAAGCGTTACGATTTACCGGCGCTAATTCCTGATGGGGGCATTGCTTTGGAGCTTGGAGTGGCTGAGGGAGGTTTCAGTGAGGCTATATTAGCTGGGGGAAGAGTTGCACACCTATATAGTGTAGATATGTATGCTGGTGACAGAGGGCATGACGTTGAGCAATATAAACGGGCCTTTTTGAGATTGAATAAGTATAGAGATAGAAACTCACTACTCAAGTTGACTTTTGATGAGGCGCTCTCCTTATTTCCCGATAACTACTTTGATTTTATATATGTTGATGGGTACGCTCATAATGGTGAAGATGGCGGCATTACCTTGGAACAATATTTCCCGAAATTGAAAGTCGGCGGAATTTTTGCTGGTGATGACTATATTTCAGATTGGCCTTTAGTTGTCGAGGCGGTGGATAATTTTGTGCATAAACATGAACAAAACTTATATATTTTTAGGTGCCACGTCGGAGACGATTGGGCATCTAAAAGCCCAAGTTGGATTATTAGAAAAAGATGAGTGATTATTTTAATGAACCGCTATCAGTGCAGATGGCTTATGGTGGAGGAGTTCCTAGGGGGTGGCAAATTGCAAGGCATCTAGAAAATATGGGTATGCTTTCACAGTTTTACACATCATGGCGCCGAAATGAGTATTATTTTCCCGAATTGACAACCATTGACCGATTATCATTTTTTTATAATGTGATGATGGTGCGCACCAGGAGGTATAGGGGTGCGCATTTTGCTGACAGAATAAAAGTTTGTGATTTTGTAGATAAAAGAATCGCAATGAAAATTAAAGATCAGGGTAACCTGCTGGTAGCCGAGTCTCATATTGCAAAAAATGTATTTGAAACAGGTAAGAGCTATGGCTTAACAAGGATTCTTGATAGAACTAATACGCATATTTCACATCAATCAGAAGTCATAAGTCGTGAATATGAGGAGTGTGGTATTAAGGGGGCGACCTATAATTGTCCATGGATAATTGATAAAGCCCTTCAAGAGTATGACTTGGCTAGCTACATAACTGTTTTATCAACATACGTAAAAAAAACATTTATAGATAAGGGTGTTCCTGCACGTAAATTATTGCTCATACCATCGGGTATAGATACTAAAATTTTTTCGACTGAGCCAGTTATAAGTAATGATAAAAAATTTAGGGTTATATTTTCAGGTGGTCTAGTATTAAAAAAGGGTGTGCACAAGTTGGTTCAAGCATTTGATGAGTTAAATCTACCTAACTCAGAGCTATTATTAATTGGACCCTTGTTTGATGAGGTGCTCCCTTACATAAAAAATGCTAAAACAGATATAAGAGTGTTGCCTCTAATGTCACAAGCTCAGCTAGCAATCAAATACTCAACTGGTTCAATTTTTGTAATTCCTTCTCTGGAAGAAGGTCTGCCAAAGGTGATGCTAGAGGCAATGGCTTGCGGACTGGTAGTAATTGCATCTAAAGAGGCGGGCGCGGAAGATGTTATCGACAACAAAATAGATGGATTTATTTTGGATAAAAATACAATCGATGATTTAAAGCAGGCTATGATTTATGCTTATGAGAATCCAAATGAAATCAAATACATGTCAGAACTTGCGAAGCAAAAAATACGTCAAAAATTTACACTAGAAGAATATCGCTCTAGGTGGGTTAATGTTGTGACTGGTGCTTTAAATGCGGTCAACTGAATTTATAGACATAGAGATTACTGAGCTAACAACAGATTGGGAATGCGAAAACTTTAAGACCAGTCCAGGTTGGACATTGTTCTCTGATGCAGATTTATTTTATGATTTATATAAAATAGGATTTATTAAGGTTTATTTATTAAAAATAAAAAAACAATCATTTTACGTATTTGGTAAGGCTGCTAGAGGTGCCTTAGGCGTAAAAATTTTTGATTTGAGTCATTATCCTCTTCATGATCAATTGGATAGATTCAAGATTAATAAAAATTTATATTTGAATATATTAAATTCATTTAATAAATATTTTGATTTGATAACGGAAATACCTCCACCGCCGTTTTTAAATCAGATAAATAAAAATTTAAAAAAATCATACATGAGTATTGATGTAAAGTTGTGTGCAACATTGTCTGATGATTTTGGGGTCAATCAATTACATCCAAAAATAAAGCAAAGTGTAAGGTATGTAGATGCTTCCCCATTGATTCAACAGATTAAATTCTTTGATATGGATCATGTGGAAATAAATGATATATTGTTAATTGAGGCATCCAAATCAAAAAGATTAAATATAAATCCAATAGATAAAAGTTATCTCGAGGCCATTAAGAAAAATAAAAACTATTATTTTTCAATAATTAAATTTAACTCAGATCCTGTGGCTTATAATGTTTTTCAGATCCAAAATCAAGTAGCTACATACCATTTAAATGGTAGTGTTAGGTCAGATTTATACAGAGATATAAATAAATATTTAATGTACACATCTTTAAAAAAGATATCCGAGATGGGCGTCAGGAAGGTATATTTCGGTGATTGGGTTTATGAATCTACATCAAGCCTAGACTTGTATAAGGCTCGTTTGGGTAATGAAATATCATTCGCAATTAGGAATGACTATCCACTTACATTCCATGGCCATTTTTATTGTATTTATAAGAAGTTGAAATTTATATTTATTCAATGGTTAAATATAATAAGATAAAAATAATAGATCAGACATATAAAGATGATTTTGCAAAAAATTATTTTAATATATGCTGGGATCATTTTCCTGAAAATGATGAATGCATATCAATCATCAGTTATATTGATCAATATGGAGTTGAACTTCGTGATGAATATTTGAATTTAACAAATAAGATATCTAATGTTACTATAAATAATAAAAGTTTTCTGGATGCATTAACTCTTAAAAGTGGATTAAGCTTCTGGTGGGTCAGTCAGATTAATGAAAAATGTAATATTAGCAAATCCCCAGAGATTAATGATTCAATAAAATTATTGGCGCTCAATAAAATATTATCTAGTAACTCAATTAATTGTATAAATTATATGGGAACTGATAAAAAACTCGCGTCTACTTTAGCTATTTTTTGTAGATCAAAAAAAATTGATTTTCAAGTTAATAAATTTAATTCTATAGATTTTAGGGGTAACTTTTTTAAGCCATTAATATCATTTATTAGATTTTTCTTATATAGTTATTTTTTTAGCAAGCGCGTTAAAATTCATGAATATAAAGATGCCTATGATTATTGTTTTTTTGGATATTTATTTCCGTCTGACTTGAAGAAATACGTCCCCGAAAAATACTGTGGTCCTCAATGGGGAAATTTACCTATACTCACCAAATATAAAAAATCTTTATGGGTTAATATACCAATTAATATTGACTGCCTTACAGATAAAGACGTCATTGTTAATTTGAGAAATATTCGAGACTCATCAACAAATATTAATCATATAACTATATTTAATGAGGCTGGATTTGTAATTTTTTTCAAAACAATTTTTCAGTTTTTTTATATTTTTTTTATCTCGGCAAGATATAGGAGTAAATTGTCATTATCAATTTCTGATTTAAATATCATTCACCTATTAAATAAATCTTTCTTTGGATCTAATGCTTTAGTTAATATTTACTATTCCAATTTAATAGAGGCTTTGTCTAAAAATATTGCTCATGTAAAAAAAACTATTTATCTCCAAGAGGGGCAATCGTGGGAGTCGGCGCTAAACTTCTTTTTTAAAAAAAATTTAAAATCAGAAATGGTTGGTTATGCTCATTCCGCTGTTAGATTCTGGGATTTAAAGTTTTTCCAATCAAAAAAAATATCATCTCCTGCTGAGCAAAACTTTGATATACACCCAGATATTGTCTGTGTTAATAGTTATTATGCTTATAATCTACTAAAAAATGCAGGATTTTATAAAAATATAAAACCGGTTGAGGCACTTAGGTATAGCTATTTGGAAGAAAATTATGCTTCTAAAAAGATTGAAGGTGGCGCCGTAAGGCTACTTGTTGTTGCTGATGGTGTAGAGCGGCATTATCTGCAGCAAATAAATCTAATTAAATCCTTTTTGAAAATCTTTGATGGGAATATAAAAATAACTTTAAAGCCTCATCCTGCTTTTCCAATATTATTAAATGATAGCGATATCGAAGTTTCTTGTGATGCAATTGACACTCTATTGCGGGGTTCAGATGTCGTTGTTGTGGGGCCGACAACCACTGTAGCAGCTGAAGCTTATTCTTTGGGTGCTCTTGTTGTTACAATCAACGATGGTTCAACTTTAAATTTCAGTCCATTGTATGAACTTGAAGGTGCTAATTTCATATCTACTGCGAGTGAGTTGGTTGCTTTTGTAAAGAAGTTTATTGCTGGTAATAGTATCAACAATACTCCTCAACCCTATTTTTATATCGATAGAACCTACAAAAAGTGGGGTGACATCTTAGAAGTGAAGTCAGACTATGTTTAATAATATATTCAAGGGAAAAACTGTATTAATTACTGGGCATACTGGATTCAAGGGGTCTTGGCTTTCACTATGGTTGGTTAGTCTCGGTGCAAAGGTAGTTGGTATATCAATTGACATACCAACTTCACCTTCGCACTTTGAAACCATTGGTTTGTCAGGGGTGATTGATGATAGGCGTTTTGACATTACGAACTTAGATTGTCTTACGAATCAAGTCATTGAAACTAATCCAGATTTTATTTTTCATCTTGCTGCGCAACCATTAGTCAAGCTTTCATTTTTAAACCCTATTCAAACCTGGATCACTAATTTGATGGGTACAGTTAATGTTCTGCAGTCCGCGAGGCAGTTGAAAAAAAAATGTGTCTTGGTAATGATTACAAGTGATAAGGCATATGAAAATTTGGGGTGGAGTTGGGGGTATCGTGAAAATGATCGTCTTGGGGGTGGTGATCCGTATAGCGCATCAAAAGCGAGTGCTGAATTGGCCATTAAGTCATTTTATGAATCTTTTTTCACCGACTCTAATATCCAAATAGGTATTGGAAGGGCGGGTAATGTTGTGGGCGGTGGTGATTGGGCTAAGGATAGAATAGTTCCAGATATTGTTTTGTCCGCATCTCAGATGCAGCCTGTGCAAATTAGAAATCCTAATTCCACTCGCCCTTGGCAGCATGTCTTAGAGCCTTTGAGTGGTTATCTTAGGTTGGCTCAAAAATTAAATGATACTAATGATTACTCTGGGCAGGCATACAATTTTGGCCCCCCTGCAAATCAGAATCACTCTGTTGGTGAGCTTGTTTCAGAAATGTCAATGTATTGGAAAAATATTGAATGGTTAGATGTCTCATCAACATATAAAGGACCTCAAGAAGCGTCGCTCTTAAAACTTAACTGTGACAAAGCGTTGGAGCATTTGGGGTGGGAGCCATGTTGGAATTTTAGTGAGACTATTCGCAGAACGGTTAAGTGGTACTCAAGCTATTATGAAGGTGGCTCAGGCGATATGCTTGAGTTATCTTTGGCTGATATTGATGCCTATTCAGCCAAGGCGAAATTAATGGGGCTTGCGTGGGCTTGAGTAAAGTTTCTGAAATTATCCTTACTGAATTAAAAAGGCTTCCTGTAGATGGTGGAGATGTTTGCCATGTCTTAAAAAAAAGTGCTGTGGGTTATGTTGGATTTGGTGAGGTATATATTTCTCATGTTCTATATAGATCCGTTAAAGCTTGGAAGCTTCACAGAGAAATGACTTTAAATTTAGTGGTTCCAGAAGGAGCTGTTAAATTTGTCTTTTTTGATGGTGACGGTAACTCTAGAGTAGAGGTAATTGGTGAGGAAAGTTATAAAAGGCTAACTGTGCCCCCTGGAATTTGGTTTGGCTTTCAGGGATTGGCGCAAAAAAGAAGTTTAGTTTTAAACATTGCTGATGTGGAGCACGATCCACGGGAAGCGGTTCGTAAGAAAATTTCTGAAATTGATTATGATTGGGAATAGTTGCACATGAAAGTTATTATACTAGCGGGTGGTTTTGGTACTCGGTTATCTGAATATACAGATCTAATACCTAAACCAATGGTACCTGTTGGTGGGAAACCTATCTTATGGCACATAATGAATACTTATGCGCGCCATGGTCACAAAGACTTTTATTTGGCATTGGGTTATAAAGCTGAGCTAATTAAAGATTACTTTCTGAAATATCGCTCACTAAATTCTGATTTTTCTATAAACCTTGGTACTGGTTTAATCAACTCTCACCAAGTAAATTCAGTTGATTGGTCTATAACCCTTGTGGATACTGGTAAAAATACTATGACAGGGGGTCGGGTTAAAAGAATGAAGAATTTTGTTGGAAATGAAACGGTCCTATTAACTTATGGTGATGGCCTGTCTAATATCAATATAGACGAGCTGATTGACTTTCATAAAGGTCACGGGAAGATGGTTACAGTTACAGCTGTTAGACCATCAGCAAGATTTGGAGAATTAATTACAGATGGAGATATGGTGCTTGAGTTCAAGGAAAAGCCTCAGCTCCATGATGGTTGGATTAACGGGGGATATTTTGTAATAGAGCCTGAATTTTTCAATTTGATTGATGGTGACGACACGTATCTTGAGCGTGAGCCATTGGAAATTGCTGCTAGTATGGGGGAGTTAATGGCATATCGCCATCAAGAATTTTGGCAGTGCATGGACACCAAGCGTGACCATGATTTTTTAGAGTCATTATGGTCTTCTGGTAGTGCGCCATGGCGTTGATTGCCAATAAAGATTTGCTTGTGATTGGGGGCACAGGTTTTATTGGGCGGCATCTTCTAGCTCATGCTCTAAAGAGAGGAATGTCAGCTGATAGTATTTCTTTACAAAGTTTGGTTGAAAATTCGGCAAGAAAAATAGATGGAGTTGACTATAAATCTATAGACTTATTAAATGTAGATGAATTAAATTATTTTTTATCAGAAAGATCGTATAGTTACGTCGTCAATCTAGGTGGATATATTAATCACAATCTTAATTGTGATCTTGATAAGACTTTTGACTCTCACTTTTTTGGTGTAGTTAATTTAATTAATTCGCTTAATCAACGTTGTCTTAAAAGATTTGTACAAGTCGGCACTAGTGATGAGTATGGCGGACAACCCGCTCCGCAAAATGAATTGATGCGAGAGATGCCTATATCGCAATATGCATTAGCCAAAACTTCCGCAACACACTTTATTCAGATGTTGAGTCGTACTCAAAATTTCCCTGGGACAATTTTTAGGTTGTTTTTAGCTTATGGTCCAGGCCAGGGGGTGAATAGATTTATTCCATTGGTTATTGCAAATGCAATTAGAAATGTTGAATTCGCCACTTCAGTTGGGGAGCAGCTAAGAGATTTTTGTTATATAGATGATTTCATTGAGGCAATATTTTTAGCATTTGATAATGATCTTGTTAATGGCGAGGTGATAAACATAGGGTCTGGGGTGCCAGTAAAAGTGAAGGATGTAGTGAAGTCGGTTGTACAAAAGATTGATGGTGGTATTCCATTGTGGGGTAGACATCCGTATAGGCCAGGTGAAAATATGAATCTATATGCAGACATTACCAAAGCGCAAAAAATTTTAAATTGGAAGCCAACATGTAGTTTAGATTTTGGTTTGGATGAAACAATTAGATGGTTTAGAGGTTTGAGTGGATAGAGGGTTAGTCAGTATTTTAATGAACTGCTATAACGGCGAGAAGTATCTTGCTGAATCGTTAGATAGTGTAATTAATCAAACATATAAGAATTGGGAACTAATTTTTTGGGATAATCAATCCACTGACTTGTCAAAAAAAATATTTCAGAGTTACAAGGATCCGAGATTCAAATATTATTGTGCTGATAGGCATACTGATTTGGGCGGTGGCAGGGCTGCCGCATGGAAATATCTGTCAGGGGACTTCGTGGCTATTCTTGATGTTGATGATCTATGGCTGCCATCAAAATTAGAAAAACAATTACCTTTGTTTGTTGATAGTGATGTAGGTATTGTAATTAGTGACACACTTTTCTTTAGTGAAAAAAAAGAAAGAATTCTTTATGATAAGAAATATCCGTCAAATGGAATGGTATTCTCGCATCTAGTAAAAAAATATTTTATTTCTTTGGAGACTGTTGTTATTAGGAAGTCAACCGCGGATCTTCATGGAATATCTTTTGATTTAAATTTTAGTCATATATCTGATTTTGATTTTTTAACTAGGCTGAGCAGACATTGCAAACTTTCTGTATATCCAGAGGTTTTGGCTAAGTGGAGGGTCCATCGGAATAGTGGTACTTGGCTTGAGTTCGAAAAGTTTTTTTATGAGGAGCAGTCCTGGTATAAAAAAATGGTTTCTGATGAAAGTATTAGTTTTTCCGAAAAAAAAGTACTAGATTACTATCAGAAAAGATCTGCTCTTAGATCTGCTCTTCATAAAATATCAATGGGTGATTATTCTGGTGGTCGAAAAAACATATCCGTTATCAAAGGCTCTAGTTTTCTGAAGTTGATCATACCGTGTATTATTTTTTTACCATTTATATCTGTAATTTTAAGAAAAATAATCTCTCGCAGGCAGGGGGGATTCTTTGATTAACTTTAATTCGGTTATATATTTCAGATTTGCACGACATGCCCTCTATTTTTTTTTAAAAAATGCAGGATTCAAAAAGTCTGATTCTGTTTTGCTTCCAGATTTTATATGTAAAGATTTAATGGCTGTTTTTCATGCCTTGGAAGTAACGCCAATTTTTTATTCTGTGTCCGAAAAATTGGAGCCTATTAATTTAAATCAGTACTCATATGTCAAGGCGGTTTTGGCCGTTAACTTTTTCGGGTTTCCTCAAAAAATTGAAGTATACCGAGATTATTGTGATAAAAATGGATCCATCTTGATTGAGGACAATGCTCATGGTTTTTTAAGTGCTGATGAATCTGGCGCGTTACTTGGCACGAGGGGTGATATAGGTATATTTAGCTTTAGGAAAACATTTCTATTGCCTGATGGCGCTGGTTTAATAATCAATAAAAAGTCTCTTAATATAGATTTCAGTATGCCTCCAGCATTTCAGACATGCGGTTTAGGTTTGTCGTTTTATGCTAAATTTCTTTTAAATTTGATTCAAGTAAAAATGGGTATAAATATTTTAGCTAAACTCAGACATGTAGTAAGATTTTTTCGAAAGATGACTACTGGTTATGAAATTACTCCATCAAATGCTCAATCAGAGTACCAGTTACCAACTGATAATGCGCCTCACCAAGCTATGCTAAAAATTCTCAGATCTCAAAACTTCATGCACGAAATTAAAAGAAGAAAAGAATTATTTTATGAATGTCAAAAGAGATTGTCTGATATAGGAGTTGCGCCATTACACAAAAGTTTAGAAAAAAACATCTGCCCATATGGATACCCCTTTTATGCAGATGAAGGCGTGGCGTTAAAAGCAATCAAAATAGCCAAGTCTATGGGTCTTGATTGTGTTAGGTGGCCTGATTTACCTCATGATGTTGTTGATGTTGCCCCCGATTTTTATAAGAAATTATGGATGATTAATTTCACATGTTAAATTGGCAAGAGTGGGATGAGGAACCGCAATTATGGGATGCTTTAGTTACTCAACATGAACAGTATTCCGTGTATCAGAGTTACGCATGGGGTGTGCATAAAAGTAATCTTGGTTGGCAGGTTAAGCGCTTTATACATAAAGCAAGTGATGGGGAAGTTGATGCCTTGTCACAAATTCTTGTTAAATATTTTCGTTTTGGGGTTGCTGTAGTCTGGGTGCCTGGCGGATTTTTGGGGAATCCTGAGTGCTATGGTTATCAATTTCAACAGTTCTTAAAAAAAATATTAAAACAAAATCTATTATATGTGCGGGTTAACTCTTTACTGTTGTCGAATTTATCTGAATCAGGATTATTCAAAACTTTAGGCTGGTATAGGTGTAAAAAAAGTTTAACAACTGGGTTAAGCCTAATTTATGACCCCAGTGATTTGGAAGATATTAGAGCTACTCGTGCAAGTGGTAATTGGAGGCATAATTGGAAGCGGTCTCAAAAAAAAACCGGGCATACTTATTTTTGGCCTGACGCTAATCCTGAAGAAATGATTGGGGCTTATAGAGTCATGGAAAAAAATAAAAATTTACCAACTCAAATGAGTCATCGAGAGATCCAATCTATTTTCAAAGTTTTTGGCGATAATTGTGTTTTAGTTAGGTGTGATGATGGGTGTGGCAACCTCCTGGCATTCAGGGGGGCGCTAATTATGGGGCATAAAGCTTGGGACTTTTTTGCCGTTGCAACTCCTGATGGTAGAAAAGTATATGCGTCACATGCAGCATTTATGGAGTTGATGAATATCTGTCGCGAAAAGGGTGTTACTTGGTATGACATGAGTGGTATTGATCCCGTTAACAATAAAGGTGTATATGATTTTAAAAAAGGAACTGGTGCTAAGGAAATTAAGTACCTGGGAGAGTGGGATTCATCTAACTCCAGATTATTTAGAGTCATTGCCGCTAAATTAATTGCAAGAAAAATTAAATAATGGCCAGCGCAAAAAGAGTAGCCTCGCGAGTTATATCTGAAGCCTTTTCATTGGCCAGCAATTTTATGCCGCCCGTTACGGGGCATAGAATCTTGACTTATCATACGGTTGGCGGTCTTGCCTATGAGGATACTTTGGGTTTGCACCATGTTTCATATGAATGTTTTTTAAGGCAAATGATTTTTCTTAAAAACTACTCAGTAGTTAGCCTGGTAAATGATGGTCTTAATTGTACTGGTCAAACCCATATTTCAATAACATTTGACGATGGTTACCTAGATAACTTGACAGTTGTGGCTCCTCTTTTGGAGTCTATAGGTTATCCATTCACAGTTTTTGTTACTACAGACTTTATCAAAAAAAGAGTAAAAGGATTTTTGGATCCATCCACTCTTAAAGAGTTGGCTAGCGTTCGTGGCGTCACAATTGGTGCGCATGGAGAGAAGCACCGCCACTTGACTAAAATATCTTATGGAGAAGCGAAGTCTGAGCTTGAAAACTCTAAAAAATATTTAGAGGATTTGCTTGGCATAGAGGTGCCTACAGTTGCATACCCTTATGGGGATATTAATCAATCGGTAAGAGATCTTGTTGAGTCTATTGGTTATAAGTCTGGTGTAACTTGTCGATTTGATATCAATAAACCCTATACTGATCAACTAATGCTTAATAGATCTGTAATATTATCTACAGATTCTTTAAGAGTTTTTGAGCAGAAAATTGGTGGTGCCTGGGATTGGTATAAATATAGAACTTCAAATCGTTAGTCACTGTACATGACAATTTCCACGACACTTGTTGTTCCGGTTTTGAATGAGGCAGACTCAATTGGTGAGTTGTTGATGGCTATAGAGCATCAGATTAAAAAACCGAATCAAATTATTTTTGTGGATGGCGGGTCTAGTGATTCCACACTTAATATAATAAATACTTGGATATCTAAGAATAAATTACCTAATCATTTGATAGAAGTCATGCATAACCCAAAAGGATTGCCGGGAAGCAATAGGAATATGGGTGTAAAAAATGCCATTCATGATTGGATTATTTTTTTAGATGCAGGTATTTCTCCTCGCGCTAATTGGATTTCTGAGCTTGTTTCGTGGATTCAGGCTGGTGACTCTTGGTATGCATACGGTTTGTGCGAGTTTGATGGCCAGTCAGATTTTCAAAAAACGGTTTGTGCTTTAACCTATGGAGTCGGAAGTGTTCATCCAGTTATTCCCGCATCGATTTTTCATAAGAAAATTTTTGATGAAATTGGGTATTTCCCGGAGAACTTGCGTGCTGGTGAGGACTTAGTCTGGATGAGGAAGTTGGCTAAATCTTACGGCGGCGATAATATCTGCCGAACGGCGTTAGTTGATTATGTTCATTTTCCAATAGATATTTCAAAAACCGTGAACAAATGGTTTTCTGTCACTAAGAGTGTTGTTCTATCTGGAGAGAGAAATGCTCAGCTGATGATTTATTTGCTCACCTTTTTTTCTTTGCCATTAATTTTCTTTGTGGTGCCATTTCTTGGCGCATTACTTTTTCTGTCATATCTTTTGTTGCGTGGGCTATATGATCCCATCAGGAGAAGCGTAAGAAAACCATGGTGGGTGGGCTCATGGAGATGCATCCTAATTGCAGTATTGGTCGGGGTTGTTATAGACTTTTCTAAGTTAGCTGGCGCAATATATGGGTATGGTAGTCAAATTAGAAAGTAATCATTTGAGAAAAATTTGCTTCATTGCGACTACGCCTTATGCAGTCAATCCATTTTTAAAGTCACACTTACTTCACCTATCTAAGTTTTATGAAGTCATCTTGTGTGTCAATCAAAACGTTTACCCATTGGATGATGAGATAAAAAAAACAATTGCAGTACATCATTTCGACATTGAGAGAAAAATCTCTTTTTCAAAAGATTTTCACGCCTTGCTTCAACTTACCATTTTATTTTTTAAGTTGAGGCCCAATTCAATACATTCAATAACCCCTAAGGCGGGGTTGTTGGCCATGATGGCTGGATTTATGGCTAGAGTCCCTTATCGTTTCCATACTTTTACAGGTCAAGTATGGGCAAGTAAAAAAAGTTTTTCTAGATTTTTTTTAAAGTCGCTAGACAGAATCATTGTTATTTTTTCCACTCAAATATTCACTGATAGCCAATCTCAGTCGAATTTTTTGTGTTCTGAAGGTGTAGTTAAATTGGGGTCTGCCAAGGTGCTCGGTCATGGATCAATTGTTGGAGTTGATACTCAGCGTTTTAAGCCTGACTTAACTCAAAGAAATATGCGGCGTGGTGATTTGAATGTTGATAATGCGGCAATAGTTTTTCTTTATGTGGGGCGAATCACCAAAGACAAAGGTTTATTTGACCTGATAGCGGCAATGAACATAGTTTCTGGACAATATCCTAATGCTGAACTGTGGATTGTTGGTCCAGATGAGGCAGGCATTCAGCAAGATTTGTTGATTCAGGTTGGAGTCAATACAAAGGTACGTTGGCTGGGCCAAACATTCCATCCTGAACATTACATGGCTGCAGCAGATATATTATTGTTGCCAAGTTATAGAGAAGGTTTTGGCTCAGTGATTATTGAAGCCGCTGCATGTGGCATTCCAGCCATTGCCTACAAAACCGAAGGGGTGGTCGATGCCATCGTAGATGGTCAAACAGGACTTTTGGTTGAAAAGTTCAATATTGACAAATTCTCACAGGCCATGGTGCGCTTGATTGAGGATGCTACATTACGCTCCCAATTAGGCTTGGCTGCCAAAAAGAGATCGCAAGAGCTATTTGCTAGTGAGATAATTGCAGGTGCATGGGAGCGCTACTATCTCTCTCATATTAAATAGGTGTTGCGTATGAAAAGACTGTTCGATTTATTTGTCTTAATACTGGTTTTGCCACTTGTCTTTTTTCCAGCGGTAATGGTTTCTCTCGTTGTAGTGGTTGTTTCTGGCTTTCCAATTTTGTATTGGTCAGATAGAGTTGGTAAGAATGGCGAGTTATTCAGAATGCCAAAATTTAGAACAATGCTAGTAAATACCCCTGTCGTTGCAACGGATCAACTAAATAATCCAGCAAGCTACTTAATTCCGATGGGCAGTTTAATGAGGAAGTTTAGTCTAGATGAGTTTCCTCAGCTTTGGACAATCCTGATTGGTAAAATGTCGTTTGTGGGACCAAGGCCGGCACTCTTCAATCAACATCAATTGATTCAGGATAGATCTAGACTTGGAATTGACTCTTTGTTACCAGGTTTAACTGGATGGGCTCAAGTCAATGGCCGTGACGACTTGAGTGATCAAGAAAAGGTTGCCTATGATTATGAATATTTGCAAAACCAGTCATTGTTAATGGATACAAAAATAATTTGGTTAACAGTTTTAAGGGTCATTAAGCGTGATGGGGTGTCTCATTGATTAAAAAAAATGCCCCCGTCTTTTTGCAAAATTTATTTATAGAATTGCCTCGTCCGCTTAAGAAATCTTTTGTTTTAATCGTAGATGGGATCCTTGTTTTACTCGCTACTTGGCTAGCTTTTTCTTTGCGTTTAGACGTCTGGAGTTTGCCAAAAAATAGTCAGTACCCAGCTTATTACTTCGCTCTGATATTTTCTTTGCCAACCTTTGCCATCTTTGGGTTGTATAAAGCGATATTCCGTTATGCGGGTCAGCATACGCTGATTTCTGTGGCTAAGTCATCTGCTGTTTATGGTTTGATTTTATTTACTTCACTTAATTTGCTTTTTAAGCCAGAAGAAATTCCACGCAGTATTGGCATTATTCAGCCCATATTGACTTTCATGTTGGTAAGTATTAGCAGGGTTAGTGCTAGATTGCTGTTGGGGCAGGTTTACCGTAATATTTTTGCTTATCAAGAGCGGCCTAAAGTTTTAATCTATGGCGCAGGCCAATCTGGCAGACAAGCTGCTTACTCAATTAAAGCTGCTGGAACAATGACAGTTGTGGGCTTTATTGATGACAATAAAATATTGCAAGGTGGAGTCATTGATGGTCTTAAAGTTTATGACCAAAATCAAGTGCAAAAATTAAAAGAGCTTGCTGGTGTCAGTGATATTTTATTGGCTTTGCCGTCGACCAAGAGATCTCGCAGGAGTCAAATTCTTAATGAGCTCTCAAGAAGCCATCTTCACGTACGATCTCTGCCTAATTTGGCTGATTTTGCTGATGGAACATTGAACCTCAGTGATTTGAAAGAGGTTGATGTTGATGATTTATTGGGCAGGGATGTGGCGCTTGAGGTCGATGTAAATGATAGTCTTCATGAAGATAAAACTATCCTAATTTCAGGGGCGGGCGGTTCGATTGGCAGTGAGTTATGCCGACAAATTATTCTATTAAATCCTAAAAAAATAGTGTTGCTAGATCATGGTGAATTTAATCTATATGCTATCGAGCAAGAGCTATCTGAATTCATTCAACAAAAAAATCTAAAAATTGGTCTATGCCCTAGGCTGGCTAGTGTGTTAGATAAGGACAATCTATTTAGCATCCTGCAGTCTGAAAAAGTTCAGATTATTTATCACGCTGCGGCTTATAAGCACGTGCCATTGGTTGAGTCCAACGGTGCTACGTCCATCAAAAATAATGTTTGGGGCACTCTTAATTTGGCAGAGGTGGCGATTGAGTTGGGCGTTGAAAAATTTATCCTTGTAAGTACTGATAAAGCTGTTAGGCCAACCAATATCATGGGTGCAAGCAAGCGTATTGCAGAGATGATTCTTCAATCGCTTGCTGAGCGTAGCTCAAGAACTTGTTTCTCAATGGTTAGGTTTGGTAATGTACTTGGATCCTCTGGCTCTGTGATTCCACTATTCAGGAAACAAATCCAAGATGGTGGCCCGATTACTTTGACTGACCCCGAAGTCACTCGTTACTTTATGACCATTCCTGAGGCGGCGCAGTTGGTTTTACAGGCGGCAAGAATGTCCGAGGGAGGTGAGGTATTTATTTTGGATATGGGTGAACCTGTCAAGATCCTGGATCTTGCCAAGAGATTGATTGATTTATCTGGATTAAGTTTGAGGGATGATAAAAATCCTCATGGCGATATTGAAATTCAAGTCACAGGTTTAAGACCTGGCGAAAAACTATATGAAGAATTGCTGATTGGCGATAATCCTGAGCGCACCAATCATCCAAGAATCATGAAAGCTAGGGAGAGTTTTATGGCTTGGGATGAGTTGGACTTGTTGCTTGCTCAACTAAATCAAGCTATCTCAAGAAATGATGAGTTGGCCATCAAAGATACTTTAAGGTTAATGGTTGCTGGCTATGTCTCGCAATAAGTTCATGAGTAGGTCAGCAATTTTCGGTGATGAAAAGTTTTGAGCAAATAGCTTCGATTCTGCACTGTAAAAATTTCTCAGAGAGCTATCCTTGCTCATTTCAAACATGGCCAACCCCAGTTGATTGGGGTTATCTTCCGTGAATGGAATGAGTTTGCCGATTTGACCATTTTTTAATATGTCTGCTGGTCCGGTGGGGCAAGCGAGTGAAATAATTGGGCATCCTAGAGCCATGGCTTCTAACAAGCTTACTGGAAAGCCTTCTTCTCGAGAGCTCATTACAAAAGCACCAGCATTCGCCAAGTATGGATGTGGGTTGGTCTGATAGCCTAAAAAGAAGACATGATCAGATATATCTAAGTCATTGCTTAATTGAATTAAATTTTCTTTATCCTCGCCATCACCAATAATTACAAGTGGCCATGTACAGCCAAGGTCTTTTGCTTTTTTATAGGATTGAAGTAGTAAATGAATATTCTTTTGATGCGTCAATCTAGCAATTGAGATAAAGTACTTCTCGCGATTGACTTGAGAAGGCAGTGAAAATTTCTCATTAGATTTTGTAATTAAAGCATCTAGATTGATGGGGTTGGGTAAAACAATCAGTTTATCTTTTAGGTGAGGCCATACAAAGCAAGCCTCCGTATACATTTCATCACACAACACCACTAGCTTTTGATAATGTTTTAGACGTTCACCTATGCGACGTAGTTTATTGGTGCCACCATTTCTGAATCGCTTAGGTCTAAAGTGGAAAAAACCAATTTTTGGGGAGGTAATTAAGTGGGCCGATCTTAGTAGGGATAAATCATAGTCAACCACAATATCGGAGTTATGTTGATTGATGTGCTTAGCTATAAGGCTGTGTATCTTCACAAGTCCTATTGCATCGAGTATTTTGTGCAAAACGCTTCTTTTTCGATTCATATGCAGATTACCCCAAAAGCTAGTTCTAGGTAGGCTGCAATCTTGCGTAACCAAATGCTTAACCTCATTTATGAGTGGGCTTAAGTTATCCAACTCGTAAATTTTATGAAGTACGTACTGATGTTCTTCTCTCGGTAATTGAACCAATAAGTTGACTAAAGCATGTTCAATGCCATGCTTTCCGAAAACGCCAGTATTAAAAAGAATTTTCATTTTTCTGAAGCTAACATGGCTCCTAGCCAAAACCAAATAAAGTGACCTTCATGGAAAGTTGAGAAGTGTGAGTTGGCAAGGCTAGTTGCACACCAACTTGTTAAAACTCCCAAACCTATTAGCTTATATGGTTGCGAGATATTTCGAGACATAAAGGCGCTGACTATAAAGCCAAGAAAAATGATGAAACCAAAAAACCCTTGTTCTACCAAAATTTTTAAATATTGGTTGTGTGGATCGTTTGTTTTTGTGGCGGCTGGCCCACTCAGTCCTTTAATTTCTTGATTAAGGCCCTCTTCGAATGCGCCTGTTCCTAAACCAAAGATTGGATTCTTTTTAATCATGTTAATACTGTGGTTCCACCAGTAATGCCTAACCCCCATGGAGCCAGCATCTCCTTCAGTTTTTACATGTGTGAATTCCTGAATTCCTAAAGAAATTCTGTCCCTTGAAGTTTGGAAACTCATGAAAATTCCAATGGTCAATATTGCCACAAGTCCAATAACAAATAATTTTTTAACAGTACTGAGATGTCGTATCTGATATATGGCGGCGCTGAAAACTAGGATGGTCACGGCGACATATCCGCTTCTACCTATGGTGATGGTTGCAATATTAAATAATGTTAAAGCAATGAACCCGTAAAGTAATAATTTGTATGCCGGTAAAGATGTTATGCGATTTGCAAATATCATTGCAATTAAAACAGCAATGCCAAAAAAAATACCTTGTGTGGCATGATTTTTGATAATGATTCCAGGCAAGTTGGTGTAAAAAAAAGTGTCTGGAAACGTATAGCTTAAAAAAGACCAAGTAAGACATGCTGTTGAAGTTACCAGAAATACTTTGATTAATAACTCTTTAGATTCTTTTGAGGAAACTGCAGCATAGGCAAATGGCAGTATGATTATTTTCCTCCAGCCACTCACCATTCCCCATGCCTCTTTTGGTGGAGCGATACTGTATGTCGCAGCAACAATGATTGCTGCATAAAATAAGAGTGCAAAAATACACAGAGGTGATTGAAGCGTCTCTATTAAGCGATTCCGTAAAATTTTTGAACTGATAACACTGAGTATTAAAAGTGCTTCAAATAGATTCACTGCGGGAGCTGAAAAAAATAAGGCGACAGTTAAGCCAACCGTAATCCATTGTGTAGCTTTTAGTTGTTTTGCTTCGAATGAACTAATAGTTGGAGTGATCATATTTACTTGAAGAAGTTGATGATGTTGTAAGAGGTTTGCGGCAGGGTTCTTCTGGTAAATTTTTTCCATTCAAAAAGCACTCTATTGGTGAAGGCGCTTTTCTTTCTGCGACTCGTGTCAAGAGTTGTTTTAAATAGTCCCCAAACACTACCTTGTGTGACTATGGATTTTTTTGGCCAGTATTGGCTGATGGAGCAGTCATGATCAATTTTTACCATCGCATGATCAGCAGGGAGGAAAATCTTATTTTCATTAAGCCAAGCTATTCTTGCCTTAACGGCCGCTATGTCTGTGATATAGGCTTCTGCGGTAGGAATGCTTAGTTTGTAGAAATCACTTTGACTTTTAAAGAACTCTTTGGGTACCTTGGTGTCTGCGCCCCCTAAAAAAATTAAGTAGCCAGGAGGGAGGTTGCGCGCACTGGTTAAGATTTTTTCTAGTTTTTGCAAAAACTTTGGCGCAAGTACAATATCATCTTCTAGCACCAATATTTGTTCGTAATTATGAAACTGTGCTTTTTGCCAGGCAGTAATGTGTTTTAAGGTTATAGATTTGGCTGCTGGTGATAAAGTTGAATTTACTGAAAAGTATCTTTCATCTGTTGTTTCATCGATGTCGTAAACATCGTGATCAAAAATAAATTCAAAGGCAAGATTATGTTTTGCCATTTCCTGTTGGATGTGGTTAATTCTATCCGTAAAAGTTTTAACGGATAGCACATAGATTGGTAGTGGAGACGCTGACACGTTTTTTATGATTTTTTGGTTATAGGCAGTATTATAAGCGATAGAAAATTTGATTTTTAAGGGTTTTTTAATTTTCAATCTGCAGAAAATGACCCAATCATCTTTAGCTACTAATTTTATACATTCATCATGATTTTATTAACCGGCGCAACTGGATACATTGGATCTCACACCTGGGTTGAGTTACTTGATGCTGGGTATGATGTGGTTGGTATTGATAACCTAGGTAATTCCAGTGACAAAGTTTTGGGACGTATCGAATTGATCACGAATATCAAACCTAACTTTGTACGGGCTGATATTCGTGATCTTGATTCATTGCGACATATTTTCCAAGCGCATTCAATTGACTGCGTTGTACATTTTGCCGCACTAAAGGCCGTTGGTGAATCAGTGATTAAACCTCTTGAGTACTACGATAATAACCTCAATGGTTTGATCAATCTCTTGAAGGCGTGTGCTGAGTTTTCTTGTAAAAATTTTGTATTTAGTTCTTCTGCAACTGTTTATCATACGGAAAACCAACCCCCATATTTTGAGGATATGTCGCTTGGACCGGTTAATCCTTATGGCTGGACTAAGATGATGAGCGAGCAGATTTTGCGAGACTATGAAGTTTCATCCCCAGATGTGTCAATTGCTTATTTACGATATTTCAATCCTGTTGGAGCTCACAAAAGTGGGTTGATTGGTGAGAATCCGCTGGGTATTCCAAACAATTTGATGCCATATGTGGCTCAGGTTGCTGTAGGTCGTAGGGAGTGTTTGTCAATATATGGAGATGATTGGCCAACACCCGATGGCACTGGTGTTCGTGATTACATTCATGTGGTTGATTTAGCAAAAGGTCATTTGGCCGCCATTAATTATTTGGCTGAGCAAAATAAATCTTTAACTGTTAATCTCGGGACTGGTCTGGGCACTAGTGTGTTGCAGTTGGTTCAAGCATTTGAGCTGGCTAGCAATCAACGGATACCATACAAAGTGGTTGAAAGGCGTTTTGGCGATATTGCAGTGTCGTATGCTAATGCTGATTTGGCTAAAAGATCACTTAATTGGTCTGCCACGATGGATGTTAATCAAATGTGTCGGGATGTTTGGAATTGGCAATCAAAAAATCCAAATGGCTATTAGGTAATGATTTGTCAACTTAAATCCCCGTTTAATTTTTTAAAATACTCTTTGTGGTTTGTTGACTATTCTCTTGCCGACTAAAAAATAATGACTAAAAAATATGATTATTTAATTGTGGGTGCTGGTTATGCTGGCGCCGTTTGTGCTCGCCAATTAGCTGATCAAGGCAAAAAAGTTTTAATAGTTGATAAGCGCAACCATATAGGGGGTAATGCCTATGATGAAAAAGATTCGCATGGAGTGCTAGTGCACCCCTATGGGCCCCACATCTTTCACACTAATAGTAAAAAGGTGTTTGATTATTTATCGCAATTCACCAAGTGGCGTCTTTATGAGCATAAAGTCTTGGCTAACATCAAGGATGAGCTTTATCCAATCCCGATTAATCGAGTAACTATTAATAAAGTATTTGGCCTTAATTTAAATGAAGATCAAATTGATTCTTTTTTAAGCACAAAAAAAGTATTTAGAGAGTCAATTAAAACAAGTGAAGATGTTGTTTTGAGTAGTGTGGGTTACGAGCTATGTGAACTATTCTTTAGAGGGTATACAAGGAAGCAGTGGGATTTAGATTTATCAGAATTATCAGCTGGAGTCGCAGCCAGAATTCCAACAAGAACTAATGATGATGATAGATATTTTACGGACACCTATCAATTTATGCCTGTTGATGGTTACACGGCAATGTTTGAGAAAATGTTGGCTTCGCAAAGTATTGATCTTCAACTGGGGGTTGATTTTATTAAGGAAAAAAAATCTTGGTGTTATGACAGGGTTATTTATACTGGACCAATTGATGCGTATTTTGATTACTGTTTCGGCCGCTTACCATATAGAAGCTTAACTTTTCATCATGAACATATCCCTTCATTAGATAAATTTCAATCTGTGGGAACAATTAATTACCCTAACCATGAGCAGTTCACAAGAATTACAGAATTTAAGCATTTAACTGGACAAGATGTCTCGGGAACATCAATAGTTAAAGAATACTCTAAGGCAGACGGTGATCCCTATTACCCTGTGCCCAATCCATCCAATGAGGCCCTCTATAAAAAGTATCAAGAAAAAGCTGATTTGGAGGCGGGGGTTTATTTTGTGGGTCGATTGGCTCAGTATCGTTATTACAATATGGACCAAGTAGTCGCTGCAGCGCTGACTTTATCCGAAAAACTTATCAATGAATAAAGTATTTGTTGTTACTCATTTGCCTTTTGAGAGAACTCTGACCGAGCCTTACTCATCCATTAGGGTTGGTGGTAAAGTTTTCCCGTCCGACTTTTCTGACGATTGTGAAGATGAAATAGCCCAAAAAAATCCTTATTTTTGTGAATTAACTGCGCTATATTGGGTTTGGAAAAATTACAAATATCAAGCTAAAGACTACATGGGTTTAGTGCATTATCGTCGTTCATTGACATCGGGAAATATCTTTGATGTTCTTTTTTGTCAATCTCTAACAGATCAAAGAATTAAAAAAGATCTTGAAACTTTCGATTTGATTTTGCCTAAGCCTGATTTTTTTGAGGAGGGTTTGTATCAACAGTACGTCAAATCTCATCCTGCCAATGATTTGGATTTGTGTTTTGATGTTCTTGTTGAGTGCTATCCTGAGCTTAAGGGAAATATAGATAGATACAAAGACATTCAACATGTCTCACTTTTTAATATTTTTATCTCCAAGGCAACTTTATTTAATGAGTACTGTAATTGGCTCTTTCCGGTATTGTTTCAGTTAGAGACAATGATTTGCCTAGATGGTAGATCTGCATATCAGAATCGTGTATTTGGATTCTTGGCTGAGAGGTTATTGAATATTTGGGTTATGTCAAAGCCAAGCTTAAAAATTAAGTACTATCCATTATTAAGAGTTGATAAATCTGGGTTATCAAATTTAAGAAGATTATTTTTTTCTTAAAATTTCTTCATAAACTCTGACTTTAGCAACATGCTTTGACCATCCACTTTGCAGTCAATATCGTGGTCGCCGTCTACTAGGCGAATATTTTTAATCTTAGTCCCGCCTTTAATCACTAGTGATGAGCCTTTGACTTTCAAATCTTTGATGAGGGTGACTGTGTCTCCATCATTCAGTACATTGCCATGAGCATCTTTATGAATGCGTTTTTCTTCAACTTCGAGTGGAGCGGCTGCTGACCACTCATGTGAGCAGTCTGGGCAAATAAAGTTATCACCGTCGGGATAAGTGTTGTCCATGCCGCAAACTGGACATGATGGGGTTGTATTTGTAGTCATGGCCACATTTTAGTCTTTTCGTTTGTTCATTTGAAAAAATGTGGTCGCTATCCCATTTAAGCGAAAATACAGCCTATGAAGATTCTGATTGTTAAATTATCCTCTTTAGGTGATGTTTTACATAACTTGCCGATTGTTTGGGACTTGCGTGCCAAGTACCCAGATGCCCAAATTGATTGGGTTGTCGAAGAGGGCTATGTGGGTTTGCTAGAACCTCTTAAAACAACCTATTCTGATGGGAATGCAACTCCTGTCTTTAGCGGTATTGACCGAATTATTCCTTTGGCGTTTCGCCGTTGGAAGAAGGCTTTAAGGCGTGGTGAGTTCATTCAGAGCATTCAAGAGTACATCGCCTTTAAAACAGACTTGCAAACCACGCAATATGATTTGATCATCGAAACCCAGGGCTTATTAAAGTCAGCATGGGTTACTAAGTTAGCCAATCCTCATCAAACTGCCAAAGTTTTTGGCTTAGCTAATCAAACCGAGTTTTCTGGCTATGAGCCATGGGCTCGTCGTTTTTATACAGATTGTGTGCAAGTGCCATTTCACTGCCATGCAGTGGATCGTTCTCGCTGGGTCAGTGCTTCAGCCATGGATGTACCAGTACCTGATAGAAATTTAACTCCTCCGCAGTTTTATCCAGAGTCATATGCTCAATCATTGGTTGATGATGCTCAATTAGGCTTTGCTTCAACACGTATTGATTTGGGTTTTGATGTAACCAAGCCTTATGTGATGAGTTTTCATGCAACGGCTGGCGCTTCTAAGCGTTGGTCAGATGACTACTGGGTTTCTGTTGGCAAAGCATTGGTCGCTAAAGGTATACAAGTTGTATTGCCTTGGGGGAACGACAAAGAAAAAGAAATCAGTGTTCAGTTAGCTAAGAAAATCTCTGGGCATTCATCTCTTGTGGGTTCTAAAGCGATAGTGCCTAACGCTTTTTCAATTGCAGATGCATTTGGCCTGGTTGCGGGCGCAAAAGTAACTATTGGTGTGGATACAGGCTTAACTCATTTGGCTGCTATTCTCGGTTTACCAACTATTGAGCTTTATTGCGATTCACCGCGTTGGAAGACAGAGGGCTATTGGTCGCCGAAGATTCATAACCTGGGTGATAAAGGTCAGCCACCCAAACCAGAAGAAGTCCTTCAAGCTTTGAAAGATTTATCAGTGATTGATTAAATCTTGTTGATCAAGCCTTTTTTAAATTTATCTCATTTATCAAATTTTCTAGATTGTTATTTATTTCATGACTGCATTACCTCAAGAATCATCTGAACAAGTAGCTCTTCGCATCAATAATCAAATAGCCTCTGAAATGAAAGTGCGCCCACAGCAAATTGCTGTGGCTGTTGCTTTGATGGATGAGGGCGCAACGGTACCTTTTATTGCACGTTACCGTAAA
>JACCDY010837010.1_pt1 | contig 49281 bp, 65 predicted proteins | sample 7446391 | NCBI WGS metagenome assembly JACCDY01 (sample SAMN15323451, study PRJNA562643) | freshwater metagenome | isolation source: river surface water | place: USA:Blue River Watershed | collected 2017-08-18
GCCGCAGGAACTACTTATACCTTTGGCTATGAAGGTGAGATTTATAAGATAACAGGTTACAGAGATACCACTGAAACTAATAATGATTGGGCAGAAGTCGATGTAGAACGCTTAAGCGACGGTGCTCCATTACAGAACGAAATTGGTAATGTAACGCTCAAGGGCGGTATTACTGCCAATCAAGCAGGCGGAATTACCGTAAGAATATCTACAATACGTGCTACATCACACGATATGGTCGACATTGGTACCGGCGGTTATGCTGATACTAAGATACCAAATGACTTATACGGACCTCCTTTAAATCCTCAAGACAGTTCTAAAGAAGTTAAGGAAATTGGTAAGGGTCGTGTTTACTACGTAACCACAGACCAAGACGGTAACTTTAAGGTTGGTAAGTTCTTTGGTGTAGACCAGGGTCGTGGGACTGTAACAATTAGTGCTCCTATCAGCCTAACCAACGTTGATGGTATTAGTTTCAAGCGTGGCCAAACACTTGTTAACGTGTTTAGTGTCGATGGCACAATGGGCAACGAGTCTAACAACTCTGTACCAACAGAAAAAGCAATCGTAAACTATGTAGACTCAAGACTTGGGCTAAACAAGAATAATACTCAAGCAGGCATTACTCCTATTGGATCAGGCTTCTTAGATCTTGGCGGCGTTCGTGCAATGGCGGCAGATCTAAATGTTAACAATTACAAAATTAAGAATCTTGCTACTCCAGTTATAGCCGGAGATGGTGTTAACAAATCATATGCAGATACTAAACTAAGTAAGCTTGGTGTTAATGATTCGATAGGTGCGGCGGCAGGAACCATTACTGGGCCTGTTTATACGAATGAATTTAGACCAAATACAGATAACATTTTCTGGTTAGGAACTGCTACTCATCGTTATGCTGAGATGCATGCCGTTAGATTCTACGGAACAGCCAGCACAGCATTACAATGGGCAACTCCAAGAACAATTACATTAGGCGGAGATCTATCCGGTAGTGTTAATATTGATGGTAGCACAAACGTAACTTTAAGTGCAACATTGAACGCAGATAGTATTGCTCTTGGCACAGATACAACTGGTATATATGTTGCAGAAGGTGCAGTAAGTGGATTTGGTTTAAGTGGCAGTGCTTCTACAGAAGGTTCTACATTTACAGTTACAGCCAATTCAACAAGCTCTAACACTGCGAATACAATTGTATTCAGAGATGCATCCGGTAACTTCTCAGCTGGTACAATAACTGCTTTGGCTACCAGTGCTCAATATGCTGACTTGGCAGAAAAATATCTACCAGATAGAGAGTACGAACCTGGAACAGTCCTTGTATTTGGCGGAGAGAACGAAGTAACATCTGCCAAAGCATATATGGATCAAAGAGTCGCAGGTGTTGTTTCTACTAATCCAGCATACATGATGAACAACACTTTAGAAGGTGGTGTTTATGTTGCTCTTGTAGGACGAGTTCCTTGTAAAGTAGTTGGAAAAATACGCAAGGGAGATTTAATGGTCACAGCAGGGGCGCCTGGCGTGGCAACTTCCGGAGGTAACAATCCAACACCAGGATCTATAATTGGTAAAGCTTTACAAAACTATGACAGCGACAGTGTAGGTATTATCGAAATCGTAGTAGGAAGACTATAATGACAGTTCAATATATCAATACAGGAACAGCTTCGAACCAAGGCGACGGCGATACCCTACGAGTAGCATTTAGAAAAATAAATGACAATTTTAGAGAGCTTTACGATTCACTGGTTCCACAAATTGCCAGTGCTACTACAGCAGGTATTATAAAAGTTGGTCCAGGCCTAAGTATTAGCGGCAGTGGAGTTTTAAGTGCATCCGGCGGCGGAACAACATCAACACAAATTGTTTTAGACAATGACGGCAACCCCAGTGTTGAAGTTAAAGCTTATACTGGAACAATTACATTACCAACAAACAATACTCAAACAGTTGCGTTATTTGAAATTGATAAAAATGTTTACAAGAGTGCAAACATTGATTGGTTTGCTATAGATAGAACAGATAACACAGTTAATATGGGCAGTGGTTATTTGGTCGCATGGCACGGTAATGCTTCACGTATTTTTGGAACTGGCATGATATCAATGGACAACCAAGGAAACTCAAACAATGCCTCCTGGGATGCAACTACATCTGTTGTAACGTCTACAGCAGTTACAATCTATGCAGTCAACGTTTCAAATACCTCAACCAGTCATACAGTTGATTGGAAAGCCAAGGTAAGTCTCTTTAGGTTATAATATGGCAGCACCAACATGGATAACATACAACGGCTTTTTAGGAACAATTACGCAACGCACCGCCGTAGAAATTCCTTTTACAGCCACAGGTACCGCTACAAGTTTTACTGTTATTGCAGGCAACTTGCCGCCTGGCTTGGCTATCCAAAGTGCTACAACTTCATCGACTGCAACTAATCAGACCACAGGCTTTGTCTTTGGATTTGCTGAATCTATACCTACCGACACTTTTAGTAAGTTTGTTATTAGAGCAAGAAACTCAGACGGCATTACTGATAAAACTTTTACAATTAAAACTACCGGTGCTATAGCCCCTTTATGGATTACTCCAGAAGGTTATTTACAGGTCGGAACCGCATTTGAATATTTTGCTATCAATAATCAAATTATTGATTATCAATTGATAGCAGAACCTAATACGTTGCAAGACGGAATGTCTATGCACTATTATATCGAAGATGGAGACGGAACGTTACCTAACGGTCTAAGACTACAAGACGACGGACGTATTACTGGTATTATCAAAGAACAAACCGCTCAAAGTTACGAAGTGCAAAATGAAACAGGCTTCGACGGTATACCACATGACGGATTTCCTTATGACATTTCAGAAGTTGTCGATGGCGTAAGTAGCAAGCCGAAATTTGTTCCAAAGATATATCAATTTTATGTTACCGCTTCAGACGGATTTAATATCACAAAAAGGTTATTTAAAATTCACGTAGTAGATGCCAATAGTCTACGCAGTGATACCACTTATCTTTTTGCCGACGCAGATTTATTCTTAGCCAGTGACAGCTTCTTATTTTCCCCAACTTGGTTAAATCCTGCCAACCTTGGTATAAGAAGAGCGGCAAATTATCAAATAATTCCTATTAAGTTGTATGATCCTACTCCAGATGCTGGGCCAGTTACCTACGAATGGGATATGGTTTCTGTTAATCCAGAAATAAGAGCTATATCAAATACAAGTTATACCGAAGGCTTAGAACCAGTTACAGGTGAAACACTTTATATTCAATCCGATAACCGAGAAGGCGACACTGTTCTTAAACTTAAAAATTTAAGTGCATTACCGGTAGTTGGTCATCAATTTAGATTAGATAGTTATATAGAAGGCGCAAGCACCACAACGTACACAATTACCGAAGTAACAGGCGATGTTAATAATTGCCAAATTGAATTTAAACATAATGAGCGTAGAGTTTGGAATACTGCCACAACTTCATATGATGTTCTTTATGATGTTGACTTACAAAATGATGTTCCACCAGAAACTATTTTATTCATTGGTACACCGAGCGAGCATCCAAAAGGTTTTAATTTAGATCCACAAACTGGAAACTTATACGGTCAAATTCCTTTTATACCTGCGTATAGTGTAGACTACAAGTTTACCGTTAGAATGATACGAAGCGACACAAGGACTCCAGAAGTAAGACGATATGACAGAGTCTTTAGTTTACGTTTACAGGGTAGTGTAGATAATGAACTTGTATGGGCAAGTACTGGTACTGTTGGTGTTGCCAAAACAGGCTATCAAAGCGAATTATTTGTTAAGGCAGTTAACAAATATGATGCAGAACAAGAATTAATTTATACACTAATAGATGGCGAATTGCCACCGGGCTACCAACTGAAGAAAGATGGTAGTATCGTAGGCAAGATACCGTACAAGAATAGTATTACTACGTTCGACGAAGATCCTGCCGACATGGATTTTATGTTAGACGGTGGTCGTGCAACAATCGATAGAGAATATTCATTTACTGTTAAGGCTTCTGATATCTACGGGTTAAATGCCATAGATAAAACCTTTACAATTAAAGTTGGAGAGAACGAACTTACTCCTTACAGTACTTTATACATACGCCCATTTATGTATAAAGAAAAACGTAGAACATATAGAGATTTTATAACAGATACATCTGTGTTCAGTCCTAAAGTATTATATAGACCAAATGATCCTGCATTTGGCCTACAACAGGAAATTAGATTGATTATCGAACACGGATTAGAAACTCTTAACCTTGCTGAATATGTTTTAGGTTTCCAAGAATATTTTTATAACAAACGCTTTTATTTTGGTGATGTTAAAACATTGCCTGCTAAAGATGATGATGGCAACTATGTTTACGATATTGTTTATGTAGATATCATAGATGATCAAATGGTAGCCAACAAGAGCCCTAATAATATACAATTTTTCATTAATAAGAATCTTGCCAACTTTAGCATTGCCAGCATAGATAATTGGAGACGTCGATTAGAAAGTATTCCAATTTATGGACGAATGATTAAAGTGGACGAGTATCTACGTCCAAGATTTATGCGAACAATTCAACCTAAAACAGGTGCTCCGCTTGGTTTTATCAAAGCTGTTCCGCTTTGCTACTGTAAACCAGGCAATGGTGCTACTGTTGTAAGAAAAGTAGAATTAAGTAAATTTGATTTTAAGCTTTTAGACTTTGAAGTAGACAGACTTATAATCAACAATACTATTGATTTTTCAGTCGATAAATATCTCAAATTCCCAGTTACCAACGTCGATGGTCAGCGTCCGATCGATGTTATTGCTGGTCCTGATGGTGTAATATTGAAGACAGAAGACGGAAAAGACCTATTTACAGAATAAAAAATGAGTACCATAAGCAATTTACCTCCGTTTACAGGCACTACCGTTGCTGGTTTGTTTATACCGGCTTCTGATACCACAACAACATATTACATAACTGCGGCTAACCTTGCGGATTATATTAGACCAGATTTAGCAGTAGGTTCTACAGGTCCAACTGGTACTACTGGAGCAACTGGTATGACTGGTCCTCGAGGGGCCACAGGATCTACAGGTGCAACTGGCGAACAAGGTAACCCCGGCGGAACTGGTGCAACAGGCGCTACAGGTGCTACAGGACCAATAGGTGCAACAGGCGCTACAGGTCCACAAGGTATTCCAGGTACTGCGGCAATGATGGGTGGCACTGGCGCTACAGGTGCTACTGGTGCTACAGGTCCAGCAGGTGTTGACGGTGCCACAGGTTCAACTGGACCACAAGGCGCTACTGGACCACAAGGTATTCCAGGAACTGCCGCAAACTTTGGTGGTACAGGTGCCACAGGATCTACTGGCGCTACAGGTCCTCAAGGTTCAACAGGAGCCACAGGTCCTCAAGGTCCACAGTTTACAATAGATGCTATTGGTAGCTATCCTACTCCATTTGACGAACGCAGTCAGTATGATGATCAACCTTATGGCTTTACGTTCCTTGCCACTAATTCGGGTTTATTATATTACAAACTAAATGGCACAGGAAACTGGACCGTAGGTATTCCGTTTGGCGGAGCAGGCGCTACAGGTGCTACTGGTAGTGGAGCAACTGGTGCTACTGGCGCCACAGGCGCAACTGGTGCTACTGGCTTACAGGGAAGCACAGGCAGTACAGGACCAATAGGAACTACTGGATCCACTGGTGCTACAGGACAATTTGGTGCTACTGGTGCAACCGGAGAAATAGGTTCAACTGGTGCCACAGGCGCAACTGGTGCTACTGGTTTAGTCGGCGGCGTTACACGAAATGTTTCTAATAACGGTTCCTCTGCTTACATATTTGACGGAATTGGAAATCCAGTCTTATATTTGATACGCGGTTACACTTACTATTTTAACGTATCAGCATCTGGTCATCCATTCTGGATTAAAACAGCCGCATCTACAGGAACAGGAGATCAATACAATACTGGTGTAACAAACAATGGTACTGATTCCGGCACAATAACTTTTACTGTGCCAATGGGAGCACCTAATACCTTATATTACCAATGTCAGTTCCATTCCGCAATGGGTAATCAATTTGTAGTCACAGACCTTGGTCCTCCCGGTTCAACTGGTGCAACAGGCGCCACTGGTGCTACCGGACCGCAGGGTAATCCAGGTTCAACTGGTGCTACGGGTTTTGGACTACCAGGTGCTACAGGTGCTACAGGCCCTCAAGGTGCTACAGGATCTGGTGCTACTGGTGCCGATGGCGGTACTGGTGCTACTGGTGCAACAGGTAATCAAGGTAACCAAGGCTCTACAGGTGCAACTGGTAGTGGTGTTACAGGATCAACAGGCCCGACTGGTGCAACAGGTCCTGCTGGTGCAACTGGTAGTGGTGCGACCGGAGCAACAGGTCCACAAGGTTCAACAGGAGTTAGCAATGTTCCTGGTGCCACTGGAGCCACAGGCCCAGTAGGTGCTACTGGTGAACCAGGAGGCACAGGTGCTACTGGCTCAACTGGAGCTACAGGTCCCCAAGGTGCTACTGGTGTAGGCGCACAAGGCGAAACTGGAGGCACAGGTGCTACAGGTCCACAAGGTGCTACAGGTCCAACAGGCAGCGGAGCGACTGGCGCCACAGGTGTACACGGCAGTACAGGCGCAACAGGCGCAACAGGTCCTCAAGGTGCAACAGGTTCTGGTGCAACTGGCGCCACAGGCGCTCAAGGAGCTACTGGTATAGGTTCACCCGGTGCTACAGGTAGTACAGGTGCTACAGGACCAATTGGACCACAAGGTATCGACGGAACCACAGGAGCTACCGGTGCTACAGGTGCTACAGGTCCAGCTGGAACAAACGGTGCTCATGGTTCTACAGGTGCTACAGGACAGCTTGGACAAACAGGATCTACAGGTGCCACAGGACCTACAGGTGCTACTGGCCCATCGGGCGGACCTACAGGTGCTACTGGTATAGGATCAAGCGGATCAACCGGTGCAACAGGTGCTACTGGTTTACAAGGTTCTACAGGTGCTACTGGATTTTCTGGGGCTACAGGCTCGACTGGATTTATTGGGGCTACTGGTAGTACTGGAGCAACTGGACAACAAGGAAGCACAGGTGCCACAGGATTCCAAGGTGCTACAGGAAGTGTAGGTGTTGTAGGTGCTTATACTTACAATCAAAGTTCTCCTGCTACTACTTGGAATATTGCACACAACTTAGGTTATAGATATGTACAGGTTGAAGTTGTTAATACCTCGCATCAAAGTTTACAAGGTACATACAACTTCCCAACTATTACATTTACAGATGCTAATAATTTAACGATTACATTTGATTCTGCTACAGCAGGTTATGCAAATATTAGTTCTGGCGGTGGACAAATTGGTTCAACTGGTTCAACAGGTGCTACTGGTCCAACAGGTGCTACTGGTCCGTCTGGCGGCCCCACTGGAGCTACTGGCAGTACAGGCGCTACTGGAAATATTGGTGCAACTGGCAGTACCGGTGCTACTGGATTCTCAGGTGCTACGGGTGCTACTGGAACAGGCTCTGTTGGTGCTACTCCTAACACAATTGCCCAGCGTGATGGCTCTGCTGACATATATGCTAACGTGTTTAGGGGACAAGCTACCAGTGCTCAATATGCTGACTTGGCAGAAAAATACATTACAGACGAACAATATATACCAGGAACTGTAGTAAAAGTTGGCGGCAGTGCTGAAGTTACACAAATCAAAGATTCTACAGATTACGTTATAGGTGTTATAAGTACAGCGCCGGCGTATCTAATGAACTCAGAAAGTTCAGGACAAGCTGTAGCTCTAAGAGGGCGTGTTCCAGTAAGAATATCTAAAGCAGTACAAAAAGGTGACTTGATTTATCCAGATAGAGATGGTATGGCGCATAATATTTCAAATGGCAGAGAGCCTTTTGCGGTAGCACTTGTATCAGGTGGGCCCGGTTTAGTGGAGTGTATAATTAGATGAGTGCTATTACAAATCTACCAGTTCTTAACACCGTTACTGGCGTTATGGTAATTCCTATTATTGATAACACAGTAACACCACCCGCCACTAAACAAGTTGCAATTGATACAGTAGGCAACTACATTAACAACGAACTTCTTAGCACAGTATTACCTCCTGCAACAACCAGTACCGTTGGTGGTGTGATTGTAGGACAAGGACTTGCTATAACAACCAGTGGAGTACTGACAGCTCTTTCACAGGTTACAACAACTACTTGGTATAATCTTGCTAATGTTACTGGAGCAAGCGGTCCTACTATGGTAGGTATTGGTCGCAATGCTCAGTCCACTGGAACCGGTGATTATTCAGTAGCTATTGGTATACAAGCAGGCGAAACCTTACAAGGCATAACATCCGGAACTACATTTGGTTATGCTGTAGCTGTTGGAGCATATGCTGGAAAATATAACCAAGGCAACAGCTCTGTGGCTATTGGTAGATCCGCCGCAGAAAATAATCAAAGCTTTGACGGTATAGCAATTGGCTGTTTTGCTGGATCAAATAATCAAGAACGATTTGCTGTGGCTGTAGGTATTGCGGCAGCGCAAGACAATCAGAGTGCAGGCGCGGTAGCTGTTGGAAGATTGGCTGGCAGAACTAACCAAGGTGACGAAGCAGTATCAGTAGGTTTCTATTCAGGACAGAGTCTACAAGGAAATTATGCTGTAGCAATTGGTAGTAACGCAGGTAATGCCGCACAAGGATTACGAGCTATTGCAATTGGTCATAATGCCGGTACTTCGACACAGGCACAAAACGCTATTGCTATTGGTTATCAAGCCGGTAATATAGTTCAAAATGAATATGCTATTGCTATTGGTAGCATGGCAGGTATGATTAACCAAGGTGCTAACTCAATTGCTATTGGACGTAATGCTGGTTTAACTAATCAAACACCAGCATCTATAATATTAAATGCCACAGGTGCAGTACTAAACGCTACAACTTCAGGCTTTTTTGTTAAACCTGTAAGAAATGATATTGGCGGTCCACAGATTTTATACTACAATACTTCTACTTCAGAAGTATACTATGATGACTTAGGTACAGGATTAATTGGTGCCAGCGGTGCTACAGGTGCTACTGGTATATATGTTGTTACAGCGGAAATTGTTGGCACAGATTTGTTCATTGGTTTAAGTGACGGCGGTTTAATTAACGCAGGTCGTGCAATTGGTGCTCTCGGTCCTCAAGGCGACCCGGGTGCTACAGGTGCTACAGGATTACCAGGTTTAACTGGCCCACGAGGATCTACCGGTGCAACTGGACCGCAAGGTGTTCCAGGTTTAGCTACATTCCAAGGTGCAACTGGTCCAACAGGCGCAACTGGTCCAGTTGGTGCTACTGGCCCATCTGGAGGTCCTACAGGTGCTACTGGAGCAACAGGCCCACAGGGTATTCCTGGACGAGGTTATCCCGGACCTATGGGATCTACTGGAGCGACTGGACCAATAGGCGCAACAGGCCCATCTGGAGGTCCTACAGGTGCCACAGGTGCCACAGGACAAACTGGTGCCACAGGTAGTCCAGGCGGTGCTACTGGTCCTCAGGGAACTACGGGTGCCACAGGACAACAAGGATCCACAGGTGCAACTGGCTTAACAGGTGCAACTGGTGTAAGTAATGTTCCTGGTGCAACAGGTGCTACCGGCCTAACAGGTGCGGCTGGAGGTCCAGGTCCTCAGGGAACTACAGGTGCGACTGGTCCTAAAGGCGATCCAGGCGATCCAGGCGGTGCTACCGGACCAATTGGAACTACGGGTGCAACTGGTTTAAGAGGTTCAACTGGCGCTACAGGTCCTCAAGGACAACCTGGTGCTACTGGCCAGATAGGAACTACGGGTGCAACTGGACAACAAGGTGCAACTGGTTCTACAGGACCACAAGGTTTACCTGGTATTACAGGTGCCAGCGGAAGTGAAGGTGCAACCGGTGCAACTGGTCCTCAGGGTGCTACCGGTGTTAGCAATGTTCCTGGGTCAACTGGTGCTACTGGACCAAGAGGCGCTACAGGTTTACCCGGTGTTGCGGCAGCACAAGGTGCTACAGGTGCTACAGGAGAAATGGGAGCTACTGGTCCGTCTGGCGTTGGTGCAACTGGTGCTACAGGCGCGGCAGGTAGTAACGGATCAACTGGAGCGACAGGTGCTACTGGCCCGGCAGGTGCTACTGGAGCAGGTGCAACCGGTGCAACTGGACAATTTGGTAGTACTGGTGCAACAGGTGCAACCGGTCCGCAGGGAGCTACTGGCGCAGGAGCAACAGGTGCTACAGGACAATTTGGTGCGACAGGTGCTACTGGCCCGGCAGGTGCTACAGGATCTGGTGCTACAGGAGCAACAGGTCTTAATGGTGCAACTGGTGCTACTGGCTTTAGCGGATCAACTGGTGCTACGGGTAGCGGTGCTACAGGTGCCACAGGAGCCATAGGATCAACTGGCGCTACTGGCGCTACTGGTCCAGTTGGTGCTACAGGCGCGGGGGCTACTGGTGCAACTGGTCTTACAGGTTCTACAGGTTCTACAGGAACAGCAGTTCTTGTAGGTAACACTTATACAGTTCAAACTCTTGTAGCAACAACAATTACAATTAACAGTTTGACATTAGGTTCTATCGAATCTGGAAATGATTTGGCACTAAAGGCAGCTGGACAAATTACTGTTAACAAGCCGTTTGTGTTAACAACTGCTACAACTTCTACTCTTGCAACATTAGCGTTACAAACACAAAGAGGAGCTATGGTATTTGCTGTAGATGCTTTAGGTGTTCAACAACCTGTTTATTACGATGGCACTTATTGGTGGACGATGAATAGAACAAGGATTTATTGATGTACCATAAGTTTTACGTAGTTGTAGATGATCCAAAATATAAGCAAGAAATACATAACGAATTAATGGCTCCTGCAGGGGATGGAATTATTCCAGATAGACCTGTAGAACCCTTTGATGTTATGTCTGACAGCGAATATAATGGCCTCTTTTGGTTAACACAAGAAGAGGCTGATGCTCTTATGAGCGATTTAAGAGTCGCTCACGTTCATAGAATTCCTGAAGAGATAGGACGCAGAAGAGGAATAACAGCAGTAAGGCAAGGAACATTTAGCAAAGCCACAACGGCAGCTTCGGGGCAACTTAATTGGGGATTGATCCGTTGCATCAATACAAATAGTAACAGTGTATTTGGTACTGGCTACGGAACAACATCTACACCATTTACATACAATTTAGACGGAAGTGGTGTAGACATTGTAGTTATGGATAGCGGAGTTGAACCAGGACATCCTGAATTCGCTGTTAATCCGGACGGTACAGGCGGATCTCGTGTTGTAGATCACGACTGGACACAGTATGGATTCCTGTCAACACCAACGGGCGGCTTTATGGGAGACTTTGACGGACATGGCAGTAACTGTGTCAGCATAGCCGCAGGTAACACTAATGGATGGGCACCAAAAGCCGCAATATATACATTGAGATGTATCCCAGGTGATTTGCCATCTAACACAAGCATCTATGACGGAAGAGCTTTAGGTATCTTAGATAACATAGCCTGTTGGAGAAGCATAAGAGCATTTCATAATGCAAAGACTCCAGATCCTAAGACAGGATATAAAAGACCTACAATTGTAACTGCCAGTTATGGTTATTTTACGCCCTATACAAGAGTTACGAACATTCGTTTTAGAGGCACAACTTATAATGTAACGACTACTACCGCAGCCTACGGCACTATAGGCGTACCCGAAGGAGGTGCTGGGGCCCACGGTTCGCGTTATCCTGCAGAGGAAGCTGAAGTTATTAGCTGTATTAATGCAGGTATTGTAGTTGTAAGTGCGGCAGGCAATAGTTATCATAAAATAGATGTTTCAACAGGAACAGATTATAATAATTACTGGACCGATTATCTTGGTTTTATAGATTACTATCATAGAGGTGCATCACCAAGCGCCGCAAATGGTGTAATCAATGTAGGTTGTATTGCAGGTTTTACCAATACTGCCGCGGCTGGGGAAGAGCATAAAAGAGCATTTAGCGAGTGCGGGCCACGCATAGATATTTGGGCGCCAGGAGATTATATTATGGGTGCATACCGAAACGGTGCCTACGCAGGGCCTGCTATAGCTGACAGCAGAAATGGTGCATATTATCTTAATAAAATATCCGGAACGAGTCAAGCCTGTCCTCAGGTAACTGGAATACTTGCTTGTTTACTACAGATTAGACCTTGGTTTACTGCTACAGATTGTTTAAAATGGATACAAGGTGTTGCTACAGATTGGCCTGTAAATGAAAACTATTACGGAGGATCGGGTTATACTAATTTTGGCAGCTTACAAGGCGCTCCTAAAAAGGCATTATTCAATCCTTTTAAATCCAGTGATTCACTTAAAATAGGCTGATAAATAGAGTAAAGTGAGACGAAAATGGCCACCAGTACTATTACAAACTTCAGTAGCAATATAAATGTTCTATACCCTGTAGCTGGGCAAGATAACGATACCCAGGGCTTTAGAGATAATTTTGCTAACATTAAAAATGCATTTGAAATTGCAGGTTCTGAAATCAGCAATCTAATTACCAATCAGGCCGAATTATTAAAAGAAGGTGCAACTGTTACTTTACAGGGAGATGTTAGTGGTGGTGCGGCCGGTGCAAAAATTATTCTTCAAAGTTCTACTATCACTTCTGCTCAAGGTGTAGTTACTATTGACGGTAAGGGATTAAGTGTTGGTAAAGGAGAATCAACTTCCACTGTACTAACTGGAGTTCACGGAGGAACATCATTTCCTTACAATAATTATTTCAGTGTTAGTAGAAAAAATAAAATTGAAATTGGATCAACATTTAAATTTACAGCTACAACTGCTACAGTGTACACAGTAAAAGATATCACAAGAGATTTTAACACTAACACAATTTATACAGATGTTAATTTTAATCCAAGTGAACTTGCTTCTCAAGGTGTAACAGCAGGTAGCACTATAGAATTTAATATAGCTGTAAGAGCAGACGGTGTGTATCGAGCATCAATTCCTCCATCAAGTTTACTTGGCGAGCCAGGAGATACCGCAGGTAAAATGGTGCCAACTACTACAGGCTTATTTGTTGCAACAAAGGATTATGACGGCACCAGTAAAATTTGGACTAAGCTACAGGCTAACGCAGTTACATCTGCCTTAGTTGCAGGTACGTCTACATTGGCTTATAGCATTAGCTCTCCAAATTCTACTTGCGACTTAAGTAGTTCAACACAATTCTATTTCCATAATACAGTAGATGATTTAGGCATTAACTTTGTTAACCCGCCTGCTACTCCTTATATGGTAGAGGCACGAGTGGTTATCTTCGATGCTGTTGATACAGTAGATTCTATATATGTTGAGGGAGGTCCTGCAACAGTTTACTGGACAACATCAACAGGAACTAAGGGTGTGTATTCTCAATTTAATTTTACAATTATCGGATACGCACCTGGATCGGTTACTGTTTTAGGTAAGGCTGAATATTATAGTGATGTAACCAGAGACAGATAATGTATAATCCATTATTAGAAGATTTAACCAAGCTTAAAGATGCAGATATCGAAGCCAAAATTATAGAGCTTGGCAGAAAATATTCAATTGCGGCACGATATGGTTACAATGATACTTTACCACAAATAGCTTCTATTCTTGCCTCCTATAGAGACGAAATGAACAGACGTCAATTTGAATCACTCAAAAAAGCATCAAAAAATTCCAATAAAGATTTAGACGGCTTGATTAAAGTAAATTAATCTGCTATAATCAAGTATGACTCGAGACAAATACGGTAGAGTATCTTTTAGCGCCAACGAAATATTTGACGCACTTTATTGCGGCAAACTTAAAAGTCTCAATTTGGTTACATTTGAAAATGAACAAGAGCACAGTAAATTTTGTTCGGCAGTAAAAACCAATTACGATGGATTTCCAAATCCAAATGTCCAAGTTAATTTAGATATTGATATCTCAGAATTTGATTCGTCGTTGCAAAAAGAATGGTTTATGCCCGACGAATATAAAAATATGGACATCGAAGGACTGCTAACTCACTTATGTCCAAAACAAAACTATGACAGGATGCACAAAGAAATTGTGTTATTCCGTCAACATAATATGATAGAGCTGTTAAAATACCTTAAATACTTGGTAGACACTATGAGAAAACACAACATAGTGTGGGGAGTAGGCAGAGGAAGCTCTGTATCCAGCTATTGTTTATATCTATTAGGCGTACACAAGATAGATAGTATAAAGTACGATTTGGATATAAAGGAATTTTTAAGGTAAAATAAATGGCGGTCACTTATACTCAAGCTAAAAGTTTGTTAGCTACTATGGCAAGTACTCTTGCATCACAGGCCACCGATGCAGGATTATCGAGTTTATCTACAGGGCTAACAAACTTATCTTCAGAAATTTCAGGTTCAAGCCCCACTGAGAGAGAATTTTTTGGAGGTGGCTACTCAAGTTACAGTTTCAGTGGTGGCGGAGGCGGATCTGGATCAGGAGAAGATTGGGATTCTGCGGCCTTGGTCTGGTCCAACATCCTTCAAGGTGCGGCTTCTGTAATTCAAGCACAACACCAAAATACAATTAAGACCCAACAAATTACTATAGCAAACTCTACTACTAACATTGCTTATAATCACGATTTAATTGAGAGCTATGTACTTCAGCTAAAAAATCTTGGAGAAGGTCCGGGTATACATACAATACAACCTTATACCATGTTTCAGTTAGTACCTTTATTTCAAAGTTTAATTGAAAGATCTCAAATTATTCCTGATGGAAGGGATCCCTTTAGCGATCCTGGTAGAATAGCATCAGCAGTACAATCCTATAAGGATTACGTAGAAAAAATGACCACCAGCTTGGTCAATCCTTGGAATATAGGAACATTTGATAGTCCTGGAGATTATCCGGACGCAACATAAGGAAAATAAAATGGCAAAAGCATATAGAACAATGAGAGGTAAAGAAGTTGATATGGATGCGTTATTGGAACGCAATCAACTTATGCCTGCGGTAGGTAATGCAAGAATGAACGCCAGAGGCGACGAACTTGGTCCGGGCGGTAAGATTGTTCGTAAGAGAGAAGACATTGTTAACGCTTATTACGAAAATAATCCTATGGCAAAGAAATCAGGCCCAGTCAAGACTAAAGCAGACAAAGCACCAGTTATGGAAACGCAACCGGTTATGAGAAATGCAGGTGCTGGAGCAGAAATTAAAGTAGCAACCCAAACTAAGAAAAAGGTGAACGATGAAACTAACGGGCAAAGTGACTCCCTTACGTGATAAAATACTTGTATCAAAAATGGAGTTTGGCGAGCAAAAAACTCGCACGGGTGTAATTGTTTTAGCAGATGATGGTAAGTCAAGCGGAATCCATCCGAGATGGGCGCAAGTATGGGCTGTAGGCCCCGAACAAAAAGATGTTAAAATTGGAGAGTGGATCCTGCTTGAACATGGACGTTGGAGTAGAGGTATCAAATACGAATACGAAAACGGACAAGAAGAAGAAATACGATTAGCAGATAATGATGCTATATTAGCAGTTGCAGACGAACCTCCGACAGATGTATATAGAGTCGTACCAGGTGCATTTAACTTAAACATTCCAACATGAACATAGACTTAAACAAATATGCCCAGTTTGTGACAGCAGTTACAAGCAAAGACAGTAAAGACCTAACATCTTTCCTAAATAGGTTAGATCAAATTGACGGCAACTACGATTTTAGCAATAGTCATCACGGTCCTGATATTAATGTTCCGTTGATGCTCACTGGCGCTATGGGTATTTGCAGTGAAGCCGGCGAACTTATGGAAATTGTTAAAAAGATTTCATTTCAGGGTAAACCTTTAAATGATGAAAACCATTTCCATATGAAACGAGAGCTCGGTGACATTATATGGTATTGGGTCAATATGTGTACTGCATTAGGTTTAGATCCTAATGAAGTTATTGCAGAGAATGTTAATAAATTAAAGTCTCGCTACCCCGGCGGAGAGTTTAATGTTTATCACAGCGAGAATCGTAAAGAAGGCGATCTATGAGTGAAGTATCAAGCATCAATACGTCAAGTCCTGTAGCCTATATTCTTGTAGGCGTTCCCGGAGTGGGAAAAACTACATGGGCGCAAACGCAGACATTAGTTAATCCTTATGTATACTTGTCTACTGATGCTTATATCGAACAGTATTCTCAGCAAGAAGGCAAAGAATATGCAATTGTTTTCAAGCAAAAAATGCCTCAAGCTATTGAGAATATGATTAACGATACAATCACAGCTCGTAATAACAAACAAAATATAATTTGGGATCAAACAAGTACAACTAAAGAAAGTCGTGCTCGTAAAATAGATATGCTACCAGGTTACAGAAAAATTGCTGTAGTGTTTCATACTCCGGATCGCGAAGAACTAAATCGTCGATTAGACTCAAGACCAAATAAAAAAATACCAAAATACGTCGTGGACAACATGATTGAGTTTTGGGAAGAGCCGGCTCTTGACGAAGGCTTTGATGATATTATAAACTTATGATGTTACCTGATCGGAGAGAAATGGGATACAAGAAAAGTTATGACATCGACGCCGCTCATATGCATATCAGACGAGCTGGATCAGAATGTAGACACCCAAGCACAGATGGGTTTGTTGCATGGTCAGTTAAACAAGACCTGTGGCAATTAAAGTGGTCTATAGACGCACTTTTAAGAGAGTTGCCAACTTTTGGACCTGAGCCCGAATGGCTCCGAGAGCAAGAACAAAAAAAGATTATCAAAATATTAAAAGATGAAATGTAATATTTGTCGCAAGGATTACGATCCGTCTTGCGATTACAACCAAGGACGTTGTCCGCATCACCCCCCTATGTTAAACATTCAACCTAAAGATACAAGTAAGGGACATTTTTATGTTAGCCTTATAAAGAGTGGATTCCGTATTGGAGCAGGTATTACTCTAATACAAGGATTAATTGTGCCAGCCGGTGCATTGATTATTTTAGCCGAAATTCTCGGTATCGTTGAGGAATTGGTATGATATTCAATAAAATAAAAGATCTTAAGAGTCAAGGTCTTAAGATTGGAATTACCTTTTCTACCTTCGATTTGCTTCATGCAGGCCATGTAGCAATGTTAGCCGAAGCTAAAAATCATTGTGATTATTTGATTGCGGCTTTACAAACTGATCCAACTATAGATAGGCCGGATACTAAAAATAAACCAATTCAAACTATAGTTGAACGCCAAATACAATTGAGCACTAATCGCAATGTGGACGAAGTTGTTGTATATGAAACTGTAAAAGATCTCGAAGACCTCTTGCTTATTCTTCCTGTAGATGTTAGAATATTAGGAGTAGAATATGCAGACAAGGAATTTACTGGTAAAGAAATTTGCCGTAAGAGAGGAATAGAAATTGTATACAACGGGCGCGACCACTCGTTCAGTTCCAGCAGCCTACGCTCAAGGGTTGCGAGGGCTGAACAGAGCAAAACAAAAACCAAGTGAAGTTAAAATAGCGAGAAAACAGAAAATGAAACTATCATTGCGACAGCGTTTTAGAAATTGGCTAATGGACGACGAGCCAAAACTGGCAGAGGACTGTGTCGTTTCAGAACGGGATACTCCAGACAGTGAGCGCAGTATTCGATTCACTGTATATTTTGCTACCGGCGGCCGGGTAGTTGAAACTCGGTATTATGATCGCCAAAAAGATAGAAATATCATGGGACTTTACATTGTCACTAATGACCAAAACTTTGGTGAACAAATTGATAAAATCTTAACACAAGAAGCACTGAAGGTGCTATAATTTAAAATCAAAATGGAACTGATTTACGACGAATACGATGATGTATGGATTTGGGTTGAAAAGAACGATCACGATATCGAACTTAGCCCAAAATTTGATACCAAAGAAGATGCATTGTTGTGGCAGACAAGAATTATTAATATAATTAAAGGACGTTAATGAAAGAACTATGGGTAGAGAAATATCGTCCCAAGACGATAGACGGATATGTGTTTCGAGACGAGGCACAAAAACGTCAGGTACAAACTTGGATTCAAGATAAATCAATCCCACATCTTTTGTTAAGCGGTTCTGCTGGCATTGGTAAGACTACTATGGCGAAAATGCTAATTCACGAAATTGGCATTGAAGAATTTGACCTTTTAGAAATTAATGCAAGTCGCACTAATTCCGTAGAAGATGTTCGAGACAAAATTGTTAATTTTGTTTCTATGATTCCTTTTGGACCTTTTAAGGTTGTACTATTAGATGAAGCTGATTACTTGTCTCCAAACGCTCAAGCCGCACTTCGCGGAGTTATGGAAGAATACCATTCAACCGCTCGGTTTATACTTACTTGTAATTACCCTAACCGGATTATCCCTGCTATCCATAGTCGATGCCAAGGTTTTCACATTGAACGAACCGATATCAATGAGTTCACTGCTCGAGTTGCCACAATCCTTGTCGAAGAATCGATAGAGTTTGAACTTGATACACTTGACGAATACGTGCGTATTACCTACCCAGATTTGCGTAAGTGTATTAATATGGTACAACAAAGTATCACTGACAATAAGTTGAAAACAATTTCTAAGAGCGATTCCAATCAATCAGATTGGAAAGTAGATATGGTCAGGCTTTTCAAAGCTGGACAATTTGCTCAGGCACGAAAGGCGGTTTGTTCAAATGTAAGGCCGGAAGAAATTGAAGATGTATTTCGTTGGATGTATGATAACCTCGATCTTATTTCAAAAGACGAAGAAACAAAAGATACTGCTATCATTATCATAAAACAAGGATTAGTTGACCATTCTTTAATTGCCGATCCGGAAATTAATCTTGCGGCAACAATGATTAAACTTGCCCGACTATGAGTAAAAAATATCTTTTAGTATATTACTTCAAAAAGAAAAATGGCAAGTATGATGAATTTACGGAGCTCAAAGAGCACCTAACAAATATCGATACAGAACAGGCTAAAATTATTTTGAACCTAACTGACAAAGCGATAGTAAAAAATGAACTGAATGTGCAGGCCGACTTTAAAACTTTGTTCAAATACTACCGCTCTGTCAACAAGGAAAAAATAAATGAGTTTCTTAGTCGATAGGATCTTCCTTATAAATTCTTAAAACTTCTCTAACAACAGGGTGACGTTCAACGTCTCTTGATTCAAACCTTGCCATTGCAATCATACGATAATCACCTCCTTGGCCGTATAATTCGCAAAATTGTAGCAAGCCGTTCTCCGTAGGACGGTCTGCTTGATTCAAGTCTCCTGTAACTACCATTCTGGAATTTTCTCCCAGTCTGGTTAAAAGCATCTTCATCTGTGAGGGTGTTGCATTCTGCATTTCATCAGCTATTACAAAAGCGTTCTTAAAAGTACGCCCTCGCATATAAGCCAACGGTGATATTTCTATCACACCATCCTCAAGCATTTCTACAATTTCTTTTGGATGGTAATATTCTTCAAAAACGTCGAATATTGGTCTTGTCCAAGGCTCCATTTTCTGATTTAATGTACCTGGTAAAAAGCCCAAATCTTCGTCCACGCTAACTGCGGGTCTCGTAACAATAATCTTAGAAATTGCTCCCTCTTTATACATCTTAATTGCCATTTGTACGGCCAGCATAGTTTTACCTGTACCAGCAGGACCAATGGCGAAAGTTATGTATTTTTTTGGATTTTTGAGCAATTCTAAGTATGTTTCTTGACTTAAATTGCGGGGGACGATGTTTACTTGTTGCTTTTTACGCAGATAATGTTTGATTTGTATCAAATTTTGCTCTTCAGGGCGAGTGCTTAATGGCAAACGCTCTCTACGTTTTGCTCTTGACAAATTTGCCTCCTTTGCGAGCGACCTGCAATAGTAATTATAATCGATAACCTAAAAAACATAGATAATAGGTCTTTTTTGGATAGCATAAATATTAGCACTTAAGAGAACCCTTATGCACGACATTGTAGACATTATAAAAAATGTTCAAACCCTTTCAGCTAACGACTCTGCTTTTAGAATCCTCAAAGATTTTGAAAGAGTATTAGATGAACTTGACCTATATGTTTTTGCCAATTGGATCGACGGTGAATTAATTGAAGGTCCCAATGTAGAACGTTATTCTGTAACCTGCAAATTTATGTGGACTCGAGACAACATGCCAGATCCCGAAGGAGGCAAGCGTTTATTAGATTACGGGTGCTCTGTTACATACAAGAAAGATAATCTATTAGTTCCAAGAAAAGTAAGAAAACCAGATGACTTTAGACCAGGAACTAAAAAAGGTAAAATTGATGCACATCCTATATGGATTGTTAGTATTACAATACCTAAGAAATTAATGCAAGACATATTCCAAGGTTTTGTAGACAAAGAAAATAGAGCAGTGGCTGACTCTATGCGCTATGAAGAAATGCAACAGCAAATGACACAGGGTGCGGCCGCACAAGAAACAAGTGGTATGGCAGAGATGCCTGCCGCAGGAGGAGAAGCCAGTGCGCCAGCCCCGACTGTTTGAAGGACTACGATCTAAAGATCTAAGAGGCTATGTAGAGCCTACCTTTTCCATTGATAAGTTTACATCTAAAATGGGAGAGGATAAAAATGTGATAGTTGTCAGCTTCCGTGTAAATGATAAATTACCTGCTACAGATTTAATGGAATTTATTGAAAGAGGATATTCTTATGTTCTCGATGCTGATATGAGTACCGGCGAAGAACGTGATGGAAAATATCATGTGTTCATTGAGATGGAAAGAGACCGTAGAGTACCAAGCAGGATTAAAGATTTGTTAAATGGCATTAGCAATTTAACAGACAACTGGGATTGGAGATTTAGATATCACCGAGACGGACATAGTTACCAATTCTCAGAACAGTCTATCATGGAAAATGTTCCATTAGATGGAACTGCGTATGATGCAAAGATTTTGGAAAGCAAAAACAAAGTTCTAACAAAGTTTTTTAACCAAAGTGCATTTGATTCAGTTATTCTCGATGAAAACGATAACATAACAATTAATAAACCATTTAGTGGCACTATTGGCATGAAGTTATTAGCTCTTGGCAAATACGAAGAAGTTAAAGACAGCCTCCAAGGTGGAATACAATTAGACGAAGCAAGCCAAAGCCAAGTTACATTCTTAGAAAAATATCTTGGCAATTACGAAATTCATAAAATTGCAGATAAGTTCTTGATCAGAAACGACAAACAAGCTATTATAGTAACAAAGGATAGATGGTAATGTGGTTTATTGGGTGGTTGCCTGATACAATATTGCAGATTATAATTTATGGCTTATTGGGCATAGGTTTTTTTGCTACTATTATATCTTTGGTTTTTATAAACCCATTACTAAGGTTTATGCCAACCTTAGCTGGCAGTTATAGACTAATACAAGTAGCCAGCGTTTTAACTTTCCTGTTAGGTGTATATCTATGGGGAGGCTACAGCACTGAAATGATGTGGCGGGAACGGGCGGCAGAATTAAACGCTAAGGCAAAATTAGCTGAAGAAAAATTCAAAGAACAGAATGCAGAATTAAGTAACGCCATTAAACAACGAGACGAAGCAATAGCTAAAAAAGGCGACACTATTGTTAAGACCGTAGACAAATACATTAAAGGCGACACTGTTGAAGTTGTAAAAGAAATTGTTAAAGAAAAGAATTTGAGTGAAGATGAACGCAAAAAATTAGAGGCTGAGATTGATGCTCTTAAAAAAGCAGAAAAAGAATGTCCGGTACCTAATTTAATAATTCAAAGTATTAATGAAGCGGCTAAACCTCCTGTCAAAGGAGATAAGAAATGAAATGGGCTGTCTTACTTTTAACCTTTGCCCTTAGTGGTTGTGGTATGTTTACTAAACTTGTTCCTGCAGGAAAACCTGCATGGCCAGAAGCTGTACCTGAGCTAATGGAAAAATGTAAAGATCTACAACAAATTTCGGGCGATGCAGTTACTCTAACACAACTAATGAAAAGTGTAGTAGATAACTATACCTTATACTACCATTGTTCTAACAAGGTAGAGGGTTGGCAAAAATGGTATGAAGATAAGAAAGAAGCCTACGAAAAAATAAAGTAAAGGATATATCATGAAACTAATCATAATACCATTAGCAGTATTAGCTTTATCTGGATGCTCAGTTATGGGCAACAAGGATTATTCTAATTACGTCGATTCCTTAAAATCTGTCAGTAAGGATAATACAGTTTCTCAAACTGCTTGCTTTGCGGCTGTTGGCGAAATAGCAAGAAGCGCAGATAATTCTGCTAAAGTAAGTGCTATTGCTCTTGCTGAAAAATGCAAAAACGAAGCTATCAAAATAGTTCCGCCTAAGCAAGGTATTTTTCCTTGGTAATAAAAGCATAAGATAATTTTCAAAAATCTGCCATTAAATACTGTGATAACACAGGAGCGAACATGGCAGATCAATTTATTCTTAGTGTAGAACAACTTGGCCAAATTATTAAGGGCAATCCATATGTTAAAGAATGGCACGAAGCCCTAAGTCTTTGCTGTCCAGATTACGATATTAACACTCCGCCCAGGGTGTCTGCTTTCTTAGCTCAATGCGCCCACGAAAGCGGAAACTTTAGATTCTTAAAAGAAAACCTAAACTACAAAGCGGCCAGCTTAATGAAAGTTTGGCCTCGCTATTTCCCAACGCAAGATATTGCTAATCAATATGCTAACAAGCAAGAAATGATTGCTAACCGAGCATATGCAGGTCGCATGGGCAACGGTGATGAAGCATCAGGCGATGGCTGGAAGTTTTGCGGTAGAGGGTTAATTCAATTAACTGGTCGTAGCAACTATCAATCATTTGCCGATAGTATTGAAACGCCCATTGATGAAATACCTCAATACCTTCAGACATTTGAAGGTGCTGTGCAATCTGCATGTTGGTTTTGGGAAACTAATAAATTAAACCAATGGGCAGATAAAGGAGATATGTTAACTCTAACTAAGCGTATCAATGGTGGTACCTTAGGATTAGAGGATCGTATTAAGCACTACAATCATATTCTCCATGTTTTAGGACATTAATATGTCGTTTTTACGAGTAATGCTAAGTGACGACACAGACTGCGTAAGCACTAAACGTGTAATTACTGTCTTAGCATTTTTATTATGTGCGGCAGGATTTGTAGGTGATCTTTTTTGGGATTACTCAGTTAATACAACTGTATACGAATCTATGATGTACATTGTAATTTCAGGATTAGGTTTTACGGCAAGCGAAAAGTTTGCACCAAGACGGGGGAAACGTGATGGCGGATAAAAAATTATTTAAATGGTTGCTACTCCTTTTAATATTACCAATTGGATTAGCTGTGTTTGGCGGGGATAGATTCAGATATCCTTGCCAGGATCCTAACAATTGGGAAAAGGATATTTGTAAAAGACCCCTGTGCGATGTAACAAGAACATGCATAGACCACGTTTTTAAAGGTCAGCGTGACCCGAGATTAGGACCAGATCAAAATGCACAAACTCAAACAACTAATAACTTCAATCCGGCACAAGGTGTCGGGTTTAATTCACAAGGAGCAAACTGTGGAAAATAATCCTCCTATCATGTATACAGAAGAGCAGTTAATGGCTCGACTAAAATTCTTTATTGGAATTTGCCTGTCATTGACATTAACTGGCATTGTGTTCGTAGTACTATATTCACTAATATTTGTAACACAACCACTTAACGCTATTAGCCCAATCGATCAAAAGTTTTTTGAATTGATTGTACCTATTGCTACTTTCCTAACAGGTACACTATCAGGTATCATGTTAGCCGGTGGAGATAAGGATGCACAAAAAGAAGCGTTAAAGGCTGCTAACAAAGGATGGGATAAACCTCCTGCACCACCTGCACCTACATCAGGATCATCAATGGGCGGTGGTTTTGGTTCTTCAATGCCAGGGTACGGAGCAGTTCCGCCAATGAGTGGTGGATTTGGAATGACTGGTGCAGGTGGCGGATTTGGCGGCGGAATGTATGGAGCTCCTGTTACCACACCGTCATTTGTTGCCGGTGGTATGGAAATGACAGGACAAGTATTAACAGGTTGGGGTGGAAAGAAAGCGCCAATGCAACCACCTGATCCAGAGATTTAAGGAGCGTAAAATGAAACACGTAATTTTTGTAGCTGGCTTGGCACTATCACTTGCTTTCCCTGCATATGCAGACGACAAAGCTAAAGAAAGTCCCGGCAAAGGCGAAATGAAGACTGTATGCCATCCTAAGAAAGATAAGAATGGCAAAGAAGTTAAAGATAAGAATGGCAAGGTAGTTGAGGAATGTAAAGAAATCAAAGTTCGTAAGAAACTTGAAGGAACAGAAATTCCCCCAGCTAAGAAGTGATAAAAGGGTAGGTTGACACCTACCCTTTTTTCTTATATAATCAAATAATGGATCATTATCAACGGTTAGGCGTTGCTAAGAACGCTTCGCCTGATGACATTAAAAAAGCCTATAGAAAATTAGCCAGTAAACACCACCCGGATAAAGGTGGAGATACCAACACGTTTCAGCAAATCCAAGTTGCATATGATGTATTAAGTGATCCAGTAAAAAGAGCCGAATACGACAATCCGCCACAGCAAGGATTCTTTGGTCAAGGCTTCCAAGGTTTTCCTCCGGGATTTGAGCAGTTCTTTGGAAACAATTTTGCAGATGTCTTTGGTCGACGCAGATCCATGCGTAACAACAATCTGCAAATGAGAATGAACCTCACTCTTTACGAATGCTTTACTGGCAAGGATGTATTAGCAGATGTTCAAACTCCAGATGGTTCTAAGAAAACTGTAGAAATAAAAGTACCTGCAGGTATTGACCAAGGACAAACTTTACGTGTAAGCGGTGCTGGAGAAAATGTCATTCCAAATTTGCCTCCTGGCGATTTGATGATTGAAATTAATATTCTGCCACATAAAACATTTAGAAGAGAAGGGCATCATCTTTTTGCTGACCTAAACCTAAATGTAGTGGAAGCAATGGTCGGCTGTGACAAAGAAGTTAGATGCTTGGATAATACTTTGGTTACCATCAGCATACCGGCAGGTATTCAATACGGCACGATTATGCGACTGCAAGGCAAAGGTATGCCTGTACTTAACCAGCCACATGTCAAAGGCAACCTCCACTTAACTATTAAGATTGAGATACCGGTGTTAACAGACCAACAAAAAGATATGCTTAAGCAAATATTGTCTTAAATAATTTTATGAAACTTGTAGACGATTTAGATCCAATCCTTAAAGAAAGAATGCCAGAGTTTGATTTTGAAAATCCAACTCACGATCCAAAACAATTAGAAAAAGAGTTAATTGAATACATGTTCAATAATAACGCAATTGGATTAGCGGCAAACCAAGTTGGCATCAAAGCCAGAGTATTTGTTATGGGCAGTAAATCACACCCAGAACAAGCACAGGCATTTTTTAATCCGATCATCGAAAAGCATACAGATGAGCTATATGATTTGGAGGAAGGATGCTTGAGTTTTCCAGGAATCTATGTTAAAATTAAAAGACCTAAAACTATTCAGGTAAGGTATCAAGATTCTTCAGGCGAAACCAAAGTTGAAATCTTCAACGACCTTAATGCTAAATGCTTTCTGCACGAATTTGATCACTTAGAAGGAATAACTTTTAGAGATAGGTCAAGTTCATTGAAGTGGGCATTAGCAATTAAAAAATCAAAATCCAAAAGGAAATTTAAGTAATGTTAGAACCAAATAGCGATTTAGAAGCCATTTTCGAGCGGGCTGTAAGTATTGCCAGCAAAAAGAATCACGAGTATATTACATTAGAGCATTTTTTGTACAGCATGGTGCTCGATACCAAATTCAACGAGCTTCTAACAAACTATGGCGCAGAAGTTGATCAGCTGAAAAAGAATCTGGAAAAATTTATTAATGACGACTTAAAGGATATTGTAAGCAAGAATCCTAACCAGCGTCCTAAGAAAACAAACACAGTTGAGCGAATGCTTAATCGAGCCTTCACACAGGTATTGTTTGGAGGACGCACAACAATTGAACCAATCGATTGTTTTATTAGCTTATTCTCTGAAAAGAAAAGTTTTGCCAACTTCTTTATGCGAAAAGCTAAAATTGAAAAAGACAAGTTCCTTGAATTTGTTAACAATGAAGTTGTACACGAAGGCGAAAGTGGAGGAGAAGTTTCTACTACACAGCTTGAACGCTTAATTGTTCAATACTGCACAAACTTAACCAATAAAGTTAAGCAGAAAAAAGTTGATCCTGTATTCGGGCGTGAAAAAGAAATTGAAGAAATGCAACTTATTCTCGCTCGTAGGCAAAAGTCCAATGTGATGTTAATCGGAGATCCCGGCGTCGGGAAGACTGCTCTGGCCGAAGGCTTAGCCAAAAAGATTGTTGACGGTAATGTGCCTAAATTCATTAAGGATCACATCGTTTATTCATTAGATATTAGTTCTATGTTAGCAGGTAGCAAATATAGGGGTGATTTTGAAGAACGACTCAAAGGAGTTTTAACTGCTCTTGAAAAGAAAAAGAATTGCATTATTTTTATCGACGAAGCACATATGATGAATGGCGCTGGTGCTGTTGGTGGTAGTAGTAATGACATGGCTAATATGCTTAAGCCTGCATTGAGCAAGGGCACATTAAAAGTTATTGCCAGCACTACCTGGGAAGAATTCCGCAAGCACTTTGAAAAGGATCGTGCTCTAATGCGTCGTTTCCAACGTGTTGTTGTTAATGAACCTGACGAATCTACAGCAATTAAGATTGTTAAGGGACTTCGTAAGTATTATGAGAAACATCACGGTGTTAAAATCACTAATCAAGCTGTAATCGATAGTGTTAAGTATTCTACCAAATACATGACAGATAAGCGATTGCCTGATAAGGCTATTGACCTGATTGACTGCGCCTGCGCTCGATTCAAAATTAAAGACATTGAAGATGGTGTGGTAGATCACGAAGAAATTATGTTTGAAGTAAGTCGAGCAACTGGATTGCCTCTCGAACAAATCAGTGCTAAAGAAAATAAAAACCTCAAAGACCTTGAAAAGTCTATGCGTGGAAAAGTCTTTGGTCAGGAAAATGCCATTGAGATTCTGCTTGATAAGATCTTTATTGCACAGGCAGGACTTAAAAGTGTTAACCGCCCAGTAGGTAATTTCTTGTTTGTTGGACCAACCGGTGTTGGTAAGACAGAAACCGCTAAGGTATTAGCCGGTGGCATGGGTGTTCAACTTGTACGTTTTGATATGGGAGAATTCCAAGAAAGTCATAGCGTAGCAAAGTTCATCGGAGCTCCTCCGGGCTATGTTGGTTTTGAAGATAACGCTGGTCAGCTTATTACTAAACTACAAGAAAATCCTAATGCTGTGCTTCTCTTCGACGAAATTGAAAAGGCACACCCTGCTGTAGCAAATATTTTGCTTGGACTAATGGATAATGGATTTGTTACAGGGTCAAATGGTAAGGTTGCCGATGGTCGCAATGCTATCATTATTATGACTTCCAATCTTGGCGCGGCAGATGCAGAACGCAATGCTGTTGGCTTTGGTAGTTTGGAACGAGATGATGATGGCAAGGACGCAATTAATAATTTCTTTAAGCCAGAATTCCGTAATCGTTTAGATGGCATTATCAAGTTTGGCAAGTTAGATCATAATACTATGGCTAAGATTGTCAAGAAGTTTATTGACGAACTTAACAGCCTATTGAAGGAAAAGAATGTTCATGTTAAACTATCTGCAGATGCCGCTGAACTGCTGATTAAGAAAGGCTTCAATCGTAAGATGGGTGCAAGACCATTAGCTCGTACTATTGATGAGATGATCAAGAAGCCCCTGAGTAAAGAAATTTTGTTTGGTAACCTTGTAAATGGTGGTATTGTCGAAGTCGATGTTGTGAACAACAATATCAATCTTAAATTTGTCGAAGTATTACCTGTTGAAAAGGTAAAAGAAGATGCTGTACCAGAAGAAGAAAACCCGTAAGAAATTTTACAATAAGTACCCTTTTAAAATTGCTCTGTTTACACAGATGGCAAAGAGTATTGATTATTCCATTTGTAAAATTCAAAAGAGTTCCAAAATTCATACCTTTGGAAATCAAGCTCGGAGAATGGCTAAACAAGACGTTATTCAAGATCTTGCCGTACAGTTAGAACCTTTCTTTAAGGATGCTAACTGCCGGCGCAGGCTTGAAGGATATCATCTAAACATCTTTACCTTAACTAAAGAAGATTTTGATAAGATTCTTCAAATTACTGAACGATACGTCACAGAGGTTCACGAACCGGGATCAGAAGAAGATTTAAAATTCTTTGAAGAAAATTCGGCCAAGAAGATTCTAACCGATAAACTCCCCTATGGGTCTTTCAAATATAAGATCTATATTAGGCACACAATGGATCATGAACGTAGGCTTAAGTTGGCTAATTTTGTTAAGAAAAGCCCAGACAATGTCAAAGTTAGTAAACAATCTCAAGATTGGATGACATTAAAACAACGCTGGGTATGGGCTCCGTATATGTTCTTAAAAGATTCATCATCTTTGACTATGATTAGTTTGTTTTTAGGAACAGACATTAAAAAGATTGAAGAATACGTGCTCCGTGAAGAAATAGCCCAAGCATAAATACTGGGTTATGAGCTCAACGAGTAAAACTTATAAATTTGTAGTCACTACAGGGATAGGAACAACAGCTACCAGCGCGGCGGCGGCCTATCCTGTTTATCCTATTGGAGTCACTGGGCCGCAAACGTTTGTAAGTTTTCAAGAAAAAGCCGCAGGCTATTACGGAACAACAACCGGTAAACATACACTTACAGTTACAACTACACCAAACTTTTTAGGTACTGTTTTGTTACAAGGAACAGTAGCCATGGACCCAGCAGAAGCAGATTGGTTTAATGTAACTGACGGCCTTTTTACTTACACCGAAGCACACCCCGGATATAATGCCGGATCAGGACTTGGCCAAAGTCCTATAGGGCAAGGTAATCGCACAGATTACTTAAATTTTACGGGTCAATTTACGTATACTCGCGCCGTAGTTACTTCTACGCAGGGCGCAGTCATGTTTATCAACTTTAACTACTAAACCAAAACCTGCTAAATACTCTATCTGGAGTATGGACAGGTGCTATGTTATTAAACGAATTTTTTGGTCGATATGACCCCGCAGGGTCTAAAAAAGAAGAAGAACGTAATAAACGTAAGTTCGATGAAAATGAACTTGCAGAGCTTGTCTACGAGTATATTTTAAACAACGATAGGCTACACAAGGAAGAATTTATTCCCGTAGCACAACGTCTAAGCAAACATCCAACATCTGAGCACCACTCTAAGATGTGGCTACCATTAGTAAACAAAGGCTGTATGGAATTTTATTATCATCATAAAATGACAGACGATCCTAAAGACCTGTTTCATAAAAAATTCCGTAAAGAAATGTGCGAAAAAATTGCCAATGAATGTAACAAACAAATACTTCGTGGCGATTATCAGTTAGGCGAATAATGAAAATATTAGAGCTATTATTTGAAGCGACAAAACCAGCTGTTGGTCGTAAGTATCAACATATAGAAGATCTTGTCTTTACTAATGGTAGTAAGGGAGGATTACATGCGGCAGAACGTCTTCGTAGCATGGCCTCAACTGGCGGTACTATAGAATTAAAGTGGGACGGCAGTCCTGTGGTCTATTGGGGTAGAGATGAACAAGGTAGATTTAGTTTAATACCTAAAAATGCTTGGGAATATTTAAAGCGTGGGAAAACAGAAATAGAACCAGGTGTTCCCACAGCTATGTACAGTCCGCAAGATATACAAAGATTTATTATGGGCACCGGAAAAGACGGTGACCCAAAACAAAGGCAAGCGTTTGCACAAGGTATGAGTCAACTATGGTCATACTTTGAAAAAGTTAGTCCACCAAACGGGTACATAGAAGGAGGAATATTGTTCAGTCCTTTACAACCTCCCGTGTTAAATTCTAAGACCAACGAATACGACTTTAAGCCGAATATCACAGCCTTTCATATTCCTAAAGACAGCGAACTTGGTCAGCGTATTAGCAAGGCTAAAGTTATGGTGGCGGCAACCGGATTCTACGACAGCCTTGGCAGCTCAGACGAAGGCAGATTCCCAAATGCTGAACAACTATCTACTCCCGATGTTATAGTTCAAGGTACTACTTATGTCGGCGAAGCCCCTGGAATAGACGACACATTAGTAGACAAAGCCGAAAGTTTTATTACTGCAAATGCCAACGCTATTGATCAATTTTTAGCGCCAAAGCCCGGCTTAAGTAAAGTTGGCGACATATTATATAAATTCTACAATCAGAATTTACGCATCGAAGGTACTAAGACAAAGTTTAAACAATGGGCTACAGAAAACTTATCTGCAGGACAGGCTAATAAGGTTCTTAACGATCCAGGATTAGAAGTAGTGTTAGATGCTGTAGAATTATTAAGCAAGGCTAAAATGGACCTAATAAACAAATTAGGATCAGGCACACACGGCGGAATTAGACAAACTAAACCAGAAGGTTATGTTCAGGCTCACCCAGGCGGAAAATTTAAAAGCGACTTACCTGGACAGTTTGTTAAAGCAATAGATCAAGGTAATTGGGCACCAAGGAAAGTATAATGTTTTTGCAAGAACTTTTTATTACAGAAGGACCACAGACCGTTGCATTTTGTTGGGGGCGTTTTCAACCTCCACATCGTGCTCATGGAGAATTATTTAAAACTTTAGCTACAGTAGGAAACTACGATTATTGGATATGTGCCAGTCAAACACAAGGACCAAAAGATCCGTTAGATTATTCCACTAAAATGAACTTTATTAGGCTGCAACATCCCGAGTTAGCAGACCATGTCTTAGAAGATCCTTCAATAAAAACTATCTATCAGGCCATAGTTGCAATCTATAACAAGTATGATCCTAAAGTAGCAGAAAATCTTACTTTGGTATTTGTGGGTGACGCTAAGAGGGTAAGTCAATTTGTACCCGGATTCCAACAATATAACGGCGTAGAGGGCAAACACGGTTATTATAAATTTGGCATGATTGCTGGTCACGAAACCGCACGAGATGCTGATAGCGAAACAGATACCAGTGTAACAGATCCTGATCAAGATATTAGCAAAATTAATCCTGCCAATATCAGCGGCAGTTTAGTCCGTAACCTTGCGGCGGCTGGAGATTTCGAAAAGTTTAAATTTACTGTTAGCAAGACTGGAAAAGAGCCTTGGGTTAAAGATATGTTTACAGCATTAGGCGGTAAGGTTCAAAAAGTTAAGGATCAAGAAATGGCAGAGAGAAGCAGAGATCCGGAAGATTGGGATGAGGGTAATCGCGAACCACCAAACAATTTTGCTGTCTATATAAATGGTAAGAAATGGAAAGTATTCCAAGGTCGTGGTAGATTTGCAGATGACCAGTACGAACGCAAACAATATCAGGATTTAAAACTTTGGGCTCGTAAAAAATCTGCAGAAACTGGAAAACAATGGGAAGTCTCTATCACAGGTGAACCTGCTACTATGAAGGAAGGTCAAGGCTTTGATGTTTTAGACACCTACAAGGGATGGAAGTTTGAAACTGAAACTCAAGCAGAAGACGATCGCTACGTTACATTCTACGGTGCTGTAAGTCCTGAGGGAAAATGGAACAGTCTACCCAAGCGTGCCACTGTTGATCAATTTAGACAATTTGTTGACAGTCAAAGTATAGCAGAAAGCAAAGAAAGATGCCCCCAGTGCGGTATGGTCGGTTGCTCTTGTCCGCCAGGCAAGTGTGGTTGCAAACCTATCAAGGGATGGATTCCTAATAAAGGATTCAAGAAAGATATAGACGAAAGTAAAGAAACTGTTACAGTCCCTGTTAAACAAAAACCGCGCCAAGGCCCATTACGTCCACAAACAGGTGGCGGCAAGCATAGAGATAAGAAAAAAGAACAAAAACAAGGTCAGCAAAAACATAAACAAAAGGTTGTAGATTTAGGTGAAAGCTGGAATCATGAACTGGCTAAAGCTGTAAATAAATTAATTAGGTAAATATTTCATCATGGAAGAATTACAGAACGCCGCTAAAATTGCTTTCGCAAGTTCCTTTAGTTTTTACTTAAAGGCACAGAATTTTCATTGGAATGTAGAAGGTGAAGACTTTTTACAATACCACGATCTATTTGGTAAAATATATGAAGAAGTGTACGGCAGTATAGACACATTTGCCGAACAAATTCGTGCTATGGGAGCTTATGCTCCAGCAAGCTTGGCAAGATTTAATATGCTAAGTCAGATTCAAGACGAAAATGAAATTTTACCCAAGGATCAAATGCTAATGGAATTGTTACAAGATAACGAGCGTTTGATTAATATTCTCAAACTCACTTTTGAAGTAAGTGAAAGAAACAAGGAATTTGGTTTTAGTGACTTTGTTGCAGGCAGAATGGATGCACATCGTAAACACGGGTGGATGATTAAGTCGTCCTTAAAGAGATGAGAGCAAAAGAGTTTATTACCGAAGATTGGCAAAAGGTCAATAAAAAAGACAAGACGGACGGCATGAGCCAAAAGGCTGTTAATGCCTATCGTCGCGAAAATCCGGGTAGTAAATTAAAAACTGCTGTAACAACTAAACCAAGTAAACTTAAAAAAGGAAGCAAGGCGTCAAAGCGTCGTAAAAGTTTTTGCTCTCGAATGAGTGGTATGAAAAAAGCTCATGCCAGTGCAAAAACTAAGAGAGATCCAGATAGTCCGATCAATAAGGCATTACGTCGTTGGAATTGCTAATATGAGAGCTAAGGAATTTATTATTAAGGAAGCTAAACAAGGAAAGCTTCCTAAAGACGAACATGATGCAACAGCAGGTTTGCATTTGTTTCGCGATGCTGAAAGAGCAAACAGTGACTACGTAATGTTTAGACTTGGAATGGCCTTAGCATGTTCAGACGGAACTAACCCTGTAGAGATAGACACCAAAACATGGATTGGTAAACAAAAGTCAGCACATCCTTACACAGATATTGAACAAAAAATGCTTAAGCAAGTTTACAAGCTTGCCGGAGCAAGCTATACAGATATGAATGACGGTGATCTTCATTCTAAGGAACCGGGCGATACAAACACTCTCAGTCCTGTTAATAATTGGAATAAAAAATGAGGATTATCGAACTTATAGAAGCCGCAACTGCTGGTGCAACATCTTCGGGCAATATAGCCACTGTACCAAATCCTCATCACAGTCCAGGAAAGGCCAGAGGCAAAAAATCATATACCGGAAGCCCATGGACTGGTTCTGGAACTAAAGCTCCCCCACAGCCAAAACCAAAAAGCAACACAGGCAAAAACGCCTTAGATATGAAAGGCGTATCTATCTTTGGCGGTCCTACTATCAAGCGTTGACTTGACAACTTTCAAAATATCATTTAAACTATAACTTAAGGAGATTACTTATGGGTAAATCATTTGGCGCCCCTGAACAAGCTAAAATTAAACAAATCATTTCCGAAGGCGTAACAGTAATGCAGGAAATTCAAGACCTTACTGAAGGCCTAAACGAAACTATCAAGGCTGTTGCAGAGGAACTCGAAGTTAAACCTGCAATTATCCGCAAAGCAATTAAAATTGCAATGAAAGATCAATGGGATCAAGTATTCCGCGAGTTTGACGACCTCGAAACTATTGTAGATATCTCAGGACATGCAAATCGTAGAGAAGATTAATTTTAAAAACATTTTTAACAAGCCTTGGGAATTTTGGTTTGAATGGGTCTGCACCGCTGTTCTATTAGCAGGTGTAGTCCTAACAAGCTTTAATGTGTATCCATTGAATATTTGGGTGCTGTTGTTTGGTAATCTGGCCTGGGTAGTATTAGGTTACATTTGGCAAAAATGGAGTTTGTTTTTTGTACAAGCTGTTATTAGCCTAATCTATGTTGCAGGTGTTGTCAAACTATACCTATAAATATTATTTTATAAAGGTTAAGCGAGCCACAAATCGCTATTGAAAAGGTAAACCGGCCATAATCGGGAGAGGAAAAATATGAGTTATGTTGATGCCGTATGGGATCGCGACAAAGACATCGTACAGATTGTCGAACGTGATTCTAAGAAGGGCAGGATTTATATAGACTATCCTGCAAGATACATTTTTTATTACCCTGACCCTAAGGGAAAATATAAGTCAATTTACAGTGAGAGCTTAAGCAGAGTTAGCTCAAAGACTTATAAAGAATTCCAAAAAGAACAACGTATTCATAGCAACCAGCGTCTATATGAATATGACATCAATCCTATCTTCCGTTGCCTTGAAGATAACTACCTCGGAAAAGATGCCCCTAAGCTAAACGTAGCGTTTTTCGATATTGAGGTTGACTTCGATCCAGAACGTGGATATGCATCACCGGACGATGCGTTCATGCCAATTACTGCTATTGCAATTCATTTGCAATGGTTAGATACTCTTGTTTGTCTTGCAGTTCCGCCTAAGACTCTTACCATGGAACAAGCACAAGAGCAAATTAAGAATTTTCCTAACACACTGCTATTTGATAATGAAGCAGATCTGTTAGAAACATTTCTACAGCTTATCGAAGATGCTGATATTTTAACTGGTTGGAACAGCGAAGGTTTTGATATTCCGTATACTGTTAATCGTGTTACTAAAGTTCTAAGCAAAGATGATACAAGACGTTTTTGTTTGTTTGACAAATTCCCTAAGAAGAGAGAATATGAAAAATATGGCAAAACTGCGACAACCTATGACTTGGTTGGACGAGTGCATGTTGACTACCTTGAGCTCTACAGAAAATACACATACGAAGAAAGACACTCCTATCGTTTGGATGCCATTGCGGAATACGAACTCGGTGAACGTAAAACACAGTACGAAGGCACATTGGATCAACTCTACAACAATGACTTCAAAACGTTCATAGAATACAACAGACAAGACTGTTTACTGATCGATAAGATTGATAAAAAATTAAAGTTTATTGATCTTGCAAATACGATTGCACATGAAAACACAGTTCTTATTCAAACTACAATGGGAGCTGTAGCAGTTACCGAACAGGCTATTATTAATGAGGCGCATCATCGAGGAATGATTGTTCCTGGAAGACCTAAACGAGACGAAGAATTAGATACACAGGCCGCTGGTGCGTATGTTGCATATCCTAAGAAAGGTCTTCATGACTACATAGGTTCAATGGATATTAACTCGCTGTATCCGTCTGTGATTCGTGCCCTTAACATGGGCCCAGAAACAATTATAGGTCAACTTCGACAAGAGTATACAAAAGCGTATATTGAGGGAGAAATAGCCAAAGGTAAAAGTTTTGCGGCAGCGTGGGAAGGTCGATTTGGCACAATCGAATACGAACATGTAATGAGTCAAAATCGAACAACTGATATTATAATTGATTGGGAAAATGGCGAAACTTCTATAATGAGCGGGGCTCAAATATATGAACTTATCTTTGACAGCAATCAACCTTGGATGTTATCTGCAAATGGTACTATCTTCACACACGAACATGAAGGAATTATTCCAGGTCTCCTTAAACGCTGGTATGCTGAGCGTAAGGAAATGCAGGCTAAGCTTAAAGAAGCTATTAAGGCCGAAAACAAAATTGAGGAAGAGTATTGGGATAAGCGCCAACTTGTTAAGAAAATTAATCTTAACTCCTTATACGGTGCTATTCTTAATGTTGGTTGTAGGTTTTTCGATAATCGTATCGGTCAGTCAACCACACTTACCGGAAGACAGATCGCACGTCATATGGCTTCTAAGATCAATGAAGTTGTTACCGGAGAATACAACCACGTTGGAAAATCCATCATCTACGGTGATACAGATTCAGCATACTTCTCAGCCTATACAACCCTCAAAAAAGAAATTGAGAAAAAAGAAATCCCGTGGGACAAAGACAGCGTAATTCAGCTATATGATACTATTGCCTCAGAAGTAAATGGTACATTCCCACAGTTTATGTTAGACGCTTTTCATTGCCCAAAGAGTCGTGGAGAAGTTATCAAGGCTGGTCGTGAAATTGTTGCTATTAAAGGCTTGTTCATTACTAAGAAGCGTTATGCTGTTCTTTATTATGACAAAGAAGGCAAACGACTGGACGTAGAAGGCAAGCCTGGCAAGATTAAAGCCATGGGCTTAGATCTTAAGCGCAGTGACACCCCTGAATTTATGCAAGACTTTTTAAGTGAAATTCTTGAGCGAGTTCTAACGGGTGCAAACGAAAAAGAAATTCTGGAGAGAATCACTGAATTCAGAACAGAATTTAAAAGCCGGCCTGGTTGGGAAAAGGGTAGTCCCAAACGTGCAAACAATATTACTGAATATATGGAAAAGGAAAGGAAGGCAGGTAAAGCCAATATGCCTGGGCATGTACGTGCCAGTATTAATTGGAATACTCTTAAACGCCTTAACAACGACAAATATTCAATGGGTATCGTTGACGGCATGAAAGTGATTGTTTGCAAACTTAAAGACAATCCACTTGGTTATACAAGTGTGGCATATCCAGTAGATGAACTAAGACTTCCAAAATGGTTCCAAGAACTTCCCTTTGATCATGGAGAAATGGAAGCTACCATTATTAATAACAAATTAGATAACCTAATTGGTGTATTGGAATGGGACCTCGATTCGACTACACAAGATAACACATTCAATCAATTATTCAGTTTTGAATAAAATGTTGTTGACATTTAACGATTTTCTAAATACAATTAACAAAAGGAACTATTATGCAAGATCTATTACGTGATATTGTGAGTCATACTCACAGTTTAGGTTTTCTAAACATTGTAAAAATTACAGGAACAGAAGATAAGACTGCCATTGATTCAATGGCCGATGATCGAACTGTTATTATGCAAGCAGAAACAAGTGCGCCAAATCCTGATATGGTTGGTGTGTTTGGCATGCCTCAGCTTAACAAGCTCAAATATCTCTTAGACGGCCCCGAATATAAGGATAAGGCAAAGATTGATATTGTTAAGGCTTCTAAAAACAATGAAGAAATTCCTGTTGGAATTCACTTTGAAAATGAAGCAGGAGATTTCAAGAATGATTATCGTTTTATGAATACGGAAATCATTAATGAAAAGCTTAAAACAGTTAAGTTCAAAGGTGTAAAGTGGGATGTCACTGTACAGCCTACATTACAGGCTATTCAGCGTTTTAATTTCCAAGCCGGTGCTAATAATGAACATACTACATTCTTAGCAAAGACTGAAGCAGGAAATTTAAAGTTTATCTTCGGTGACATGAGCTCGCATGGTGGAGAATTTATTTTTGCAACCAATGTTAGTGGCAACCTAAATAAAGCATGGACTTGGCCAGTTACCAGCGTTCTTAGTATTCTCAAAATTGCAGATGTTGGAAACTGCGAAATGAGCTTCAGTAATGAAGGTGCTATGCAAATTACTATTGACAGTGGTTTGGCTACTTACAAATATATTATTCCGGCACAGGCATAATGATTAAAAGCATAAACGTAGGACCATACTTGAACATTAGTAATGGGTCTGCATCCAGCCCATATATTAACAACCACAACGGTCAACCTATGACAGGTATGGTTCGACATAACAATAACAGGTTGGAAGTTTACGATGGTAATATTTGGCAACCTTTTGGGGAAGCATATCCTACAATCACGCTCCATGAAGATGCTGTAAAAGCTATTGAATGGAGTTTGAAAGCTATGAAAAAAGAAGCAGAATTAGATAAGCTAATTGCATCTAATCCTGCTGTCAAAGCCGCGCATGAAAATTTGTTGCGTTCAGCAGAACAATTAAAGACCACCATTTTATTGAGTCAAGATGAAAAATCCACCAGTTAATTTAACCCCATTACAGAAAGACTATGCTGTTTATCTTCCGGCTATTAGTTCTTTCTATTCTACCTATGTAGCAAAACAAAGGTTAGAAGAATTTGTTCCAAAAGATCGTATTCCTGCAGGTTTCGATCGAGGAATTGAAGGTATGAATTTCCTTAATCCCGAACAAGGATATTTTACCTACAAGTATGCTCTTTATTCGGCAGGTCATGCACAACTTGATCTACAAAAAAGTATTGTACAAGAAAGTATGATACAACAAAGAGATCGAGCCAATACTATGATTCTCGGCGACTCCGGTGGTTACCAGATTGGTAAGGGTGTTCTTAAGTTTGACTGGCTTAACTTCGAAGGTGCAGAAGCAAACAAAACTCGTCAAAAGATTCTTGAATGGCTTGAATTAACTGCTGATTGGTCTATGATGCTCGACGTTCCAACTTGGGCCTGTGATCATATTCATAGTCCCAAGACTGGATTAAAAACTTTCGAAGACTGTCTTGATAAAACAAGATTCAATAATGATTATTTCCTGAAGAATCGGTTGGGTCAAACTAAGTGGTTGAACGTGTTACAAGGCAGTGATTGGGATACTGCCGAACAATGGTATAACGGTGTTAAAGAATTTAGCGATCCTAACGGTCCTTATGCTGGTAAAGAAGCTGAGGGTTGGGCCTTTGGTGGTGCTAATATGTGTAAGATGGACATTACGCTCAAGCGCATAATGACCTTACGTGAAGATGGTTTGCTAAAAGGCAAAAACTGGATTCACTTTCTGGGCACAGCTCAGCTCGATTGGAGTTGCTATCTTACTTCTATACAAAGGCAAATTAGGAAACACATCAATGAAGAAATTACCATATCTTTTGACTGCGCCTCACCGTTCATTGCAACAGCACACGGACTTGTCTACACCAACGCGGTCCACACCCCAAAAAGGTGGAGTGTTATTATGGACAAAGCCCCAGATAACAAAGCACTTTCAGGAACAGACATCCCCTTCCCATTTGAAAGCGAAATCGGACGCCGATTGACCATGGGTGATATTTGTTACATGGCGCCTGGCATGCTAAACAAATTGGGTAAGGAAGGTAAGACCAGTTGGGATAGTTTTGCGTATGCCCTTATGATGGGACATAATGTCTACTGTCATATTGTCGCTGTTCAACGTGCTCAGCAATTAATGGACATTGAAATTGCCAAGAACCAAAGTAAGATTAACTGGCGTCATTGGAAAAAAGTTAAGGGTGGCGATATGAGTGACGAATATAGTGATTGGGTGCCGCGCAATGTGCTATACTTTAACAACTTTATTGAAGATTTGTTTAATACAAAGACTAAAGCAGAAGCTTTTGAAATGATTGAACAAGCCGGGCCTTTCTTACGTAGTTTAGAAGGTGCTCGTTTACGTGGTGGTCCTGCACAAAATACATTTGGTTCATTATTTGAAATTGAAACAGTAACTAATCAAACAGAAATCGATCTGGAAAATCCAGATGACGATGAATTGCGAGCATTAGAAGAAGGCATTACAAATGAAGCGTGAATATAAGTCTGGCACAGCCGAAGCAATTGAGTTTTTTACCGGTAAGGAGGTAGAACATAGTCCTGCCTATGGTATGGAAACCCTTTTTGTTACTGGAGTTCACAAACCAAGCACGGTTCTTGCTACCGCTAAGAAGAATCAAGTTGAACATATCTATTTTGGAGCAAATCAAAGTTTCCGAACCGGCGGAGTAAATGATAGTGCAACTTGGTCCCTATGGGAAGATATGATTAAAAGTGCATTGAAAGAGAATTTTTGGTGTACTTTAGATTTGGATGTACGAGAAGTAGAAGGACTTCACGAAAGCGGATTATGTGAGAACCGTCGGTTTATTCCGATGATTTCTGTTAAGCTACCTTACTTGACACAATTCAATTATAATGCTACAATTAAAATTGACGACAAAGACTTTGCGGCTACTAATGCAGGTGTTTGGACTCACAAGCTAACATCATTGTTAGATGAAAACAAATTTACCGACTGGGACCAATACGGTCAGGACAATATTTTATGAAATTTAAACAATTTGTAGTCAAAGAAAGTCCGGCGTTTCGCCTTAGAGTTTTAAATTGGAAATGTTTAGCGCCAGCAGATTTAAATGCATTACACTTTATTCAAGAAACTATTAAAGATGGCGAAGTTGTTCAAACTTCAACTTATGAATTTTTCTTAACCGATAATGAAGTGCAATCACTTGCACAAGGCTTACTTAAATGATTATTAAACAAGACACTCGTCCTAAAAAAATGATTTGGGTTACTTTTCGCAAGGAAGGTATCCACATGTATCCGGCAGCGGCCACTGATCCAAAACTTAAAACAGGTGATGAATATGACGTTAGCTTCCTCGGTACTCCGCATCGTCACATCTTCCATTTTAAAGTCTACATTGAAGTATTTCACGATGATCGTGATATTGAGTTTATTCAGTTCAAGCGTTGGTTAGAAAATCTTTATAATAAAGGTACGCTGGAACTTAATCATAAATCCTGCGAGATGATTTCAGAAGATCTCCACGCCGAAATCACAGCACGATATCCTAATCGAGAGATTTGGATTGAAGTAAGTGAAGATGGAGAAAATGGTTCGTTTATCAAATTTTAAAACAGAGGTAATTTAACATTATGGGTATTCCTGCTAACATTCAAAAGAGCCTTCGTATGAAGCCCGAGGTCACTAAAATCTTTGAAGATTTGGAGGCATGGCATGATCATTGTAGGTTTAATTTGTTAGACTTTAATCCAGCTCATTTGTATAGGTCTAAAGAATACAAAGATTGGGCACGTAATAACAAAAAGAAAGACCGTAAAGACAAAGGCGAGTAATGGCAACAGTATATATTGTTGACCTTGAATCAGTCGAAACCCGTTATACTGGTCAATGGAAAAAACATGTACCCGAAATTTTTAAAAGGGCAGGACATAAAGTTCAAGTTGTCTCTGGTCCTGAAGATATTCCTCGTGCCACTACTCCTGGTGCCTTTCTCAATTTTGGCGGGACTAATATCTATAAGTCTCGTCAAGTTGAGGAATTTAGCCGTCTATTTACATCCGGAGCAATTAAGTCTGGCGATCATTTTTTGTTTACTGATGCTTGGCATCCTGGTATCATAAACTTAAAATACATGAGTGAACTCCTTGGCATAACTGTCTGGATTCATGCACTATGGCATGCCGGCAGTTATGATCCTCAAGATTTCCTCGGTAGACTTATTGGTGATGCACCATGGGTAAGAAACGCAGAGAAAAGTTTCTTTCACGCTATTGATTATAACTATTTTGCCACAGACTTTCATATTGATATGTTTGTACGCAACTTACTAAATGACAATGGCTCTATGGAAAATCCATGGTTAGAAGATGACCTTGACGAAATTATGTCTGGGAAGTTTCCTAAAATAATTCGATCAGGCTGGCCGATGGAATATATGCAAGATACTCTTACTCCTTACAAAGGAATGAAGAAGAGAGATCTTATTTTGTTTCCTCACCGGCTTGCACCCGAAAAGCAAATTGCTATTTTTAGAGATTTGAAAGATCATCTACCGCAATACGAATTTGTGGTATGTCAGGACCAGCAATTAACTAAGAATGAATATCATAACTTGCTGGGCGAAGCTAAGTTAGTTTTCAGTGCCAATTTACAAGAAACACTGGGCATTAGCTGTTACGAAGGTGCTATTGTTGATGCTATTCCAATGGTGCCCGATAGACTAAGTTATAAAGAAATGTATTTCGACACTTTCAAGTATCCCAGTAAATGGACTGAAAGTTTTGATTCATACACCGTATATCGTCCAGACCTCTGTAGAAAAATTATGGAGCATATGGATCACTACGAAACTCGGTTGCCTTTGCTTAAAAAGCAAACTGAGTCGCTGGCAGAACATTTTTTCAGTGCCAAAGCGTTGTTGGAGAAATTTAATTGAAAGTAGGAATTGTAGGTATGGGATTTGTTGGATCCGCAGTGTTAAGCGGGTTTGACCATTCTTGGATTGAAACAGTTTGCGTGGACAAAGATCCTGCAAAACAATATACGTCAACTATCAAAGATCTTTACGATTGCGACGGAATATTTGTTTGTGTTCCAAGCCCTCAAAAAGACGACGGTAGCTGTGATACATCAATCTTGGAAGATGTGTTGTCTAAGCTTGGAGACTACAAAGGCGTAATTATTTCTAAAGTTACTGCACCCCCAGATGTCTATAGGCGTCTAAACAATCTTTATCCCAACCTCGTCCATAGTCCCGAATTTCTTACAGCGGCCAATGCTCAATCGGATTATCTAAATTCTACATTTTGCATTATTGGCGGAGATGTTGGAGCCTATAGAAACGAAGCAGAACGCATTATTAAGCAAGGTCAAACACAGCTTAAAAATATTTTCCATTGCAAAATTGAAGAAGCATCTTTGGCAAAGTATACTATTAATTCGTTCCTGGCTTCTAAAGTAGTTTTTATGAATGAGATTTATCAATTATCTCTCAAGTCTAATGTAAACTATAAAATTCTAACAGAATTGATTTCTGCTGATGAGCGAATTGGAGACAGCCACTTAATGGTGCCAGGTCCCGATGGCTCATTAGGATTTGGAGGCTATTGCTTTCCAAAGGACACAAGTGCTATACTAAAATATGCAAATAGTGTAGGCGTAAACCTAAATATGATTGATACAGCAGTTAAAAAGAACACAATACTAAGATTATCGGAGAACAATAATTGACCGACACAAGTAAAAATTTATCACAAGTCCTTCGTTCAAGAATGAAGGCCGACAACAAAAGGTTTTGGGCCGGTGATAATATTGCCGACTACATTGCACCTTCGGATAAGGAACATCTTATCGAAGAAGCCACAAAGGCTTTTGAACAGGTTTTAGATACACTTCTTATTGATAGAGAAACTGATCCTAACAGCAAGGGTACCGCTCGCCGACTGGCAAAAATGTACTTTAATGAAATAATGGCAGGTAGATATGATCCAAGACCAGACGCAACATCATTCCCTAATGATTCGGAGGATCGTTATGAAGGTATGCTTGTTGTGCGTAGTGAGCTCCGTAGTATGTGTAGCCATCATCACCAACCTGTGGTTGGCGTTGCTTATATTGGTATTATTGCCGCTCAACATCTTATCGGCCTATCGAAATACACACGAATTGCCCAGTGGTGTGCCCGACGCGGTACTCTCCAGGAGGAACTTGCTAATGACATTGCTCGGGAAATCGAAAAAGCAACAGGAGCTAAAGACTTAGGCGTGTACATTCAAGCAGTACACGGATGTTGTGAGAATCGAGGCATTATGGCACATAGCTCTTTGACACAAACCACTGTGCTTAAAGGTGCTTTTAAAGTTGACGCAGGGACTAAGAAAGAGTTCTTTGATAACATTAAATTACAGCAAGAATTTGCCCCACGATAAGGAGTTACCATGGCACGTAAGAAAAAAACAAAAGACTGGTTAGACGAACAGGTAGACGATCTAAACGAAGCGTTTGCTGAAGAACTCAGCAAACTTACTGCTGAAGACATTCCCAGAATTACAGGAAAAAAATCCAAAGAAACTTGGCCTAAGATTACTGTAGGCAGTCACAGCACACGAACTGAATACGAGGACGGTCGTGTAGAATTAGTAACAGATTGGGATGCTCTCCAACGTGATGTTAGAGAGGCTATTGCAGCCTATGAAGCTGAAAACGGTAAAGCGAAAATAAATCCGCCACCGAAACGAACAAGGAAAAAATAATGGCTACTTGGAGAATTTCAAATTACCATAAAAAGAATGCTGTAGAGCGTCAATTCTGGGTTAAAGACGGTGTAGTTGTTACCAAGGATGAAGGATTTCGTTGGGGCAATTGGACCTGTGAAAGCGATACAAAACCAGATATTGATTTAGAAAATCCAGAAGGTTATGAAGTCTTAGTTTCCGACTACGACTGGGAAATGGAAGACATGATCGACGGCTGTTGGGTTGATTGGGAATGGCCGGATGATATGCCCGAGGAAGAACGTGAACGTATTCAAGCGCTCTGGGATGAAGATTGGTATGACGGCATGGAAAGTGACGGCTGGATGAATGATGATACTGAACATTGGATCTATGGTCCTATTATGCTGACTAACTTAGATACCGGCGAAGAGTTTAAGGTAGAAGACTAAGAAAATTATGAGAATTGAAGAAGAAGTAAAGTTAGATTTTAGGGATGTTCTCATTCGTCCTAAAAGATCAAATTTGTCAAGCCGCAAAGAGGTAAATCTTTTTCGGCTTTACAAATTTAAACATAGTGGTTACGAATATTGCGGCGTTCCTATTATGGCCGCTAATATGGATGGCGTTGGCACAATTAAAATGGCCCAAGCATTGCAGGAACATAAATTGTTTACCTGCTTGGTAAAATCTTATAATACAAACATAGATAACTATGTTGGTTTCAAAGTTAAATCAGATTTTTATGCTGTTAGTACAGGTACAAGTGACGATGATTTCCGTAATCTAAATACTATTGTAACTGGTCTCAACTCGCAGTTTATTTGTATAGATGTAGCTAACGGATACAGCGAACGATTTGGCGATTTTATTGCACGAGTGAGAGATCGCTGGCCCGATAAAACTATTATTGCAGGTAATGTGGTTACAGCAGATATGACACAGGAGTTAATTTTACGTGGTGCTGATATTGTTAAAGTTGGTATTGGGCCTGGCAGTGTATGTACTACTCGTATTCAAACTGGCGTTGGTTATCCTCAACTATCAGCAATTATCGAATGCGCGGATGCGGCTCATGGCTTGGGCGCTCATATTATTGCTGACGGTGGTTGCACTTGTCCTGGGGATGTGGCTAAAGCATTCGGTGGTGGCGCAGATTTTGTAATGTTGGGCGGTATGTTAGCAGGGCACGACGAAGGTGGCGGTGATGTTATTCATAGATCTTACCTCAGCAACGAGTTAGATAATACTTCTGGGGAACGTTATGTTGATACCAAAGACTTTGTAGAGTTTTATGGTATGAGCTCAGACACTGCTATGAACAAACATCACGGTGGTGTAGCTAACTATAGAAGTTCAGAAGGCCGAACAGTTAGTATTCCATATCGAGGTTCTGTAAACGAGACAGTGTTAGATATATTAGGCGGATTACGTAGTGCTTGTACATATGTCGGTGCTGAAAGTTTAAAGCAACTTCACAAATGCACTACATTTATTAGGGTAAACAAACAATTTAACGATGTATTTGTCAAATGATACCTAAGGTAATCAATGTTTAAAGAAAAGCTTCAAAAAAAATTATCAGAAAAATTAGCCGTTGAGCCTATTGTTTATGAAAAAACTTTTGAAATAACTGCACAAATTTTAACTTTTGATCTTTCATTATTAATTGATTCAAATTCTATAATAGACAAAATATTAAATTACAAGAATAACTATCCCCATTCTAATAAGTCTAATGTTAAGGCATGGCATTCAGATTATATGGTCCATCTTAGAACCAATGACTTCAACGAATTAATTTCTATTGTAGAAGATAGAGTTGAAAAAAGTATTAATAACAGAGGAAAAGTAAAAGTTGTAGAAAGTTGGATTGCCGCATATCAAAAAGGGGATAAAACTATATTACATGATCATAGAGATCAACCATTTAGTGCCGTTTATTATGCTAAAGCTGAAAATGATGTTGCTCCAATTAAATTTGATAGTAAGGATCATTTTTCAATAATCCCAAAAACAGGTATGTTGATTTGTTTTCCCGGATACGTACCGCATTATGTTCCCGAGTTAACATCTGATCAAGAAAGAATATGCATAGCATTTAATTTACAAATTTCATGGAGTGACATTTTTAATGGATTCAAAAAAATTAATTGACGTTAATAGTTTAACAGACGAAGAGCTGGAAGATTGTATAGACGGTACAACCAATTTAGATATGATACGCGATATCTTAACTAAGCACGGTGTCGTTGATGAAGAGGGTTATGTAGATCCTGAAATATTTGCAGATTGGTTTGCTACAGGTATAGAAGGTTATATCTCTGCGGAACCAGATACTGATGAATGGACTGAAGCCTACGACAATAACTGGAACTGGGGTTATGATATTGCTGATAACATAAACTCTTACATCAGTGATAATTTTAAGGACCAAGAATGAAATATAGAAAGCGACCAGTAATAATTGATGCATTAGAATTTGAGTACTCTGAAGAAGGTATTCAACGTCTGAAAGAATTTTGTGGCCCTGCATTAGGAAACATAGCTAAGGATAGGCATCCTACTGCTAAGGGAGAAGCCGAAATTGGTACATTAGAGGATGGAGTTCACCTCAAGGTAAAGCATATTGCAACTGAGGGCGATTTTATAATTAAAGGCGTACAAGGAGAGTTTTATCCTTGCAAGCCCGATATTTTCTGGGCAACTTACGAAAAGGTGTAATTATGGCTGCAAAAATTAATAATATGATCGACAAAGGTAGTGTTTGGACAACTGTAGACAAGACCTTTCAAGTAAACGATGTTATAGTAAAAGATGATGGTACCTGGATTTACTACACTAATACTAAAACCGGGGAAGAATTTAGTTGCCTTGTTGAGGCATTCTTAGAAAGGTTCAATCATTTACAATGAGTAAATTAAAAGTAAGCGAATTATTTTACAGCATTCAAGGTGAAGGAAGGTACATGGGTGTACCTTCCGTTTTCCTACGAGTGTTTGGCTGTAACTTTACCTGTGGCGGATTTGGAATGCCTCGAGGTCAAATCTCTTTAGAAAGAGAAGAAATTGCCAATAAAATTAGCGAGTTTAAAAACTACAAAGATCTTCCATTAGTACATACTGGTTGCGATTCATATGCTTCTTGGGATCCACGGTTCAAAGACCTCTCACCTGTACTTACTACAGATAGTATTGCACAAAGTATTGTTCAAATGTTGCCTCACAAAGAATGGCAAAGTGAACATCTTGTAATTACAGGAGGAGAGCCACTGTTAGGTTGGCAACGTGCCTATCCTGCATTGCTCGATAACCCGTTAATGGATTCATTAACTGAAATTACATTTGAAACTAACGGAACTCAAGAACTTAGTGACGAGTTTAAATCTTATTTGAAGATTTGGAAGAGAACAAAGCCCAATAGAGAAATAACATTTTCCGTAAGTGCAAAGCTTCCTAACAGCGGAGAAAAGTGGGACGATGCTATCAAACCATTAGTTGTTACAGATTATCAAAGCGTAGGTTACACTTACCTTAAATTTGTAATTGCCACAGAAGAAGATTTACAAGATGCTAAACGAGCTGTAGAATTATATAGGAAAGCCGGTTTTAGAGGTCCAGTTTACATTATGCCGGTGGGAGGTGTAGAAAGCGTTTACAGCCTCAATAATCGAAATGTTGCATCAATGGCCATGAACGAAGGTTGGAGATATAGCGACAGATTACAAGTACCTTTATTCAAGAATGAATGGGGAACCTAATAGGGCCTTTACGATGAAGAAATTACTTAGAAAACTTTTTGGTATTGAAGAAATGGAACAAGCCATTTCTGAAACTATCCAACGAAAATTAGAAGTAGAACAAAAATTAAAAGAGACTGAATCCAAGGCTCGTGAACTTGAGGATGCACTCAAGGAAGAAGAAAGAATTGCAAAACTATCCCCTAAAGAATTGGCTACTGAAAAGAAAGAGCCTTACGTAGCTGTGCTCTATACCCATGTTAACACAGATAATATTAGAAATGGTTTTTTCGAACTTGACTGGAATGAGTATTTTGTGTTAAAATTAAAAGAAGCTGGTTATAATGGTTCCAGCGAAGAGGAAATCGTTGACCAATGGTTCCAAGAACTTTGCCGAAATGTTGGTAATGAGGCAGGTGTTAATATGGAACGTAGGAGTAGCGGTTACATTAATGTCAACAATATCGGAGACGGCAAAGCCGAGGTGAGTTAATGACTTACATCTTAGTAGACACAGCCAATACATTTTTCAGAGCCAGACACGTAGTTAGAGGTGATACCAATGATAAAGTTGGTATGAGTCTACATGTAATTTTAAATTCTGTACGCAAGGCATGGAAAGACTTTAACGGTACCCATGTTGTTTTTGCTCTCGAGGGGCGTTCTTGGCGTAAAGATTATTACGAAGCTTATAAGAGGAATCGTTCCGACGCTCGGGCCGCGCTCAGCCCTCGCGAGGCTGAGGAGGATCGTGTCTTTTGGGAAACCTTTGATCAGTTTAAAGAATTTGTTACAAACAAAACTAACACGACTGTTTTACAACATCCTCAACTTGAAGCTGACGACTTAATTGCCGGCTGGATTGACTTACATCCAAACGACAATCATGTTATTATCAGTACAGATGGCGACTTCGCACAACTTATTTCACCGAACGTAAAACAATACAATGGTGTGATGGGAGTTACTACTACTCACGAAGGTTACTTTGACGACAAAGGTAAGCCGGTAGTTGATAAGAAAACTAAAGAGGTAAAATCCGCACCGGATCCAGAATGGTTACTTTTTGAGAAATGTATGCGTGGTGATACCAGCGATAATATTTTTAGCGCATATCCGGGTGTTCGTGAAAAAGGTTCTAAGAACAAAGTTGGTCTTCGTGAAGCCTTTGCCGACCGAGACAGCAAAGGATATAATTGGAACAACATGATGCTACAGCGTTGGGTAGACCATGAGGGTAAAGAGCATCGTGTAAAAGAAGATTACGAGCGTAATCGTCTGTTGTGTGATCTACGAGCACAGCCAGATAATATTAAGGAAATTATTCGCACAACTATTACCAGTGAAATTTCAAAAGGAAAGAATATTCCCCAGGTAGGGATTCGTCTTATGAAATTTTGTGCAGAATATGATTTGCAAAAAATTACCGAACAAGCACAAAGCTATTCAGAACCACTTAATGCGAGGTATGCACTATGACCGAAATTCATGCTAAACCAATTATCGATGGCAAGTATTGGATCCTTGAACAAAACGGTGAAAAGATTGGTACTTTGAGTAAAGAGAAAAAGACCTTTAGTTTCAATAGGCAAGGACAAAAGATTGAATTAGGAACCCTACAAGAAGTAATAGATAAGCTGGGTGTTCAATTTGAAAAATTTGCCACGAATGAACCCAAAACTATCAAGGAAGAGTTTAATGTTTACGACTTCCCTTGTAGTAGTAAGCCCTATAATCCATTGTACAATGTTAAAAAGAAGTTGCCCATTTACGCAAAGAGTAATAAGAGCAAGA
>JACCDY010309261.1_pt1 | contig 49140 bp, 47 predicted proteins | sample 7446391 | NCBI WGS metagenome assembly JACCDY01 (sample SAMN15323451, study PRJNA562643) | freshwater metagenome | isolation source: river surface water | place: USA:Blue River Watershed | collected 2017-08-18
CCGCGTGGACCAGGTGGGTCTTGCCCAGGCCCACGCCCCCGTAGATGAAGAGCGGGTTGTAGAGCTGCCCTGGCGAACTGGCGACGTGCAGGGCCGCGGCGCGGGCCATGCGGTTGGCGCTGCCCTCCACCAGGGTGTCGAAGGTGAGCGCGGTGTTGAGGCGGTTCTTGAAGCCGCCCTGGGCCGGGTCGTCCGCCAGGTCGGTGGGTTCGGAGGCGGCCGGGGTTTCTGCCGGCGTGGCCGGCATCGCAACACGGGCGGGGGCTTCACGGTGAGCAAGCGCCAACTCCAGGGCAACCGGCTGGCCGTAGAGGCGCTCCAGCAGGGCGGAGATCCGGCCGGCGTACTGGGCCCGGATCCAGTCCAGCTTGAAGCGGTTGGCGACGAAGAGGGTGACCTTGGAAAAGTCCTCGCTGACCTGCGCGGCCAGCGGCTTGATCCAGGTGACGAACTGCTGTTCGGGCAGTTCCTGGGCCAGCTGCTCGACGCAAGTCTGCCACAGGCTGTCGCCTGCGCCGAGGGGGTTTTCGGGCTCTCCGGGCAGGGAGTCTTGACGGGAATCCAGGGTCATTGCCGGGAGCGGGAGTTGTGGATAGCTGGCATGGGCGAAAGCGGCGGAGTCTAGTTTATTCAGAACTTGTCCACAAGCCGGGTTTGCGGAGATTCCGCAGCCGGAAACCGGGCATCCTTGCTGGATTGACAGATTTCCGCGATAATGTCGGGTTCCCCGGACGCAACCGTCCGATCCCTATCCTCATCTTGGTCAAGAGATCATGAAACGTACCTACCAACCTTCCAAAGTGCGCCGCGCCCGCACCCACGGCTTCCTGGTCCGCATGAAGACCCGCGGTGGCCGCGCTGTCATCAACGCGCGCCGCGCCAAGGGCCGCAAGCGTCTGGCCGTCTAAGGGTCGACAGGCCCTTGCAGCGGCTCCAGCAGCGAAAGCAGTTCGAGGCCGTGCTGGCAGGTGCCACAGTGGCCCGCACGGCGCATTTCGCACTGCACCGCTGCGCGCTGGACATCACAGGGCCTGGGTCCGAAGGACCGCAGGCCCTGTTTGCCGTCCGGGCGCCGTGGATCGGGGCCATGGTCCCCAAGCGCTGGGCCAAGCGGGCCGTCACCCGCAACACGATCAAACGCCAGATCTACGCCGTGGCCCGGGAATGCGCCAGCCTGCCTGAAGCCGCCCATGTGGTGCGGCTGCGCCATGGCTTCGACCGCCAGCACTTTCCCAGCGCCACCTCCGTCGCCCTGAAGCAGGCGGTGCGCGCGGAACTGCAGGCCCTGTTCGCGGGAGCCCGCCCATGATGCGCGCCTTCCTCGTCGGCCTGGTCAAGGGCTACCGCCTGCTGCTGTCCCCCTGGCTCGGCTCGTCCTGCCGTTTCACGCCGACCTGCTCGGTCTATGCCCTCGAGGCATTGGACCGGCATGGCGCGCTCGTCGGCAGCTCCCTGGCCGCCGCCCGCATCGCCCGCTGCCATCCCTGGTGCGCCGGCGGTGCCGACCCGGTGCCGTCCGAACCTCCCCGTCTGTTCACCCGCCTGGGCCTGGGGGCCCGCGCCGAGCAGTCCCTTCCTTCTCCTCGCAAGAAGACCTCATGAACGACATTCGTCGCACCATCCTCTGGGTGGTTTTCGGTTTTTCCATGGTGCTGCTGTGGGACCAGTGGCAGGTCTACAACGGCCGCCCCGCCACCTTCTTCCCCAACCCCGCCGCCACCGCTGCCAAGGCGCCTGCCGGCGCGGCCTCGGGCGCCGCCCCTGCGGGCGGGTCCGCGGTTCCCGGTGCCACGGCTGGCACCTCGACCGGCCCGGCCGCCGTGCCGGCGGGCACCGAAGCGGCGGCCGCCCATGAGCAGGTCACGGTCACGACCGACACCCAGCGCCTGGTCTTCGACACCGAAGGCGGCTCGCTGGTGCGCGCCGAGTTCCTCAAGCACGCCGCGGATCACACCGCCGGCCGCAAGGAAGACCCGCGCTTCGTGTTGCTGCAGCAGACTCCCCAGCACACCTACGTGGCCCAGAGCGGCCTGATCGGCGGCGACTTCCCCAACCACAAGACGGTGATGACCCTGGTGCCCGGCCCGCGTGAGCTGGCCGAGGGCAGCAGCGAGCTCACGCTGCGCTTCGAGTCGCCGGAGAAGAACGGCCTCAGGCTGGTCAAGACCTATACCCTCAAGCGCGGCGCCTACGACATCGCGGTCAAGCACGAGATCGTCAACACCGGCAGCCAGCCCGTCACCGCGCAGGTCTACCTGCAGCTGGTGCGTGACGGCAGCAAGTCGGGCGAAGACTCGGCCTTCTATTCCACCTTCACCGGCCCGGCCGCCTACACCGAGGAAAAGAAGTACCAGAAGGTCGAGTTCTCGGACATCGACAAGGGCAAGGCCGAATTCCAGAACAAGTCCACCGCCGGCTACATGGCGATGGTGCAGCACTACTTCGCCAGCGCCTGGATCCTGCCCCAGGGCCAGCCGCGCGACCTGTTCGTGCGCAAGATCGACAACAACCTCTACGCCGCCGGCCTGATCAGCGCGCCGCAGACCGTGGCCCCCGGCGCCAGCGTCGCGGTGCCCGCCACCTTCTTCACGGGCCCGCAGGAAGAGAAGATGCTCGAGCAGGTCGCCCCGGGCCTGGACCTGGTGAAGGACTACGGCTGGCTCACCATCCTGGCCAAGCCGCTGTACTGGCTGCTGGACAAGCTGCACGGCTTCATCGGCAACTGGGGCTGGTCCATCGTGGCGCTGGTGCTCCTGATCAAGATCGCCTTCTTCTGGCTGCAGGCCAAGGGTTACGAGAGCATGGCCAAGATGAAGGCCATCAACCCGCGCGTCATGCAGCTGCGCGAACGCTACAAGGACAACCCGCAGCAGATGCAGCAGGAGATGATGCGCATCTACCGCGAGGAGAAGGTCAACCCGCTGGGCGGCTGCCTGCCGATCCTGATCCAGATTCCGGTGTTCATCGCCCTGTACTGGGTGCTGCTGTCCTCGATCGAGATGCGCCAGGCGCCCTGGATCGGCTGGATCCACGATCTGTCGGCCAAGGATCCGTACTACATCCTGCCGGTCATCATGACCTTGTCCACCCTGCTGCAGACGGCGCTCAACCCGCTGCCGCCGGACCCGATGCAGGCCAAGATGATGTGGATCATGCCCCTCGTCTTCTCGGTCATGTTCTTCGTCTTCCCCGCCGGCCTGGTGCTGTACTGGATCACGAACAACCTGCTGTCGATCGCCCAGCAATGGGTCATCAACAAGCGCATGGGGGTCCCGCCCTCGTTCAACCTGCCGAGTTTCAAGTAAGAAAAAAGGGCCGCGCTGCGGCCCTTTTCAATGAGGCACCAGCGTCGCCGCCTCTTAGCCCCTTCATCCATGCTCGCTGACCGCAACGCCCCCATCGCCGCCATCGCCACCGCCCCCGGCCGTGGCGCGGTGGGCATCGTGCGCGTGTCCGGCCGGGGCCTGGCCGCGCTCGTGCAGGCCCTGTGCGGGCGCGCGCTGAAGGCCCGCGAGGCGAGCTACGGTGCCTTCCTCGCGCAGGACGGCAGCGCCATCGACCACGGCCTGGCCCTGTTCTTCCCCGGCCCGAACTCCTTCACCGGTGAGGACGTGCTGGAGCTGCAGGCCCATGGCGGGCCGGTGGTGCTGCAGCTGCTGCTGGCGCGCTGCCTCGAGGCCGCTGCCGAGACCGACGCCGCCACCGGCCGCCCGCGCCTGGCGGGCCTGCGGGTGGCCGAGCCCGGCGAGTTCACGCAGCGCGCCTTTCTCAATGACAAGATCGACCTGGCCCAGGCCGAGGCGATTGCCGACCTGATCGACGCCAGCACCGAGGCGGCCGCGCGCAGCGCCAGCCGTTCGCTTGCCGGCGAGTTCTCGCGGGAGGTCGATGGCCTGCGCGACGCCCTGATCCATCTGCGCATGCTGGTCGAAGCGACCCTCGACTTCCCGGAAGAAGAGATCGACTTCCTCCAGCAGTCCGACGCCCAGGGCCAGCTCGATCGGCTGCAGACGCGCCTGGCTGAAGTGCTGGCGCGCACCCGCCAGGGCGCGCTCCTGCGCGAGGGCATCACCGTGGTCATCGCCGGCCAGCCCAATGCCGGCAAGAGCTCGCTGCTCAATGCGCTGGCAGGCGCGGAACTGGCCATCGTCACCCCGATCGCCGGCACCACCCGCGACGTGGTGAGCCAGTCCATCCAGATCGAGGGCGTGCCGCTGCATGTGGTCGACACCGCCGGCCTGCGCGAAAGCGAGGACCCAGTGGAGCGCATCGGCATCGAGCGCGCCTGGGCGCGCATCGCCGGCGCCGACGCGGTGCTGTTCCTGCACGACCTCTCGCGCCTGGGCGACGCCGACTACCAGGCCGCCGACGCGCTGATTCGCGCCACGCTCGCCGAGCGCCTGCCCGCGCAGGTGCCGGTGATCGAGGTGTTCAACAAGCAGGACCTGGCCGCGGGCGCCCTGCCCGAGGCCGGCCTCGCCATGTCCGCGCGCACCGGCGAGGGCCTGGCGGCCCTGCGCCAGCGGCTGCTGGACGTGGCCGGCTGGCAGTCCGCGCCCGAGGGCGTGTGGCTGGCGCGTGAGCGCCATGTGCAGGCCCTCAAGCGGGTGGGCGAGCACCTTGCCGCGGCGCAGGCCTTCCTCTCGCCCGAGGCCCTGGCGCTCGACCTGCTCGCCGAAGAACTGCGCCTGGGCCAGAACGCGCTGGGCGAGATCACCGGCGAGTTCTCGGCCGACGACCTGCTGGGCGTGATCTTCTCCAAGTTCTGCATCGGAAAATGAAGGCCCGGCGGACCGCGCCGGCCCCGAGGCCGGCCGCTGTCCCCAAGCCGACTCTTTCGCTGGGTTACCCGTGGACGCGCTGAAACCCTTGTCCTAGAATTTGCTGTGTTTCGAATGAGAAACTGTGTTTCATTAATGAAACCCAATTGGACATCAGAGGGCGCATGAACATCCAGGGCATCGACGAAATCACCTTTGGCGCGACCGACCTCGCGACGTGCCGCCAGTTCTTCCAGGACTGGGGCCTGACCCTGGTGGCCGAAGCGCCCCAGGAGCTGGTGTTCGAAAGCCTCAACGGCTGCCGCGTCATCGTGGCCCACTCGGACAAGCCCGGCCTGCCCGCCGGCGTCGAGCCCGACCCGACGCTGCGCGAAGTGGTCTGGTGCGTGGACAGCGCCGAGGCCCTGGCCCATTTCCGCGCCCGCCTGCAAGGCCAGCCCGGCTTCGTCGACGACGGCGCGCGCATCGGCTGCACCGACCCCAATGGCCTGGCGATCCGGGTGCAGGTCACGCACAAGCGGCCGGTGCAGGTCGAATCGGCCAGGACCAACACCTGGACCGAGCGCACCCGCATCAACCAGCCCGCCCCGGCCTACGACCGCGCGACGCCGGTGGAGGTGGGCCATGTGGTCTTCTTCGTCCACGACCTGGCCACCGTCACCCGCTTCTACGAAGAGAAGCTGGGCTTCGTGCTCTCCGACCGCTACCCCGGCCGCGGCAGCTTCCTGCGCTGCGCGCCCGAGGCCGGCCACCACGACCTGTTCCTGCTGCAGCCGCCCGAGCCGCGCAAGGGCCTGAACCACGTGGCCTTCACCGTGCGCGACCTGCACGAGGTGGTGGGCGGCGGCCTGCACATGTCCCGCTGCGGCTGGGAGACCGAACTCGGCCCGGGCCGCCACCCGATTTCCTCGGCGATGTTCTGGTACTTCGTGAGCCCCGCCGGCGCACTGGTGGAGTACTACACCGACGAGGACGAACTCACCCGCGACTGGCAGCCGCGCGACTTCACGCCCGGCCCCACCGTCTTCGCCGAGTGGGCGGTCAAGGGCGGCATCGACGGCAAGACCCGCCGCCAGGTCAACGCCGAAGCGCCCTCCGGCCGCTTCATGACCGACAAGCCCAAGGGCTGATGAAGAGGGCTGAAATCAAGGAGAACACCATGGCCGACCCCACGCTCTATAACGACACCCACCAGAACCGCAGCGCCGCGCCCACCGCCTACGAGAGCCTGCTGGGCGACTCGATCGAGCGCGCCTTCGGCCAGGGCATCCACGACCTCGAAGGTCTGGTGGCCTACCTGAACCAGGCGGGTCCCGCCGGCCCCAACGGCCAGGCCTGGACCGCCGAGAGCTACCAGCGCGAGATCGCCCGGCTGGCCGCGGCCTGAGCCTGCGGCCGTCCCGCGCGACACGCCCCCCGACTTCCGACCCGAACCGGAGACCGAGATGAACATGGTGAACATGGCTCATGCCCCCGTGAACTTCCAGCAGGACCCGATCGACGCCGCCCTCGAGGTCGGCCTCAAGGACCTGTGGTTCCCCGTCTGTCCCTCGCACTTCGTGAAGGAGCAGCCCGTTTCCCTGCGCCGCCTGGGCTACAAGATCGTGCTGTGGCGTGACGGCCAGGGCCAGGTCCACGCGCTCGAGGACCACTGCCCCCACCGCGGCGCGCCGCTGTCGCTGGGCGTGATCCTGGGGGACCGTCTCGCCTGCGCGTACCACGGCGTCGAGGTCCGCAACGACGGCGTCGTCACCAAGGTGCCGGGAAGCCCCGGCTGCAAGCTCGAGGGCATGAAGGCCGCGCGCCGCTTCCACGCGGTGGAGGCTGCCGACGCGATCTTCCTGTTCAACGCCACCGACCCGCACCTCGAGACCCCGCCGCCCCTGGTGCTGCCCGAGCAGCTGTCCTCGCCCGAGTGGTCGTCCTTCCTGTGCTACACCGAGTGGGGCTGCGACTACCGCTACGTGATCGACAACGTGATGGACCCGATGCACGGCGCCTACCTGCACAAGCAGTCGCACTCGATGGCGGAGGGCGAGATCAGCGCCGACTTCCAGCTCACCGACACCGAGCAGGGCTTCATCTTCGAGAAGAAGGGCCAGAAGGGCATCAACTTCGACTGGACCGAGTGGATCAACAACGGCAGCCACTGGATGCGCCTGGCGATCCCCTACCCCAAGACCGGCGGCCCCGGCGGCCCCTTCACCATCATCGGCAACTACACCCCGGTGACCAACCGCATCAGCGGCGTGTTCCACTGGCGCTGCCGCAAGGTCGAGGGCTGGGCGCGTGACACCTGGCGCTTCCTGTACAAGAACCGCCTCGAGCAGCGTCACTGGCACGTGCTGGAGCAGGACCGCGTCGCGGTCGAGGCGATGGAGCCCGACGCCAACAAGCGCGAGCACCTGTACCAGCACGACATGGGCATCGTGCGCCTGCGCCGCCACTACCGCAACCTGGCCGCCGCGCAGCTCGAGAAAGCCGGCAAGGCCTGAATCCGCGGACCCCTGTGGTCCTGGGGCCCGCATGTCGCCCGGCGCCGCGCGGGCCCGTCACCTGAAAACCGACGCGCCCGGGCGGCCTTTGCCGTCCTGTTAGGCTCGAGTGTTTTCCCCGCATCACTGACCCACAAGGCCTCATCCCCGTGACGACCGCGACCCTCCAGGCCCTGGTTTACCAGGTCCGCTACGAAGCCAAGGACATCCACAGCGTCGAACTGCGCCCCGCGGGCGGCGGCGCCTTCCCCGCCTTCGAGGCCGGCTCCCACATCGACCTGCACCTGGGCAACGGCCAGGTGCGCTCCTACTCCCTGTTCAACGAGGCGGGCGAGACCCACCGCTACTGCGTCGGCATCCTCAAGGACGCCAAGAGCCGCGGCGGCTCGCGCTGGGTGCACGAGCAGCTGCGCGTGGGCAGCACGATCACCCTCAGCGCACCGCGCAACGCCTTCAAGCTGCACGAGGATGCGGCGCACAGCGTGCTGGTGGCTGGCGGCATCGGCATCACCCCCATCCTGTGCATGGCCCGGCGCCTGAAGGCCCTGGGCCGCTCCTTCGAGGTGATGTACTTCGCCCGCTCGCGCCAGAACGCCGCCTTCGTGGCCGAGGTCGAGGCCCTGGGCGCGCCGGTGCACTGGCACTTCGACGACGAGCGCGGCGCGCCGCCCGACCTGAAGGCCCTGCTGGCCGCCCGCCCCGCCGGCGCCAACACCCACTACTACGCCTGCGGCCCCGCCGTCATGCTCGACGCCTTCGTCGCCGCCTGCGAGGGCCTGGGTTATGCCAACGCCCACATCGAGCGCTTCACCGCGGTCGAAGTGAAGGCCGCCAGCGACGCGCGCGCGACCTACACCGTGCTGCTGAAGAAGTCCGGCATCGAGTTCGTGGTCGAACCCGACCAGACCCTGCTGAACACGATCCGCGCCAACGGCTGCGAGCCGGTCACCAGCTGCGAGGACGGCATCTGCGGCGCCTGCGAGACCCAAGTGATCGAGGGCATTCCCGACCACCGCGACTCGGTCCTGAGCAAGGCCGAGCGCGAGGCGAACAAGACCATGATGATCTGCGTCGGCGGCTGCAAGAGCGAGCGCCTGGTGCTCGATCTCTGAGGCAAGTCGCCCGCCTGGCGCCTGGTCGCGCCCCTCCCTGAGAAGAAGAAATCGCGGCAAGCGCCGCGATCAGGCCGACGCCGTCGGATAGGGGCTGGTGTCGGCTGCGTCGAGCATGGCGCGCGCCAGCCGCTCCATCAATGCCCCGCGCAGGGTCTTCGCGCCGGGGTCGTTCCACAGATTGCGCAACTCCATCGGGTCGGCCTGCAGGTCGTAGAGCTCGCCCCAGGGCTGCCCGTCGTAAAAGGTGAGTCGGTGCTGGTGGTCACGCAGCGTGCGCATCCGGACCCGGCGGTCCATGCCGAAGTCGGCGCGCTGGCTTTCCTCCTCCACCAGCAGCGCCTCGCGCACCCCGTCGGCCTCGCCGGCGATCACCGGCAGCAGCGAACGTCCGTGCATGCCGTTGGCGCTTGGGAGGCCCGCTCGGGCCAGCACCGTGGCGGCGATGTCGGTGGTCTGGGCCAGGGCGTTCACCACACGCGCTGCACGCCCCCCGCCTGCCGGCGAAGGGACCGCAGCGGGTGACGGGGTGGCGCCCGATGCCGAGCCTTCGGCCTGCGCCGGGTCGCGCCAGATGAAGGGCACGCGGGTCAGCGCGTCGTAGTGCAGCCCGCCCTTGAACATCAGCCCGCGGTCCCCCAGCAGCTCGCCGTGGTCGGCGGTGAACATCACCACCGTGTTGCCATCGAGGCCGAGCGCGGCGAGCTGCGCCATCACCCGGCCCACCGCATCGTCGATGCAGGCCAGGCTGCCGTGGTTCAGGGCCAGGGCCTCGCGCGCCTCCTGCGGCGTGCAGGCGAAGGCACCGTAGCCGGGCTTGAACCCGGGGTTGGCGCGGCGCTGCTCGCGCAACCAGGCCAGGGCCGGTGGGGCGTCGACGCCTTCGGCGTCGAAGGTCGCGGGCAGGTCCATGTCCTCGGGCCGGTACAGGTCCCAGTACTTCCCCGGCGGGGTGAAGGGATGGTGCGGATCCGGGAAGGAGCACTGCAGGAAGAAGGGTTCCTGCCCCTGCGCGAACTCGGCCAGCATCGCGCAGGCCTGCTGCGCGATCCAGGCGGTGGGGTACAGGTCCTCCGGCACCCGCGTGCGCCAGGCCTGGCGCAGCGCGCCCAGGGCGAGACCCGGGGTGGGGATGGCATGGTCGGGGCCGATCAGGCGGTCGGCCTCGCCGGGCGGCAGCTGCGACCGTAACCAGCGGCGCCAGTGGCCCTGCTGCTCGTCGGCGTGGCCGATGGACAGCGCCACCCGCTCGAAGCCGTAGTACGGCAGGTCGAGCTCCCAGGACGGGTCCTCGTTCCAGCGCGCGCCCACCTCCTGCCCGTAGCGGCCCGGGAAGGGCCGGCGCGCGTCATGCGGCAGGCGCTGGCCGGCGGCGGGCCAGGGCGGCGGCACCGGGGTGATGTTCTGCAGGTGGGCCTTGCCCGCCAGCGCGGTGCGCCAGCCGGCCTCGCGCAGCTGCTCGACGAAGGTCAGTTCGCCCAGCGACAGCTCGCGCCCGTTCATCTGCAGCCCGTGCGCACTGGGCAGGCGCCCGGTCATGAGCGAAGCGCGATTGGGCTGGCAGATCGGGGTGGCGACGTGGAACTGCGAAAAGCGGGTGCCGCGCGCCGCCAGGGCGTCGATGTGCGGCGTGCGCAGCACCGGGTCGCCCGCGCAGCCCAGGTGGTCGGCGCGGTGCTGGTCGGTGATGAACAGCAGGAAGTTCGGGCGGAGGTCCATCGGGCGCAGTGAAGGTGGGGCGGCCGGACGCCATGCGCCCGGCCTGCCGCCTGCCTCAGTCGGCCTTGATGTTCAGCTCGCGCGCCAGCGTGCCATAGCGCTGGTTGTCGGCCCGCATGAAGCCTTCCAGCACCTGGGGCGTACCGCCGGCGACTTCGATGCCGGCGGCCATGAGCTTCTCGCGCACCTCGGGCATCTTGATCACGTCATTGATCTCGCGGTTGATGCGCGCGATGGTGGCGGCCGGGGTCGCCGCGGGCGCGAACACCCCGTACCAAGCGTTCACCTCGACACCCGGCACGCCCTGCTCGGTGGCGGTGGGCACCTCGGGCAGCAGCTCGGAGCGGCGCGACTCGGTCACGGCCAGGGGCACCAGCTTGCCCGCCTTGATGTGCGGCACCGCGCCGCCCAGGCCCACGTACAGCAGCTTCACCTCACCCGACAGGGCGGCGGTGATCGAGGGCGCCACGCCCTTGTAGGGCACGTGCATCAGGTCGGCCTTGCTGCTCTTTTTGAGCATCTCGCCGGCGAAGTGCATCGGCGAGCCGTTGCCCGCGCTGCCGTAGGGCAGGCCCGGCGCCTTGCGCGCGGCCTCGATGGCGGCGCGCAGGTTGGTGGCGCCCAGCGAAGGGTTGGCCACCAGCACCAGCGGCGTGGTGGCCGGGGCGATCACCGGAGCCAGGTCCTTCATCACGTCGACGCCGCCGCCAGCGCCCGGGGGCAGCACGTGGGGCGAAATGATCATGGTGTTGGGCGTGAGCAGCAGCGTGTGGCCGTCCGGCTGCGCCTTGGCCACGAAACTGGCGCCCAGCAGCGCGCCGGCGCCGGGCTTGTTGTCCACCACCACCGGCTGGCCGAGGCGGGGGGCCAGCTTCTCGCCGATGATGCGCGCGGCCAGGTCCGGGCCGCCGCCCGGGGGGAAGGGCACCACCAGGGTCACCTGGCGCGAGGGGAAGGCGGCCTGTGCCGCGGCGCCGAGGGGCAAGCCGGCCGCGAAGGCCAGGCCGCCGGCGGCCAGCAGGCCCAGGGCCAGGCGGCGGGAGGGTCGTCGTTGGGTCGTGCGAGTCATGCTGTCTCCTGTGTGGTCTTGTTGAACGGTCATGGAACGTGGAAAGCGATGCGCCGGTTTGTTCCAGGGCCGGCGCCGGTGAAAGTATTCCTTCGGGCCGGCAGGCGGCCGGGCCCCTCAGGCCAGGGGCACCTGCCAGGCGTCGTAGCCGTAGACCCAGTCGGCGTTGCCCGGGCCCTTCATCCACTGGTTGCCCCGCGAGCCGATCTGGATTCTGGCGGTGCGCTCGCGGCGCGCGTTCTCGTAGACCTGGAGTCCCCGCATCGCGAGGGGACGATCCTGGACACCGGTCAGGGCACGCCCCAGCACCACCGCGTCCTCGATCGCCATGCCCGCGCCCTGCGCCATGAAGGGCAGCATCGGGTGGCAGGCGTCGCCCAGCAGCGTCACCGCGCCCACCGACCACTGGGCCAGAGGCTCGCGCTCATAGAGCGCGCTCTTGAGGACGCTGTCGCAGGCGGCGAGCAGCTTGCGCGGCTCGGCGTGGAAGTCCTGGTAGGCGGCGCGCAGCTCCTGCACGTCGCCCTCGCTGGTCCAGGACTCCTCGGTCCACTCGGGCTGGCCGGTGGTGGCGAAGACGAAGGTCTCGCGGCCCTGGTTCAGGGGGAAGGTGACGATCTGGGTGTGCGGGTTGGGGCCCCACCACTTGGTGAAGGCCTCGATCTCGGGCACATCCTTCACCCGCTCGGTGGGCACCACCGCGCGGTAGGAGACCACGCCGGTGAAGCGGGGCTTCTCCTCGCCGAAGAGGGCGGCGCGCACCCGCGAGTGGATGCCGTCGGCGCCGATGACGAGGTCGTGTTCCGCCTGCGTGCCGTCCTCGAAGGTGAGCGAGACGCGCGCGGCGTCCTGCGCCAGCGACTTCACCCGCTTGCCGAAGACCACCTGCTCCAGCGGAAACTCGGCGGCCAGCGCCGCCAGCAGGTCGGCGCGGTGGATGGTGACCTGCGGCGCGCCGTACTGCGTCTCGGCGATGTTGCCCATGCCCAGGCGCGAGGTCTCGAGGTTGGTGTCCCAGTCGCGGCTGATGCGGTAGGTGGGCTGGGCGCCTTCCTCGCGGATCCGTGCGCCGATGCGGCCGCCCAGTCCGTCCAGCGCCTTGACGACGTTGGGCGTGAGGTTGATGTCGGCGCCCACGCGCATCCATTGCTTCGATTGTTCGTAGACGGTGACCGCGTGGCCCGCGCGGCGCAGGGCGACCGCGGCCGCCAGGCCTCCGATGCCGCCGCCGGCGATGCCGATGTTCAGTGTGGACATGGTGTGTCTCCTGGAAAGTAAGTGTCAGAACACGCCGGGGAAGGACCCGCCGTCGAGCAGCACGTTCTGGCCGTTGATGTAGCCCGCGTGCACGCTGCACAGGAAGGCGCAGGTCTTGCCCAGTTCCTCGGGCTGGCCCAGGCGGCGGGCCGGGTGCTTGGCCACGCGGGCGGCGCGGACCTCGTCGACGCTCTTGCCCTCGCGCCTGGCTTGCACCGCGAAGTTGCTCGCGAGGCGGGCGGTGTCGAAGGTGCCGGGCAGGAGGTTGTTGATGGTCACGCCACGGGCCACCACGCTGCGCGCCAGGCCGGCGACGAAGCCGGTGAGGCCGGCCCGCGCGCCATTGGACAGGCCCAGGATGTCCAGCGGCGACTTCACCGCGCTGGAGGTGATGTTGATGATGCGGCCGAAGCCGCGGTCCATCATGCCGTCGACGGTGGCCTTGATCAGCTCGATCGGCGCCAGCATGTTGGCGTCCAGGGCCGCGATCCAGGCGTCCCGGTCCCACTGCCGGAAGTCGCCCGCGGGCGGGCCGCCGGCGTTGGTCACCACGATGTCGAACTGCGGGTGCGCCGCGAAGATCCGCGCGCGCCCTTCCGCGGTGGTGACGTCGGCCGCGACCCAGTTGACCCGGCCGCCGCTGGCGCGGGCCTGCGCGGCGAGCTGGTCGGCCGCCTCGCGCAGCGGCCCTTCGGTGCGGGCGACGATCACCACGTGCGCGCCCTCGGTGGCGAGCGCGGTGGCGCAGGCCAGGCCCAGGCCGGCGCTGGCGCCGCAGACCAGGGCCTTCTTGCCGCTGATTCCCAGATCCATGTCTTGCTTCCTCAAGGGTTCGCCCCGGCGGGCGCCAGGACGTGTGCGTCGCGAAGGTCCACGTCCAGGCGCGCCCAGGCGTCGATCTCCACCTTCAGTTCGGGGAACACCAGGCCGCGGACCTCCACCAGGGTGGAACAGGGCGTGTGCGCGCCGAAGAATTCCCGGCGGGCCCGGCCGACCGCGTCCTTGTCGGCGATGTCGGTCACGTAGACCACGGTCTTCACCAGGTTGTGCCGGTGGCCGCCCGCGGCCTGCACCAGCGCCTCGAGCTTGCGCAGCACCACCAGGGTCTGCGCGTAGGCGTCCAGGGCCTGGCCCTGCTCCGCGGCCTCCCGGGTGGCGGGGTGGCCGGTCATGCCCGACATCACCACCTCGTTGCCGTGGCGATAGGCGTTCGTCCACGAGGCCGTGGGCAGGTCGGGGACGGCGGGGCTGGCGATCTTGTGCAGGAGGGTCATCGTCGAGGCCTCAGGCGCCCTGCCCTCACTGACCACCGGCGCGCACGCGGGCGATGATGCGTTCGCGCACCGGCACGAAGTCGTAGGTCGGGTAGACCTCGGTGGTGAACACGCTCCAGGCCGAGCGCTCCAGCTCCACGTTCACCTGCCCCAGCAGGTGCGGCGGCACTTCCAGCGTCACGATCTGGCCCAGGCCCATGGCCACCGTCCAGGACACCACCCGGGTGCCCGGCACCGGAAAGCGCTCCCACCAGTCCGCGGCCTTGAGGCGCGCCTGCACCTCGTCCAGCACCAGGCCGGGCCGGTGCTTGAGGACGATTGTGAGCAGGACGTTGGGGTTGGGCGCGGACGGGTCGGCAGCGGCGGTCATGACGTGTTTCCTTCAGGGCCTGTCGGTACCCGTTTTCACTCGGCGACGATGTTGCGCGCCTTGATGATCCGGGCCCAGGTGGCGGTCTCGGCCTTGATGTGGGCGGCGAAGTCGGCGGACTTCATCGCCACCGGGGTCAGGCCCTGGGCCTTGAGCTGCTCGCGCACCTCGGGCCGGGCCAGGGCGTCGTTCACGTCCTTGAGCACGCGGGCCACCACCTCGGGCGGGGTGCCGGCCGGGGTCAGCACGCCGTACCAGGAGGTCACCACCACGCCGGGGACGCCCTGCTCGGCCAGCGTGGGAATCTCGGGCGCGACCACGCCGTCACGCACGGTGTCGGTCACGCCCAGGGCCACCAGCTTGCCGCTGCGAATGTGCTGCAGCGTGGCCGGCAGGTTGGAGAACATCAGGGGCACGGTGCCGCCCAGCACGTCGTTGAGCGCGGGCGCGGTGCCCTTGTAGGGCACGTGCATCAGGTCGGTGCCGGTCTGCTGCTTGAACAGCTCGCCGGCCAGGTGCAGGCCGCTGCCGATGCCGGGCGAGGCGTAGCTGAAGCCGCCCGGCCTGGCCTTGGCGGCGGCGACCAGCTCCTTGAGGTCCTTCACCTTGGCGCCGGGTCCGGCCACCAGGACGTTGGGCGCCTTGGCCACCATGGTCACGGCGACGAAGTCCTTCTCGATGTTGAAGGGGAAGTTCGGCATCAGCGTGGGGTTGATGGTCAGGTTGCCGGCCGGGATCATCAGCAGCGTGTTGCCGTCCGGCTTGGCCTTCTTGACCTTGTCGATCCCCAGGTTGCCGGCGGCGCCGGGCAGGTTCTCCACGACGGCGGGCTGGCCGCTGCGCTTGGTGATCTGCTCGGCCAGGATGCGGGCCAGCGTGTCCACCGGGCCGCCCGGCGGGAAGGGGGCGACGATGGTGGTGCGCTCGGCCTGGGCCAGGGCCTGCGGTGCGAAGGCGAGGGCCAGCAGGCTGGCCACGCTGGAAAGGACGAAGCGGCGGGTCGCGGTCATGGTGGGGGCTTCCTTCATCGAATGCATGCGGAGGGAAATCGGAGGTGAGGGGTGCGGGCGCTTCAATCGGCCCAGGGCAGCGGCGCGTCGTTCAGGCCCCAGTAGAAGCTCTTTTGCGCGGTGTATTCCAGGATGCCCAGGCGGCCCTTCTCGCGGCCGGTGCCGCTTTGCTTGACGCCGCCGAAGGGCGTGCTCACCGAGAACAGCTTGTAGGTGTTGACCCAGACGGTGCCGGTCTCCAGCGCCCGGCCGATGCGCCAGGCGGTCTTGTAGTCGCGGGTCCAGATGCCCGAGGCCAGGCCGAAGACGCTGTCGTTGCACTGGGCAGTGAGGTCGGCCTCGTCGGTCCAGGGCAGCAGGGCCAGCACCGGGCCGAAGATTTCCTCCTGGCACATGCGCGCGGAGTTGGGCAGGCCCTCGAACACGGTGGGCAGGTAGTAGCTGCCCTTGTCGTAGGCCGCGCCTTGCGGACGGGTGCCGCCGGCGAGCAGCTTGCCACCCTCCTTCAGGCCCAGTTCGACGAAGCCTTCCACCGTGGCGCGGTGCCCCATGTTCACCAGCGGACCCATCTGGGTGCGCTCGCTGGAGGGGTCGCCCACGCGGAGCTGCTTCACGCCCTCGAGCAGGCGGCGCTTGAACTCCTCGTACACGCTGGCATGCACGAAGGCGCGCGAGCCGGCGATGCAGGACTCGCCCGAGCTCGAGAAGATGCCATAGAGCACGCCCTTGACCGCATGGTCCAGGTCGGCATCGGCGCAGACGATGGTGGGCGACTTGCCGCCCAGCTCCAGCGAGGTGGGCATCAGCTTCTCGGCTGCCAGGCGCTGGATGCCCATGCCGACGTTGGTGCCGCCGGTGAAGGCGATGCGCTTGATGAGGGGGTGGCGCACCAGGGCGTCGCCCACCACCGAGCCCTTGCCAGGCAGCACGCTGATGATGCCGTCGGGCACGCCGGCCTCCTGCGCGATGCGGGCCAGCTCGATGGCCATGCGCGGGGTGATCTCGGCCGGCTTGAAGACGACGGCGCAGCCGGCGGCCAGGGCCGGCGCGAGCTTCTGCGCCTCGCTGGCAATCGGCGAGTTCCAGGGCGTGATCGCGCCCACCACACCGAGGGGCTCGTTCACGCTCATGGTGAAGTAGTCGCCGCGCGCGGGGGTCAGCGTCTCCTCCCAGGTCTCGCAGGCGGCGGCGAAGAACTGGAAGGTGCCTGCGGCGCTGGCCACCAGGGCGCGGGTCTCGTTGACCGGCTTGCCGTTGTCCAGGCGCTGCAGCTGCGCGAGTTCCTCGCCGCGGGCGCGGATGCCGGCGGCGATGCGGTGCAGGATTCCCGCCCGCTCATGGCGCTTGAGCCCGGCCCAGTTCGCCTTCTTGCGCGCGGCCTCGGCCACCTGCACCGCCTCGTCGACGTCGGCGGCCGTGGCCGCGTGCAGCGTGGCGACGGTGCTGCCGTCGTGTGGGTACTCGGTGGCGTATTCGGGGCCGGAGGCGTCGCGCCAGCGGCCGGCCATCAGGGTCTGGAGTTTTTCGGTCATGGGCAGCCCCGTTTCAGAGCGTCACCGCGTTCACGCGGTTGTGGAGGAAGCGCAGCGCGGACAGCACCGTGAGCGCCGACGTCTTGGGGTTGTCGGCCAGCGGCTTGCCGCGCATGGTCAGCGTCATCTCGCCGAACTCGCCGCGCACCAGGATCTCGTGGATGTTCTCGTCCACCGTCGGGTCGGCCACCAGACGCACCCGGGTGGCGTCCAGGCCCAGGCCCGCGAGCGAGACGGTGGCCGCGACGTTGGCGTTCTTGGGATAGAGGTGCGCCGCCTCGCGGGCGGTCGATTCGAGGATGGTGGTCGGCGTGGTGATCGTTTTCAGGTCGAAGGCGCCGTCGGCCGGCGTGCCGCTCCAGCTCAGGGGGGGCTTGCGGCCGGTGTAGGTGACCTCGGTCAGGCCGGCGATGCGCGCGGCCGCGATCGCGTCCACCCCGCCGATGGCGCCCGCCAGCAGGTGCACCTGGGTGCCGCCCGCGCGGGCGGCGTCGGCCAGTTGCTCGGGCAGGCCGGGCGCGGAGAGCGCGCCGATGGAAAGCACCGCGCACTCGACGCCGCGGGCCAGCGCCGGCACCACATGCTCGGTGAGCGCGGCGTGGCCGGCGCATTCGAGCACCAGCGCGGTCTGCTCCGGCACCTCGGTGACCACCTGCACCGATCGGCCCAGGCCCATGCGGTGGGCGGCGGCCTCGGCCTCCTCGACGTGGGCGGCGGGCACCACGACGTGGGTCACGCTCACCTGCGGGTGGTCGGCGATGCGGGCGAGCAGCGAGCGGCCGATGGCGCCGAAGCCGACCATCGTGACCTGCTGCAGGGGGCCGCGCGGGTTGCGGCCGCGCGCGGACGAAGAGGAGGCGGTGCTGGCCATGCGCGTTCAGTCCTTCTTGAGCGGGGGGCCGGCGAACTTGACCGCGAAGGGGCCCCAGGCGTTCATGTCCACTTCGACGATCACCGGACCGGGCGTGGCGAAGGCCTTGGTCAGCACCTCGGCGCTCTGCGCGGGGTCGGCCAGCTTGAAGTACGGCGCGCCCAGGCTGGCGCAGAAGTCCTGGAATTTCGGCGTGTGCAGCTCCACGTAGGCGTGGCGGCTGCCATAGAGGTCGTCCTGGATGTTCTTGATGACGCCGTAGCGGCTGTCGTTCATCAAGAGCACCACCAGGTCGGCCTTCTCCTGCACCGCGCAGGCGAGCTCGCCCACGTTCAGCATGAAGCCGCCGTCGCCCACCAGGGCCACGGTGCGCCGGCCCAGGCCGTGGGTGGCGTCGGCCACCGCGGTGCCGATGGCCATGGCCAGGCCCTGGCCGATGCCGCCGCCCAGCGCGTGCACGCCGGCGCGCGGATGGTCCAGGTTGGGGGCGCGGTTGCCCCACATGGTGTTGGACAGGGTGATGTCGCGCACCCAGGACAGCTTGCCGCCGGCCTGCGCCTGCGCCACCTGGGCCAGGGTGTCCTTGAGCTTCACGTACTTGCCCAGGGTGCCGTCGACGAGCGCGGCGGCCTCCGTGCGGGCGCGCTTGACGTCGGCGGCCAGGTTGGGGTCGATGGCCATGCGGCCTTCGAGCGCGTCGGCCAGGGCGTCGAGCGTGATCTGCGCGTCGCCCTGCACGAAGTACTCGCTGGCGTAGCCGCGGTTGTGGGCGAGGGCATTGGCGTCGATGCGGCAGATGCGCGAAGGCAGGCGCAGCTTGTAGCGCAGGGTCTCGTTGCTGCGAAGGCGCGAGCCCACCACCAGCATCGCGTCGCAGCTCTCGTAGAAGGTTTCGGCGGGTTTTTGCAGGTTGTAGGAGCCGAGGGTGCAGGGGTGGTCCTCGGGCACGATGCCGCGGCCCTGCACCGAGGTCACCACCGACCAGCCCATTTTCACGAAGCGCTGGACCGCGGCGGTCGCGCCGCGGGCGCCGCCGCCGAGCCACAGGATGGGGCGCTTGGCGCCCGCCAGGCGCTCGGCCAGCGCGGCCACCTCGGAGGCGGCCGGCACCACCGGCGGCACCGGCAGCGGGCAGAGGTCGGCCGGCAGGTCCAGCAGCTTGCCCTGGATGTCGATCGGGATCTCGATGCTCACCGGGCCGCAGGGCGGGGTGAAGGCCAGGCGCGCGGCTTCGCGCAGCGTGGCCAGGGCGGTCTCGGGGTTGCGGATGCGGAAAGCCGCCTTGCCCACCGACTGCAGCATGGCCAGCTGCGCCGGGTGCTCGTGGATGTAGCCCAGGTCGCGGTCCAGGTACTCGGACTCGATCTGGCCGGTCAGGTGCAGGAGCGGCGTGCCGGCGGTGAAGGCCTCCACCATCGCGCCCGCCGCATTGCCGCAGCCGGTGCCGGTGCTGGTCACGCACACGCCCAGGGTGCCGGTCACGCGGGCGTAGGCGTCGGCCATGTTGCAGGCGCCGGCCTCGCCGCGGGCGGAGACGAAGCGGATCTTCTGGCGCACATGGAAGGCGTCCAGGATCGGCATGTTGTGGATGGAGATCACGCCGAAGGCGGCGCGCACGCCGCAGGCCTCGAGGAAGCGGGCGGCGAGTTCACCGACGGTGATGCGGGGCGTGGTGCGGGGGGTGGCAGTGGAGGTCATTCTTGTGTCTCAGTGCTTGGCGCCGGGCCAGCCGGCCGGGTGCGGCAGGTGGCTCAGGCGCTCGGTGAGCTGCTGCGCGGCCTGGCGGACCAGGGGCACCAGGCGCTCGGTCTCTTCGGGCGAAATCTGTTGCTGCGGCACGGTGATGCTCACCGCCGCCACCACCCGGCGCTGCTCGTTGAAGACGGGCGCGGCGATGGTGGTGATGCCGGTCTCGAAGCCGCCCTGGCTGATGCCGTAGCCGCTTTCGCGGTCGGCGGCGATCAGCGCCTGGAGCGCCTTCACGGTGGTGGGCGTGCGCGCGGTGACCGCGGGCAGCGGCTCCTCGGGGTAGACCTTGCGCAGGCCGGCCTCGTCGAGGTCGGACAGGAGCTGGCGGCCCAGCACCGTGGCATGGGCCGGGACCCGCGCGCCGACCTGGATGGAGTGGAAGACGGCGTTGGGGCCGGCGGCCTTGAGCACGAAGACCACGTCGCGGCCGTCGCGCACCACCAGGTGCGCCGAGAAGCCGGAGAGGGTGCGCAGCTCCTCGATGATGGGGCGGCCGTGCTCGGTCAGCTCCATCGAGGCCAGGTATTCAAAGCCCAGGCGCAGCACGCCGATGCTCAGTTTGTAGGCGGGGCTCTCGGGCACGCGCTCGACGAATCCCATCTGCTCCAGGGTGTGCAGCAGGCGGAAGACGGAGGCGCGCGGCACCTCGAGCCGGCGCGAGAGCTCGGCGCCGGTGAGCTCGCGCTCGCTGCGGGTGAAGCAGGCGAGCAGCTGCAGGCCGCGGGCCAGGCCCGGCACCAGGTAGCGCTCGTCGGTCGTGGTGTCGGCGGGGGCGGCGGTGTGGGGCACTGTCTTGGGCATCTTGGCGACCGTGTTCATTTCAGCAGTGCGTTGACCGCGTCGGGGCCTTCGAGGGCGCAGACATGGCCGACGGGTCCCAGGGACAGGTAAGGCGCGTGGGCGCCTTTCGCCAGCGCCTCGCAGCCGGCCGGCGGGGTGATGGTGTCGGCGCTGCCGCTGGCCACCGTGAGGGGCGCCTTCACCGCCGCCAGCAGGCCGGCGAGGTCGGCGTCGGACAGGAGGTGGGTGGCCTGGGTGTAGCCGGCGGGAATGACCTGGGCCATGGTGGCCTTCACATAGCCCACGAGCGCGGCGGCTTCGGCGTCGCCGGCCGCGGCGGCCTGTCCGGCCTGCGCCGAGACCATGGCCGCGCCGCGCTTGTCGGCCATGCCGGCGGGACCCAGGGTGCCCAGGTTGTGGAGGCGGTCGCGCCGCTTGGCCTCGCGCACCTCGGCCTCGGCCTGGCCATAGCCGCCGGCCGGCGAGAGCAGCACCAGGCGCGCCACGCGCGCCGGCTGCAGGCCCGCGGCGGCCGCGGCCATGATCGCGCCCAGCGAGTGGCCGACCAGGGTCACCGGCCCGCGCGCGTCCAGGGTGAGGCCCAGGGCGTCCAGCCAGGACCAGACACGCTCGCCGTAGTCATGCGCCTGCGGCCGCTCGGCCGGCACCGGCGCGCTGGCGCCGTAGCCGGGCGCATCCCAGGCCAGCACCTCGCGCGCGTCACCGAAAGCCTCGAGTTGACACACCCAGCTGCCAGAGCCGGAGCCGATGCCGTGCAGCAGCACCAGGGGCTGCCCGCGGCCGGCGCCGGCGCGGCGAAAGCCGATGCGGCCGCCGGCCGTGTCCACGGCCTGGGGCGCGAAGCGCTGCGCGAGCGCCTGGAGATCGGTCATGGCCATGCAGGGGGTGGCGACGAGGGCGGGCAATCCGGCGATCAGCGCTGCTCGCGCTTGATCTTGGCCAGGGGCGAATCGGGCGGGTAGACCGGGGTGATGGGCTTGGGCGAACCCAGCATCACGCACATCAGCGCGTCTTCGTCGCCGATGTTGTGCTCCTCGCGGTACACGCCCGGGGGCACGGAAATCAGGTCACGGTCGCTGATGACGGCCTCCCAACGCTGGCCGTCCTTCTCGCAGATCACCTTCATGGTGCCGCGCATGACGAAGAAGATTTCCTCCACGTCGTAGTGGATGTGGGACGGGCCGATGTTGCCGGCCGGGATCACCATGGTGGAGAAGGTGAAGTGGGCCGAGGGCACGGTGTTGCCGTCCTTGGCCACGCCGGTGCCGCCGGTGCCCACGTAGCGCATCTGCGCACGGCGGTACTTGGGGTCGTAGTCGGCCTGGAACTTGAGCGCGTCCCAGTCGTACTTGCGCGTGGACTTGCGGGCCACGCGGCTTTCCATCCAGTCGGCGAAGGACTGGCCGGGCGCCTGCATCATGGACTTCTGGATCTCGGCCTCGGCCGGGATCAGGGCGTCCTGCAGGCCGCGTTCGTTGAAGACGGGTTGGTTCGCTGCGTTGCTCATGGGGTTTCCTTCTTGGGGTTGCTCAATTCATGACGAAGCCGCCGTTGACCGGCAGCACCTGGCCCGTGACGAAGCCGCTGCCCTCGGACAGCAGGAACAGCACCGGCGCGACCAGGTCGGCGGGGACCTGCGGCCGCTGGATCGCGCGGCCATCGTGGTAGTACTGGTGACGCGCCTCGGGCACGTACTCGGTGGCCTCGACCAGGGTCAGGCCCGGCGCGATCGCGTTGACCGCGATGCCGTCGCCGCCCATCTCGCGCGCCATCGCGTGGGTCATGGCCATCACCGCGCCCTTGCTGGCCACATAGGCCATCAGGCGCGGCGCGCCCCAGAGCGCGGTGTCGGAGGCGAGGTTGACCACCCGGCCGCGGCCCGAGGCCTTGAGCCAGGGGCGCGCGGCCACCGTGGTGAGCCAGGTGCCGCGCACGTTGACGGCCATCACGCGGTCCCAGGTCTCCAGCGAAATCTCCTCCATCGGCTTGCCACCGGAGTTGGTGATCGCGCCGTTGTTGACGAGGCCGTCGAGGCCGCCCAGCCAGCCGGCGGCGGCCGTCGTCGCCGCGGTGATGGCGGCCGGGTCGGCCAGGTCCATCGGGAAGTAGGCGGCGGCGTCGGCGCGGGTGGCGCAGAGCTCGCGGGCGAGGGCCTCGCCACGCTCGTGCAGCACGTCGCCGAAGGCCACGCGGGCGCCGGCGCCCACGCAGGCGCGCACGAAGGCTTCGCCCAGGCCGCGGGCGCCGCCCGTGACCAGGATGCGCGCGCCTTGCAGGGAAATCTCTGGGGTCATGTGGCCCCCACGCTCGGCACTTCGTGTCCTTCGCTGCCCCCCGAGGGGGCCTTCGCTTGCTTGAGGCGGCTCGGCGCTGCGCTCATGTCTTCTGCTTCCTTTGTCATTGCATTCGCGTCGCAGCCTTGGGCAGGTAGTGCAGCACCTTGGCCTCGGCCAGCACCACCGCGTAGTAGGCGACGATGCCGATCACGGTGAGCGCGCCGATCACCACGAACACCGCCGCGGTGTTGCCCTGGCCCTCGAAGAAGACCAGCAGGTAGCCCAGGCCCATGTTGCCGCCCACCAGCTCGCCCACCACCACGCCGATCACCGCCAGCGTGCTGGCGATGCGCAGGCCGGAGAACAGGGCCGGCAGCGTGGTCGGGTACTCGATCATCCGGAACACCTGCAGACGGGTGGCGGAGAAGGAGCGCGCCAGGTTCACCAGGTCATGGTCCATGGTGCGCATGGACGACAGCACGTTGATCAGGACCGGGAAGAACACGATCAGCACCGCGACCAGGATCTTCGGGTACATGGTGTACCCCATCCACATCACGAACAGGGGCGCGAAGGCCACCTTGGGCGCGATCTGCAGCGCCAGCAGGTAGGGCGAGAGCACCGCCTCCACCTTGGGCGACAGGCCCAGGGCGTAGCCGATCAGCGCGCCCAGGATCGAGCCGAGCACGAAGCCCACCACCACCTCGGCTGCGGTCACGCCGGCGTGGAACATCAGCCGCTCCACCTCCCAGATGCGCTGGGCCTCGGCCACCACCTTGGTGAAATGGGGCAGGACGAAGTCGGGTACGCCCAGCAGCCCCGGGCCCCATTGCCAGGTGGCCAGGAAGATGACGAGGACGGCGAGGCTCCAGAGCGCCGTGCTGTGGCGCCGCAGAAGTTCAGTCATGGGAGGGTCCGGATCAGAGGGGCGCGCCCGGCCGCCGGGCCAGGCGCGCGGGGGCGCCGATTACTTGATGGCGGCGACGAACTGGTTGGTGTAGAGGTCCTTCAGCGGCACGGCGCTGGGAACCACGCCGTTGGCCACGTAGAACTTCTGCAGGTCGGCCAGACGGGGCTCGTCCATCGCGCCCGGCTGCTTCTGCTTGGCGTAGACGTACTTGTTGTACATCTCGAACATCTGCTGGATGGAGGCTTCCTTGCCCTTGTGCACCGGCACCGCCTGCACATAGGCCACCGAGGCGGCCTTGGGGTCGGCCATGATGTCCTTCATGCCCTTGACGGTGGCGCGCACCAGCTTCTGCACCAGCTGCGGGTTCTTCTGGATGGTCTCATCGGAGACCAGGATGGCCTGGGCCATGCTCTTGAAGAAGATGTCGGCCGGCAGGATGTCGACCTTGGCGCCGGCTTCCATCGCGTTGACCGTCCAGTCCGGGGTGGAGGCCATGCCGGAGGCCTTCTTGTTGGCGAACTGCTGCCACACGCCGGCGGGGCCGGCGGCCTGGATGTCCACGTCGTTCTTGGTCAGGCCGACCTTGGACAGCATGCCCAGGAGGGCGTAGTAGGTGGTGTCGGTGTAGGCCAGCACGGTCACCGTCTTGCCCTTGAGCTCACGCGGGGACTCGATGCGTTCTTCCTTGTGGGTGACCAGCTGCATCAGCGAGCCGGCACCCATCACGGCCACGGCCTTGACCGGGATGCCCTGGGCGCGGGCGATGATGGGGGTGTCGCCCAGCGCGCCGCCGATCACCGCGTTGCCGGCGCCGACCTGCTTGGCCACGTCCACGCCGCCGCGGCCGGTGACGAAGTTCACCTTCAGGCCTTCCTGCTCGTAGTAGCCCTTGGCCTGGGCAATCATCCACGGGCCAAAGGCCGGCAGTGTGCCCGGGGCGGGCAGCAGGTAGGTCACCTCCTGCAGCGGGGCCTTCTGCGCCAGGGCCGGGCCGGCGAAAGCGGCGGCGGCCAGCGTGGCGAGGGCGGCGCGCCGGCTGGCGCGCAGGGAACGGGCGAGGGTCATTTGCAGGCTCATGTGTGTACTCCGTGAGGGGATGGCTGCGGTTGCGGGATGGGAAACGGGGAATTCGAAAAGGCGGCCTCAGTGCACGTCGGCCTGCGCGTCGAGCTTGAGCAGCTCCATCAGGCGCGAGACGTACTCGCCGACGGCCGGGTGCTTGCGCCGCTGCATCGGGTTGGCGCGGTCGGGGATGTCGACCGGGATCTCCTCGATGATGGTGCCGGGCCGCTCGCTCATGACCAGGATGCGGTCCGAGAGCGCCACCGCCTCGGCCAGATCGTGGGTGATGAACAGGACCGTCTTGCCCTCTTCGGCCACGGTGCGGGCCAGGTCCTGCTGCAGGATCATCTTGGTCTGCGCGTCCAGGGCCGAGAAGGGCTCGTCCATCAGCAGCACCAGCGGGTCCACCGCCAGGGTGCGGGCCATGGCGGCGCGCTGGCGCATGCCGCCCGAGAGCTGGTGCGGGTAGCTGTCGCCGAAGCCCTTCAGGTGGCACTGGGCCAGCAGCCGCTCAGAGACGGCGCGGCGGTCGGCCGGCTTGACCCCGCGCAGCTCCAGCCCGAACTCCACGTTCTGGGAGATGGTGCGCCAGGGCATGAGCAGGTCCTTCTGCAGCATGAAGGCCACGTGCCGGTTGGGGCCGGTGACCACCTCGCCGCCCACCTTCACGATGCCGGCCGAGGGCTTGGCCAGGCCCGCGCCCATGTTGAGCAGCGTGCTCTTGCCGCAGCCCGAGGGTCCGATCAGGGACACCACCTCGCCGGGCTGGATGGACAGGGTGACGTTGCGCGCGGCCAGCACCTCGGGGGCCCGGCCACGGGCAGGGAAGCGCTTGTCCACGCCCAGGAATTCGATGGCGGGCACGCCCGCCTTCACCGCTTCGCCCATCGCCCGTCCTTGTTTAATTAGTGAAACGCTGATTCATTACAGGAACAAGCGCATTCTGCACAGGAAGTCCGCGCGCGGCCAGTACCTGAGCGGCGCCGTGGGAATTGCCTTGGCCGCTGCCTATACTGGTTCGCTGCGGCGCAGCACCGGTGCGCCGCCGGCCCCTGCCTCCCGCAGGGGCCCTCCACCAGGTCCCGCCCCCATGAAAGTCGTCCACCTCCAGCGCTGGTCCGAGTTCGTCGACGCCACCCAGGCGCTCGAGGGCTGGGCTTTCCGCGGCCAGCACTCCACCCAGTGGCCGCTGGTCAGCACCCTCACCCGTCGGCTGCAGACCTTCAGCCCCGACCCGCGGCTGTGGCCGCTGCGGGAGGCGCGGGCCATGCGCATCTTCCGGCGCAAGGCGCACATCCACCTGCAGGACCATTCGGCGATGGACGACGAGCTGCGCTGCCTGGCGCTGATGCAGCACCACGGCGCCGCCACCCGGCTGCTGGACTTCACCAAGTCACCCTTCGTCGCCGCCTTCTTCGCCCTCGAAGGCGCGACCGAGGAGGTCTGCGTGTACGCCCTCAACACCCCGTCGCTGTGGAACCTGGCGCCCGGCTTCGACCCGACGCTCACCCGCCACCAGATCGACCCGCGCATCCCGGGCAACTTCGAGCGTTATTTCGCCCGCAACCAGCTGCCGGTGCTGTGGTTCGGCGAGCCCTCTCAGATGGATCGGCGCCTGGCAGCGCAGTCGGGCCTGTTCGTGGTGCCGGGCGTGCTGGACCAGTCGCTCGACCAGATCCTCCAGGGCTATGGGGGCACCCAGGAGCTGCTGCACCAGTTCATCCTCTCGCCGGCGATGCGCGCGGAGGCGATGCACGCCCTCTACCGGATGAACGTGACCTACGCCACCCTCTTCCCCGACCTTGACGGCCTGGGCCGCTCGCTGGGCTACGAGCTGGAGGCGATCTGGGAGCGGCTGGTGGAGGACTATGAGCGGGGCGAACAGGGCGCCCTCGAGGGCGAGCCGCCGCCGGCCTGGGGCGAGGGCAGATTCATGGGAAGCCCGGCCTGCGCGCGGCAGCGGCATGCAGCACCTGAAAGGCCTGGAAACTAAGTCGCAGGCGCTTGACCGACGGGTTCGCCGCGTGCTCGTTTGGTTTCCAGGTAGGTTTTGACTGCCTGCTGGTCATTCTCTTCGTATGCGACGTTTTCGTCCGACGCTTCGTCCTCACCATCCAATCCCGGCAGAGACATCAGCTGCTCGAGAAGGCTTTTCTGTGGAACTGCGGGCACGACGAAGGGCAAGAGGAACCGATCCAATGGCTTTGCCGCCGGATTCGTAATCTCACGCGTGAGCGCCTCCAAGTAATCCGTCTTGCGTGTGGCCCGCCAGTCGATTGCAATCCCTGCGCGGTGACAGAGCTCAGCATGGACCAGGAGCATCGTGCGCCCGTTTCCATCAAGGAACGGATGCCCCCATGCAAAGGCACCCATGACAGTACCTGGCTCAGAACGCAGCTTTCTCACGTCATTGCCCATGCGAAGTCCCCAATTCACTGCCTGCTGGCACTGGTCGGAGCGCTCGAAATGTGGAACCCGTGCACCCTTGCCGACGAGTTGACCCACGCCAAGCTCATTCCGGTCACGTCCAGCCCAAGGGTAAAACTCCTCGAAGAGGATTCGATGCACTTTCAAGAAGTGCCGGTACTCAATCGGCCCCTTGACCTTGCGCAAAAATGTGAGGGCTTCTTCGATGTGCGCCTCGAAGAAGACGTGCTCCTGGATCTTGATCAGATCAGGATTTTTGAGCGCTTCAACGTTGCGAAGATAGCCTGCGGTCTCGAAGTCCCCAAACGGGTCGAACATCGCTGCGCTCCTCCGCCATGTGATTCGTCACCAGTCGAGCGAGCTGTCGACCCGTGATCTGGTTGCTTTTCCTCAAGGCAACCAGCAGTTTGCCCGTGCGATCGAGTTTCACGTCGTCGCCCGCTGCCCGGGTGGTCGCTTCGGCGAAATCATCCAGCCCGGTCCGGCGGTATTCAACGCCATGGGCCTTGGCCAAGCGCTCGACGAATTCGCGAATGCCCCTCTTCGGCAGTTGATCAAGATCTGCTGGCACTTTGAAATCATCTGCGCGCGAATCCTGCCTGCGTTCGACGTACCCAACGGAGGCCGTGCCCATGTTCAGCTTGCGCGACACCCTGTGATTTCCTGTGTCCATGATGTACACGCGGCCCCCATCGCCATGGCTGATGTCGACAAGTCGAGCGTCAACGCCCAACCGCGTGAAGATCTCTGTCGCCAACACATCGGGGTCTGCGGTGAGGTGGACCTCCCCTGCCGTGTCGCGATATGACTTCGCGTAGACGCCCGCGCCGAGCCGAACGAGGTGGCCGGCCGCCTCGAAACGCCTGATCGCCTGTGTGAGGTGCGATGGGCTTGCCAGCCCTGCCAAATCGCGTCGGAGCACGATATGTCCCGGCCGCTTGGTCAGCGACATCCGGAGCCTGCTCTCAAGCTTCATCGTTGCACCTTGTGTTGTAGACAATGTGTATTGTCTCACATGAAAAAACTCATTTTGTGACAACAAGTTATACGTAAAAATCTTGACTCAAAAAAGGCATGTTTTGCAGATTTTGATGCCGGCAAAGGGACTGCGGTCATATCCAGTGCATCAGCTCGAGAATGCCGACGCCATGAAAAAAGGGGCCGGATGGCCCCTTCGTTTTCTGATCTGCCGGCGCGGCCTCAATCGGCCTTGATCTTGGCCTTCTGGACCACGGCGGTCCACTTGCTCACTTCGTTTTTCACCAGCTGGCCGAACTGCTCGGGAGAGCTGGTGTCGACGTCGGCGCCCTGGTCCTCGATGCGCTTGATGGTGTCCTTGTCATTGAGCACCTGGTTCAGCGCCTTGTTCAGCTGGTCGACCACCGCCTTGGGGGTCTTGGCCGGGGCGAAGATGCCGTACCACTGCTGCACGTCGACGCCGTCCACGCCCATTTCCTTGAGGGTGGGCACGTTGGGCAGCTGGGGCGAGCGCTTGGGGCCGGCGATGGCCAGGGCGCGCAGCTTCTCGCCCTTCACCTGGGGCAGGGCGGTGAAGAAGCTGGGGAACATGACCTGGGTCTGGCCCGCGATGGTGTCGGTGATCGCGGGGGCCGAGCCCTTGTAGGGGACGCCCAGCATGCTCACGCCGGCGTTCATCAGGAACAGCTCCGCGGCGAAGTGCGGCGCGGTGCCGTTGCCGGCGGAGGCGTAGGCGTAGCGGTCGGGCTTGGCCTTGAGCTGGGCGACCAGCTCCTTCACGTCCTTGAAGGGCGCAGCGTTGTTGGCCACCATCAGCGTGGGCGAGTAGCCCACCAGGCCAATCGGGGCGAAGTCGGCCACCGGGTCATAGCGGAGCTTTTGCAGGGCCGGGTTCATCGCGTGGGTGGCGATGTAGCCGAACATCAGCACATGGCCGTCGGCCGGGGCGCGGGCCACGTACTCGGCGGCGATGGCGCCGTTGGCGCCGGCCTTGTTGTCGACCACCACGGTCTGGCCGAGGAGGGGGCCGAGCTTCTGGGCAATGATGCGCGCCATCGCGTCGTTGCCGCCGCCGGGGGCGGTGGGCACGACGATGGTGACGAGTTTGTCGGGGAAGGCGTGGGCGATCGGGGCCGCGAAGGTGGCGGCGGCGGCCAGCGCGGTGGCAAGCAGGCGTTTCATCAAGAACTCTCCAGGGAAATCAGGCTTCGGAAAACAGGTAGTGAGGCAAGGTCAGCTGGCCTTGCATGATCTTTCGGGCCGAGCGGATCAGGGCCGCGCGCTGGAGGCGGGCCTCCTGGCCCTCCCCCTCGACGCTGACCTCGACCTCGATGCGGCCCTGCGGATGCAGGATTGCCAGCGTGCGGATGCCCGCGCGCTGGGTTTCGCCGCTGGCCACGGTGCCAGGCAGGGCGAAAGCGGTGGCCACCCCGATGGCGCCGGTCACCGCATGGGCGGCGTGGCAGCGTCGGGGGGTGAAATAGCGGGAGGTGATGCTGTCTTGGTCGTCGCCGGCGCTCACGATCACCGGCTTGGGCACGACGCTGTTGGACACGTCGCCCAGGCCCATGCGCTCGCCGGCCACGCGCCGCACGCGTTCGATGCGTTCGAGCAGCGCGGTGTTGGTGTCGAGCTCGGCGGGGGTCTCGCGGCCGCTGACGCCCAGGTCCGCGGCGCGGAACATCACCAGGGGCATGGCGGCGTCGATGCAGGTCACCCCCAGGCCGTCGATCTCGTCGATGCGCTGGCCGGTGGGAAAGAGCGAGCCGGTCACCGCGCCCCAGGCGTCGAGGAAGTTCAGGCGGATCGGCGCGGCCGAGCCGGGCACACCGTCGATGACCGCATCGCCCTCGTAGCGCACCCGGCCACCGGGGGTGAGCACGGTGACGTCGATGCGTGAGCGGGTGTTGACGTTGTAGACCCGCACCGTGGTCTCGCCCTCCTGGGCAGGCACCAGGCCCTGCTCGATCGCGAAGGGGCCCACGCCCGAGAGCATGTTGCCGCAGTTGGGGCGGGTATCGACCGTGGTCGCAGCGACGGCCAGTTGCGCGAACAGGTAGTCGACGTCGCAATCGGGCTGGCTGGAGCGGGAGACGATGGCGACCTTGTTGGTCAGCGTGCTGCTGCCGCCGATGCCGTCCAGGGCCAGCAGGTCGCTGGAGCCGACGGCCCCGACCAGCACCCTGTCACGCTCGGCCTCGTCCTCAGGCAACCACTCCTTGAGAAAGAAGGGGCCGCGCGAGGTGCCGGCGCGCATCAGGACACAAGGGAGTTCACGGGACTGCATGCCGCCAATGATGAGCATGCGAGGACTATTTGTGAATTGCATCTTTCGCAGCGATTGATCCACAATTCGCATCAATGCGGGCACCGCCTGCAGGCTCGGCGACCGCCCGCCAGTGCCGGCGGCGTGGGCGATCCCCCGCCGAACCCACCGAGGACACCCACATGGCCATCAACTTCGACCTCAACGACCTGCTGGCCTTCCGCGCCGTCGCCGAGCTCTCCAACTTCCGCAAGGCGGCGGAGTCGGTGCACCTGTCGCAACCGGCCTTCAGCCGACGCATCGACAAGCTCGAGCAGGCGCTGGGCGTGCGCCTGCTCGAACGCAGCACCCGCCGGGTCAGCCTGACCACCGTGGGGCGCGACTTCGAGCGCAAGGTGCGCGAGCTGCTCGACGAACTCGACACCACCCTGCTGTCCATCCGTGGCGTGGCGGCCACTCGCATGGGCGAGGTGACGGTGGCCTGCGTGCCCTCCACCGTGCACTACTACCTCACCGAGGTGCTGCGTCGCTACCACGAGCGGCATCCCAAGGTGCGGGTCAAGGTGCTCGATGCCGGCGCCAACGAGGTGCTGGCGGCGGTGGCGCGCGGCGAGGCCGACTTCGGCATCAACTTCATGGGCGCCCAGGAGGGCGAGCTGGAGTTCAAGCCGCTGGTGGAGGAGCGCTTCGTCGTCGCCTGCCGGCGCGACCATCCGATTGCCAGGATGCGCCGCGTCAAGTGGTCGCAGCTCGAGGGCCATGAGCTGGTCTCCGTCAACCGCTCCTCGGGCAACCGCCTGCTGCTGGACCAGGCGCTGGCCGGGGTTGCCGGCGCGCAGGCCGGCATCTTCGAGACCCTGCACGTGACCACCGCCCTCGGCCTGGTGGAAGCGGGGCTGGGCGTGGCCGCGGTGCCCTCGATGGCCATGCCCCGGCGCGATCACCCGCTGCTGGTGAGCGTGCCCCTGGTGGAGCCGGTGGTGACCCGCAAGGTCGGCCTGATCAAGCGCCGGGGCCGGCCGCTGCCGGCCGCCGCGCAGCAGCTCTATGACCTGTTCGGGGCGTTCAGGGACGGGCGGCGCGCGGCGCCGCGGGCCTGACCCGAAGGACGCAGGGCCTCGCCGACGGCCCGCGGGCGGGGGCGGCCGCCCCGGCCTTCAGCCCGCCAGGAGCCGGGCCTCCGCCAGCGCCAGGGCCTCGGCCGCGCCGCTCAGCACCAGGGTGTCGCCCCCCAGCAGGTGCAGCGCGTCGTTCACCTCCACCACCTTGCCGTCGTTGCGCCGCAGGCCCATGAGGCGCACGCCCATGGCCTCGAGCGCCAGCTCGCCCAGGGGCCGGCCAGCGCAGCGCGCGCCCACCGGCAGGGTGACCGAGGCCAGGCGCTCGCCGCCGTTGCCCTCGGGGTCGTCGGCGCCGTGGAAGTAGCCGCGCAGCAGGTTGTAGCGGGCGTCGCGCTGCTCCTGCACGATGCGGATCACCCGCCGCATCGGCACGCCGACCAGGGCCAGGGCGTGGCTGGCGAGCATGAGGGAGCCCTCCAGCGCCTCGGGCACCACCTCGGTGGCGCCGGCGGCGCGCAGCTTCTCGAGCTGGAAGTCGTCCTGGGTGCGGACGATCACCGGCACCTGCGGCGCATGCGCCCGCGACACCGCCAGCACCTTGAGCGCGCCGGGCACGTCCAGGTAGGTCACCACCACCGCGCTGGCCCGCGACAGGCCCGCGGCGACCAGGGCCTGCGGCCGGGCGGCGTCGCCGAAGACCACCGAATGGCCGGCGGCCGCGGCCTGCCGCACCCGGTCGGGGTCGAGGTCGAGGGCGATGTAGGGGATGCCCTCCTGGTCCAGCATGCGGCCCAGGTTCTGGCCGCTGCGGCCGTAGCCGCAGATGATCAGGTGCTTGTTGCGGCTGATCGCGCGCCGGGCGATGTCCGTCATCTGCAGCGACTGCTGCAGCCAGTCGCTGGCCACCAGCTTCATCACCAGCCAGTTGCTCGCCATCAGGATGAAGGGCGTGGCCAGCATGGACAGCACCATGCTCGCCAGGATGGGGTTGAACAGCTCGGGCGGAAGCAGCTTGCGGCCCTGGGCCAGCGTGAGCAGCACGATGCCGAACTCGCCGGCCTGCGCCAGGTACAGGCCGGTGCGCAGCGACACGCCGGCGGAGGCGCCGAGCCCCCGCGCCAGCAGGGTCACCAGGCCCAGCTTGAACAGCACCGGCACCGTGAGCAGCAGCAGCACCAGGGCCCAGCGGTCGGCCACCCAGTGCCAGTCCAGCATCATGCCGATGGTGATGAAGAACAGGCCCAGGAGCACGTCGTGGAAGGGCCGGATGTCGGTCTCCACCTTGTGCTTGTATTCCGTCTCGGCGATCAGGATGCCGGCAATGAAGGCGCCCAGCGCCAGCGACAGGCCGGCCAGCTCGGTGAGCCAGGACAGGCCCAGGGTCACCAGCAGCAGGTTGAGGATGAACAGCTCCTCGCTCTTGCGCCGTGCCACCAGGGTCAGCCACCAGCGCATCACCCGTTGCCCGCCCACCAGCAGCAGGGTGACCAGCACCGCCGCCTTCAGCGTGGCCAGGAGCAGCTCGCGGATCAGGGCCTCGGGCGGACTGCCCAGGGCAGGGACCAGGACCAGCAGGGGCACCACCGCCAGGTCCTGGAACAGCAGCACGCCGATCACCCGCTTGCCGTGCTCGGACTCCAGCTCCAGCCGCTCGGCCATCATCTTGACCACGATGGCGGTGCTGCTCATGGCCAGCGTTCCCCCCAGGGCCAGGGCGGTCTGCCAGCTCAGGCGCCAGCCCGGCGGCGCGAACTGGCCCAGGACCAGCAGTCCCCCCGTGGCCAGGGCGATGGTGAGCGCCACCTGCGCGAGGCCCAGGCCGAACACGTGCCGGCGCATGGACCGCAGCTTGGTGAGGTTGAATTCCAGCCCGATGACGAACATCAGGAAGACCACGCCGAACTCGCCCAGGTAACGCAGCTCCTCGCCGTGCTCGCCGCGGCCCAGGCCGAGGACGCTGGGGCCGATGGCCACGCCCACCACCAGGTAACCCAGCATCGGCGGCAGCTTGAGCGAGCGGCAGGCGACCACGCCCAATACCGCGGCCAGCAGGTAGGCGAGCGTGAGTTCGAGCGAGGTCATGGGCAGATCCTAAGCGAGGTGCGGCAGGGCCGGCCGAACCCCGGCCGAACCCCGGGCGAACGCCGGGCGAACGCCGGGTGCGCGCCGGGGGACTGCTTAGAATCCGCGCATGAATCCGCCCGACGCCTCCCGCCCGGCCCTGGAGCCCGCGCGCGTCCTCCAGCTGGCCCAGGACACCTTCGACATCGAGGCGGCGGCCGTGCAGGGGCTCAAGCGCCGCATCGGGCCCGGCTTCGTGCAGGCGGTGCAGGCGATGCTCGAGGTCCGCGGCCGCGTGGTCGTGACCGGCATGGGCAAGAGCGGCCACATCGGCCGCAAGATCGCCGCCACCCTGGCCTCCACCGGTACCCCGGCCATGTTCGTGCACCCGGCCGAGGCCAGCCACGGCGACCTGGGCATGATCAAGCCGGTCGACCTGGTCCTGGCCATTTCCAACGGCGGCGAGAGCGACGAGCTGACCGCCATCCTGCCGGTCCTCAAGCGCCAGGGCGTGCCCCTGGTGGCCATGACCGGCAACCCGCAGTCCACCCTCGCGCGGCATGCCGACGTCCTGCTCGATAGCGGCGTCGAGAAGGAGGCCTGCCCCCTCAACCTCGCGCCCACCGCCAGCACCACCGCCCAGCTCGCCCTGGGCGACGCGCTCGCGGTGGCTTTGCTGGACGCCCGGGGCTTCCGCCCCGAGGACTTTGCCCGCTCCCACCCCGGCGGCGCGCTGGGACGCAAGCTCCTGACCCATGTGGCCGACGTGATGCGCAGTGGCGAGCAGGTGCCGCGCGTCGGCCCCGACGCCGGCTTCAGCGACCTGATGCGCGAGATGAGCGCCAAGGGCCTGGGCGCCTCGGCCGTCGTCGACGCCGACGGACGGGTGCTGGGCGTCTTCACCGACGGCGACCTGCGCCGCCTGGTCGAGAAGGGCGGCGACCTGCGGGCCCTGCGCGCCGGCGACGTGATGCACCCCGGCCCCCGCACCGTGCGCGCCGACATGCTGGCGGTGGAAGCCGCCGACGCGATGGAGCAATACCGCATCACCAGCCTCCTGGTGGTGGACGAGGCGGGCCGCCTCTGCGGCGCCCTCAACACCAACGACCTGATGCGGGCCAAGGTGATCTGACCATGGCCGGCACCGCCACCCCCGCCCTCACCTTCGCCCCCGAGCTGCTGCTGGCGGCCCAGGACATCCGCGTCGCCTTCCTCGACGTCGACGGCGTCTTCACCGACGGCGGCCTGTATCTTTCCGACCAGGGCGAGACGCTCAAGCGCTTCCACATCCTGGACGGCCTGGGCATCAAGCTGCTGCAAAAGGGCGGCATCACCCCGGTGGTGATCACCGGCCGCGACTCCCTGCCCCTGCGCGCCCGCCTGGCCGCCCTGGGCATCGCCCACGTGCACTACGGCACCGAGGACAAGGCCCCCGCCGCCGAGCGCAGCCTGAAGGAGCTGGGCCTGACCTGGTCCCAGGCCGCCGCCATCGGCGACGACTGGCCCGACCTGCCGGTGCTTTCCCGCTGCGCCTTCCCGGTCGCGCCGGCCCAGGCCCATGCCGAGGTGCGCGCCCGCGCCCGCTACGTCACCCGTGCCCCCGGCGGCGAGGGCGCGGTGCGCGAGTTCTGCGACCTGCTCCTGGTGGCCGGCGGCCAGTACGCCCGCCTGCTGGAGGCCTACCGGTGAGCCTGCTCGCCGGCCTGCGCCGGGGCTGGGACCGCATCTCCGCCTCCTTGCCGGTGGTGCTGATGGCGGTGCTCGCCCTGGCCACCTACCTGCTGGCGCGGCAGACGCCCGGCCTCGGCGGCCCGGGCGGCAGCGCCCCGCCCGGCTCCGACCCCGACTATTTCCTGCGTGACTTCTCGATCAAGAACTTTGACGCCCAGGGCCGGCTCAAGACCGAGGTTTTCGGCAGCCAAGGCCGCCACTTCCCGGACCGCGACATCCTCGAGGTCGACCAGCCCCGCATCCGCTCCTTCAACCCCCGCGGCGAGCCCACCGTGGCCACGGCCAAGCGGGCGCTGTCGAACGGCGACGGCTCCCAGGTGCAGCTCATTGGCAACGCGGTGGTGGTGCGCGAGGCCCAGCCCGCCGCCGGCGGCACCCTGCGGCCCCGGCTCGAGATCCGCAGCGAATTCCTCCACGTCTTCACCGAGACCGAGCAGCTGCGCACCGACCGGCCGGTGGAGATCCTGCGGGGAAGGGACCGCTTCACTGCCGACCGGATGGACTTCGACAACCTCGACCAGCTGCTGCAGCTGCAGGGCCGGGTGCGCGGGCAGATCGCGGCCGGCCGCAAGTGAGCCCCACGCGAACCTGTGAGCCTGTGAACCCCATGACCGCGCCGCTCGTCTTCATCACCGGCGCCTCCAGCGGCATCGGCCAGGCCCTGGCCGAGCGCTATGCCCGCGAGGGCTGGCGCCTGGCCCTGGTGGCGCGCCGCGAGGCCGAGATGCAGGCCTGGGCGCAGGCCCAGGGCCTGGGGCCGGAGCGCTGCGGCGTCTACCGCGCCGACGTGGCCGACGTCGACAGCGTGATCGCCGCGGCCCGCGCCTGCCAGGCCGCCCAGGGCCTGCCGGACGTGGTGATCGCCAACGCCGGCATCAGCGTGGGCGTGGACACGGCCTACCGGGAAGACCTGGACGCCATGGCCCGCACCTTCGCCACCAACAACGTCGGCCTGGCCGCCACCTTCCACCCCTTCATCGAGCCGATGCGCCGCCGCGGCAGCGGCACCCTGGTGGGCATCGCCAGCGTGGCCGGCATCCGGGGCCTGCCGGGGCACGGCGCCTACTGCGCGAGCAAGGCCGCCGTCATCAGCTACTGCGAGTCGCTGCGCGCCGAGCTGCGCGGCACCGGTGTGAAGGTGGTCACGATCAGCCCGGGCTACGTGGCCACCCCGCTCACCGCCCGCAACCCCTACCCCATGCCCTTTCTGATGCAGCCGGCCGACTTCGCCGCGAAGGCGGTGCGCGCCATCGGCGCCGGCGTGCGGCACCGCACCATTCCCTGGCCGATGGGGGTCGTCGCGGCCATCCTGCGCGTTTTGCCCGGCGCCTGGCTCGAGCGCGCCCTGGCCGGGCAGCCCCGCAAGCGGCGCCAGGACGCGGGCTGAGGCCCGGCGGGGCGCAGCGCGCCCGGGAAACGCCACGCCGGCGAGGTCATAATCGCGGCACCGCGATCCGCATTTTTTGCTTACCCCACAAAGGAAAGAGACAAGCCGTGGCCGACGCACGTTCCAAGATCATCTACACCCTCACCGACGAGGCGCCCTACCTGGCGACCCACTCGTTCCTCCCCATCGTGCGTGCCTTCGCCGGTGCCGCCGGCATCGACGTGGTCGAGAGCGACATCTCCGTCGCCGCGCGGATCCTGGGCGAGTTCCCCGAGTTCCTCACCGACGCGCAGAAGGTCCCCAACACCCTGTCCGAACTGGGCAAGAAGACCCTGCAGCCCGATGCCAACATCATCAAGCTGCCGAACATCAGCGCCTCGCAGAACCAGCTGATCGCCGCCATCCGCGAGCTGCGTTCCAAGGGCTACATGGTTCCCGAGTACCCCGAGAACCCCGCGAGCGACGAAGAGAAGGCGATCCGCCAGCGTTACGGCAAGGTGCTGGGCTCGGCGGTGAACCCGGTCCTGCGCGAAGGCAACTCCGACCGCCGCGCCCCGCGCGCCGTCAAGGAATACGCCCGCAAGAACCCGCACAGCATGGCCGAGTGGAGCCCCGCCTCCCGCACCCATGTCTCGCACATGTTCCACGGCGACTTCTATCACGGTGAAAAGTCCATGACCCTGGACAAGGCCCGTGACGTGAAGATGGAGCTGATCACCAAGTCCGGCAAGACCATCGTCCTCAAGCCCAAGGTCGCCCTGCTGGCGGGCGAGATCATCGACTCGATGTTCATGTCCAAGAAGGCGCTGCTCGCCTTCTACGAGCAGCAGATCGAGGACGCGCACAAGACCGGCATGATGTTCTCGCTGCACGTCAAGGCCACCATGATGAAGGTCTCGCACCCCATCGTGTTCGGCCACTGCGTGCGCGCCTTCTACAAGGAAGCCTTCGAGAAGCACGGCAAGCTGTTCGACGAGCTGGGCGTGAACGTGAACAACGGCATGGCCAACCTGTACGACAAGATCGCCACCCTGCCGCAGTCCAAGCAGGACGAGATCAAGCGCGACCTGCACGCCTGCCAGGAGCACCGCCCGGAGCTCGCCATGGTCGATTCGGCCAAGGGCATCACCAACTTCCACTCGCCCAACGACGTGATCGTCGACGCGTCCATGCCGGCCATGATCCGCCAGGGCGGCAAGATGTACGGCGCCGACGGCCGCCTGAAGGAAGTGAAGGCGGTCATCCCCGAGTCGACCTTCGCCCGCATCTACCAGGAGATCATCAACTTCTGCAAGTGGCACGGCGCCTTCGACCCCCGGACCATGGGCACCGTGCCCAACGTCGGCCTGATGGCCCAGCAGGCCGAGGAGTACGGCTCGCACGACAAGACCTTCGAGGTCCCCGAGGACGGCGTCGCCAACATCACCGACCTGGCCACCGGCGAGGTGCTGCTGTCGCAGAACGTCGAGCAGGGCGACATCTGGCGCATGTGCCAGGTCAAGGACGCCGCCATCCGCGACTGGGTCAAGCTGGCCGTCACCCGCGCCCGCAACTCCGGCATGACCGCGGTGTTCTGGCTGGACTCCTACCGTCCGCACGAGGCCGAGCTGATCAAGAAGGTCAACACCTACCTCAAGGACCACGACACCAAGGGCCTGGACCTGCACATCATGAGCCAGGTGCGCGCCATGCGCTACACCCTGGAGCGCGTGATCCGCGGCCTCGACACCATCAGCGTCACCGGCAACATCCTGCGTGACTACCTGACCGACCTGTTCCCCATCATGGAGCTGGGCACCAGCGCCAAGATGCTGTCCATCGTTCCGCTGATGGCGGGCGGCGGCATGTACGAGACCGGCGCCGGCGGCTCCGCGCCCAAGCACGTGCAGCAGCTGGTCGAGGAAAACCACCTGCGCTGGGACTCGCTGGGCGAGTTCCTCGCGCTGGCGGTGAGCCTGGAGGAAGAAGGCATCAAGACCGGCAACGCCCGGGCCAAGATCGTCGCCTCCGCGCTCGACGCGGCCACCGGCAAGCTCCTGGACAACAACAAGGGCCCCTCGCCCAAGACCGGTCAACTCGACAACCGTGGCAGCCAGTTCTACCTGACCCTGTACTGGGCCCAGGCGCTGGCGGCGCAGACCGAGGACGCCGAGCTGGCCAAGCGCTTCAAGCCCCTGGCCGAGGCGCTGGCCCGCGACGAGAAGAAGATCGTCGACGAGCTCAATGCGGTGCAGGGCAAGCCGGCCGACATCGGCGGCTACTACTTCCCCGACCGCAGCAAGGTGAGCGCCGTGATGCGCCCCAGCGCGACGTTCAACGCCGCCCTGGCGTCCGTCGCCGCCTGAGGTCCGCGCCGGCGCAGCCGGCCTGCGGCTCTCAGCGGCCCTGACGCGTCTGGCTGGCTTGGCCGCCCCGGCCAAACACCCAGCGCGCGTTGAGGCTGAAGTTGACGCCGAAGGCCAGGCCCACCCCGGCCACCTTGGCCGCCAGCGGCGGCCAGAGCGCCCACACCGCCAGCGCGGTGGTGGCGCCCGCATTGACCGCCAGCCCCAGGCTGGCCCCCACCAGAAAACGCCCGGCCCGCCGGGCGTTTTTCCATTCATGGTCGAACACCCAGCCCGCGCTCAGTCGGTAGTTCACCGCGGCGGCGAGCAGGAAGCTCAGGGCCGCGGCCACCCCGACGCTCACCACCCACAGGCCCGGCGCCAGCGCGCCCGGCACGAGCACGAACAGCGCCGTCGACAGAACCAGGAAGCCGCCAATGTCCACCGCCGCGGCCAACCCGGCGGTGCAGGCGTAGCGCAGCATCCGCGGCAGGCGCAGCCACATCGCATGCGAGGCTTGCATCGTGTTCGCCTCAGTGCGAAGGCGCGGCCATGGCCGCCGCCGGCATCGGGGTGATGAGGGGCGCGAACAGCGGGTCCTCGAATCCGCGCACCCAGATCGGCGGGGGCGCACCGCCGGTGTGGGCAGCCCCGGATCTCGCCGCGAGACCGGGGTCCGTCTCGGCGCCTACCCTCGCGTTGGTTCCCGCGCCCGGCAGGAGATGGCGCCAGCGGGCGCCCGCACCGCCCGGACGCCCCACCAGCACCGCCTGCGCACCCACCCGCGCCGCCACCGCGCCGTCACGGTCGGCGCGATCGCCCACCACCAGGGTGCGGTCGGCGCCGACGCCGGTGCGCGCCAGGATCTGCCGCAGGCCGCGCGGGTCGGGCTTGAGCCGGCCCACGCCGGCGTCCCCGGCCCACACCACGGTGTCGGCGTGCAGGCCCAGCGCGGCCAGCTTGTCCCGGGCCGGGTAGTCGGACAGCACCGCCACCCGCTTGCCCTGCGCGCGCAGGGCGTCGAACAGCGCCTCCACCCCGGGCCGGCGGCAGGCGGCCAGCCAGCGCAGCGGGCGTTGCTCCATCCACGCCTCCACCTGGGCCTGGACCTCGGCCGGGCGGCACCCCAGGCGCTGCGCCGGCAGGCGGTACTGCAGGCGCAGGAAGTCGACGCCCGCGGCAGGTTCGGCCCCGGCCCGGTCGGAGACGCGCGCGCCCGCCTCGGCCAGGGCCTCGCGCATGCGGCGGAAGGCCACCAGCGTGCGGGGCAGCGCCAGACTGCGATCGCGCAGCGCCTGGGCCAGCAGCCAGGCCGCCATGCGCCAGCGCAGGCGGCGCGCGTCGTAGAGTGTGCCGTCCATGTCGAACACCACCAGCGCGATGCGGTCCCAGTCCAGTGCCGGGCCCGCCGCCCGGTCCTTGCGCCGTCCTTCGCTCATCGCCGTGTCTCCAGGTGGAGGTAGTGCGGCTCGGCCAGCGACTGCAGGCGCGGGATCTGCACGAAGCTCAGGCCAATGAGGGCCAGCACCGTCATGCCGCTGATCATCATCAGCCGCTTCTCGCGAAACAGCTTCTCGGGCTTCTGCGCCACCGAGCCGGCGCGCAGCGACAGCGACAGGTAGTGCGCGAAGAGCGCGATCACGAAGGGGCAGGCCACCAGGTACTCGATGCGGTACTTCACCAGGAAGAACCCGAGCAGCAGCGTGGACAGGAGCGCGTACACGAAGCAGGACACCAGCAGCCGCTCCTCGGTGTAGCCGCGAAAGCTCGCCCGGTAGCGGTGCAGCACCGCCAGGCCCGGGCCGGCGGCGATCTCGCGGTACTCGGACAGGCGCTTGGCCCCCATCAGGAACGCGCCTCCCATCCAGTACGCGAGCAGCAGGGACGCCGGCGCCAGCGTGGCCTCCTCCAGCATCGCCCACCCCAGCATCAGCCGCAGCGGGTTGTTGAAGGACTCGCACAGCACGTCGAGAAAGGGCTGGTCCTTGGCCCGCAGCGGGCGCACGTTGTAGACGACGCCCGAGAGCCAGAACAGCAGGCTGGTGGCGAAGAACAGCGGCCCGACCTCGCCGGCCAGCGCGAGCCCCAGCACGGACGCGAAGGCGTAGGCCGCCCAGACGCACAGCGGCGAGAGCGGCGCCTGCACCGCGGGCCGCGCGGACTTGTCCGGGTGGAAGGCGTCGAAGGCCCGGTCCAGCCATTCGTTCAGGAGGTAGTTGGCCGAGGCCACCGCCACCGCGCTGGCCAGGCCCAGGCCGATGCGCCAGGGGGCGCCCTCCAGCGGCGGCTCGCGCAGCATCCACGCCAGCACCAGGCCGGGCAGGATGAACACGTGCTTGGTCATGTGGTCCAGGCGCGCCATGCGCAGGTAGTCGCGCCAGTGCGCGCGGCGGGCGGGGGCTGCAGGGGCGCCGCGTCCGCGCGCCAGGTCTTCGCCGTTCATGAGGCGCCTCCTTCCGGGGTGGCCGGCCGGACCGGAGTGGCCCAGCGTGTCGAGGGGGACCTGGCGCGGGCCGGGTCCATGGGGGTGCTCGTGTCCGGGGTCGCCTTCCTGCGCGGCGCTGGCCGCAGCGCCAGGCCGACGGCCAGCAGGGGCAGCAGCCACACCACCCGGGCCTGGAAGCGGTCCAGCGGCGCGGCCGCCGCGGCGCAGACCGCGGCGTTGAGGACCAGGCCGGCGAGGGCCCCGGCCGCCAGGGGCCCGGCGTCCGTAAAGCGGCCCCTGCGCCGGCCGCGCCACCCCAGTCCGCCCTGGGCGAGCAAGGCCACGAGGCTGATGGCGACAGCCGCCTGGGTGATCGCCGAGAACCGGTCCTGCCAGAAGGGTTCGCGCGCGCCCCGGCTGGCCTGCATCGCCGCCATCAGCGCCGGCGGCACCCGGCCCTCGTACAAGGCCAGCTCGCGCCCACCCAGGCCCCAGACGTCGATGCGGAACATGCCCAGTTGCCGCACCGCGTCGCCCGCCATGCCGCCCAGCACGCCCGCCGGGTCGTGGCGCAGCACCTGCCAGGCCAGGGCGGCCTGTTCCTGCGAGAGCCGCCGCTTGGTCGCCGCGTCGGCCGGCGCGAAAACGCCGCGTGCCGGGTCGGGCTCGAAGAGGAAGTCGGTCCAGGCCAGCGGGTAGCGGCCCAGGAAGTCACAGGCGGCCCAGCGCTCGGCCGGCGCGAGGCGGGGGCAGACCTGGCGCAGGTAGGCGGTGCCCGGGCCCTGGTCGACCCCGCGCGCGGTCAGGTGCGGCAGGCGCAGCGGCGGCGTGCCCACCGCCCGGGTCACGGCCTGGGAGAAGGCGGCCTCGGCCAGCAGCGCGCCAGCCACGCAGGCGGTGACCAGGGCGATCCCCGAAGCCGAGAGGCCGTTCTGCCTGAGGTTTCCGTGGGGCGTCCGACCCCCCCGGGCCAGACCGCCGGCGGCATTCCCATTCACCGGCCCCGGTCCGGCCATCACCCTTCGGATGGACTCGATGCGTGCCGTGCGCCGGGCTCGCCAGACGCCACCGAGTTGCCAGGCGATGGCCCCCGCCAGCATCACGGCGACGATCGCCAGGTGGCTGGCGTGCGCGGACAGGGCGAACAGCAGCAGCAGCACCAGCGCCGCCTTCTCCCCCGGGCGCAGCGCCCATCCCGGCGCCAGCAGCAGCGCGGTCGCAAGGATGGCGATGCCGGCAAAGACGTCCGGCATCAGCAGCCCCGCGAACAGCCCGGCCGGCGAGGCCAGCGCCAGGAGGCCGGTGGTCGCCAGGAAGGCCGGGGCGGAGAGGCCCCAGCCCCCGACCAGCAGCAGCCGCAGCAGCCAGGCCAGACACAGGGCCTGGGCAATGGCGACCCACCACAGGCTGCCGGCGAGCTGCCCGGCCTCCAGCAGGGCGCCGTAATAGACCGAGCGGCCCGCGAGCACCACGCCCGCTTCGGGGTCGCTCAGGCCCGCCGCGCGCGCGGGCGGGGTGCGGACCGTGCCCGGGACCGGGGTGGCCGGACCGGGATTCGCGCCGGCCGCCCTCGAGGCGCCTTCCCCTTGCGGGGCGGGTGCGACCCAGGGAGCCACCACGCCCGGACCCAGCAGCCGCATCAGGCCCGTCTCCGCCCCCCGCAGGTAGGTGGGCGTGTCCGGGTACATCAGTGGCAGGCCGTTCCAGGCCGCCGGCAGGAGGAGGAGCGCGGTCGCCAGCAGCAGGCCGGGCAGCCGCAGGAGCCAGGAAGGCCGATCTTGCGTCGTCGAGGACAGGGGCATGGCGGGCGTCCCCTGCGCAGGGGCCAGATGGATTTCCGGGCGGGCGGATCGGGGATCGATCCGGGACGCGCCAATCTAGTCGGCGGGTGCCGCGGCCCTGTCGGAAAGCCGGGACGGCTGCGGTAGGCGGGACGCAGTCCGTCGGATGGGATGCCCAATGAAAAACGGGGCCGAAGCCCCGTTTTGCGATTCAGTTCAACCCGGCCAGTGGCCGGGCGCTGGATCAGTAGCCGCCGCGGCCACCGCCGCCGCCGCCACGGGGGCCGGAGCCGTAGGGGCTGCGGAAGCCGCCGCCACCGCCGCCTTCGCCACGGCCACCGCCGAAGCCACCACCGCCGCCGCCGAAGCCGCCGGTACGGGGACGGGCTTCCATCGGACGGGCCTCGTTGACCACGACGTTGCGGCCACCCAGGGCCTGGCCGTTCATGCCTTCGACGGCCGCGTTGGCCTCTTCTTGCGAACCCATCTCGACGAAGCCGAAGCCCTTCGAGCGGCCGGTGTCACGCTCCATCATGACGCGGGCGGAAACCACCTGGCCGAAGGAGGAGAAAGCTTGCTCGAGGTCGTTGTCGCGCACGGAATAGGGCAGGTTGCCCACGTACAGTTTGTTGCCCATGAAATCGGGACTCCTAAAGAAACATTGAGACCAGCGATGGATGTCCCGAAAGCGCCAAAGACCTGCTGACAACGCGAAAGTGACCTGTTCACCGCAAACCATGGAAAACGCCCAGGTGGACGCCTCCCGGGGGCCATTATGGAACACAGTTCTCCGGTCCAGGCAAGGAAGGCAAGCCCGAACGGGTCAACCCGCCTGCTTTCTGTGGTCGATTTGCCTCATGTCCCAGCCGCAGGGGGACGTCGGCCCGGCCGGCCGCCACCGGCCGACGCCGGCACGGGATGCCCGCCGACAGGCCCTATACTGCAACCAAAGCGCCGATTTGCTTCCGCTTGCGGGCGCTTCCAACAAGTACTGCTAAAGACGAAGCCCGGCCCGGCCGGCATCGTGTTTGGCGATGCCGGCTTTTTCATTGCTCCATGACCCTGGTCGCCCTGTCCCAATCGATGCGCTTCGACGCGCCGCTGCCGCTGCAAAGCGGGGCGTCGATCCGCGGCTATGAGCTGGCCTACGAGACCTACGGCACGCTCAACGCCGACCGCAGCAATGCGGTGCTGGTCTGCCACGCGCTCAACGCCTCCCACCACGTCGCCGGCGTCTACGCAGGCCAGCCCGGCTCCGAGGGCTGGTGGGACACCATGATCGGCCCGGGCAAGCCGCTGGACACCGACCGCTTCTTCGTCGTCGGGGTGAACAACCTCGGCTCCTGCTTCGGCTCGACCGGCCCGATGAGCGTGAACCCCGACACCGGCCGCGTCTACGGCGCCGACTTCCCGGTGGTCACCGTGGAAGACTGGGTCGACGCCCAGGCCCGCCTGCTCGACGCCCTGGGCATCGACACCCTGGCGGCCGTCATGGGCGGCAGCCTGGGCGGCATGCAGGCCTTGTCGTGGACGCTGCAGTACCCCCAGCGGGTGCGGCATGCGGCGGTGATCGCCAGCGCGCCCAACCTCAACGCCGAGAACATCGCCTTCAACGAGGTGGCGCGGCGCGCCATCGTCACCGACCCCGACTTCCACGGCGGCGACTTCTACGCCCGCGGCGTGGTGCCCAAGCGGGGCCTGCGCATCGCGCGCATGGTGGGCCACATCACCTACCTGTCCGACGACGTGATGAACGAGAAGTTCGGCCGCGAGCTGCGCGGCGCCGTCGGCGAGGCCGCTCGGGACGCGTACCGCTACACCACCCAGGACATCGAGTTCCAGATCGAGAGCTACCTGCGGCACCAGGGCGACAAGTTCAGCGAGTACTTCGACGCCAACACCTACCTGCTGATCACCCGCGCGCTCGACTACTTCGACCCGGCGCGCCGCCTCGGCGGCGACCTGACCCGGGCGCTGGCGGCGGCCAGCGCGCGCTTCCTGCTCGTGTCCTTCACCACCGACTGGCGCTTCTCGCCTGCCCGCAGCCGCGAGATCGTCAAGGCCCTCCTCGACAACCGCCGCGACGTGAGCTACGCCGAGATCGACGCGCCCCATGGCCACGACGCCTTCCTGCTCGACGACCCGCGCTACCTGGCGGCAGTGCGGGCCTGGTTCGGGCGCATCGCGATGGACCTGCCTGCACCCGGAGGTCCGGCATGAGCGCAGCGCCGAGCCGCCTCAAGCAAGCTCGCGCCCCGTCGGGGGGCAGCGAAGGACACGCAGTGCCGAGCGTGGGGGCCCTATGAGCGACAAGCAGCTGATTCAATCCATCGCCCGCCTGGTGCCCCAGGGCTCGCGCGTGCTGGACCTGGGCTGCGGCGACGGCGCCCTGCTCGAGCACCTGATGCGCGAACGCGGCTGCACCGGCTACGGCGTCGAGCTGGCCGACGCCAACGTGCTGGCCTGCCTGAAGCGCGGCGTGAACGTCATCCAGCTCAATCTCGACGAGGGGCTGGCGATGTTCGACGACGACAGCTTCGACGTCGTGCTGCAGATCGACACCCTCCAGCACCTGCGCAACACCGAGACCATGCTGGTCGAGACGGCCCGGGTGGGCCGGGTGGGCATCGTCGCCTTCCCCAACTTCGCCCACTGGCCCAACCGCCTCGCGGTGCTGCGCGGTCGCATGCCGGTCACCCGGCGCCTGCCCTACCAGTGGTACGACACGCCCAACATCCGGGTGGGCACCTTCAAGGACTTCGAAGTGCTGGCGACCAAGAACCGCCTGTCCATCCTCGACGCCTTCGGCCTGCAGGACGGCCAGGAGGTGCGCTTCCTGCCCAACGCCCGCGCCTCCACCGCGGTGTTCCGCTTCGAGCGGGGCTGAGGTGGACCCCATCCCGCGCCGCGAGGCCCTGGCCTTCTGGCTCAAGCTCGGGTGCATCAGCTTCGGCGGCCCGGCCGGTCAGATTGCCCTGATGCACCGCGAGCTGGTCGAGCGCCGGCGCTGGATCTCCGAGGGCCGCTTCCTCCACGCACTCCACTACTGCATGGTCCTGCCCGGGCCCGAGGCGCAGCAGCTGGCCACCTACCTGGGCTGGCTGATGCACCGGACCTGGGGCGGCATCGCCGCCGGCGCGCTGTTCGTGCTGCCCTCGCTGCTGCTGCTGATCGTCCTCTCCTGGGTCTACCTCGCCTTCGGCCACCTGCCGGCGGTGGCCGGCTTCTTCGCCGGCATGCGGCCAGCGGTGGCGGCCCTGGTGCTGCAGGCGGTGTGGCGCCTGGGCAGCCGAACCCTCGGCCACCCCGCCCGTGGACCCTGGCGATGGGCGATCGCACTGGCGGCCTTCGTCGCCATCGCCGGGCTGCAGATCCCTTTCCCTGCGGTGGTCGCCGCCGCGGCCTTGGCGGGCTGGTTCGGCGGCCGGCTCGCACCGGCCCAGTTTGCGGGCCCCGCGGCCCCTGCGAACGCCGCCGCCGGTAACCACCTGCCGGCCCTGATCGACGACCACACCCCGCCGCCGGCCCATGCGCGCTTCACCCGCGCCGGCCTGGCCCGCGTCATCGCCGCTGGCGCCGCGCTCTGGGCCCTGCCCTGGCTGGCGCTCGCGGCGGCCTGGGGCCGCGACGGCGTGCCCGCGGCCATGGGCTGGTTCTTCACCAAGGCGGCGCTCGTCACCTTCGGCGGCGCCTACGCCGTCCTGCCCTACGTGCACCAGGGCGCGGTCGAACAGCAGCACTGGCTCACCGCGGCCCAGATGATCGACGGCCTGGCGCTGGGCGAGACCACGCCTGGCCCGCTGATCATGGTGGTGGCCTTCGTCGGCTTCGTCGGCGGCTGGACCCGCCAGGTGCTGGGGCCCGACGCGCTGGCCGCCGCGGGCGTGCTGGGGGCCTGCGTGGCCACCTGGTTCACTTTCCTGCCCTCCTTCCTCTTCATCCTGGCCGGTGGCCCGCTGGTCGAATCGACCCGGGGCCGCGCCGGCTGGACCGCGCCGCTGGCCGCCATCACCGCCGCGGTGGTGGGCGTGATCGCCAGCCTGGGCCTGTTCTTCGTGGTCCTGGTGGCCCGGGGAGACGCCCTGGGTCCTGCAGGCCCTCTGGGCCTGGACTGGCCGGCGCTGGGCCTGGCCGCCCTGGCGCTGGCGGTGCTGCTGCGGGGCCGCCTGGGCGCCATCCCGGTCATCCTCGGCTGCGGGGCGCTGGGCCTGGGCTGGCGCCTTGTGGTCAGCGGATTAGCTCTTTAGAATTAATCGGACGCGTCCGGCGGGGCGCCTGGTCCGGCGCTACCGTCTCGGACCGGACGCCGCCGCCGGCACCGCGGGCTCCGGCCCGCCGATTTTTTCCGGAGAGACCCATGTCCCCCAGCGACGCCCCCTCCCTGCATGCCCGGCCCCTCGAGGCCGTGATGGGCGGACCGCAGGACGACGGCCTCGAGCCGATGCTGGGGTCCCAGGCCGAGTCGGCCCAGCGCTTCGCCGAGCTCATGCCCCGGGTGGTGCGGCGGGCCCTGGCCGACGCCGACGCAGCCGACATCGACCAGGCCATCGCCGACGGCGGATTCGTCCTCAACGACAGCACCGTGGTCATGCGGCACAACGCCGACAACGACCAGATCGAGTTCTTCTGCGACGTCGGCCTGCCCGAAGTCCACGCCCGCGAGGCCGCCTACCGCGCCGCCCTCGAGATCAACCTGTGCCGCAGCTACCCCGGCATCACCCTGGGCGTGCACCCGGAGTCGGGCCGCATGGTCGCCACCGTCGCCATCCACAGCCTGCTGGTGGCCGACGACGAGGTCTGCCTCAACACCCTGGAACTCCTCACCCGGCAGGTGGGCCAGCTGCGCGCCAGCGGGGCGCTCGCCCTGCAGGCAGAGGCCTAGACCCGCAAGGCGCCCAACGCGGCTTGCGGCGGCGCCTCACCCCGCGTGCCGGCAGGGGCTTGGCGAGGGCTTAAAGTCGGTCCCATGAACGCCCCCCTGCACCACGAACTGCCCGCCGCCGAGCTCGACGCGGCCCGTGCCCTGGACCAGGTCTCGCGCCAATGGGACGCGGACATCCTGCGCCAGCTCACCGACTACATCGCCGTCCCGGCCAAGTCGCCGATGTTCGACCCCGACTGGGCCGCCCACGGCCACCTCGAGACGGTGCTGCGCAACGCGGCTACCTGGGTCGAGGCGCAGAAGGTCGAGGGCCTCACGCTCGAGGTCGTGCGCCTGCCGGGCCGCACCCCGGTGCTGTTCTTCGAGGTCGCCGCCACCCGGCCCGCCGCCGCCGGCAGCCAGACGGTGCTGATGTACGGGCACCTGGACAAGCAGCCCGAGTTCAGCGGCTGGCGCAGCGACCTCGGCCCCTGGACCCCCAAGTACGAGGATGGCAAGCTCTATGGCCGCGGCGGCGCCGACGACGGCTACGCGGTCTACGCCAGCATCGCCGCGGTGCAGGCGCTCAAGGCCCAGGGCGTGCCGCATCCGCGCATCGTCGGCCTGATCGAGACCTGCGAGGAAAGCGGCTCGCGCGACCTGCTGCCCTATGTCGACGCCCTGCGCCCGCGCCTGGGCGACGTGGGCCTGGTGATCTGCCTGGACTCCGGCGCCGGCAACTACGAGCAGCTGTGGCTCACCACCTCGCTGCGCGGCATGGCCTCGGGCACGCTCAAGGTGCAGGTGCTGACCGAGGGCATCCACTCCGGCGACGCCTCCGGCCTCGTGCCCTCGAGCTTCCGCATCATGCGGCAGGTGCTCGACCGGCTCGAGGACAGCAAGACCGGCCGGCTGCTGCCCGAGTCCTTCCACTGCGAAGTCCCGTCCGAGCGCCTCGCGCAGGCGAAGGCCACCGCCGCCATCCTGGGCGAGGAGGTCTACAGGCGCTTCCCCTGGGCCCACTACGACTGCGAGGGCTCGACCACCTTCACCCTGCCCACCACCACCGACCCGGTCCAGGCGCTGATCAACCGCACCTGGACGCCCACGCTGTCGGTGACCGGCGCCGAGGGCTTCCCGGCGCTGCAGGACGCGGGCAACGTGCTGCGCCCCTACACCGCCTTCAAGCTCTCGCTGCGGCTGCCGCCCCTGGTGGACGCGGCGCAGGCGGTGCAGCAGCTCAAGTCGCTGCTCGAGGACAACGCGCCCTACCAGGCCCGCGTCACCTTCGAGCCCGGCGGCGCGGCCACCGGCTGGAACGCGCCCGATTCGACGTCCTGGTTCGAGCAGGCCCTGCACCGCGCCTCGCAGGCGCACTTCGGCGCGCCCTGCGGCTACATCGGCCAGGGCGGCACCATCCCGTTGATGAACATGCTGAGCGCCGGCTTCCCGAAGGCGCAGATGATGGTCTGCGGCGTGCTCGGTCCGCGCAGCAACGCGCACGGTCCCAACGAGTTCCTGCACGTGCCCTACGCCAAGCGCCTGACCGC
>JACCDY010166765.1_pt1 | contig 48989 bp, 41 predicted proteins | sample 7446391 | NCBI WGS metagenome assembly JACCDY01 (sample SAMN15323451, study PRJNA562643) | freshwater metagenome | isolation source: river surface water | place: USA:Blue River Watershed | collected 2017-08-18
ATCAATTCAATTGCGCGCTCTTGCGTTAAGGTCGCCAAATTGTCTGTCTTACTTAGTGATATATACTTACCATTATGCTTCACATAAGTACCAAAACGGCCTTTTCCTGTTTCAATTAGTTGATCCTCAAAATACCCTAAACCCGCTGATTCAGCCGCTTTTTGAGCTGCTTGCATCACTAAAACGGCTTGGTCTAATTCGATCGTGAATGGATCATTTGGCTCAGGCAAACTGGTAAATTTACCATCGTATTTTATATATGGGCCCAATTTCCCTGCTCCAATGATCACGGGTTTATCATCTAAAATACCAATCTCACGCGGTAGTTTAGGACGAGCTAGTAAAGCGATTGCATCTTCTAAACTCAATGTTGCAATTGATTGATTCTTTCCTAAATTGGCAAAGACTGGTTTATCCTCTTCTCCTGATTCCCCCAACTGTACAAAAGGTCCAAACTTCCCTAAACGAACAGATATTTTCTTGCCTGTCTCGGGATCAACTCCTAGTTCACGTCCACCACCAACAGAACTACGCGCAATTCCTTTGCTATCTTCGATGGTTTTGTGGAAGGAACCGTAAAAGTCTTTCATTAACTTTACCCAAGGCAATTTTCCTTGTGCTATGTAGTCAAATTCATTTTCCATTTCAGCGGTAAATGTATAATCGACCACATCTTGAAAATTCTCCACAAGGAAATCTGTAACTAAAGTACCAATGTGAGTTGGGAATAATTTCGATTTCTCTGCTCCAACGATTTCAGTAGCTTTTACTCCTGCAATTTCATCGTCTTTCAGAGTCCATGTTTGGTACGTTCTTTCCTTACCAGCACGATCTTCTTTTTCTACATAGGCACGTTTGATAATTGTAGAAATGGTAGGTGCATAGGTTGATGGTCGACCGATACCCTTTTCTTCCAAAGCCTTTACTAGACTAGCTTCTGTATAACGCGGGGCAGGACGTGAAAAACGCTCCTGAGCTTTTAATTCATCTAATTGTAAGACTTGGCCAACTACCAAAGGAGGTAACATATCTTTGTTTTCATCTTCCTCTTCGTCGTCCTTTCCTTCTAAATAAGCTTTCAAGAATCCTTCGAAAGCAATTACCTCACCTTGGGCCACTAAAACTTCAGTCGTCGTAGAAATCTCAATTTGTGCCGTTGTTCTTTCAAGCAAGGCATCCGACATCTGTGATGCGATGGAACGTTTCCAAATTAATTCATATAATTTACGTTCACGAGAATCACCAGATAGGGTAGACATACCAAAATCTGTTGGACGGATGGCTTCGTGGGCCTCTTGTGCACTATCAGATTTTGTTTTAAACTGACGAGCATGATGAAATTTTTCCCCGTAATTCGATTCAATCGCCGCTTGGGCCTTGTCACGCGCTTCTTGTGAAAGCATGGTTGAATCGGTACGCATGTAGGAAATACGGCCAGATTCATACAATTTCTGTGCAATGGACATGGTCGTAGCTACAGCATAACCTAACTTTCGAGAAGCTTCTTGTTGGAGTGTAGATGTCGTAAACGGCGGCGCTGGCGTCTTTTTGGCTGGCTTTGTTTCTAAACTTTTAATTGAAAACGTAGCACCCACACATTTTTTCAAAAATTCCAAAGCATCACCTTCTTTGGCAAAATTCTTAGCCAATTCAGCTTTCAATACTTTTTTACCTGGAAGATCAAATAACGCACTAACCTTGAAAGTAGCGATGCTAGCATGATGCTCAATTTCTCGCTCACGTTCTACAATTAAGCGAACCGCAACAGATTGTACACGACCAGCAGATAAACCTTTTTGAACTTTAGACCAAAGAACTGGAGAAAGCTCAAATCCGATCAAACGATCCATGATTCGACGGGCTTGTTGCGCATTCACCAAATCCATATCAATCGCACGTGGCTGCTCAATCGCCTTTAAAATGGCCGATTTCGTAATCTCACGAAATACAATTCGCTTCGTATTTTCCTTTAAATTTAAGGCCTCTTTCAAATGCCAAGAAATCGCCTCTCCCTCACGGTCGTCGTCAGTTGCTAACCAGACTTCTTCACAGGATTTCGCCAATTTCTTCAGTTCTGAAATAACTTGAGTTTTGTCTGAAGAAACAACGTAGGTGGGAGTAAAATCATTTTCTACGTCGATAACCTTATCACCTTTGGTAGGTAAATCCCGTACATGACCGAAAGAAGATTTTACAATAAAATCCTTGCCCAAATAACCTTCTATCGTTTTTGCTTTTGCGGGGGACTCAACTATGACCAAATTTTTTGCCATCAGATAAATGTTTCAGGTTAAATTTTCGAAATGACCTCAAATATAGGTGCTTAAAATGTATTTGTTTACAATTACTGCGAAAGCACCAAAAAAAATCTAAAAAATCATATTATTCAGGAATATTACCAATTCGGATTCTTGAATTAATGTTAACTCGGAATCCAATGTAATTAAAAGATCCATTTGAGAAATTAGCTATTGCCTCTAAACGTAAGACCTTAATTACTCCATCCAAACCATATCCTAACTCCTGATAAAACAAATTTTGCTTCGGTAAATAAACAGCATTCGCAATTAACAGTTCTTTCACGTATGCCTTCTTAGTTCCTAATAAAGGTTTCAGCCACAAATTCGAAAATTGAAATTGTGAAAGAGCTTCTATGTAATTTCCTGACGTACTATACGCATAGTGATTTACATTCAAGCGTTGATTGGCCCCCGATGTAAAATTTTGATAATAACCAATCAGGCGATGTGATGCCAACATATCACCTGTATGAATAAGATTAAGTCCACCGTTGAAGTGTTTATAGTCTAAAAAATATTCAGGTGAATGACCAAAAAATGTACCCGCATTTAACACAAAACCTGATTTCGCCCATGGAGATAGAGCTAAATTTTGCACGTACGAGAATTCAAGCATTTGAAAATTAACCTTTGAACCAAAAACCTTAGGCCAGCCGGCTCGATATTTAACCTGAATTAATGGTGAAGATCCCCAATCGCTTTGGCGGGTTGAGTTCAGGTATGACTGAGTCAAAAAAGGCCTTAATCCTATTGAAAACTGGGTAATCAAGGAATGATTACTCTCAAAACCCTCATTTAGATTTTCTACGTTTGTGGGATTATTACTACTAAACGTCCGATTCAAATAGTTAATCCAATAATACCCCGAAGAATTATCCATTTGGGATCTGTAAGCAGATTCTACGATACCTTTAATGAATAGACGTGAAGAAAAGCGTTTGAGCAATGAAACATTCCAATATTGCTTCCGATAAATCTTCATTTGATTGTTTTTTAATAACAATGTGGAAAGCGAATTCATTTCAGGCGAAATCGTATTGTCGGGATTGAACTGCGCTACAAAATCCCCATGTGAAGCTGATAAATCAATTGTTTCTGTTTTGTACCGCAATTTTAAATATCCTGAATTCCGATTCAAACCAAAGGATCGTCGGCCTAAAACCTCTGTTTCCAACATCCGATATCGTTCCCAGCGCTTCCTAAACACTAAAGCAGAGTTAACAACAAAGCCTTCAACCGTATTAAAATTAGCATCGAAGACAGGTGATTTATAGTAGATTTCAAATGGATAATAATCACGCTTTCGTTTCCCAAAATAAAATGACTTACTGAAAATCAATTGGTCGATGCGAAAAGGACCTCTCCGTAATGTATCGAAATAAGCTATACTTGATGAGTCAATAGGAGCAGGGAAAAATGTCGAACTTGTAGGTTGTACAACTTCTATAGGTACAATTTTCACTGAATCGACAGTTGTGAGTGCAGATTGTGGTCTTAGTTTCCATTTACGGATCAAACCCTGATGAAAATTTGCTAATAATTGGCTAGCGAAAGTTTCGTCAAATGCACGGTCAGAAATATTAAGTACTTCCTTAATTTCTGCTGGTTTTACAAAATCTTGTACACTAGGTTGCCAAAATTGAATATCACCTTTTACTTTCTCTTGAATCTCGTATTCACCAGTAATTCCCAAAACCCCACCATGAACGTTAAAATTAGCTTCTAAGGGCAACCAGGACTCATACTTATATTGATTTTGAATATGAATACGATAATCAATCGCATCTGATTCCACGCTACCATCAAAACTCACCAACATACCCTCCTGGCTTAAAGTAATAATCCCTGTAAACAAACGATCGGCTTTCATTCTAGGACTTATGGCAAATTGGTAAACCGCTTGGCCCTGCAAAAAATAAGTTTGCTTAAACGTAAATTGATAAAAACCTCTTGCGTGATAATTCAAGGGAGAAACGCATTGAGTACCTACAAAATCTTGATAGAAATCAGACCAAAAAAAAAGGGTAGGGCGTGGGTATCTAATTTGTTTGCCTTTAACTGAATGAATTTCATGAATCATTTGATTCATTGCTCCCATGTAAACATGAGAATTTGTTTGCTTCCCGTACCACTGACCAATCTTGATACCTTCTAATTTTTGAAGCCGCTGCTTTCCTAAGTTAGGAAAATGATCAAAGCGGCCCTTCTCAGCAATTTCGACATCAAATTGTAAGTGTCTTATTTGAGCCGCGTGATTCGGAGCTTTCGCAATTGCTAAATCAACAACCGCCTGAAAATCATTCATTTGTGCCCACAAAAAATGCGGTAAACAAAACAAGCAAATGGATAACAAACGATAAAAAATTTTCAAATTGAATAGGCTTAATCGGCCATTAAAGTAGCCAAAAACATTATTTAACAGGGAAACGATTGCCAAATTTCAATAAAATAAAATTGAAAGGAAATCATAGCCTTCAAAATTGGCAATTTTCAAGCGAATCTATTAATTTTGCGAGCAATTTCTTATATAAAAATTATTAACATGGCCTTTGACATTGAAATGATCAAAGCTGTTTACGAAAGAATGCCAGCACGAATCGCTGCTGCGCGCGCTTTAACAGGTAAACCGCTTACGTTAACTGAAAAAATCCTTTACAGCCATTTATGGGAAGGAACACCTTCTACTGCTTACGCACGTGGAAACTCATATGTAGATTTCGCACCAGATCGCGTAGCTATGCAAGATGCAACGGCTCAAATGGCTTTGTTGCAATTTATGCAAGCGGGTCGCCCTCAAGTAGCCGTACCTTCTACGGTACACTGTGACCACTTAATTGAGGCAAAAGTTGCTTCAACGACTGACTTAGCGGTTGCAGTAGATAAAAACAAAGAGGTTTACGATTTCTTGTCATCGGTTTCTGATAAATACGGTATCGGTTTCTGGAAACCAGGTGCTGGTATTATTCACCAAGTTGTATTGGAAAATTATGCATTCCCAGGTGGGATGATGATTGGTACCGATTCACACACAGTTAATGCAGGTGGATTAGGTATGATTGCGATCGGAGTAGGTGGCGCTGATGCATGCGATGTTATGGCCGGCCTAGCTTGGGAATTGAAATTCCCTAAGTTGATCGGTGTTAAATTAACAGGTAAACTTAATGGCTGGACTGCCCCCAAAGATGTCATCTTAAAGGTAGCCGGTATTTTAACAGTAAAAGGTGGTACAGGATGTGTGGTTGAATACTTCGGTGAAGGAGCAACTTCCATGTCATGTACGGGTAAAGGAACCATCTGTAACATGGGTGCGGAAATAGGTGCAACGACATCAACATTCGGTTATGATGATTCTATGGCACGTTACTTACAATCTACAGGTCGTGCAGATGTGGCTGCGATGGCAGATCAAGTACGTGAGCACTTAACGGCAGACCCTGAGGTTTACGCTAATCCAGAAAAATATTTTGATCAAGTAATCGAAATCGATTTAGATACATTAGAACCACACTTAAATGGTCCTTTCACACCGGATTTGGCAACGCCAATTTCAAAAATGAAAGAATTAGCCGAGAAAAACGGTTGGCCTACAAAAGTGGAGGTTGGTTTGATTGGTTCATGTACGAACTCATCCTATGAAGATATTGCACGCGCGGCTTCGTTAGCAAAACAAGTTGCTGCCAAAGGATTAAAAACCAAAGCGCAATTCACCATTACTCCCGGTTCTGAATTAGTTCGTTATACAATTGAGCGTGACGGATTTATCGATACATTCAATACGATTGGGGCAACAGTATTCTCAAATGCATGTGGACCATGTATTGGTCAATGGGCACGTCCAGGAGCTGAAAAAGGAGAGAAGAACACTATTGTTCACTCATTCAACAGAAACTTTGCGAAACGCGCGGACGGTAATCCAAACACATTTGCATTTGTTGCTTCTCCAGAAATGGTAACTGCTTTAGCCATTGCGGGAGACTTAACATTCAATCCGTTAACAGATACATTGACCAACGAAAAAGGAGAACAAGTTAAATTGGATGCTCCTACAGGGGACGAATTACCACAAAAAGGCTTTGCCGCAGAAGATGCAGGATACCAAGCTCCGGCCGAAGATGGTTCAGGTGTTCAAGTAAAAGTTTCTCCAACTTCAGATCGCTTACAATTATTAGATCCATTTGCAGCCTGGGAAGGTTCAGACTTGATTGGATTGAAATTATTGATCAAAGCAAAAGGAAAGTGTACAACAGATCATATCTCGATGGCAGGTCCATGGTTGAAATACCGTGGTCACTTGGATAACATTTCGAACAACATGTTGATCGGTGCTGTTAACTTCTTCAATGAGAAAACTGACAACGTTAAAAATCAGTTGACGGGTGAATATGGACCTGTGCCGGCAACGCAACGTGCTTACAAAACAGCGGGAATTGGCACAATTGTGGTAGGGGATACCAACTACGGTGAAGGTTCATCACGTGAGCATGCAGCAATGGAACCACGTCACTTGGGTGTACGTGCAGTATTGGTTAAATCGTTTGCACGTATTCACGAAACCAACTTGAAAAAACAAGGTATGCTGGCATTAACATTCGCGAATGAAGCAGATTATGATAAGATTCAAGAAAATGATACAATCAACATTGTTGGTTTAGGTTCATTCGCACCAGAGAAATCCTTGACAATTGAATTGGTTCATGCAGATGGCACAAAAGACAGTTTTGCTGTGAACCATACCTACAATGCACAACAAATTGAATGGTTCAAAGCAGGAGGTGCATTGAACATTATTCGCGCATCCGTAAAATAGATTTGACTTAAGGCGTAAAATGTCTAATTTTGCGCCTTAATTTTTATAATTAAGCCCTTAACAAACAACATGGCAGCGATTAACGCAGTTAAAATTTTCTCAGGTTCGGCTTCTAATTATTTGGCAAAAGAAATCGCCAAATATTATGGAAAAGATTTAGGAGCTGTTACCACATTACGATTCTCAGATGGTGAAATGTCACCGAGTTTTGATGAATCAGTTCGCGGCTGTGATGTATTTATTATTCAATCAACATTTCCCACGGCTGATAACTTGATGGAATTGTTACTGATGATTGATGCGGCAAGAAGAGCTTCAGCACACTATGTGACTGCAGTAATTCCTTATTTTGGTTACTCACGTCAAGATCGTAAAGATCGTCCGCGTGTGGGTATTGGAGCAAAATTGATTGGCAATTTATTGACAGCTGCTGGAGCGGATCGTTTAATGACGATTGACTTACATGCAGGTCAGATTCAAGGATTCATGGATTTTCCAGTAGATCACTTGGAAGGAAACGCCATTTTTGTTCCTTATTTGAAATCATTGAATTTACAAAACATCGTATTCGCTTCTCCAGATGTGGGAGGTGTAGTACGTACGCGTAACATGGCCAAATTCTTCAATGCGGAAATGGTTATTTGCGATAAGCACCGGAAACGTGCTAATGAAATTGCTTCCATGCAATTAATTGGTGATGTGAAAGGCGCAGATGTAGTCTTAGTCGATGACTTAATTGACACCGGTGGTACCTTGTGTAAAGCCGCTCAATTATTAATGGATAAGGGTGCAAATTCTGTTCGTGCGGTGGTAACTCACCCAGTTTTATCTGGAAAGGCGTATGAGAACATTTCTAATTCAGTGTTGACTGAGTTATTGGTGACCGATACGATTCCTCAAAAACAAGCATGCGACAAAATTAAGGTATTATCAGTTGCTGAGTTATTTGCGAAGGCAATCGGTCGTATCCGTGATCACGAGTCTATCAGTTCATTATTTATTAAATATTAATTTCAACCGTTTTCAGGGGATAGCCTTCGAGCGAAAGACTGGAAACACTAACAAAAACAAAATGAAAAAGTTAGAAATCGTAGGGTATAAACGCGCTACACTAGGTACAAAAGGTTCAAAAGATTTACGTGCAGAAGCATTAGCTCCATGTGTATTATATGGTGGTAAAGAGCAATTGCATTTCGCTGTTCCAATGATCTTGTTCCGCGAATTATTATATTCTTCAGATGTTTACGAAGTAGAATTGAACATTGAGGGTGATATTCACCGTGCTATCTTGCAAGATGCTCAGTTTCACCCAGTAAATGAAATGATTCTTCACGTTGATTTCTTAGAAATCACTGCTGATAAGCCTATCAAAATTGACGTTCCGGTTAAAATCATTGGAAACTCTCCAGGCGTTATTAAAGGGGGTAAAATGGTGCAAAAATTACGTAAAGTATCTTTGCGTGGTTTAGTAGCAAACATTCCTGATTTTGTTACTGCAGATATCTCTGGCCTTGATTTAGGTCAAACGGTAAAAGTTAACAAGTTGAAAGTTGAAGGTTGCGAAATCTTAAACCCAGCTTCTAACCCAGTTGCAACAATCGATATCCCAAGAGCATTAAGAGGTAAATTAACCGCTTAATTCCCTCCGGAATTTCTGATAGAACTAAAAAAGCCCTTCGTCAATCGACGAAGGGCTTTTTTTATAATTAGCGATTCCCTAATACGAGAATCGCTTATAATCAATTAACGCTTAGCTACCATCTTAACGATAGGAGCTGGCGATTTTACACTCGAATGCGCAGCGCTGTTACCTGAATGAATGTAAGGCGCAATAACTAAGGATACAATCGACATCAATTTAATCAAGATGTTCATCGATGGACCTGAGGTGTCTTTGAATGGATCACCAACCGTGTCTCCCGTTACAGCTGCTTTATGAGGCTCTGAACCTTTCTTGAATGTTTGACCATCAATCAATACACCTTTCTCAAACGATTTCTTCGCATTATCCCAAGCACCACCTGCGTTTGATTGGAAAATTCCCATCAATACGCCAGATACCGTTACACCGGCTAATAATCCACCTAATACTTCAGGTCCCATCGTAAAGCCAACAATCACAGGAACGATTAAAGCAATCGCACCAGGAAGGATCATTTGACGAATAGAGGCTTCAGTCGAGATAGCCACACATTTTTCATACTCTGGTTTTGCCTTGTATTCCATAATTCCAGGAATTTCACGGAATTGACGACGAACCTCGTTCACCATTTCCATCGCTGCCTTACCCACCGCAGAAATACATAATGCAGAGAAAATAAATGGAATCATTCCTCCCACGAATAATCCTGCCAAAACATCCGCTTTATAGATATCAATCGCATCAATACCAGCAATACCAACAAACGCAGCAAATAAAGCTAAAGAAGTCAACGCCGCCGAAGCAATAGCAAATCCTTTACCCGTTGCAGCGGTCGTATTACCTACAGCATCCAAATTATCTGTACGGTCACGCACCTCAGAAGGCAATTGTGACATCTCAGCGATACCACCTGCGTTATCCGCAATTGGACCAAATGCATCAATCGCTAATTGCATAGCAGTTGTTGCCATCATACCTGCCGCAGCGATAGAAACACCATAGATACCTGCAAAGTAATAAGATGCAATGATACCCGCTGCTAATACCAAGATTGGCAATACCGTTGATTCCATTCCTACCGCTAAACCACCGATGATATTTGTCGCATGACCTGTACCTGATTTTTGTACGATCGAATCCACCGGACGTTTACCCATGGCAGTGTAATATTCCGTGATAATTGACATCAAAGTTCCCACAACTAATCCAACAATAATCGCGAAGAACACATCCATCGCGGTAAATGTTGTACCACGAAGGCTTAGACTTTCAGGTAAAATATTTGTCACCAAGAAATAAGAGGTAACAAAAGTGATTGCAATCGAAGTATAGTTACCTAAATTCAAGGCATTCTGTACTGAATCTGTTTCTTTCGAAATTCGAACGAAGAATGTAGATACCAAGGAAGCGATTAATCCTACTCCAGCAATCAACATAGGCAATAGGACAGGAGAGAATCCTCCATAGTTATCCGAAACTTCAATTTCTTGGCCTAATACCATCGTTGCAAGGATCGTTGCCACATAAGAACCAAATAAATCGGCACCCATTCCAGCCACGTCACCCACGTTATCTCCTACGTTATCTGCAATTGTTGCAGGGTTACGAACATCATCTTCTGGAATTCCAGCCTCTACTTTACCTACTAAGTCTGCACCCACGTCAGCAGCTTTTGTATAGATACCACCACCCACACGTGCAAATAAGGCAATCGATTCAGCTCCTAAAGAAAAACCAGCTAACACTTCAATAGCCGTTTTCATTTCAACAGAAGTCAACGCTTGACCTTCAGCAAATAATTGATAAAACGCAATAAACAAGCCACCAAGACCTAAAATTGCCAAACCAGCAACTCCCATACCCATCACTGAACCTCCCGTAAAAGATACGTTCAAGGCCTTAGCTAATGAAGTACGAGCGGCTTCCGCCGTACGAACATTGGCTTTCGTTGCTACAATCATTCCGATGTATCCAGCTGTTGCTGAAAAAATCGCACCAATGATAAAAGCTACCGCTATTAGAGGTGATGAATGGATAGGATTATCCATTGAACCTGTTTGGGTCCCCAACCAAGCTAACAAAATAGCGGTCGGAATAGCAAAATAAGCTAAGATTTTCCACTCTGCTTTTAAGAAGGCAATAGCTCCATCAGCAATGTAACCGGATAGCTCCTGCATCTTGTCATTTCCTGCATCTTGTTTAGACACCCAACTAAATTTCCATGCTGTATACAGCAATCCTACAATTCCAAACGCAGGAACTAAGTAAACAATTTGATTCATAAATAAAGATTTAGATTATTTCAAAAAAATTTAGCACAATTAATGGAATTTGGAGCAGATTTCCAACTAGAATGGCAAGGTTAATGAAACTTTCCATTGTGAGGGCACCCAATTTCCAACCGGTTTCGCTAGTTCCAATCCTAAACTTCTAAAAATCCCTTGAGTAGAATAAGCTAGCTCATAAAATCCATCTTTACCCATTCGATTTTGAGTATAAAGAGCACTAAATCGTAAAGACTCGCGTATACCATATAAATAAATCGAGTTTTGTTGCGACAGTAAAAACTTACGTGGTGACCACTTCAGATGAAAAATAAGCGATTGTCCACTCGTGCTAAAGGTATACATAGGTAATGTACTAAAAACATAGCCTTGACTAGAAATGAAATTAATATCACTTCCATTAAAGTGGGTAAAATCTAAGTAGATACTAGGCTTTGTTAAATAATCTTGGTAACGAACTTGATAAGCTAATCTACCTAATCGACCTAAATTGAATGATTGATCCGCTTGAATGGAGACATACGAAAATGGATAATCTCCAAAAACAACTTGAGTATTAAATTTTAAGGTGAAATTATTCTCAGTGCGCTCTTCTCTTCGAACATGGTTGATTAATCGCCAAGTCGACCCGGGTTTCCAAGTAAGGAATGTACCCAAACTCCATTGCTTATGAGTCTTAAAACGAGTATCACTCAATTCATCTGAAATAGGAACATTTTCCCTGAATTCATTCTCCAGTCCAAACCAACCATGCTTAACAACATTTGATAACATACTTCTATTTCTGTATTCAATTTGTGCAGATAAAATCAATGAGGCTCGCACTTGATATTCATAAAAAATACGGACAAAATCTTTTTGATACCAATATAAATAGCTTTTAGAAGTTAATAATGAGGTACTCGAATTATAGGCGCTCGTAATTGTTTTTGCATCACTTTGGTTCGCTAATTGGGATCCCGTAGCCACATTAAATAAAGCTCGGCCATCATGCGATTTTCGATCAAAATAGACATCCCCATTCAATGCTTTCCGCTGAAATCCAACATGAATGTTGGTGCCTATCTTCCAATAATCAGTTGTATTCAACTGGCGGTTAAAGTTCAAGTTCCTGTCAAGATAGTACCCATCCACGGGCGACAAACCAAAACCAAGCATATTCATCATAAAGGAATTACCAATTCCTGCTTTCTCAAAATTATATTTCTTAGCATAAAAAAGGTGCTGTAACTTAAACTTAGGTAAAGCATTAATAGAGTCGACAACCATTTTCGCTCGCTCAATAACATATAAACTATCGGCTTCTTTAAACCCACTTAATTCGGCTTCTGTTAAAGGCACTTCTCTAGCTTCATTCCAAAATTCTATGGACTTCTTATTAGCAAGCGAATCCACTTGCATATCATATACAGCACTAATCCCTTTCATAGCCAATGTATCTGATTTCTTCTCCTCTTTAGCAATTTTCTGTAATACACGTTTCAATTTTTTACGTGTAATCTCTCCTGAAAAGGCTTTTTGAACATCTTGGATCTTTGATCGATCAATCTCCTTGGCTAAGGATTTATCTAATCGCTCCTCAATAATCTGAGGTTTAACAACAAAACCAGGATTAACTTGAATTTGATAAGATTTAACTTGCGTCACATAATTGACCGAGAAACCTAAACCGAGCGCTTGCATATTGGCCCGCATTTCATAATTAATAGGCATCCAAACTCCCTGAAATTCAGCATTTTGTTGGCTTAGCGCAAAATTACCATTTCCATTCTTGAAATTCAGCCGCAAGGAATATATACTCCAAGTATCCTCCACAACGAGTAATTCTCCATCAAAAAGATCAACTGAAAAGGATTTAGGTCGAACTTGTATCTTACTTATCGTCTTTCCTCCTTGCGAAAAACTACCTAAATAACTAAAAGTATAAAATTGAAAAGCTGCCGGTGATACAGGTGAAATTAATGCTCCCCAAACTTTTGGCATATAAAAATTAGTCTGTGTTGCCCGCAAATTTGGAGCATCAGCTGTTTTCATCGCTAAGGGTAAATTATTCCGATTTGAAATAACACGCTCTTTAATCTGATTAGGTCGTTTATAATCTACTTGATTAATCGCTTCTAAAACATAGGTTCTTCCTACTTTGATTCCAGCATCTTTTTCCAATTGCTTTCCAAAAGCTAAATCGGCCAACTTCGAAATAGAATTAATCTTCCCATTACCTTTAATATATGCTTTGGCCTGATAAGCATTAAGTTCTTTTAAGTGAAATGGAGCCATCGAAATCATCCTTCGCATGATACCTATAGCCGGATCTTCCTTCAGCGCACGAATATTAACTTCTTCTAGGGATACTGCCTGCTCTTGCATCAGAACAACATAGTCACGCTTTGATTCAGAGCCGGATAATTCCACTTCTATAGTCCGAGGGGCAAAGCCAACATGCCGAAAAACTAATCGATTTTTGCCCGACTTTAGCTGTAATTCAAATTGACCATCTTCATTTGCCAAAGTCCCTTGATTGGTATTTTCCAACCAAATGGAAGTAAATGCCAAAGCCTCTTGCTGTGTATTAATGACTCTACCTTGCAACGATTGAGCTAAAATGGCAAGTGGAAAAAATAGGAGGAATAACAGTAGTTTCATGACGCAAGATTCGAAGATTATAGGAATACACCATGTTAAAAACTGATAATTTAATAAAAGGCTGTAAATTTGAAATGATATGGGATTTACACATCGACAACTCTTTCAAAAACACATGGCGCCTACCTCTGATGCACCTTTGGCATTGGAAATTAATTCGGCGGAACATATTTATTTAACAGATACAGCAGGTAAAAAATACATTGATCTAATATCAGGTATAGCCGTTTCGAATGTTGGACACCGTAATCCAGAAGTTGTAAAAGCCATCAAGGACCAATTGGATCAATACATGCACCTTATGGTTTATGGTGAATATATTCAAAGTCCTCAAGTACTGCTTGCTGAAGCTTTGGCTAAATCAACGAATACAGAAAGCTTAAATCAGGTTTACTTCACCAATTCTGGAACTGAAGCTGTAGAAGGGGCCATGAAATTGGCCAAAAGATATACTAAACGGCAAGAAATCATTTCATGCCAGAATGCCTACCATGGCGCAACACAAGGGGCTTTATCGCTGGCTGGAGACGAACATTTCAAAAATAGTTTCCGACCGCTTTTACCCGATATTCGGCATATTCAACATGGAAATTGGGATGATTTAAATCAAATAACTACAAAAACAGCAGCCATATTCATTGAAATCGTAGGAGGGGAGGCTGGTATAAAAACAGCTTCTAAGGCCTATTTTAAAGCCCTGAGAGCAAGATGTACGGAAGTTGGTTGCTTATTGGTGCTCGATGAAATTCAAACGGGTTTTGGTAGAACGGGTACTTTCTGGGCATTTCAAGCCATGGATATTATTCCAGATATTCTATTAAGTGCGAAAGGAATGGGAGGGGGCATGCCCATTGGCGCATTTATAGCCAACGAGTCCTTGATGCAAACGCTATCTTATGCACCCGTTTTAGGCCATATTACAACGTTTGGTGGTCATCCCGTTTCCTGCGCAGCATCCTACGCAACCTTAAATTTCATTCAAAAAAATCAACTACTTGATAAAATAGAAGAAAAACATCAATTGTTTAAGGAATTATTGATCCATCCCATCATTAAAGAATTTAGAGGGGTAGGATTGATGATTGCTGTGGAAATGCAAGATTTCAAAACGGTGAAGGCCGTAATCGATGAATGCATTTTAAATGGCCTAATCACCGACTGGTTCCTTTTTTGCGATAACTCCTTACGCATTGCACCGCCATTGGTCATCACAAATGAGGAAATAAAAATGGCTTGCAACATTTTGTTACAAGCCATGGATAAAGTCTATAAAAGTTAATTAAGCGTGCTTTAACAAGGTTTCAGCTAAAACTGATTTTGGAATATTTCCACCTACTAAACGCTCAACCATTTCGCCATTCTTAAATACCATCAACGTAGGAATTGAACGTATTCCCAAAGATGCAGGTACTGCTGAATTAGCATCTACATTCATTTTAGCTACAACCGCTTGTCCTTCTACATCTCCCGCTAACTCTTCTACGATTGGTCCAATCATTTTACAAGGTCCACACCACTCAGCCCAAAAATCGACTAATACGGGTGTCGGTCCACTAATTAATTCTTGAAAGTTGGCATCTGTTGCCTCTACGTATTTTCCCATTTTCTAGTTTATTTTAAAATTCAAAATTATAACATTTCAACTGTAAGAATTAGTTCCCAACAAATTATTTATGAAATTAATCGGAAACCTACTTTTTCTAAGTCGATTAAATCAGCGATTAACGTTTTTCCAATTCGGATTTGCATTTTACGAGACAAAAAGTCCATTTGCAATTTCTCTTCTTCATCAAACACTTCTATAACGAGTTTCTTGTTTCCTTTGTTTCGCTCCAAGACATCATATAGATTATTCATGAGCGCTGGCGTCAAATTTTTCAAGTGCAAAGAAAGCTTCATTTCTTTCGTCCGCTCCTCCAAAACCTCAGACAATAATTCGATGGATTGAATCTTAAAGACCATTTGTTCCATATATCGATTTTTTTGCTGATAAGAACCCTGTAAAAACAACATTCGATCTTGACCTATAAATCGTTCAAACTCAATGTAATCTTTGCCAAATAATGCAAACTCATAATTACCTGAATAATCCTCCAAAGTAAAAATCATAAACTGATTCCCATTCGCTGATGTCCGTACATTGACTTTCGTTACAATCCCTGCAACGGATTGAACCACACCAGGTTTTGAATCCAGTTGTGATACGGTTGAATTAGTGAAATTTTGAATCTCCACTTTGTATTCATCCAAGGGATGACCTGAAATATAGACCCCAACCACTTCTTTTTCATTCTTCAATTGCTCCATCACAGACCAAGTCTCAGAAACAGGTAATCGAGGTTTGGCTATATCATTCCCTGTACCAGCACCTAAATCTCCAAACAGAGATTGCGTGGCTTCCGCCTTTAATTCTGCCATGCGTGAGGCATATCTGACAATTTTATCTATAAAACTCGTGCCATCTTCAGTTACAAAATAATGTGAACGCTGCACTTCAGTGAAACAATCAAAAGCCCCAGCTAGGGCCAAGGATTCCATGCTCTTTTTATTGACTTGGCGAACATTAATCCGAGATACGAAATCGTAAATATCCTTATATTCTCCATTTTTTGAGCGCTCCTCCACAATAGCATCCACGGCAGCATCACCAACACCCTTGATGGCACCTAAGCCAAAACGAATGTGTCCCTTCTTATTAACAGCAAACGTCCGAGAAGATTCGTTCACATCAGGAACCAACAAAGGTATCCCCATGCGCTTACATTCATCCATGAAGAAGGTAATCTTTTCAATATTTCCCAATGAATTGGAAAGTACCGCCGCCATGAACTCAGACGGGTAATTCGCCTTTAAATATCCTGTTTGGTAAGCAACTAATCCATAACAAGTTGAGTGAGATTTATTGAAGGCATATTGTGCAAAAGCTTCCCAGTCGGTCCAAATCTTTTCCAATTTCGGCGCAGGATGATTATTAGCTTGTCCACCTTCCATGAACTTGCCTTTCATCTTATCAATCGTCGCTTTATCTTTCTTTCCCATCGCTTTACGCAACACATCGGCATCTCCTTTTGAGAAATTGGCCAATTTCTGCGAAAGCAACATCACTTGCTCTTGATAAACCGTAATACCATACGTATCATTCAGATACTCTTCCATCTCAGGCAAATCGTATTCAATCGCTTCCCGACCGTGCTTACGGGCAATGTAATTCGGGATATAAACCATTGGACCAGGACGGAACAAAGCATTCATCGCAATTAAATCCGAAAATTGATCGGGCTTTAAGTCACGTAAATGCTTTTGCATACCCGGGGATTCAAATTGGAACGTCCCATTTGTCTCTGCGCGTTGGTATAATTCGAAAGTAGCCTTATCATCCAAAGGCAAATCATCTAATACGATATCCACGCCATGATTTTGCTTAATCAAACGGACTGCCTCCTTTAAAATGGATAGGGTTTTTAACCCCAAAAAGTCCATCTTAATTACTCCAGCATTTTCAATTACAGAGCCGTCATATTGTGTAATCAACAAGGCCACATCTTTTGAGGCAGCTACAGGTAAAATATCTGTTAAATCAGACGGTGCAATGATGATACCTGCCGCATGAATTCCTGTTCCTCGAACAGAACCCTCTAAAACCAAAGCATTTTCAATCACCGTAGCAGGTAATCCGCCTGATTCCTTAATTTGCCGCAATTGTTTTACTTGCTCAATCTCCTCTGGATTCAAACCTTCCTTATCAGCTAAACTTTTATCACCATTCAAAGGCGCATTAAAAATACGCTCCAACGTAATTTTCGGTTTTTCTGGAACTAATTTGGCTAAAGCATTTGATTCCGATAATGGCAAATCCAATACTCGAGCAACGTCTTTAATGGACATTTTAGCCGCCATTGTACCATAGGTGGCAATATGTGCAACTTGATTTTTTCCGTATTTGTCTACGACGTAATCAATGACTTTTTGTCGGCCTTCATCATCAAAGTCCGTATCAATATCAGGTAATGACTTACGATCCGGATTTAAAAAACGCTCAAAAAGAAGATTGTATTTAATCGGATCAATGTTCGTAATCCCTAAACAATAGGCTACCACTGAACCTGCTGCAGATCCCCGACCAGGCCCTACATAAACACCAAGATCACGGCCCGCTTGAATAAAATCGGCTACAATCAAAAAGTAACCTGCAAAACCCATGGTCCGAATGGTATACAATTCAAAGCGAAGACGTTCCTCAACCACCTGATCGATATCCACATAGCGCTTTTTCGCGCCTTCCATGGTCAAATGCTCCAAATAATCATCCTGCGATTGAAAATTTGTAGGAATTTGAAAATTAGGTAGCATCACATCCTTGGTTAATTTCAAGGTTTCAACTTTGCCAACAATCTCATTGGTATTATCAATAGCCTCAGGAACATGTGACCACAATTTGGTCATTTCTTCCGTCGTCTTGAAATAGAACTGATCATTGTAAAAAGCAAATCGCTTGCCTTTCATTTCCGATCCATCATCGATATCCTTGTAAGTAGGAGTGGCCTGCTTTTCGCCTGTGTTGATACACAAAAGGATATCGTGGGCATTGGCATCTTTCTGATCCAAATAATGACTGTCATTGGAGGCAATCACTTTCACATGATACTTCTTCGCAAACTTTAACAATACCTCGTTAACTGTCTGTTGCTCAGGGATATGGTGATTTTGGACCTCGATGTAATAATCCTCACCAAAAAGATCCAACCACCATTTAAATTCCTTTTCGGCTTCTTCTTCGCCAGATCGAAGAATTGCTTGTGGGACAGATGCACCTAAGCAACAGGTCGTAGCAATCAGACCTTTATGATATTTTAAAACTAGCTCTTTATCAATTCGAGGGTATTTCGAATACATTCCCTCCATAAAACCCAAAGAACAAAGCTTGACTAAGTTCTGATAGCCTTCGGGATTCTTGGCAAGAAATAATTGGTGGTAACGCTTATCCTTTTGCTCCTTCGTAAAGCTCTGCTTGTGTCGGTCGGCAACTAAATAAAATTCACAGCCTACAATCGGTTTAACACCTTGTTTACCAGCCTCAGCAACAAATTGAAATACACCAAACATATTGCCGTGATCGGTAATTGCAACCGCTGGCATATTATCCGCTTTGGCCTTTTTAAACATCGATGAGATCTTCGATGCACCATCCAATAATGAAAACTGCGAGTGATTATGTAAATGCGAGAATTGCATGTATTAAATGGAATTAAAAAGGTTCTTTATCAAAAAATGTTGCATTCAAAAAATCAAGGAAAGGTTTCATTACCTTGGAATCCTTCATGAGTTGGGAAATAAAATCAGGTGATTGTATTTCTTTATCGGTATAATGCTTCCAATAAAACAATTGCTTTCTACGTAAATAAGGAGCATCCTCCGGAGAAGGATCAAATCCCTTGGGAACCTTTTGAAGCATTTCACCTTCAGCTTTTCCAAAAGTCGAAACAAATTGAGGAGACTCGACAATCTTTCGTAAAGCAAATCCATTATAGTCAACTTCCTGACGGTATTTAGCCATTTGATCGGGTGTAGGATTATACATTCCACCACCCAAAAAGGACTTACCTCCGGGTTCAATGTGCAAATAATAATCCATCAATCCGGAACGTCTTCCTCCTTCTGAAAAACTCGCTGAAAACCAAGTCTTGTAGGGATCCTTGTTTTTAGAAAACCGAACATCCCGATAAATACGATAGGAGCAATGCTTCCTTTCTACGCCCATCATGTTTTCAAACTCACCGTAAGACAAGATTAAAGCTTCAATGAGCTTATCGAATTTCCCTTTTTCAAGTTCAAATAATGCTTTATTCGCAGCAAACCACTCGCGCGAATTGTTTACTTTTAAATCAGACAAAAAGCTTAAAAGACCAGGGGAGATGGACATGTAAAAACACTAAAATTTTACGTAAACGAAATTAGCGAAAAATTAGCAGAAAGCACACGGAAGAAGAACACATTTTGGTGACAAAAAATATATTGGGAGAATTGAATGAATTTCGTGATTTTTGTAAAATTTTTAACAAGTATATGCGCATTTTAACTGGTATTCAATCATCTGGAAAACCCCACTTAGGCAATATTTTAGGAGCAATTATGCCTGCCATTGAACTCTCTAAAAAGGCAGGAAATGAATCTTTTTTGTTTATTGCCGATTTACATACGCTGACAAGCTTACGTGATGGGGAACAAATTCGCGCAAACACTTTGTCCATCGCGGCTGCATGGTTAGCGTTTGGATTTGATACAGAAAAGAATTTTTTCTATCGTCAGTCTAAATTAGCCAGCTACCATACCGAAATTATGTGGTACCTAAACTGCGTTACGCCATACCCAATGCTGGCAAACGCGCACAGTTTTAAAGACAAATCTACACAAATAGCCAATGTAAATGCTGGATTATTTACCTACCCAGTACTACAAGCAGCCGATATCGTATTATATGATGCCCAATTAATACCTGTTGGAAAAGATCAGCGCCAACACATCGAAATGACGCGCGATATGGCAGGGGCGTTTAATCGGATGGCTGATAAAGATATTTTTGTTATCCCAGAAGCGTACATCAATGAATCTGTGATGACAATACCTGGCATAGATGGCAACAAAATGAGTAAATCACTCAACAATTATATTGACATCTTTTTACCTGAAAAGGATCTATTAAAGCAAATCAAAAAAATTGAATCAGATTCGACGCCCTTGGAAGACCCGAAAGATCCAGACAATGATATTACGTTCAAATTATACCAACTGATAGCGACACCTGAGCAAACGGCAGAAATGCGCCAGAATTACTTAGCAGGAGGATATGGTTACGGACATGCCAAACAAGCTTTACATAGCTTGATGCTTGAATATTTCAAAGAGGCACGTGAAAAATTCGATTATTACATGAATAATCCTGCAATAATTGAAGAAAAATTGGAAATTGGTGAACGCAAAGTAGAACCAATAGCGGCTGCGACACTTGCACGCGTTCGAGAAGTATTTAAATTCTAAATCATGTTTCCAGCTTGGGATGAAAGCTTATTTAAATTGATTAATGAATGGCATAGCGATTCACTTGATACATTGATGATTTTTTTGTCAAACAAATATGTATGGATTCCCCTTTATGCCATTTTGATTTGGAGAATATATCAAAACAATCAAAAAGCGATTAAAGCTGCATCACTATATATTGTCTTATCGATATTGTGGGCGGACCAAATTTCTTCAAGTTTACTAAAACCTTGGATAAAACGCCTTAGACCCAGCCATGTTGAAGCTTTTCAATCGTGGATTCATACACCGAATGGGGCAGGGGGGCTTTACGGTTTCTGCTCTTCACATGCAGCAAATGCATTTGCAGTGGCAATGTGTTTCTATTTATTAACTCAGAACAAACGAATCAGTATTCCTATATTTATTTGGGCGTCACTGGTATCCTTCAGCCGTATCTACTTAGGCGTTCATTATCCCATCGATGTACTTACAGGCGCCATGGTTGGACTATCTGGAGCTATTTTATTGAAAAAACTCGTTTATGACAAATTAACGAGAAACTCATAGGTATTAATTCCATCAGCCCAATCATCCAAAGCAGGTTTCTGCGCCTGACCGAATGGAATTGCCTTTTGACCCACCACACATTGAATCTTTTCTGCCTGTTGATTGAGCCACGATTCCAAAGCTTCGAGTGAATCATACCGATGCACATGCAATACACCCACAGGAGAAACGAGTTCTTCGCTTTCCTTTACAAGTATATTTCCCAAATCAAAGTGTGGTATTTGATTCAACAACATCAAGGTCTTGTGATATTGATAGTTATTCGAATACTTGGTATGATCCAATACCCAATCGAATTGCGTTAATACATCAAATAAAGGAATTAAATCGAAGGTTACGGGCACGGCGATTGTAGATACATTCCGACAGCCCAAACCATAATAGGTAAAGATATCCGCAGCAAGACCTTCATAATCTGATGTTGATTCATTTCCAGTTAATACAGCTACAGAACTACGATTCTTACGAATGATGTGAGGAATCTTAGCAAAGTAATTTGAAAAATAAGAAGAAGAGAAGTCGGAACCCGTCGCTATCACAGCATCCACCGAAGGTAATCGATCTACCACTTCAATGTCAATAGTTGAATCAATTGCACAAATAGCATCAATATACATCAACATCAAGGCTTTATCTTGAGAACTAAGTTTAAGCACCGGTTGATGACCTGCCGCAATAAGCATTAATAAATCATGCATTCCAACAGCTGGCAGATTCCCAGAAAGAATTAAGCCAATACGCTTAGGTGTTCGAGAAGAAGCATGTTGCTTTTCAAAAAACTTCTTCCAACTAGAAACCTCAAAAAACTGTTGATTGATTGCATCCATGGCATTACGAATTAAATAATCCGAAAACCAAGCATTCTCATTTTTAGCCTTTTCTATAAATAGTTCAATTTTTTCTTTGTTGGATGAATCCTTAAAATAGGTTTGCAAACCAACAATCAGCGACAAAAACCGTCCATTATCCATATATTAAGAGCTAATATTTAAAATTTAACAATCACAAAGTTCTTAAAATTTTAGAATACTCTGCATAAATTATATACTATTCAAAACTTCTTGTGTAAATTGCACAAAATTTTTAATACTTGTTATGGCAATTATCATTACAGACGAATGTATTAACTGTGGGGCTTGCGAACCAGAATGCCCAAATACAGCTATTTATGAAGGTGGGGTAGAATGGACTTGGGCTGGAGGAACAGCTTTAACTGAAGTTGAATTAGAAGATGGATCGAGTATGGATGCCAAAGCTCCTATTGAACCAATCTCTGAAGAGTTCTATTATATTGTTCCCGATAAGTGTACGGAATGTACAGGTTTCCATGAAGAACCCCAATGTGCGGCGGTTTGCCCAGTAGATTGTTGTGTTCCAGATCCAGACCATGTTGAGGACAAAGAAACATTAGAAGCTAAAAAAGCATGGTTACACGCTGAAGCGTAATTAAACCAAACATATATATTATAAGAGCCCATCATTCAATGGGCTCTTTTTTTTGTCCAAAATATTTAAATCAATTATTTTTTTGAAACATTGCACTTTTCTTATTAATCAAAACAACTAGTTTGATTTTTAATTCATTTTGACATCAATTTTGTAAAATCACAAAAAATAGGTTTAATTTTTGACTAGATTTTCGATATTTTTTGAAATATTTTAAAAAATAGGTTTAAAAATATACTAAAACACTTGCGTCTTAATATTTTTTCATCAATCTTTGAATTGTAATCAAGCATTTATAAACTCTTAAACAATTCCGCACATGAAGAAATCTATCCTAACAGCGCTTTTTGCAGCAACCGCATTTTGTGGATTTTCCCAAGAAAAAGAAGCAGAGACTTCAAAATTTTCTTTTTCTGGTTACATTGATTCGTACTATATGTTGAACTTCAACAACCCATCAAGCCGAAGTAACTTGGGTGCATCTGGTTACGAAAGAGCATTTGATCAAAAATCCAATCAATTCTCATTAGGGCTAGTTCAAACCAAGTTTGGCTATACAACAAAGAACTCAGATGTTGTTGTTGATTTAACCTTTGGACCAAATGCAGATTTAGGTCAATATGGAAATGTCATTGGCCCCTTGGGCGCTGGCAAAGCATCTACCTCTTTGGCTATTAAACAGGCATATTTCAACTGGAAGGCTTCTGACAAATTAACATTAACAGTTGGCCAGTTTGGCACACACATCGGTTATGAAGTAATTGATGCCCCTGTTAATTATAACTATTCACTTTCAAATCTTTTTAATAATGGTCCATTTTATCACATCGGAGCTAAAGCGAATTATGCATTTAGCGACAAATTTTCTACCATGGTTGGATTGGTCAACAATGTGGATAATTTAAATGATAACAATTCATCTAAAGGATTTATTTACCAAGTATTCACATCTCCTGCAGCGGGTTGGAATGTTTATGTAAATGGAATTTCATCAAATGAATCAGCCCCATTGGCATCGGGCAAAGATGATTCCGGAAGCTACAACTTGTTAGATTTAACAACCTCTTACCAAGTAACACCTAAATACCTAGTAGGATTAAATGCTGCTTACGGTTCACAAACAGGTGATTTTCAAGGTGGTGGTAGCGTAGGAGACAGCAAAACTTGGGGAGGAGTTGCACTTTACTCTAATTATGCTTTCACAGACAAATTTAGCTTAGGCGGTCGTTACGAAGTATTCGACAATACTGCTGGTGCTCGTGCTCTACGTGCAGCTGATGGTTCAGGAACAGATGTAAGTTCATTAACATTAACAGCAACATTTACAGCAGCTGATGGACACTTGTTAATTAAGCCTGAATTACGCTCAGATTCTTACAAAACTGCTCAATTTGTTGACGGAGATGGCAAAGATCAAAAGTCACAAACAACACTAGGTTTACACTTCATCTATAAGTTTTAATATTCCCCTTTTATTCACTTTTTAACCAGTACGAACATGACTTCACAAAAACCAACATGGATCCCGCTACTCGTATTAGTAGCCATTGCAGTACTTGCATTATTTACGACCTCTGTGCCTGGCGCAATGCCAACAGAAGGTTTAGACACAGGTGATACAGCCTGGATGATTGTAGCTTCAGGCTTAGTATTATTAATGACACCGGGGTTAGCTTATTTCTACGGTGGAATGGTAAATCACAAAAACGTGATTTCTACGATGTTACAATCGTTTATCGCGATGGGAGTAATTTCTGTAATTTGGATTGTATTCGGATTTTCTTTGGCATTCGGCGATTCATTAGGCGGTTGGATTGGTGACCCAAGAACATTTTTCATGTTCAATGGCGTTTTTGATCACAAACTATCCTTGGGATCATCTGACCAATTAAAATTTACAATTCCATTTGCTCTTTTTGCATTCTTCCAAATGAAGTTTGCCGTAATTACTCCAGCTTTGATCTCAGGTGCATTAGCCGAACGCATTAACTTCCGTGCTTTTGTTCTTTTCATGGTGTTGTTCTGTGTCGTTGTTTACGCTCCACTAGCACACTGGACATGGCATCCAGATGGTTTCCTATTTAATTTAGGTGTTTTGGATTTTGCAGGTGGTACTGTTGTTCACATGTCAGCTGGTTGGGCTGCCTTGGCAGGTGCTTTATACTTACGTCGTCGCAAGTCACATATCGAATCAAATATTTTGCCTCCTGCTAACATTCCTTATGTATTATTAGGTACAGGTTTATTATGGTTTGGTTGGTTTGGTTTCAACGCAGGTTCAGCGGTAGGAGCCAACGGATTAGCCGTAACAGCTTTCGCAACGACACACGTAGCAGCAGCTGCAGCAGGTTTATCATGGATTTTATTTGATGTAACTCGTGGTAAAAAAGTATCAGCTTTAGGTTTTTGTATCGGTGCTGTCGTTGGCTTAGTAGCTATCACACCTGCATCCGGATTCGTAACAGTTCCAGTAGCTATTTTCATTGGTGTGATTGCGGCAATTGTTTCGAACATTGCAGCACACTGGAGAGCATCTTCTAACTTAGATGACACATTAGACGTATTTCCTTGCCACGGTTTAGGTGGTATGGTAGGTATGTTAATGACAGGTGTCTTCGCCACATCAGCCGTAAATGCAGCTGTAGCTGAGCAAGGTCTATTCTACGGAGAAACAGCATTATTCTTAAAACACTTATTAGCCTTAGCAATTGTTTCAGCTTTTGCATTTGGGTTATCTTATGTATTGTTAATCATCACGGATAAAATTATCCCATTGCGTGTTAACGAAGAAGAAGAAAGATTAGGATTGGACATTTCGCAACACGACGAATCGATTGCAGAATAGTTCACACAGCAGGACCGCAAGTAATGGTTCTTGTGGTTTTGTTTCAATCAAAAAGCCGGCGACTTATAGTTGCTGGCTTTTTTGTTTAGCAGATTTTAGACATTGGACGCTGGACTGTAGAGACGCGATACTTCGCGTCTAAGAGTTAAGAGTTAAGAGTTAAGAGTTAAGAGTTAAGAGTGAAAAGTGAAAAGTGAAAAGTGAAAAGTGAAAAGTGAAGAGTGAAGAGTGAAGAGTGAAAAGTGAAGAGTGAAGAGTGAAGTGTGAAAAACAATGTGATAAAGTTGACATAAAATTCCTAGTGAAAAATGCACAACCTTTGGACTCCGGACTTTGGACAAATGACTGAAGACTAGTGACTAATGACTAGCGACAAACATCACTTCCCCTTTCACATCACCAGATTCAGCAAATGACTTATAACGTACAGGTTGAATCGTATTGATCAGTAGAGGATCATATGAAACAGAAACACGCACATAATTCTCAGAAAAACCTTCCATTTGGCCATTTTCAGATGACTCCTCAAACAGCACAAGACCTGTTTTTCCCAATTGACCTTCATAAAAAGCATGACGTTTCTTATCAGACAAAATATGGAGCATCTTAGAGCGTTCAGCCTTTTGCATACCATCAACTTTCGGTTTTATATCAACAGCATAAGTATTTGCTCGTTCTGAATAAGGAAAGACATGCAGGTAGGAGATTTCAAGCTCATTAAGAAATTGATAGGTTTCCAAAAACAACTCAGGCGTTTCACCTGGATGCCCAACGATAACATCTACCCCAATACACGCATTAGGCATTACCGAACGAATCAAAGCCACCCGATCTTGGTACAATTCCCGTTGATATCTACGCTTCATCAAACGCAAAACTGTATTTGAACCTGATTGCAGTGGAATATGAAAATGCGGAACAAAGCGCTTTGAAGTAGCCAAAAATGCAATCATTTCAGGCGTCAATAAATTGGGTTCTATGCTCGAGATACGAAAACGTTCGATTGTAGATTTTTCTTCGATTGCTTTTACCAAATCAAAAAATGTTTCCACTCGTTTTCCTTGTTGGATCCCAAAGTCACCTATATTAACACCCGTTAATACAATTTCTTTAACTCCATTCGCCGCAATCTCCTCAATCAATTCCAATACTTTTACAATCGAATCCGAACGTGATTGTCCGCGAGCTAACGGAATAGTACAATAGGAGCAAGGGTAATCACAACCATCTTGCACTTTCAAGAATGTTCGAGTTCGATCATTTACACTATAAGATGCATGATAATCTAAATCATATCGTATTTCAGAGGCAATTAATTTGGGCAAGTCCTGAATGGTGCGATCCAAATAAGGGAGAATCAATTCCGGCAACTGAAATTTTTCATTGGCCCCTAAAACCAAATCAACCCCAGGAATTGTCGCAATTTCTTCAGGCTTCAATTGCGCATAGCAACCAATGATGACTACAGCAGCAGCTGGATTAATTTTTTTTGCTTCGCGTACTACTTTTTTGCATTTCTTGTCGGCCTGCTCCGTAACACTACATGTATTAATGACGAATAAATCAGGATTATCAAGAAATTCAGCTCGCACAAAACCCAATGGCTCTAGAGACCGGGCAATCGAGCTTGATTCCGCAAAATTCAATTTACAACCGAGTGTATAAAAGGCGACCTTTTTCATTTATCCAATTCAGGACACAAAATAAAACAAAAATGGCGGGAAAACCCGCCATTTTCAATCATAAAGTATATAAATGCAAGATTAAAACAACTTAAACTTTCGCAGTTTTCACCGTTTTGATGATACGGGCTGCTACTTTGTAAGGATCTGCCGCTGAATTTGGACGACGATCTTCTAACCAACCTTTCCATCCTTTTTCAACAGCTGCGATAGGAATACGAATTGAAGCACCACGATCTGAGATTCCATAAGAGAAATCATGAATCGAAGCTGTTTCATGCTTACCTGTTAAACGCATATGGTTATCAGCACCGTAAACTTCAATGTGTTCTTTCACAAATGGTGCAAACGATTGACAAATTTTATCATAAGCTTCTTTATTTCCAGCTGTACGTAAAATTGTATTTGAGAAGTTCGCATGCATGCCTGAACCGTTCCAATCCAACTCTCCTAATGGCTTACAGTGCCAGTTAATCGCAACACCATATTTCTCTCCTAAACGCTCCAATAAATAACGACCTAACCAGATTTCGTCACCCGCTTGTTTAGCACCTTTGGCAAACATTTGGAATTCCCATTGACCAGCAGCTACCTCTGCGTTAATACCTTCAATATTCAAACCTGCGTCAATACACAAGTCCATGTGCTCTTCAATAATTTCACGTCCAAAGGCATTCTTTGCTCCAACTGAACAATAGTAAGGTCCCTGAGGAGCCGGATAACCGTTTGCTGGAAATCCTAAAGGTTTATTAGTTTCTGGATCCCACAAGAAATACTCTTGCTCAAATCCAAACCAGAAATCATTATCATCATCATCAATTGTTGCCCGACCATTGGTCTCATGTGGTGTACCATCCGCGTTCAACACTTCACACATAACTAAATAACCATCACGGCGTGCTGGATCTGGACAAACATAAACGGGCTTCAACAAACAATCAGAAGAACCACCTTCAGCTTGTTGAGTAGAAGAACCATCAAAAGACCACATATCCAAGTCTTCTAATTTTCCACTGAAATTGTTCTCGATTTTCGTCTTAGAACGTAAACTCTGTGTTGGCTTGTAGCCATCCAACCAAATGTACTCTAATTTTGATTTAGCCATGATTTTATACTTAAAATGATAATAAAAATACTTTTATGCGAAAACTTGATACAAATTTAAACGAGATTTTAAGAAAAACAACAGAAAATTTCACAAAAACGCAGAAATACAAACGAGTATTTGCAAAATCCGCAAAAAATCAAATTAATACCTAAGCAAATACAATTTTAAAAACAGCATAAATCGACTATGTAAATTCAGACATTTTGGTTAGCTTTAATGTTTAATACAACAAATAAAAAAATGGCTATAACTCGATTTAAAGCACTTGAATTAGCTCAAATGCGTGCAGGAACACCTGTAAAATTACCTACGGAGAAAGTTAGTGATTACTATGGCAGTATGACATTCAGCGATGAGGTTATGCGTTCACTATTATCACCAGAAGCCTATTTAAAGATAAATACTGCTATCCAAACAGGATCTAAAATTGATCGTGATGCGGCAGATGAGGTTGCAGCTGCCATGAAATCTTGGGCTATCTCGAAGGGAGCTACGCACTATACACACTGGTTCCAACCTTTAACGGGTACCACTGCTGAGAAACATGATTCGTTTTTCGATATTGATTTAAGCAATGGTAAAGCAGTTGAGAAATTTAAAGGATCCGCATTAGTTCAACAAGAACCAGATGCCTCTTCATTCCCGAATGGAGGAATTCGTTCTACATTTGAGGCACGTGGGTATACAGGTTGGGATCCATCTTCACCTGCGTTTATCATGGAGAATGCTGCAGGTACGGCAACACTTTGTATTCCATCCGTTTTTGTATCTTACACAGGAGAGGCACTTGACTATAAAACACCCTTATTGAAATCCATTGAATTAATTGACAAAGCAGCCACAGCAGTAGTCAAAGAATTCTTCAATCGCGATGTAAGTAAGGTTATCCCTACACTGGGAGCTGAGCAAGAATATTTCTTGGTAGACGAGGCATTATTCAACGCGCGTCCGGATTTGGTGATGTCGGGAAGAACTGTGTTTGGTCATGCTCCGGCTAAAGGCCAACAATTGGAAGATCACTATTTTGGATCAATTCCAAATCGTGCGAATGCATTCATGGTAGATTTCGAAATTGAAGCCTTGAAATTGGGTATGCCGGTTCGTACGCGACACAATGAGGTTGCTCCGGCGCAATTTGAGGTGGCGCCAACATTTGAAGAGGCCAACTTAGCTTGCGATCACAATGCACTTTTAATGGATTTAATGAATAAAGTTGCATCAAAGCATAAATTAAAGGTACTATTTCATGAGAAGCCATTTGCTGGCATCAATGGATCTGGGAAGCACAATAACTGGGCTTTAGCAACAGACACTGGAGTTAATTTATTAGGACCTTCTTCGAAACCCAAAGAAAACTTACGTTTCCTAACATTCTTTGTAAATACGCTGAAAGCAGTGCATGATCGTGCTGATTTATTGCGTGCATCGATTGCATCCGCAGGCAACGAACACCGTTTGGGAGCAAATGAGGCCCCTCCGGCGATTGTTTCTGCATTCTTGGGCTCGACAATGAGCCAAGTTTTGGATGATTTAGAGAATATGAGTGATATCGATGATATTACGTTAGAAAAAGGCGATAATGTATACCTTAAACTTGGTATCAATAAAATCCCTTCATTGATTCTTGATAATACTGACCGAAATAGAACATCACCATTTGCTTTTACAGGAAACAAATTTGAATTCCGTGCTGTTGGCTCTTCGGCGAACTCTGCTGCACCAATGACGGTGTTAAATACAATCGTAGCTGATCAATTAATTAAATTCCGCAAGGAAGTTGAAGTAATCCTAGAAAAAGGAGTGAAGAAGGAGCTAGCGATTATGGAGGTACTTAAACAATACGTTAAAGAATCGAAAAAAATTCGTTTTGAAGGAAATGGATATTCAGATGAATGGGTTGTTGAGGCTGAAAAACGAGGATTGTCAAACTTAAAAACAACGCCAGAAGCTTTAGCTGTTTACGCTCGACCAGAATCAATCGAATTATTTACAAAGCATGGTATCTATTCAAAAGAGGAAATGCACGCACGTCATGAAATCGAATTAGAAAACTATGTGAAGAAAATTCAAATCGAATCCCGTGTCATTGGAGATATGGCAATTAATCACATTGTATCTACATCATTGAAATACCAAACACAATTGGTAGAAAACGTGAAAGGTCAAAAAGAAATCGGTATCGATCCTCAGTATTTTGCACCTACCATTGAAATGATTAAGAAAATCTCTGAATACACTTCGACCATCGTTCGTTTACAAAATGAAATGACAGAAGCTCGTAAAGAGGCAAATAACATAGAGGAATTGGAAGCTAGAGCAACACTTTATGGAACAAAGGTCAAAGGATATTTCGAGGAAATTCGCTACGCTGTCGATAAACTTGAATTAATCGTGGACGACGATGAATGGCCATTACCAAAATACCGCGAATTACTATTAATCAAATAATCCTACATGACAACGAACTCAAACCCTGGCTTTTCGAAGGAGGAAATCCAACAATTAAAAGACCAGTGCAAACAGGCTAATAAGCCATTTATCGTTATTGAGGATGACGATTTGCCAACAGGAAATGAGAAAGAAATGGTCCACATACAGTTTGTGGGCCAATTCAATAAACAAGAAGTGATTTACGATGCAATCCTTTGCACTTTGCAATTACATTATGCTAGTGCAGTGTATGAAGCAGCTGAACAAGAAGCGATCCATCATTTCCCATTGTATGTCCCTATCGAAAATAGAGACGAGACATATGTAGAAAATGAATCCTTGGATGAAGAGGTTGAAGTAATGATTCTTGAAATCATTGATGAGCTAGAGGAAAATGATGAAATCAAAGTCAATGAATACATCGAAATCGATGAAGATTTCGAATTTGGAATCGGTCTTGAGGCAGCCCTATATGTGCCATCATTGGAAGATGATGTTATCGAAAAATTCATTTCTGATTTTAATGGCGGAACACTCTCGTTAGATCCGTCTCGTTTTTCATTTCGTTCTGAAGATCCCGAGTAATACATGAGCAAATATGTATTTTATGCGCCTAACCCGACTAGCATAGGTTACTTAAATGAAGAAGAATCCTTCCATGCTTGTCGGGTTTTGCGATTACGTAATGGAGATGCGATTCGCATATTAGATGGAGTAGGAGGGCTCTATGATGCAGTTATTGATTCCATCGATGCTAAAAAGACAAGTTTTATAAAACTCCAATTAATCGAAAAACAAGAAAAACCTGCATTTCAGATTCATTTGTATGTGGCTCCTACCAAGCAAATGGAACGCATGGAATGGATGGTTGAGAAATGTTGTGAATTTGGTATTCATACAATCGGCTTTTTTGTTTCCAAAAACTCTGAGCGAAAAGAAATGAAATTACATCGCTTAGAGAAAATAGCCATTGCAGCTCTAAAGCAATCGAAAAATATATTTTTACCCAAAATTCAAGCTTTAGCACCATTGAAGCAAGTCATTGATACGATTAAATTAGTCGCCGATGATCAAGCATTATTTGCACACATTAGCGATCCTCCCGTACCAACTTTAGGAAAACAAATTGATTTAAATAAGTCTTACTATCTGTTCATCGGCCCAGAAGGGGATTTTTCAAGCGAGGAAACTACCATCATGTTGAAAAATAATTTCACTCCATTTAGTCTTGGCAAAGCTATCCTCCGAACAGAGACAGCTTGTATAGCAACGACACATGCCATTCACCTCGCACACGAGTAATTTAGAAACTGATTAAAATCAGAAAAGTATTCGGTTGAATTGCACAAAGTGGAGATTTTCATGCGTAAATTTGTAGCTTGAAACTTTAAATAAAATTTATGCAATTAGTACTTCCCGCATTTGTTATTCACTGGTACGTATCATTATTTAGTCAGACCTTCTTTTTACATCGATATTCAGCTCACAAAATGTTTTTGATGAGTAAGTTTTGGGAGAAATTCTTTTATTTCTTAACCTATTTATCTCAAGGTTCATCGTTCTTAAGTCCACGTGCCTATGCGATTTTACACCGCATGCACCATGCATTTTCGGATACCCCCAAAGATCCGCATTCACCAATGTTTTCAAGTAATGTTTTCACCATGATGTGGAAAACAAAAGACATTTATAATGCGGTATTAAATCGTAAGCAAAAAATAGAAGAGCGCTTTGAGCATGATTACCCAGTATCTAAAACCATTGAACGCATTGGCGATTCTTGGATTTCACGTATTGTTTGGGGTATAGCCTATGCATCTTTATACATTGTAGCTTTCGTTTACTTTGACATGCATTGGGCATTTTTCTTTTTGTTACCAGTTCATTTCCTAATGGGACCTGTACACGGTGCCATCGTTAATTGGTCAGGACATAAATACGGATATCAAAATTATGACAATCATGATCACTCAAGAAATTCATTGGTATTTGATGTTGTAATGATGGGGGAACTATTCCAAAACAATCACCATAAATTACCTAATCGAGTGAATTTTGCTACCAAATGGTTTGAATTTGACCCAACGTATCCACTTATTAAATTATTGACTTGGCTACGTATTATTCGTCCTAACGTAAAAGATCCCAATGCTAAATTCTAGCATTCAACAAAAAAGGCTATCAAAATGATAGCCTTTTTTGTTATCTAGAGATCCAATTCAATTTGAAAACGCTCTAAGTAATCAGAAACACGTTTGACGAATCCGCCACCCAAGGATCCATCTACGACACGGTGATCGTATGAATGTGATATGAACATCTTTTGACGTATAGCGATTTGATCTTCGCCATTAGGTCCTGTAATGACTGCAGGTTTCTTCTCAATGACCCCAAATGCCATAATTGCAACTTGTGGCTGAACGATAATGGGGGTGCCCATCAAATTACCAAAACCGCCGATATTCGAGATTGTATAAGTTCCTCCCTCTAAATCGGCAGGTGTTAATTTATTTTTCCGTGCACGATTCGATAAATCATTCACCTTTTTCGTCAATTCCACTAATGACAATTCGTCTACATTATGAATAACAGGCACGATTAAATTACCATTGGGTAAAGCAACTGCCATACCAATGTTAATTTGCTTATGCTGAACGATGTAATTTCCCTCCACAGAAATATTAATCCCAGGAAAATCCTTAATCGCCTGCGCAGTGGCCATAAACAGGAGTGGCGTATAGGTAATGGGCTCTTTATATTTCTCCAAAAACTTCGCCTTATTTTGCTCACGCCATTGAACCAAAGCGGTAATATCAGCTTCTAAAAATGAGGTTACATGAGGAGAAATACGTTTTGAATCCGACATCCGCTCAGAAATCATCTTACGCATGCGATCCATTTCAATTACCTCGTCGCCAGGTAAACGCAATCCTGGCCCTTGACTTAAGGTTCCCGAAGCAACCATACGCTTCGAATTACGAACAGCGATGTAGTTTAAGACATCTTTTTTAGTCACTCGACCATCCATTCCAGAACCACGAATCTCACTCAATTCCCGTTGTGAAACTTTCTCTTGTTGGCATATCTGCTTAATCAACGGCGAAACCCATGGATTAGACTTATCCGTACTTACATCCAGATTTTGACCTAAACTTAGCTCTGTTAATGTTGCTAAATCAGGTTCAGGATGAAAAACATCGGAAGCTTCAAATGACTTTTTCTCAACAGGAACGTCATCATTGGCATCGATGACACATATGGCCTTCCCAATCGTAGCAACTTGCCCAACTGGTACCAAAATTTGCTTTAAATAACCAGCAACGGGCGAGGGTACCTCGGTGTCAATTTTGTCGGTTGCAACCTCAAGGATAAATTCATCGACTTCTACGTAATCCCCTGGTTGTTTCAACCAGTTTAATACAGTAGCTTCCATGATACTTTCCCCCATTTTGGGCATGATGATTTCTGTGATTGCCATATTTTATTCTGCCAAATCGTTTAATAAATATCTACGCAGCAAATTAATTGCTGTTAAAGAACTCAAATGTATGTTTTGCATACGAGTACCTCCTTGCGTTAATTTGCGGACAATTACACCTTTCGGATGAGCCAACGCAATCCATATCGTACCCACAGGTTTTTCTTCTGTGCCTCCATCTGGCCCTGCAATCCCCGAAGTGGCTAGCGCAAAGGTCGTACCTAAATGCTTACGAACACCTGCAGCCATGGCCATTACACAAGAATCACTAACGGCTCCATCGGAATCCAAAATAGCTTGAGAAACACCCAATTGCTTCACTTTTACGTCATTCGCATAACTAATAATCCCCCCTTGAAAATAAGCGGAACATCCTGGATATTGCGTGAATTGATGGGCTAAATAGCCTCCTGTACAACTCTCGGCAACTGCCAATGTTGCTTGTTGGTCTACGAGCAACTGACCCACAACACTCGCCAACTCATCTTTTTCTTGTCCAAAAATATAGGTTTTTATTAGGGGCATCACCTTCTCGAACTCAGCCTCAATCTCAGCCTGTAATTGAACTTTATCTTGCCCAAAGCCAGTTAGACGAAGTTTTACTATTCCCAAAGAAGGCAAATAAGCTAATTTTAAATGGGAGGGTAATTGTAATTCCCAATCTTGAATTAAATCAGATAAATAGGATTCTCCGATTCCAACTACCTTTCTAATTTGATGAACAATGACGGGGAGTTTAAAATGCGTAGTAATACGCGGTAAAACCTCCGTATCCATGATGGCTTTCATTTCGAAAGGAACTCCCGGCATAGAAACCCAAATTGTTTCTTGTTCATTAAACCACATCGCAGGAGCGGTTCCTTGTTTATTCGGAATGAAGGTGCATTTCGTGGGTAAAAGGGCTTGATCGCGATTTATATCACTTAGTTCACGCCCTCTTTTGGCGAAGAAATCCGTCACATCTTGCAATGCGTCTGGATGATAGGCGAGGGAGCAATTGAAAAAATCAGCTAAGATTTTTTTTGTTAAATCATCTCTCGTAGGTCCAAGTCCACCCGTAATAAATACAATATCAGCACGCTTTTGCGCTTCTCGTAGAATTTGAACAATCTCGTCGCGCTGGTCACCTACGGAAGACTTCCTCACGGTTTTGATACCTATTTTATCGAGTTCTAAACTAATCCATTGGGTATTCGTATCAAGGATTTGACCGTAGAGAATCTCATCGCCAATGGTAATTATTTCTGCTCGAACCATTTAGTTTTCTTACTTTTGTACGAAAATACGATTTAATTCGTTTGGAAACACACGGATGAATTGAAAAACAAGTAGCCCCCATGAAACATTCTGAAATCAATTTCAAAATACAATTAGACGACAATAGCATTCCTGAACAAATTTCTTGGTCAGCAACGGATAATCCCAACGAAGGGATCGAGGAAACGAAGGCAATTTTAGTAGCAACATGGGATCCCTACCACAAGGGTACGTTAACCCTACCTTTATGGACAAAAGACATGGAGGTTTTAGATATGAAACGATTCTTCATTGAAATTATGGGAACAGTAGGCGATGCCGCATTGCAAGCGACAGGAGATTCCGAATTTGCACTCGAAGTGGAACAAGTGTGTAAAAAACTATCCCAAAACTTAAAGAAAGAAATTACAGCGGCCTCAAAAGGCCAATAATCCAAGCGCATGCGTCCAATCAAATTCATTGTATTCCTATCCTTTCTTGCTTCAAGCGGATTCGCACAAAAAGGAATTAACTTCCTAAAATCCAGCAATTTAAATACAGCCATTACAACTGCAAAACAACAAAATAAATTATTGTTTGTGGAAGTTTATGCGCCTGATTGCCACATTTGCAATTCGTTTAAAGGTACGTTTGCCCAACCGCAAGTAGGGACATTATACAACACGAATTTTGTCAATTACCAGTTAGATATTCGGAAACCTGAAAGCCAACGAATTCTCCAACAGTTGAAGGTAATTATCAATGCTACACCAACATTCTTATTTTTTGAACCTAAAACGATGAAACTCGTTCAGGCAAAAGCTTTTGGGGAGCGTGAAAATTCGATATTGAATGTGAATAGTATTGCTCAAAAAGCAGCAAATCCGTCAGAACAAGCCAGCAATTTTGCCTCAAAATTCAAGTCGGGCGACCGAGGATTCGCATTTCTATTAAACTATGCACAATATGCACGTTTGACAGCTGATACGGCAACAAACATCAAAGTTGTAAATGAGCTAATTAAAGTAATGCCAACAAATCAATATGTAAGTCAGAGCGCATTGAACATCATTCAAATGGTGATGATGAACAATAACAATGCTTTATTTGATTATTTTGTGGGGCATTTAGCACAATATAATCGTATTGCAGATCCGGGTTTAGTTAAAATGATTTATGAAAATGTGTTTCAAATCGTAATGACAAGCTCACAAATCAATAATCTATCCAGTGCGGATCTCAAACGTATGAAAGACCAAATGGCTAAATGCGATATCGACAAAGGATCCATCATTCGAAGAACGTGGATGGCGGAGAGCACACTCTTATTTAAGCAAAAGAAGGCGATGGCTGCGATTAAGGTTATCGAAAACCTAATCAATGAATTACCGAGCGCTCCAGGACCCAAAGAATATCAGTATCTCTGTGATTTTGTCAAATCAAAGACGAAAGATAAGGCAGCACTCAAATTCGCACAGACGAATTGGTGTAAGTTTGGCTTAAAATAATTAGCGAAGGAAAGCTCGATACAGCATCACCAACACACAAAACAAAAACATCACGATCGAGATTTTATTAATCGTGTGCATCGTACGAATGTTGAAGTTTGTAGGTGAACCTGGTTTAGGCTTTTGAAATACACGAATAAAGTATGTGAAAACTTCGCCAACTTTGAATTGTTCTTTTAATCTGCTCATAATTTTATTCGTTTATAGACGGTTCACGCCAGTCTCCATTTTCTTTAATCAAGGAAATTAATTCATCCACAGCTGAATCCGCTGGGACAGACTTTTTAACAACTTCTTGCCCTTTATACAGGGCAATCTTATCTTTTCCAATCCCTACATAACCATAATCTGCATCAGCCATTTCACCGGGTCCATTGACAATGCAACCCATGATACCAATTTTTATACCTTTCAGGTGATCTGTTACTTGGCGTATCTTTGCTGTCGTTTCTTGTAAATCAAATAAAGTACGACCGCAAGAAGGACAGGAAATGTATTCTGTTTTGGAAATTCGAACTCGGCTCGCTTGTAATATGCCGAAGGCTGTTGCATTTAATAATGCATTTTTATCTTGCATGTAAGGCATAGATAACATAATTCCATCACCAAATCCATCAATCAACAATCCCCCTGCATCTGTAGGAGCAAACAATTGTAATTGATTATCATCTACGTTGGGATATGCGATTTTGATAACGACAGGAACCTGTATGTTTCGTTGTAGAAGTTCAAAAAATCCACGACGCATGGCTGCCATTTGATGTGCATTAGTGCTGTGTAAGACCAACACAACATTATTCAATTCATCAAATACGACATTAGCCAATTCCTCTATTTCGATCGACAAGAAATTCAATTCGGAATGACGAGCATTCGCTGAATGCCATTCCTCCAGTGTAAATAAGGGAAAAACTTGCGGATTCCCGTTCCAAGATTCTGAATTAACGATTTGCTTTAATCCATTTGGCAACATAAAATCAACCGAATGCTTACCCGTATAGATGTAGTCTGCACCTAAATCATTCATTGCCCATTTGTCGGGCTCAGGAAGATAAAAATGACCTACAGCCTTCAAATCATCCATTTGGATGCGCGTCATTTGAGAAAAATCTGCAATGACGCGAGGAACTTGATGTCCCCCAAAATTGACTAATTCGTTAGACTTTCTGCGCTCATGCGCAAATGGATTAATCGGCGAAACGAGGGGTTTCTCCACATCAACAGGCTCGATAGGTGAACTCTGAGAAGCTCTGAATTCATAGCGACGAACTAACGCTTGAGCAACTGGAATTTCAAATTCTGGATCTTCCGTCAAGGATACGCGAATCGTATCACCTAATCCATCTTCCAATAAGGTTCCAATACCGACCGCCGATTTAATGCGGCCATCTTCTCCTTCACCTGCTTCTGTCACCCCTAGATGCATTGGGTAGGCCTTAAAACCACCATCTGCTAATTTTTTACTCAGCAAACGATACGCTTCTACCATGACTTGCGTGTTCGATGATTTCATTGATAGGACAATGTTCGTATACTTTTCATCCTCACAAATACGTAAAAATTCCAAAGCCGATTCGACCATCCCTAGCGGAGTATCGCCATAGCGGCTTAAAATACGATCCGATAATGATCCATGATTAGTTCCGATTCGCATTGCCGTTCCATATTCTTTGCAAATCTTCACCAAAGGCAAAAATTTATCCCGAATCCGGTCTAACTCCGCCTGATAAGAAACATCCGTATAATCAATGGTTTCAAAGCGCTTTTTGTCCGCGTAGTTTCCAGGGTTAATCCGTACTTTTTCCACAATCCTAGCTGCTAATTCGGCTGCATTGGGTGTAAAATGTATATCGGCAACCAAGGGAGTTGTATAACCTTTTTCGCGTAGACCTTTTCGAATATTCTCTAAATTTTGCGCCTCTTTAACGGATGGAGCCGTAATTCGAACTAACTCACAACCTGCATCGATCATACGAATGGCCTGATCGATGGAACCTTGTGTGTCCAATGTGTCAACCGTAGTCATGGATTGAATTCGAATGGGAAAATCAGATCCCATGTACAAATCACCAATTTGAACAGGAATTGTTTCCCGCCGTTGATAGGACCAAAGGGAGGGAGCATACTGATTGCCATCGGCAATTAAATGAGCATTCGGAGAATCAATGAGTCGAGTCATAAAACAAAATTACAAAGAAAAGCCCCATCTACCAATGGAAAGATGGGGCTACTTCCAAACATATCTTTCAATTACCAAGAACTCTTTTTATGCCCAATTGTTGCATAAAAAAGGATAAATAAATAGCAAGGAATCATAATCACATAAGCCAATTGGGTATCACCCAAACGATCAGCAATCGAACCATAAACCAAGGGAACTAAAGCTCCACCAGAAATCATCATAATAATGAGCGCTGAACCTATTTTCGTGAATTTACCCAGGCCTTGAATGGCTAAAGGCCATAATGCTGGCCACATCAAAGCGTTCGCAAGTCCCAACAAAGCGATCGATAAAACCGATAAATAACCGTCTAATACAACGGCTCCGATAGAAAATACTATCCCTAAAATAGCCGAGTAATTCAAGGCTTTTTGTTGGCTTAAATACTTGGGAATAAAAAAGATACCAACTACATAACCCGCCAACATGCCATAAAGCGTATAGCTCGTAAATGATTTGGCTACATCCATGCTAAATCCTTTGGAAACACCATAATTGATGATCGTATCACCCGCCATCACTTCAACTCCCACATAAAGGAAAAAGGCGATAAGCCCCAGCACTAAGTTGGGATAAGCCCAAACACTCGATTTAGTAGCTAAGGCTTCCTCTGGTGACTCCTCAGCCTCTACCTCGGGCAAACTAGATAATCGAACCCAAAGAGCTAATGCAATCAATATAATGGTCATAATGCTGTAAGGCATAATAACCGTTGCTAGATTTGCGGGGCCCGCTGCAGAAGATAATAACAAACCACCAAATATCACTTGGCTTAAAATCCCAGCCACTTTATTACAAATACCCATCACAGAAATTCGCTGGGCAGCTGATTCTGAGGGTCCCAAAATGGTTACATAAGGATTTGATGCTGTTTGTAGAAGTGCCAAACCTGTACCAATCACAAAAAGTCCTAATAAAAACAAAGGATAGTTTTCAGCCTTCGCTGCTGGAATGAATAATAAAGTGCCCACGGCCATGGCCAAAAGACCGAATGACATTCCATTTTTAAAACCCGTTTTAGCTAAAACCCAAGAAGATGGGATTGCCATGACGAAATAGGAAATAAAGAATGCCGAAGTAACCAGTAAGGATTGAAAGTTATTCAATTGAAATGCCTCCTTAAAAAAAGCAATCAAAACGGAATTGACCCAAGTCACAAATCCGAATACAAAAAAGAGTATTCCAATCATGATTAATGGGCCATTGGATTGTTTCGTGTTTGTCATAGGTTTAGTATTGATCGTTTAAAGCAAAAATAGGTTTGTTTGTTTTCCATTTTCCACGGGTGAAATCTGGTATTTGAATAGGAGCGGAGCCCTTCGCAATCGACTCTTCGGAGAGCGGTGAAATCGCCGACCAGGCAGCGGCATCATACACATCAATCGGTGGTGCGACTTTTGCCTTCACTGACTCGATAAAAGCTCTTAACACAAAATAGTCAATTCCTCCATGTCCCGCATTTTCTGCATCAGCAGCGTGTGCTCTCCATAATGGGTGGTCATATTTCTCTTGATAAGGTTTGAAATCCTCCCAGCGATGCGGTTTAGCGGAAACTCCTTCCAAGTAAATGGATTTATTATCATCCATCCAAATACCTTTGGTTCCTTGCACGCGGAAACCTAAAGAATATGGCCGAGGCAAATTTGTATCATGCGTAATTAAAATGGTTTCACCATTATGACACTTGATCATGGTTTGAACCACATCTCCACATTTGAAGTTGACCTTCGCATTCGGATGATCTTTTCCGCCCTTCTCCTCGATATATTGATGTAATCCCAACGCCGGAGAGGCCATCGACGTCAAATAGGCAAATTGATTTCCTCGGTTAATGTTTAACATTTCTGCAATAGGTCCTAAGCCATGCGTAGGATATAAATCTCCATTGCGATCGATGGAATGTTTCGTGCGCCATTTGGCCTCAGAAAAACCTTTTTCACCAAATTCCACACCACCACCATAGGCTTGTTTACCATCATTAAATTTCACTTCGCGCAAATCGTGCTGGTAACCACATTGCATATGAGATAGCGTCCCAAACATTCCTTGTCGAACCATATTGAGGGTTGCCATTACATCCCGTCGGTAACATACATTTTCCAGAATCATGCAATGCGACCCTGTTTTTTCGTACATATTGACTAAATCCCAAGATTCTTGTAGCGTTACCGTTGCAGAAACCTCTACACCCGCATATTTACCTTGTTTCATAACTTCCAAAGCCATAGGCACATGCCATTCCCATGGTGTTGCAATTACAACACCATCGATATCAGCACGTTTTGCTAGGTTTTCAAAATCATGATCTCCTTTCTGATAAACAACAGCAGGTTTACGACCTTTGTCGGCAATCATCTTTTGCGCAATTTGAATCGCCTTAGGATCAATATCACAAATAGCAACTACTTCAACATCGTCACGATACAAGGCCATTTCTAAATGATTTCTTCCACGCAGCCCGACTCCAATGAAACCTAATCGTACTTTCGTTTGTTCTATATATTGTGTATGACCTAAATGGGGCAAGATTGCTGCTCCGGAGGAGTAGATAAGTGATTTAGCGATAAAATTTCTTCGCTTCATAAGTCTGATTAAATAGGTTATTCATTGTTGAAATTGAAATTTAATGAAATTACTCTTGTAAATTTACACGTTTAAGAAAAAAATGAGCGAGCAACCCAAAGTAAGTATATTCCGAAAAGAACATTTCAACGCTGCCCATCGGTTACATAATGCCGCTTGGAGTGATGAAAAAAACAAAGAAATATTCGGTTTATGCAATAATCCGAACTATCACGGCCATAATTATGAATTAATTATTCAAGTTACTGGAACAATTAATCCAGAAACGGGTTATGTCATTGATACGAAGGTTTTGTCAGATTTAGTACAACGCGAAGTTTGCAAGAAATTTGATCATCGAAATTTAAATTTAGATGTACCCGAGTTCGCTAATTTAAATCCGACCGCAGAAAACATTGCTGTTGTGATTTATAATAAGTTAAGACCCCATATTGCCGCTGAATTAGATATAAAAATCAAATTGTATGAAACAGAAAGAAATTTCGTTGAATTCCCTGCTAATTGATACAGACCGTTTCTTGTTGACCGACGAAGAAATAGGAGACAATCACGTAGCCACCTCGATCGAAACACCGATGAGGGAGGATGCCTTTGTTCTTTCTGATGCAGAAAAGATTGCTAGAATTGAATCCCACTTCCGTGAGATCATGTTGACCTTAGGCCTAGACTTAACAGATGATTCTCTTCGAGGTACGCCAAAGCGTGTTGCCAAAATGTACGTGGAAGAAATCTTTAGTGGATTAAATCCAGCCAATGAGCCTCAGATTGCCTTGTTTGAAAACAAATTTGGCTATAATGAAATGCTAATCGAAAAAAACATTAGTTTTTATTCGAATTGTGAACATCACTTCGTACCTATCGTGGGCCGTACGCACATAGCATACATTTCTTCGGGTCAGGTGATTGGTTTATCTAAATTAAATCGGATCGTTCAATATTTTGCGAAACGGCCTCAAGTTCAAGAGCGCTTAACCATGCAAATTGCAAAATACTTGCAAAAGGTATTGAAGACCGAGCACGTTGCGGTATTCATTGATGCAAAACATTTATGTGTTTCATCACGCGGTGTTAAAGATGATGCAACATCAACAATTACTTCCTACTACGGAGGAAAGTTCCAAGAGGAAACAACCAAGCGAGAATTTTTAGATTCACTTCATAGCTAATAAACGTGGGAAAATATATCATTGTAGGCGCGAGCCATGGAATTGGTGAAGCTACTGCAGCGAAACTTATCCGTGAAGGTCATCAGGTTATCAACATCGCACGGAATGCAAACTCTGCATGTGAGAATTACACGTGGGATGCTAGTTCCGACGATGCTTTACCAACCATAGAGGGCAGCATTTCTGGTATCGTTTACAGTCCAGGGAGCATTGTTTTAAAACCCTTTCATCGTTTAAGTCAAGAAGATTTCAAAGCTGATTTCCAACTCAACGTTTTGGGCGCCATCAAAGCCATTCAAACCTATTTGCCCAATCTAAAACAAAATGGAGGCGGTTCAATTGTCATGTACAGTACAGTTGCTGTTCAGACAGGTATGGGCTTTCATGCATCTATTGCAAGTTCGAAAGGAGCCATTGAAGGATTAACACGCTCATTGGCTGCTGAATTAGCAAGTCAACAAATTCGAGTGAATGCAATCGCACCATCTTTAACGAATACACCCTTGGCGTCAGGCCTACTAAATAGCCCAGAAAAGATTGAAGCGGGAGGAAAACGTCATCCTTTGGGTCGGGTAGGAGAGTCGAGCGATGTCGCAAACCTTACAGCCTTTTTATTATCTCCTGATAATACCTGGATTACCGGTCAAATAATTGGTGTTGATGGAGGTATGGGAAGCTTAAAACCAGCTTAAAGCTCGTTGAAGTGCTTTTGATTCATGGCCATGTTTTTGGCAGTCCATTCTATTTTCTTTGAAAATTCCTTTGTACGAATCAGGCAATCTGCTATTTCACAATGTGAACAACAGGCATCTAGACAAGGGTCTACATGTACAAAAATTTCTATTTCCGTAGGCAATACCTGACCCATGGTTACTTCAAAATCATGGATTTCATCATGTACGCGACTCAAATCCCAATAACGTGGTAGGGTCAAATGACAATCAATGTGTAAATCGCCACCATATTGTTGAATTCGTAAATTGTGTAAATCAATCCAGGTGGCTTTTTGATGTTGGGTAATCCAATCTATCACCTTATTAAACACGGCTGGATTTGTCTCGTCCATCAAGGCCGCTACCGATTCTCGAATCAGACGGATACCTTGCCAACACATCAACAGGGCAAATACAATGGAAGCCACCGCATCTACCCAAATCCATTGGGTAAAAAAAGTAATACCTAAAGCAAGAACGATTAAAAGGCCATTATAAGCGTCTAAAGTCAAATGTTTCCCATCAGCAATAAGCGCTGGTGAATGAGAAGATTTACCTGTACGTACCAAATAAAATCCCATGAGGCCATTCAATAAAGCCGAACCTAAAGAAACGTACATACCTAAATCAAGGCGCGTTAACGTAGGTGTAGAGATTAAATGTTGGGATGCATGTAGAAATATGTATGCTGATGCTAATAAAATAAGTACACCTTCTAAACCCGACGCAAAAAATTCAATTTTACCATGTCCATAGGGGTGGTTTAAATCACGTGGTAGAGATGCTAGATAGACGGAATAATAGGCAAAGGCCGCAGATACCACATTGATGATGGATTCTAAAGCATCTGTCAAAATCGCTGTGGATCCACTCAAGTAATAGACATAAAACTTCGCTGCCATGATGAGCAAACTCAATACAAACGAAAAAATAATTAGCCTTTGTTTCATGCGCGTAAAATCTTAACAAAGATAGTATTTTTGTTGGATGGAACAGGAAGCAAACCCTTGGAAAACAATACAAATCAGTACGCCATACGAAAACGATTGGATCCGTTTAGAGCATCATGATGTCATTAAACCGAATGGCGAACCCGGAATTTATGGTAAAGTACATTTCAAAAATCAGGCAATTGCTATTTTGCCTATCGACGACGAAGGAAACACATATTTAGTTGGACAATATCGCTATACCATCAATGCCTATTCCTGGGAGTTGCCGGAAGGAGGTTGCCAACAAGAATCACCTTTAGAAGCTGCAAAAAGAGAGCTAAAGGAAGAAACGGGGTTAATGGCGTCACAATGGACTCTATTAGGAGAAAATTATTTGTCGAATTCCGTGACGGATGAAAAAGCGATGATGTTTTTGGCGACCGATTTACAATTCACAGAAGCTGAACCGGAAGACACGGAACAATTGCAGATTAAAAAAATCCCCGTTCAAGAAGCCATTCAAATGGCACTCAACGGGGAAATTAAAGATGTATTATCGATTACGACGTTATTAACCTATGCATTAAAGGTCCCAGGATTGCATCTCCTTTAATTCATCGTAGTCGGTAAGATCATATTTGATCGGAACGATACTTACGTAATTTTCCTCCAAAGCGTCTAAGTCGGTATTCTTGCCCTTATCGAAATGCTCAATTTCACCATCCATCCAATAGTAAGATTGGCCATAAGGATCTTTGCGTTCAGCAAATCGCTCGCGATATACCGCATCAGCTTGCTTAACTACTTTAATTCCTTTAGGTGCAACATCGGATTTAGCTGGGAAGTTTACATTTAAGGTCAATCCTTTGGGTAAACCATGCACTAACACTTGTTGGCTTATCTTAATTATATAATCATGGCAATGACTAAAATCTGCATCCGATTTGAAATCGCATAATGAAAAACCTATTGCAGGAATACCTTCCATGGCTGCTTCAATGGCTGCAGACATCGTTCCAGAATACAAAACAGATATAGAAGCATTGGAACCATGATTGATTCCAGATACAACTAAATCAATGTTGCGATCCTTTAAAATCAAGTGCTTTCCTATTTTCACACAATCTGCCGGGGTACCTGAACATTTATAGGATTTGACATTCGGTCCAAAATCATGCGTTTCAGTCACACGCAAAGGAACTCCCATCGTAATGGCATGGCCCATGCCCGACTGATGTGTATCGGGTGCAATTACGACGACTTCACCCATTTCTGACATAATTTCGGTTAAAACCCGAATTCCTTTGGAAGAAATAGAATCATCGTTGGCAATCAAAATAAGTGGCTTCATAGATTGTATATTTGTAAGCAATTTACAAATTTGAACGCACAAATTTAGCCTATGCAATTCCGAAAAGCCGACATTTCTGATATTCCTGTGATCCAACAAATCGCTGAAAAAGCTTGGCGTCCAACCTATGGACATATATTATCTGAGGAACAAACCTTGTACATGTTGGACATGATGTATTCAAGTAATGTGCTACAGAAACAAATGAATTCTTCGATAGCCTTTTATTTAGTAGTTGAAGCACAGAAGCCTCTCGGTTATTTTTCATTTGAAATAACGGAACCCGATCGAATGAAATTGCATAAAATCTATTTGGATCCTGACCAAAAATCAAAAGGTACGGGCAGACAAATCATTGAGTTTGTAAAACAGCATGCCATGCAGGCAGGAGTGAAGCATATTGAATTGAATGTTAACAAATACAATTCAGCAGTTCAATTTTATGAAAAATTAGGTTTCATCCGAGCCAAAGAGATGGTCTTGGACATCGGGCATGGCTATGTGATGGATGATTACGTTATGCAATTGAATCTAGCGCCAACTCAATAAGAGCTTGTATTTGGCCTTCTGGATTACGGGAAAATTCATGCGTAATTCGGTTAGCTAAAATCGCATTCAATGAAATCATGTCATGTCCCATGGATGAGGCAAATGCGTAATAAGCTGCCGTTTCCATTTCGATATTGGTTATTAAATTCCCCTGAAATGGCTGCGAAGAAACATCATGCAAGAAATTGGGCAACAAAGAATTCATACGAACGGTTCTACCTTGAGGGGCATAAAAACCTGGCGCTGTGAGCGTATAGCCATGATATGGGATAGCTGTGAATTTATTCAGAAGTTTTGAACTCGCTTTGGCGCCATAAAGTGAGATTGGATAATGAATTATATTTCCCCATTGGGTTAATGCATCATCTTCCAACATATTTTCACCCGTAAAGCCATAAAACTGCGCTAAATTATCAAATCCAATTGCAGCTTCTGAAACCAAGAACGAATCAACGGGTATACTTGCCTGAATACTTCCTGAAGTACCAATCCGAATAAATTCCAAGGTTTTTTTTGTTGCTTTTTCAAGGCGCGTTTCAAAATCAATGTTGACAAGTGCATCTAATTCATTTAAAACAATTTCAACATTATCCGCACCAATACCAGAAGAAATGACACCGATTCGTTTGCCTTTTAATTCTCCAAAATGACTCACAAACTCCCTCTTATGTATTTTCACATCGATTCGATCAAAATATTGGGAAACTTTAGGTACCCGTTCTGGATCTCCCACTAATATAATTTGATCAGTCACTTGATCCGGCCGAATCGCCAAATGATAAGAACTCCCGTCGGGATTAATAATTAAGTCGGTGGGTGAGAAATAGGTCATTCGCGAAATTATCGATAATTTTCGAATTCATATCCTTCGCATGAATTGTAACAAAAAAGAAATACATCAAAAGCTCATGGAGCAATTGGAAGTCCAAATTCAACAAGCAAAACACGATTGGGTTCTTGCCAAAGAATCACGGGACTCGGATACGAAAAGTAGCGCAGGAGATAAGTATGAAACGGGACGTGAAATGATGCAACGCGAGATGGATAAGTTGAGCGCGAGTGTTGATATCTCCAATCAACAATTACAGAAATTAAAAGCCTTGGATCCGCTTAAATCCGCTGATTTTGTCACACAAGGCTCATTAATTGAGACCAATTTTGAAACCTATTACATGGCCATAGGTATGGGGCAGATGCAGATCGCTTCAGAAACCATCTTTGTTATTTCACCCGAATCGCCACTAGGAGCCCTATTAACAGGAAAAAAAGTAGGTGATACCATCGAATTACGAGGTCGTCAAATCAACATTAAGCAACTAACATGAAAAATGCACATTACCTTTATTTAGTCCTTTCCATCGTTGGAGGATCAATCACGGCTTATTACGTATTTATAGGCATGCAAGCGAATCATGGTCATTTTGATGTCGTGACTTTCATCCAAAGTACATGGACTTCCAATCCATATGCCAAAAGTTTGACCTTCGATTTTTGGACTGGCGCCATTGCTGGGACTTTATTTATGTTAGTGGAAGGTATTCGAATTAAAATGAAATACCTTTACTTATATTTAGCGGCAACTCTATTAATTGGGTTTGCATTTGCCTTCCCATTATTTCTATTCGTTAGACATCGACAATTAGCTTAAAATTATGGAAGAATACATCAATTCATTTCCTGAAGCCACACAGAAAATCTTGCGCGAGGTGCGTGATGCAATTCGTTCAGTCGTACCTGAAGGTACCGAAGAAACGATGGCCTATGGGATGCCAACTTTTGAATTCAAGAAGAATTTAGTTCATTTTGCTGCGTGGAATAATCACTTAGGATTTTATCCGACACCAAAACCATTAGTCGTTTTCCAAGAACGATTAAGTGGCTATGAGGGGTCCAAAGGAGCCGTTAAGTTCCCGTATCATTTACCTATGCCTATCGAATTAATTAAGGATATCACACGATTTCGCGTGGAGGAAGTAAGTAAATAAAAATGGCTCAAGATTGAGCCATTTTTTTCTTTTCGATTTTTTCATTTCTACCAAAGGATTTAAAACCCAGTTCCGGCGAGTAACCCACCGAGTTTTTAGAATAATATCCCTTTTCGTTATAAGGACGTTTGCGCGGATGTTCTTTACATTCTTTTGAACAAGCTCCTTCCATTTCCTTTAGGCACGTTGGGCAAATTGCTAAATGCTCATTGCATTCTGGATTAGCGCAATTGACCATGTGGTCAGAGTGTTCATGACAAACATGACATGTAGAAATTACCTGAGGATTCACTGAATTAACCGGAGTTGCCACGCGATTATCGAATACATAACATGATCCATCAAAATCCTCTCCGCCTTCTTCTAGGCCATATTTGATGATTCCACCATGTAATTGATAGACATTTTCAAATCCTTGATCTAATAAATAGGCAGAGGCCTTTTCGCATTTGATACCACCCGTACAATAGGTAATGACCTTTTTACCTTTTA
>JACCDY011220550.1_pt1 | contig 48909 bp, 40 predicted proteins | sample 7446391 | NCBI WGS metagenome assembly JACCDY01 (sample SAMN15323451, study PRJNA562643) | freshwater metagenome | isolation source: river surface water | place: USA:Blue River Watershed | collected 2017-08-18
AACCAGAAGATCGCCGAGGCCGATGAGAAAGAAGAAAAAATCCCCAACCCCTTCAGCCTGACGCCGGATGCGCCGGAGCCGCTGGAGAAGCTGCCGACCATCGTAGTCATCATCGACGAACTGGCCGACCTGATGATGGTGGTCGGTAAAAAGGTCGAAGAGCTGATCGCCCGTATCGCGCAAAAGGCGCGTGCCGCCGGCATCCACCTGATCCTCGCCACCCAGCGTCCGTCGGTGGATGTGATCACCGGCCTGATCAAGGCCAACGTGCCGACCCGTATCGCCTTCCAGGTCAGCAGCAAGATCGACTCGCGCACCATCCTTGACCAGATGGGCGCCGAGGCCCTGCTCGGCATGGGCGACATGCTCTACATGCCGCCCGGCACCGGCCTGCCGATGCGCGTGCACGGCGCTTTCGTCTCGGATGAAGAAGTGCATCGCGTGGTCGAGCACCTGAAGGCCCAGGGCGAACCGAATTACATCGAAGGCATCCTCGAGGGCGGCAGCGCCGAAGAGGGTGGCGAAGCCGCTGCCGCCGGTGAAGGCGGCGGCGAGGCCGACCCCATGTATGACCAGGCGGTGGCCGTCGTGCTGAAGAACCGTCGGGCCTCGATCTCGCTGGTGCAGCGCCACCTGCGCATTGGCTACAACCGCGCCGCGCGCCTGCTGGAACAGATGGAGCAGAGCGGGCTGGTGTCATCGATGCAGTCGAACGGCAACCGTGAAATCCTGGTGCCGGCGACCGGGCAGGAGTGAGTCGATGCGCTTGCACTTGAGGACACTGCCTGCCGTCGTCGTGATGGCCACTGCACTGGCACTGCCTGCGCTGGCCGGGGCGGCCGCGCTCGAGCAATTCAAGGCCTTCGTCGCCAACACCAAGAGCGCGCGCGGCGAATTCAGCCAGCGCATGGTCAAGGAAGACGGCGGCAAACTGCGCGCCTCCAATCAGGCCAGCGGCAGCTTCCTGTTCGCACGCCCCGGCAAATTCATCTGGACCTACAAGAAGCCCTACGAACAGGTGCTGCAGGCCGATGGCGAGAAGCTCTACATGCACGACAAGGACCTGAACCAGGTCACTGTCCGCGCGCTGGGCAATGCGATCGGTTCGTCGCCGGCGGCCATCCTGTTCGGCAGCAATGACCTGGAGAAGAACTTCACCCTGTCCGAGGCTGGCGAGAAAGAAGGCCTGGAATGGCTGCAGGCGGTGCCGAAGGCAAAGGACACCCAGTTCGAAAAAATCGGCATCGGCCTCAAAGACGGGGTGCCGGTCGCGATGGAGTTGCGCGACAGTTTTGGTCAGGTGTCGGTGCTGAGCTTCACCAAATTCGAGAAAAACCCGTCGCTGCCGGCCACGCAATTTCAATTCGTGATGCCCAAGGGCGCCGACGTGCTGCAGCAGTAAGCCAATGAATGCCCCCTTAGCCGAGCGCCTGCGTCCGGCCACCCTTGACGACGTGATCGGCCAGCAGCACCTGCTGGGCCCGGGCAAGCCGCTGCGCGTGGCCTTCGAGTCCGGCCAGCCGCACTCGATGATCCTGTGGGGCCCGCCCGGCGTCGGCAAGACCACGCTGGCGCGCCTGATGGCCCAGGGCTTCCATGCCGAGTTCATCGCGCTGTCGGCGGTTTTGTCGGGCGTGAAGGACATTCGCGAAGCCGTCGAGCGCGCGCAACTGACGCAAGCCACCTCTGGTCGCAAGACCATCCTGTTCGTCGACGAGGTCCACCGCTTCAACAAGAGCCAGCAGGATGCGTTCCTGCCGCACGTCGAGAGTGGCCTGTTCACCTTCATCGGCGCCACCACCGAAAACCCTTCCTTCGAAGTCAACAGCGCCTTGCTCTCGCGTGCGGCCGTTTATGTGTTGAAGTCGCTGTCGGAAGAGGACTTGTCGCAGATGCTGGTCCGGGCCCTGGCGCTGCACGGCAGCAGCGACGGCAGTGACGGCAGTGACGTCAAGATCGGCATCACCGACGACGCCCGCCCCATGCTGGTGGCCAGCGCCGACGGCGACGGCCGCAAGCTCCTGAACAATACCGAGATCATGCTGCGCGCCGCCGCCCAGAAGCAGCAGATGCAGATCGACGTGCCGCTGCTGCAGGAAAGCCTGGGCGACGCGCTGCGCCGCTTCGACAAAGGCGGCGATGCCTTCTACGATCAGATCTCGGCCCTGCACAAGTCCGTGCGCGGCTCCAACCCCGACGCCGCGCTGTACTGGCTGGTGCGCATGATGGACGGCGGCGCCGACCCGCGCTATCTGTCGCGCCGGCTGGTAAGGATGGCCGCCGAAGACATCGGCCTGGCCGACCCGCGCGCCTTGCGGCTGGCGCTGGACGCCGCCGAAACTTACGAGCGCCTGGGCTCCCCCGAAGGCGAGCTGGCACTGGCCGAAGCCGTCGTCTACCTGGCCTGCGCCGCCAAATCCAACGCGGTCTACAACGCCTACAACCAGGTGCGCGCCTTCATCGCCAAGGACAAATCGCGCCCCGTGCCCGAGCACCTGCGCAATGCGCCGACCAAGCTGATGAAGGAGCTAGGCTACGGCAAGCTCTACCGCTATGCGCATGACGAGCCCGATGCCTACGCTGCCGGTGAAACCTACCTGCCCGAAGGGCTGGGCGATCCGCACTGGTACAAGCCGGTGCCCAGGGGGCTGGAGACGAAGATCGCCGAGAAGCTCGATTGGCTCAGGCAAAAGGATGCTGCGGCCAACGCAAAGCAGAAAAAAGACTGATCGGTCGGTACCGATCATCAATGCTGGTCAGATGCGAACACGCTAGCCAGCGAGTCGGCCGACAGCATGGCATGGCTCCATGCTTCGAGTTGCGTCTCCGTGGCCACCGCCAGCCGCTCGGCAGCCCAATCGGGCAATGCGCCGAAGCGCCGCACGATCAGGCGAGAAAGCAGCAGCTTTTGTCCCTGCTGCATGCCTTGCCTTAGCCCTTGCTGAATGCCTTGTTGCATTCCTTGTTGCATCCCTTGCTGCATCCCTTGTTGCAGCCCGTGCACCAAGCCTTCTTCGCGCGCGAGCTGTTCAATTGATGTGATGTAAGGCTTTCCCATGGCTTCCTCCAATGTTTGTCTATCCTGCCGCAGCGCTATTTCCATGCCCTTGGGCAGGCGCATCATCCAATCGATGATGCGGATGAAATCGATCACCTTTTGTCGCGGCCAGTCACGCTCACACAGACTGCGCATGACAGCCCACTTTGCCGCCTTGCGTGCCGCCATGTCGTGGCGAGTGAGGCTGGTATTCAGATGGGCCAGAGTGACCATCGAAAACGGGTTCCCCATATCTTTCAGTCGGGCTTCGCTGCCGGTCCAGTCCAGTAGCTTGGCGATCGGGAAACGGATGCCCATATGGCAACCCAGCACCTCGTAGGCAAAGGCATTCGGGCGCCAGTTGGCGCGGTCATCAGCCAATACGGCGAGACTGGCGATCGGATGCCGGTAGCGGTCATACAAACGGTAGTTGTAGACGAACATGCGTTCGGCGAATTCGTCCTGCGCTTGAGACTGGATTTCGAGGTGGATGTAAAGCCAATCCTCTTTCCCGCCAAGTTGAGTGACCTTCACCAGCTTGTCGACGAAGCGCTTGCCCAGTTCCGCATCAGGGACAACTTCCCTGAGTTCCTGTTCAAGAAAGCTGATGGGCTGCGACCAATCGACGCGGGCGTATGCGGCCGGAAAATAGAAATGCAGGAAATCGGAAAAGTAACGCTCGATGGCTTCTTTCCATGGGCTGTCGTAGTCGTCTGCCACCGAGTGCTCCGTTTGATGCCACCGCATTGGCGTTGGGCGGAGCATTAGCCTTGAAGCCTCAATTGCGTGAGTTATGGTGGGGCCGTACAGTTGCCCTTGGTCAGTTCGAGTAGCGTCGGTCTTAATATGTTGTAAGCAAGACTCAGGCTTGGGTGCACAGTTGCGACGATACAGGTCGCGGCCCGGCCTTTGCATTAGCTTGAAGGCCGGCCTTGATACAATCACCCCTTTGCTCTGCAAGCCTACTCAAGCCCTCATTCCCATGATCGACATCCAGCTCCTCCGCAAGGACATCGAAGCCGTCGCCGCCCGTCTGGCGCAGCGCAAGTTCAACCTCGACGTGGCCGCTTTCAATGCCCTTGAGGCCGAGCGCAAAGCCATCCAGACCCGCACCGAAGAGCTGCAAGGCCAGCGCAACAGCCTGTCCAAGCAGATCGGCGCCCTCAAAGGCAAAGGCGAGGACACCGCGCCCGTCATGGCCCAGGTGGCCGGCTTGGGCGACGAACTGAAGGCCTCGGCCGAGCAACTCGAGCTCGTGCAGGCGAAGCTGGCGGAATTTATGCTGGCCATCCCCAACATCCCGCACGAGTCCGTCCCCGCCGGCACCGATGAGTCAGGCAATGTCGAGCTGCGCAAAGTCGGCACCCCGCGCCAGTTCGACTTCGACGCCAAGGATCACGTGGACCTCGGCGCGCCGCTGGGCCTGGACTTCGATACCGGCGCCAAGCTGTCCGGCTCGCGCTTCACGGTCATGAAAGGCGGCATCGCCCGCCTGCACCGCGCGATCGCCCAGTTCATGCTCGACACCCACACCGCCGAGCATGGCTACACCGAGTGCTATACCCCTTACATCGTCAGCGCCGACACCCTGAAAGGCACCGGCCAGCTGCCCAAGTTCGAAGCCGACCTGTTCGCCGTCAAAAAAGGTGGCCAGGAAGGCGAGGGCGAAGCCCTGTACCTGATCCCGACGGCCGAGGTCACCCTCACCAATTTCGTCCGCGACGAGATCATCAATGCCGACCAGCTGCCCACGCGCCTGGTCGCCCATTCGCCGTGCTTCCGCTCCGAAGCCGGCAGCTATGGTCGTGACACCCGCGGCATGATCCGCCAGCACCAGTTCGACAAGGTCGAGATGGTGCAGCTGGCCCATCCGGACCAGTCGTACCAGCAGCTCGAGGAAATGTGCAGCCACGCCGAGAACATCCTGAAGAAGCTGGGCTTGCCCTATCGCGTCATCACCCTTTGCACCGGCGACATGGGTTTCGGCGCCGCCAAGACCTACGATCTGGAAGTCTGGCTGCCGGCCCAGAACACCTACCGCGAGATCTCGTCCGTTTCGAACTGCGAGTCCTTCCAGGCGCGGCGCATGCAGGCGCGTTTCCGCAATGCTCAGGGCAAGCCCGAGCTGCTGCACACCCTGAACGGCTCCGGCCTGGCCGTCGGCCGCACGCTGGTGGCCGTGCTGGAGAACTACCAGCAGGCCGACGGCAGCGTCAACGTGCCGGAAGCCCTGTGGCCGTACATGGGCGGTGTTAAAGTTTTGAAACCGTAAACAAAAGGCGGGGGCTTACTTTCAGCCCAATAAGTCTGCTACAATCGCGGTCTTTCGGAAACGACCACATGTTTTCGAACCTGGAGAGGTGGCAGAGTGGTCGAATGTACCTGACTCGAAATCAGGCGATGGGGCGACCCATCCGTGGGTTCGAATCCCACCCTCTCCGCCAGAATTCAATCGCGCGTTCGTGTGATTACAGTACGACCCCCTCAGCGGCTTTGGCTTCTGAGCGCAAGGCCTCTTCGGAGGCCTTTGCTTTTTCTGCATTCAAGCTACGTGAGCTCAAAAAGCTTTAACTCCGTCTGGACTGTATGAGATGCTGCACGCATCGATAAGCTCTGGATCGAGTTTTGATCTAAGCTGCATTGCAGTCACTTGATCGGCCATTCGAGGCTGGAAAACTCTCCGTTCTTGATGGCCTCGGGTAACCAACCCAAACGCGATTTCAAATCTGAGCCACGCAGACCGCACTCCCACAATACGACGACTCGCCACCCGGCAGCGAGCAGGTCATCCATATTGCGTTTGTCACGAGCCCGATTTGCCAGGAATTTTTCGGACCATCTGGTTTGATTGGTAGCTGGCATGGTCGAAAATTTGCAATTCTTGTGTCGATGCCAGAAGCACCCGTGAACAAAAATCGCTACACCATACTTCGGGAGTACGAGATCCGGGCTGCCGGGAAGTCCTTTTTGGTGCAGGCGATATCGGAAGCCCATCCCATGCAGGAAACGACGTACTGCCAATTCCGGTTTGGTATTCTTCGGCCCGATTCCGGCCATCATCCGCGAACGCGTAGGGCTATCGACGATGTCCATTCTTCCTGGTATCCTGGCAAAGCTTCGCAAACTTGAATGTAAAAAATGAAACGACCAGACTTGATCCCTATAGTTGATTTGTTCGCTGGCCCCGGAGGCTTGGGCGAGGGATTCTCGTCCGTTGAAGGTGACCCGTTCCGAATCATTGTATCTGCGGAGATGGAGTCATCGGCTCACCAGACGTTGCGCCTTCGTGCCTTCTATCGGAGTCTCAGACGGCAAGGAGATGAATTTTTGGCTCCGTATTACCGATTCTGTAATGAAGGGGCCGACAATCCTTTTGACCCGGAAACAAGGCTTGACGAGGTTGCCGAACTGGCGCGCCAGGAGGCGGAGCTTGAGGCTCGACGGTTCACACTCGGCGACAAGGATGACAACCGTACACTTGACAAGATTCTGCAGAAGCAGGGCATAAGTGAATCGTCACCATGGGTCTTGATTGGCGGTCCCCCGTGCCAGGCGTATTCCCTGGTTGGACGTTCCCGAAACCGAGGCAAATTGGACTACAAGCCGGAGGAGGATCACAGGCATTTCCTTTATCGCGAATATCTCAGGATCATCCAGCGATACAGGCCGGCAGTATTCGTGATGGAGAACGTCAAAGGAATTCTCTCATCTAAAGTGAATGGGAAGCAGATCTTCAATACGATTCTCCATGATCTGGCGGACCCGGACAAAGCCCTCAACAAGCGCAAGGCGGGAGCTGCAGGCTACCGAATCTATTCCCTCACTTGTTCAACCTATTTCGATCTGGACGAGAATCACAGTGCGGACGAAATTGATGCGCGAGATTTCATTGTCAGGGCCGAACAATACGGGGTTCCGCAGGCGCGCCATCGAGTAATTCTTTTGGGCGTAAGAAAAGATCTGTGCTCTGGTTCAAGCCCTGTTGAGCCAGAGCAGCTGGTTCAATGTATCAATCGCTCAGTTGGTGAGGCTATTGATCATCTCCCGTCATTGAGAAGCAGGCTCAGCAAGCAGGAAGATAGCAACGCTCAGTGGACTGCACTCATTGAGGAACACTTTTTCGACTTGGAGAAAAAAGCCAGATCGCAATCTGGCTATCGTGACCTTTCAGCAATATTGAGTCAGTGCAGGAAAAGTTTGAAGAGCAGACTTTCAGTCGGAGGTCTTCGCGTTCCGAGAGACCCCAAACTGACGCCATCTGCTCCGGATCTGGAGCGCTGGTATGCGGATCCGAATATAACGGTTTGGCTTAACCACGAATCACGAGGACACATGGCCAGCGATCTTCTTCGATATGCGTACTCGGCAGCATTTGCGACAGCTCGAGGGAGATCCCCCAAGGGACACGAAGAATTTCAGCTTGATGGACTTAGGCCGAACCATGAGAACTGGGAATCGGGGAAATTTTCCGATCGCTTCCGGGTTCAACTGAAGAGGTACGCGGCAACGACCGTGACAAGCCACATCTCGAAAGATGGCCATTACTTCATTCATTACGATCCGACGCAATGCCGCAGCCTTACCGTACGTGAAGCAGCTCGGCTGCAGACATTCCCGGATAACTATTTTTTCCAAGGGAATCGGACTCAGCAATTCCATCAAGTTGGAAATGCTGTACCTCCACTTTTGGCAAACAAGATCGCACGGATAGTCAGTCAATTAGTTTGCAAGATTCAATAGCAGTTACTTTAGGCTGAATAGCTGAATAGCTGAATAGCTGAATAGCTGAATAGCTGAATAGCTGAATAGCTGAATAGCTGAGGAGCTTTTGAGTCTCCAAGTCAAAAATGGCTATTTGAAGCTGTGTTGCCAGATTGCCGATCGCATGAAGCAATGGACCGAATTCACCCTATCCGGACATCAATCCAGAAGGGCTGCCAGACGGTCAAAACATAAGGCACAGGAGGCGCAGCGAGTGATCTTGGATAACTTCCGGGCCGCACGCGCAGCATCAGCTCAGGTCACGTCCGACGGAAGTATCCTGGCACACTGGATTCGCCGCGTTTTCCCTTCGGCTTTAAAAAATGCATCACCTTTGCCGTTCAAGGACTCGGCACCGGCTTCATCCATGATCACCCGGCTTTCCGTTGAACTTTTTACACGGAGTGCAAGCTGAGCCGGCAGATTAGACCGAAGATTAGTGCTGATAACTTCCGCAGAGGGCTTTTGCGTGGCAATGATAACGTGAATGCCGGCCGCTCGCGCTTTCTGTGCGAGACGTTTAAGCTGATGTTCGATCTCTTTTTTGCGCTGCGGATCGCTGGTGAGGTCGGCATATTCGTCCAGCACGATGAGCCACCATGGGATCCGCTCTTCGGTAGGAGATTTCGTAGTATTGTATTCGGGCAGAGAACGGGTGCGTGCCTGTTTGAAAAGTGTATAACGCCGCTCCATCTCGTTGACTGCAATGGTCAACAATTCCACGGCATCGGAATCTGTCCAGCCTATATCCCTGTTGTCGAGATGAGGAAATCTACTAAAATCGGTAAGTTCAGTACCTTTCGGATCAATTAGCAGGAGGTGAAGTTCGGAAGAGGAATAATGGCGTACTAGACCATAAAGTATGGTGTTGAGCGCTTCCGATTTCCCACTTCCGGTAGTCCCGCCGATCAGCAAGTGCGGGGAGTTTGGAGAAGAAAAATTTAGCTCCTCAACTTCGCCAAAGCGATCCTCGCCCAGTGGGACCGCCAACGCATTTTCCGGACGATTCCATCGAGGCCAAATGTCCGCGGAGCTGACGAAATAACGTTGCTCATCAGATTTTGGCACATCGACGGTCACGTAACCCAAGTCAATGCCGAATGCTACAAATTGCTGATTCTCCAAGCAGAGCTGAAGCTTTAGAGCATCGCCTTTTTCGTACAGCTTTTTCGGATCAACTCCGGGACGAGGACGGATTTTGAACAGAATAGACGCTGGTCCTTCCACTGCAGCCTCAACTTCTGTTGGCGCAGCTTGAACGGCGACTCCATGGGCTTCGAAGCAACTGAGAATTTCGCCGTACATGGCTTTCAGTTGTGCTGAATTCATTCGACGTCGCGCCGGAGTAATGATGGGTAACGCTGGTCGCTCATATTCGTATTCGGTAGCTGGAGCCTGCTGCAGTTCGGTAGCAAGACCCACCTCAGCATCCGATGCACTTGTGTCACCGGTTTCCATGGAATTTCTTGCAATCTGATGTGCAGTAAGTCCGCTGATCTCCACAGACTGTCCTGTGATCAGTGGAAGAATATGGGCTCCAGACGTCCGGATAACTAGTGTTTCACTATTTATTTCTGCTAGTGCAGAGGTGTCCTGCGAGTCCCACTGACATGCCGAATAGAGTGCGTCAGCGCATCCCAATTCATAAGCTCCTTCGAGAAACGCCGCTCGGACTTCTGCGCGCAGGGATTGTGAATCAGTGCTTCCCGAAAATGTCTCTCGGGCTTGATCCGCACACATATCAATGGCGGAAAAAATTCGATCTCGCCAGAGACGGCTGTCCGTCTTCTGGCGCGCATCATTTTCCCCAGATGTGCCAAGAATCTGCTCGAAAAATTTTCGTGTGACTGTCGCCTGCTGAATTCCGTGCGTGTCAAAGCTCTGGCGAAGTTTGCCTTCTATTACCAACAGGCTGACCTTGAGGCTTCCAGTGGAATCAAAATGGAAAGAGAATCTGCACAGATCTGCTCTGACAGAAGTCTTTCCGCCAAACCAGGCGGCATGCTCATCCAGACTAAGCCAGACTTCAAATCCCCTTCCCCCCGCAGCCGGAGAAATCTGGCGTGCAAGCGCACGCGCCACTGCGAGTCCGAGGATTTCTTCGGTTACGCGTGATATCCCCATTGCAGTCAGTGCGAGATGAGGGGAAATCCAGCGTGTTTCGTCGTAGACCGCAGTTGCAATCGCCGCTGTTTCCGAACCGCTGGCTCCACTGTCTCCGTTCACTGGGGCAAGACGGCGTAGTTTACGGGCCAGTCTTGATTCAATTAGAGCGCGGCCTGTACGAGAGGAGACGATCAGTGTTCCAGAGCCGTTAGAGCCGATTCCATCTTCTACGCTGAGCACATCGGGAGCACCTGCTTCGTACGATTCAATCTGCCGGCGAGAGATATGGCGTTCCAGCGTAATGACCCAGTGGCATGTCCGGTGAAGTTCATTGAACAGCGGCGCATGTCCGGAGAAATTAAGTCTCAGTTCAATGAAATCGGTATTTTCCGGCTGGCTCGGGGAAACCGGGCGCAATCTGTTGGAACGGACAGCCAGAGTTCCCCAAGTGTCGATGGCGAAATCTGGAGCTCTGGGGCGCATGACGATCGATGTTGCTCCACCATCTCCGTTCATTTCCATCCGCGTAGTGTCGTCAAACAGCGGATCGAAATGGCCGGGAGTTTGTAATGGCGGCTCAGTGTTCTGTTGTGAGTTCATCTCGTGGTCGAGAATATTGATGACCAGGCCGATATCAAAATGCCGACCATCCAAGAGCGCACCTAAAGAATCACCGGGCATTAGCTCAATGAAAGAAAGATCTCTGGCCGGAAAGAGCCTTGTTCTGCGCTCAGCGTCTCCAGTATCAGTCTGGTGTTCCACGGCCCTCGCAATTGCCTCCCAGCGGTCGCGCGAAGTCGCTACGGTAAGGAATACGTTCCCGCCGCCGCGGAGCGAACCTGCTGCGAGGGCTTCCAGAAGCCGGGCTGGGGTTAGGTCAGTGGGCGGCGCAATTATGAGAAGCGATAACCCATCCCGTTTGTACGGATGAGCATCAAGATAGCCAGAAATCCGCGAAGCTACAGAAAAAAGTGCCTCACGATCATCACCGAAGCTTGCTCGGCGAGTTTCAAGAGGCGAAAAATGTTCAAACCAAGAAAACTCAGAGCGTGGGTAAAGAATCTGACTGCCGCTATTGATTAGCAAGGGCGGCAATTCACGCGGGCAGCGCCCTTCAAGCCATTCCAGATAGAAATCTCCGTCTTGAACAGCAAATGTATCTTTTCCGATCAGCTTGTTGCTTAGCAGTCTGGCGGATTCCTCGAGATAGCGTGCGATCCAGCGTAGTCTGAGGGGGTGCGTAGGCAGCAGCAGAGTTCCTTTGTCCCCAAATGCGATCGTGTCAGTCATCAATACCGCATCGCAAACAGGAAGCGCAGAACCGTTGGGTATCATCGACTTGCGTACTTCCGTCATTACCGCAACGCATTCGTCATAAAACGTATTGATCGAGCTGACGGCCAAGCCTTCGGCCATCGTCGCCCCGATAAAGGTACTTCTGGCTTCGACAAGTCGGTCAATTTCAGTGGCCACGCCGGCGGGTATGTATTTGGCTGAACGGCTAAGTGTGCCCAGACTGGCTACTCGACTGAAAAATGGTTCGATCCATTCTTCGCCGGCATTGAGCATATCTTCCCCGGCTTCGAATCCGCCGACACCCGCTGTCCACGGTGATTCGTCAGCCAACAACAAAAACCAGAAAAACGCAAGATGAGGCATGGACTGCGGAGTCCAAATTACTCCATCCGAGGCGTCCACCACCGAACTGTTCTTGTCCACGGCACTCCATCTGATTTTTAGAGGGCCAAAAAGTGATTCCTGGTTCGTCTGCGTTTCTTCATTTTCCTCTTCTGATTCGGTATGCTCGGAAACAAGCGGAGGCGGAGATGCCAAGGCGTTTAACTCCGGGGCAATCGTCAGTTCAAATCGGAACTCGGCTGATTGACTAAGCGAAGCGACCTGCTGCAGCGTAGGACCGAACAAAAACGTGAAAAGTGAAGCGGTATTTTCACTGGCTGCAGAAAATTCAGCCGCTTCAAGTCGTATAGTTTCGATTTTTCCTGCTTCTGGATGCTGCATGAAACGCAGAACCTGCCTGACCGTTTCAACCAGAGGGTTTGAAAACTCACGGGGCTTGGGGTAAGCAATTCTTTCCACCATTTTTCGGGTTTTGGACGAGATAAGATCGCTCAGGGCGATTTTCTCTTCATCCTGCATGATGGCAAGGAATGTCTCTGCGTCCTCCTGAGCGCGCTGATTCAGACCTGCCACCAAGTCAAGTGAGTCAAGCTCAGGTAGGCGCTCTGGGCAGTTATCTTCTATCTCCTGACGTATGCGGTCACCCAGCTGAACGCCCCTTGCATCCTTGTGGAAAAGCTGAGAAAAAATGAAATAGGGAATCTGGCGCAGAGTATCAGCGCTCGGTTCCCCAATATACGCCGCACAAAGACGGCGCCAATTTGAGTTAATGGGCGGTGCCAGGTCATGGCCTTCTTCATCGGTGAATCGCTTTGAAAGTGCAGCTTCACGTAGCTGATCGACATCAGCATCACCGTTCGAGGTCCGTAGATCTGCGTGACGAGCATTAATTTCAAGGCGGCGATAAGTTTTACTCGTAGAGCGGCTGTCGTGCCAGAATGCATCTGGGAACAGATCAAGATGCCAAAGGCAATCGCCAATCAGTCTGTCTGCAGTCTCCTCGTCGGGCGCTGTATCATGGGTGTTCCAAACTTCAGCGACCATCCGGCAGAAATGGACAAACTTGCGAACCGGGACCGGGTCAATGTTCGGATGAATATGCGCAATGAGCTCATGAATTCTGCGCAGAAGCATCGAGGGCGGCTCGACGTTCGGACACACTGAAGTCCATGCATGTGCAGCTATCAAATGGGTCACTGTTTCGTAGCGGCCGGCAATTCGATCGAAACTTGAATCCAAGAAGTTGCTGTCGCGGAGCGTAAAGAAGTTCTGAAGACCTTGGGCATCACTCTGTTCCTCCGTTTCGAGGAAGATCAGTCCGGACAAATTATGATTTCGGTAATAAGTGATGGTGTTATTGTCAGCGGCCGCATAACACGGAGAAATGCGGCCTCCCAATGTATCGGCGGCTACCAGACGAACTTCTTTCAGCATGCCAGATGCGGAACGTTGTTCCCAGAGGTTGACGAAATCAACTATCTCGTCATCAAGCAGATTTTTTATCCGGAAGCAGCGGTGGGGTGAATCACTTGCCTGTTGCAACGCCGTTGCTACCAGCTCGACTGCGACGGATGCCAGAATCTTCGAATTCATCGGTCGGTCCCGCAAGAAACCATCTGGGTTGCATCAGAGTATTTTCTGAGCATCCCTGCCATGTGCATCTGTTCCGAAAGCGCGCGTTCATTCTCCTCAAAAATCGTTGAATCAAGGTCACTCAGAAGCTGTTCGCAATGGGCTGCTTCACGGCCTACGACAATTCTGCAGCGGTGATAAACCCAGTCGCTGATAAATCGATCAAATTCCATTTCCCCATCCTGAGGAATTCCTGCCATCACCAGCGCATCGATTGCTTGGAGTCTGAGGGTCAGGTGCCTGCGACCTTTCCATGAATTGCCTAAACCGCAGGACACGGCAGTATTCCCGAAGTAACCACGTATTTTTCCCCGCTGCTGATCTGTCAGGTCACCGCCAAGCTCGAACGCTTTGATATTGGCAGCTTCTTCAATATTTCGGACGTGCTGCTTGTAACTACGCTGGGCGGCACGTCTCAGCTGCGGATGGGCTCCTGCGCAATCGATCAGAAGCCCGGTACGCTTGCCGGAAACCACCACTCCTGCATTGGATGACATGAGAAGTATTGTCCACAAACCAGTCCAGTGCATGAGTGCTCTGACGCGATCAACGACTGAGGATCGCAAATGACTTAGGATGTTATCGATACCCTCCCGGTAGATTTCGGCCAGTGCTGAGTCTGGCAGAATGGTTTGCTCGGAGATCTCATCTGTCGCAGAATTGTCATCGCGGGCTCCGGCTTCACTCAGTGTTTTTGCAAGCATTTCAAGCGGAGACGAGTCGCCTGCCGGATAAAGATCTTCAAAGCCACAGCGTATTCGGTTCAGGCGTTCTGAATTACCGTCAGCAGCTAATACACAGTAAGCAAAGGCGCCGGCACCTCGCAGGTACCGGCGCTCCAGAGCAACGTTTCCATGGCGGAGTCGAGCATCCCAGTGCACCAGTGAGCGGGTGAACGGGAAAAAATGTGTCCGTTCCCATGATTTCGTTTTTGTGAGATTTGGCAGGTCCAATTCAATTGATCGGAGCAGTTTTGAAACCGCTTCTTCGGAGTGTGCATCAAGCAGAACAGACCTGCGTTGCTGTTCTGTGAATGTGTCGTCGTGTACTAAGCGCCTTGCGAAATCATGCGCAACTCTCAAAAGTTTTGCACTGCCACCGTCCGGGAGTATGCCGTCAGGATTACAGAGGATGAAGTTAATGAGCTCCAGACCGGGATACTGGCCCGCACCGTCGACATCGAACACGCCGCCGAATAATTCTCTTGAAACCATTGGAGCTTTGACAGCCGGCATGTCATGTACCTCCACTTACTTGGACAACGCCCTGATCGAGCGATACCGTATTCACCTTGCCATTCATGAACAGGCTAATCTGTCCATTATTCGAACGACCTCGCTCTGCAAGCTTTCCGAGAAAAGCCCGCACGCGCTTCATCTCACTTGCATAAAAACCTTCTGAAATAAATCCAGATGCAGAGCGCGCCACACATTCAAAAGACATCAAATCCAAGGCAATATCCAGTTTTTCGCCGGCCCGGTCTGAAATTCGGATAACGATACAACGGTCCAGCCAGTCGACAGACGCGGTAAGTTTCCAGCGTTCGCCCTCGTTTTCCCAAGCCGCGTGCTGAGGAAGAATCGCAATATCCTGTATCGGTATCTGTGTCGCTATGATTGCAGCATCAGCACTGGCTTTGCCGAATGCGGGGTCGACCAGATAAAGCACTGTCTCAGTCGAAGACAGGCGTAAACCTTGGATGCCATGGAATCCTGCGACGACGAGATTTTTGAATTTAACCTTTTCCTGTGGGGTCAAATTTCCGCTCAGCATCCGCAGGAAGCTATCGCCGTACATAAAGCCGAGGCGATCGAGCATATCTACCGTGTTAGTTGTTTCGTCAAAAAAGGAGCGCCGCCGTAGGCCGGAAACGATTCTTCGAATTATTTCCGATTCCTTGTGAAGGTCGGTTTTGCTTTGCGGAGATCCGATAACATCATCAATTCCGCTTGCTGCATCAATTGTTTTTACGGACCTGCCGGTTTTGACCTGGTAGAGAAGGTCTAGCTGGCCGGCCGGAAAAATTTCATCTCCATTCAGCAGACGTTCATCAACCGTTCTGCGTGCGATTTTTCCAGGATCTAGTCGGTTGATCGCTTGCAGAATTGGGATGCCGCGAAAAAGTCTTTCAGGCGAAATTTCGTCCGGGTTACTGAAAAGAAGGTTGTAAAAAGCATATTCTGATTGCCAGCCCTGCTCTGCATGGCGGCGAACTTTATCCCGTACATCCGAGCATGTAAGGCCACCGGTCACGATGTAAGAAATCAGCATCAGCATCTCACGGATAGTAATCACGTATCCGAGTCTTTCGACGGTCGAGAATAACGCTTCGAGTTTTTCCATACGGGGCTCTGAAAATGAGCCGTCATCGCCAAGCAGCGATCTGTTCCATTGGATTGGGCATTCAGGCTTCAGACAACATTGTCCGCAACTTGTGGTGGCCCACCGCCTGCCATCTCCTACCCAGTCATTCATCGCTCGGCGTACGAGGCTTGTTCCAGCTGCAGAGCGCTCAGAGGCTACGGATTGGAAATTCAGATTAACCACATGGAATTTCTCATCCATAGAAGATTTGCCAGTAACAAAGGTGCTTCGAAAAAGTTCTTTTAGCCTGCGGCACACCTCGCCTGATGTCTGATCACTGATTACAGCGCGCAATCTTCCTTCATTGGCGCAGATGACTAACGCTTCATCATCTTTATTTCCATGGTCCTCGATAAACTTGGCAGCCATTGTCGTATCGATTTCGGAAAAATCCTTATGGATACGTAGTGGTACGCTATTGCCAGAAGCAGGCCGGATGGCTTCTGCTCCATCACACTTCTCCAGTAGAAGAAGGCGGCTTTCAGCTGTTTGATATTTTAGATGGCCTTCGATTAGGCGGCGGCAAAGGTGTGTCTTGCCATGACCGGCATCACCGGTGAGGATGATGCAGCGGGCACCGGCACTGAGCGCTTCAAGTACATATTGCAGCGCGATGGTTTCCAGTGATTTACCATCTTGATCACTCTGGTACTCCTCGTAAATCTGGTCGTGAGAGACTGAAAACGGGAGGTAGCGGTTAAGTCGGGAAACATGCGGATTGATCATGGGTTCCATGCAGAGGTATCCAATTTTCAAAAATGTGGCCGATCAATTCATTTGCCGCATACAGAATGCACGGCTGGAGTGGATACAATTCTAATACTCAATGATGTAGGATTCAGGTGCGTTTCGGTTATTTTGGCGAAAATTTTGCTAGTGTCAGTTTGTAAATTCTTTCAATGATGATCAAGCGTGGCAGCAGCACACTGTAATGGCCCACCAAGAATTAGCTCAGATACTCTCCTACAAGGGAGGGCACATGAGCTTGACGACGGAAATAGAATTTAATCTCCTACTTTCTTTCACCTGTTTTCTTCGGCCGACTAATGGCAATTGAAAGTGGATGTCCTCAGATTGCGGTCGCATCGTGGCCGCAGCGGGAGCCTGCTCTGGGGCATGTGGGGCACGTACGTCAAGCTTGAACGGGCGATCTGGATCAGCGAACATGGCCCTCGTTGCAAGACTCCTCGTTTGACCACGTGGTACGCTGCGATCCGACGGGTTGGTAAGCGATTGCAGGACATCCATTTTTATTTGCCAGTTGCCGGTCCACTAAAGTCGGTCTCTTGGATCTGCCATTGTCTTGTTCTGAAAAATCCTCGCAATCATGAGGATTGGTTGTCAGGGGCTGGAACTTCTGCTTGAATCCTCACGTTCGCGAGGAATTCTCATGAAAATCAGCTTGGACAACGCTCAAAGCCCGGGCCAGATCGTGCGAGCAGTGCGTAAGGCTCAAGGTATGAGGCAGGACGATGCAGCGGGAAGCCTTGGCGTCAGCGAGAACTTCCTGGGCAAGGTCGAGCGCGGCGGCGCGACCGTCCAGTGGGGAAAGCTGTTTCAGGTGCTTGATGGCTTGGGCGTGAAGGTTGACTTGGACTTGCCGGATGAACTGGCCCTGCAGGTGTCGTCGCTGCTGAAGGCAGGAAAATGAACTAGCGCGTACTCGCCGCTTGGATTGCCCTAGTGCAGGACATCTACTTTTATTTGCCAGTACCCTGTCAACTATAGTGGGTGTCCTGGAGCTATTCAGGATCTAGACAAGCAAGCCGAGCATAATTTTTTGCAATTGCTTGAGTCGAGGTCTTGATTTTTATTTGCTTAATGTCCTGATCAAATCAGGCCGATAGCTTCTTGAAGTCTTGCTGCCGTTGAAAATAGCTGATTGCGTTCCATTGCATTCACGAACGCTTCAGCCGTCATCGGCGGCTTTCGCAAGCGGGAGCGCATGTCCTTGAAAGCTGACAGAGCAGGGTAGGGATCCAGATCAAGCAGATTAATGATGAAGTCATCCGGATGAATGGCTTGCAATCCTGAATCGGCAAGCAACTCAATTGGAAAATCCCGCAGGTTCGAGGTCACGATACAGTCTGTATGCCCGGCGATGGCTGCTGCCAGGACATGGGCATCGTTCGGATCGGGCAGGCGGATGCCATCGATGATTGGGCATAGACAGTCTCTTCGATTTCCCAATCCTTGACCGCATGACGCATGGCATTTCGCCGTTGCTCCAGTTTGCCCCGATCTGCGTTGTAGTCACGGGCGGCTGATGAGATCCACTCGCTATCGATGCGAGCTGTCCAGCGTGCTGCGTAGAGTCCCGCCACATGCAAGCTAATGAGTGCATCGGCCACTGCCGGCGGGAACAAGACGCATGCGTCAAGCAATGCGGTACACCTCGCCTGGCTGGCCATGCATCAATACCCAAGTCCGAGTTCTTGAGCGTTATCGGTCAGGCGTTGTAGTGCTTCTTCTTGTTCGCCTTTCATACGATTTTTATATTCGATAAGATCGTCGTAAGCGATCCGCCGATGGGTGCCGACCATTCGGTGCTTTAGTTTGCCGCTGTCGATTTCTTTGATGACGAATGGCCGGGAAACATTGAGGTAGTGAGCTGCCTCAACCGTGGTGAATTCACGCTTTTCCGGCACGATGGTGATCGGGCGGCGCTCGCCCATCGCGCCCAGAACTTGGGCGATCAGGCGCAAGGCCTGAGGCGGTAGCTTGATGTTCGGCTCGGTTTGTTGGCCCGACTCGTCTACCAGGGTGATGATGGGCGCTTGGGAGTGATCCAAGGCTGCCATGATGCAGCGTTGCGCGGCCTTGGCCATGGCTGCTTCAGATTCGTTTAGCAGTGGCGGGCTGATTTCCCGTTGGGAATTTTTTTCCGCAATAGCCATGAACATCTCCCTTAAATTTCAGAAGGCACGATCGCCCTATCTCTCATGGGCACTCTAGGCCATAAAAGCATCAAATGCAATAAGTGAAATAAATGAAATTGCATTGACTGCAAAGACCTAGCCCTAAATTCATGCATTTTTGAAACTTCATGGGGCTCACTGGGATGCCGACAGCCTTGGCTGGCCGTTCGCGCATTGTTCAATAGCCATGCCATGAAGCCTGATCGGAGATCGCTGCGTCCGCTCGTTGCAGGGTCTCGATCCCACCTTCAAATGCGCTTTGCTGAACAGCCTCTATCAGCTAGTATCTATTCATAAATCTATTCAAATTTCTATTCATCCCATGTCCCCGCACTCTGCTGCCGTTCGCAATTGCCTGCTCGCAGGCCCCCGGACTGCGCGGCAAGTGCTTGATTCACTGGGAATAAGTCAGCCAACGGTGTCACGGGCCTTGGCCGATTTGCAGCCTGAGATCGTTCGGCTGGGTGCGGCGCGATCTATTCAGTACGCCCTCAGGGACACCCAGCGGGGACTCCCCGACATTCCTGTGCATCGGGTCGATGCGGACGGCAAGCTCGGTTTCCTGGGCACCCTGGTTGCCGTGCGGCCTGAGGGTTTTGTCATGCTCAGGTCGGATGGCGCGGCATTGCACAGCGAGGGTCTGCCCTGGTGGCTGTTCGACATGCGTCCTCAGGGTTACCTGGGGCGTGCTTACTGCGCAAGACATGCGGCGGCGCTGGGCTTGCCCGCCAACCTGTCGCACTGGACCGATACCCACGCGCTGCGTGCCTTGCTCGATCAGGGGCATGACCTGGTCGGCAATCTGCTGCTGGGCGAAGCTGCGAGGGCGACATTTCTTTCGACGGCCATGCCGGAGCCGGTGGCCGAGGCCGACAAGACCGGGGCCTACGCTCAGCTTGCAAAAGCAGCTGCGCATGGTGAAATTCCCGGTTCATCAGCGGGCGGCGAGCAACCGAAGTTCATTGCCTATGCGATGACACCCGAGGGTGCCCGGCATGTCATCGTCAAATTCAGCGAAGCTGATCAAGGCCTGGTGCAAGAGCGCTGGCGTGACTTGCTGCTGGCCGAGCATCTGGCGTTGCAGACCCTGAATGAAGGCGGAATACTGGCGGCCACCACGCGCATTATCGACAGTGGCACGCAACGCTTTCTTGAAGTGGAAAGATTTGATCGCGTTGGCATGTACGGTCGGCGCGGACTGATTTCACTTGCTGCGCTGGACGCCGCCTTCGTCGGGGCCGGCACGGGTTCCTGGCCGGAGATCGTGCGCCGGCTGGTTGATGCCGGCCACCTGCAAGCCCAGGTAGCCTTTCAGGCGGCGGTGTTGTGGGCCTTCGGCGCGTTGATCGGAAATTCCGACATGCACGGCGGGAACCTGTCCTTCCTCGTTGAGCAAGGTCGCCCCTATGCGCTGGCACCTGCCTATGACATGTTGCCCATGGCGCTTGCGCCCAGAAGCGGGGGAGGCCTGCCTGAAACGCTGGCGGCTGCCAGCGTCATCGCCGCTGTGCCCGATGATGCGTGGCGCAAGGCCGAAGAGCTTGCGCGGCGCTTCCTTGCGCAGCTTGAAGCGCATGCCGGTTTCAGCCGCCGGTTCGTTCCCCTGATCGGGATGCTTAACGCCCATGTCGACGCGGCGAGCTTGAAAATTCGTCGGCTCGGCTAGCCCTTCGCAAGACGGAAACGACCAGGCGGCAAGGGCAGCGAAATCCCGACAAGGCAGGCCAGATTTTAAAAGCATTCACAGGTCGAGCCCGGCCGCAGGCGAGGGTGCTGACAATGCTGCTGTTCCCGGCGCTTTCATCGCGCCGGCACCTCGCCACGAAACCGGCATTTATGGGCGCCGAACGCAGCTTTCCGAAACATGTTAGCGTCACCGGCTCTACCTTGTTCCTGAACACAGCCGTCATGTCCCTCACGCCTACACCCACTGCTGTTGAGCCCAGTCAGTCGCTGAACACAACCAGCGCCTTGTCTGCCGGCCAATTGAGTGTTTACTTCGACGGTGGTTGTCCGCTCTGCCGCGCTGAAATTGCTGCGTACCAGCGCACCGAGGGCGGTGAAGCGCTGCGCTGGGTGGATGTCCACAGTTGCGGTCAGGCCGAGCTTGGTACGGAGCTGGACAAGGCCAGGGCACTGGCGCGGCTGCATGTGCGGCGGCCGGATGGCACGCTGGTGGATGGCGCTGCTGCCTTTGCGGAGATCTGGTCGGCGCTGCCGCGCTGGCGCTGGTTGGCCAGGCTGGCACGGCTGCCGGGCGCCACACCGCTGCTGGAACTGGGCTATGTGGCTTTCCTGCGCCTGCGGCCGCTCTGGCGACCACAGGGGGCTGCATTGGCGCGATTTCCGCGCCCGCTGATGCGCGAACTGCGTTCCGACCATGCCGGCGAGACGGGCGCGGTGATGATCTATCGCGGAATTCTGGCGGTGACGCGTGACCCGGCCTTGCGTGAGTTTGCGCATCATCATCTGGAGACCGAGCTTCGCCATCTGGCCCTGGTGGAAGAGGTGGTGCCGGCCGGCTGGCGCAGCCGACTGCTTCCGCTGTGGCGCTTGTCTGGCTGGCTGACGGGCGCACTGCCTGCCTGTTTCGGCGCGCGCGCAGTCTATGCCACGATCGAAGCGGTCGAGACCTTTGTGGACCATCACTATGCGGCCCAGGTCGCGATGATCGATGCCTTGCTGCAGCCGTCGTCCACTGATGCCAATGCCGCTTTGATGCCTGATGCGGACATGCGCACCGAGCTGCAAAGCCTGCGCGCCATGCTTGAACAATGCCGGCTGGATGAAGTCGCGCATCGCGACGATGCCCATGGCCGTTGGGACGGCCGGGGGAAGTTCATGCTTGGCGCATGGCGCCTGCTGGTAGCCAGCGGCTCGGCAGCTGCCGTCCGGGTCTGCCGGTATCTTTGATCTCGGGCGGAGCGCCGTACCGCAGACAGATCGGCCTCGATCTGGCGCTTCCCCATTCTGACTGAACGTCGACCACGCATCGGCCCGCGCCCGCTTCATCTCATGCAAGGACGGATCAAACGACTACGCCTCGCGGCCATGCCGGCATTGCCTGCTTCCGGCGCTGCCGAAGAGGTCATTTGTCCATTGTGCGATCGACCCATTCCGCCATCACAGCGGGATGCGCATCATTTGATCCCCAAGTCGCGCGGCGGCGTGCAGACGGCATGCCTGCACCGCATTTGCCACCGGCAGATCCATGCGCTGTTCAGCGAGACGGAGCTTGCCCGTGATTACCATCATGTCGAGGCCTTGCGCGAGCATCCCGAGATGGCGCGCTTTCTCGATTGGGTGCGACGCAAGCCGGATGATTTTTTCGAGCGCACCCGCAAGAGCCAGCGCCTGAAGTCGCGCTGAGCCGGCTGGATCGTGTTCTGTGGCCTGGTGCCTGGTGCCCGATGCCGGGGGCCTGGTTTTGGCGTGGCATCTTTTCTTCAGTTCGTATTCCCGGGGCATGGCGCAAGTTTGCAATCGACCACGGCACGCAAAACGATACTCAAAAAATATTCCGGAACTTGCCAACATCCCTACCTTCCAATCACAACTAACTCGCTTCGTTAAGCGACGGTGAAATTTGTATTCATCAACGGATAGTGATTTCGAAGGAGACCATCATGGCTACTCAGCAAGGGCAAGAGGGGGGCGGCAAGTCTGGCCAATCTCAAGGTGGACGTGGGTTTGCCTCAATGGATGAAGAAAAGCAGCGCGAAATCGCCAGCAAGGGCGGACACGCTGCGCATGAGCAAGGCACCGCCCATGAGTTCGATTCCGAAGAAGCCCGCAAAGCAGGCCAAAAAGGCGGCGAAGCGGTCAGCCAGGACACCCAGCACATGTCGGAGATAGGGCAAAAAGGGGGCGAAGCTCGCGCGGCCCAGATGCACCAGCAAGCGGCCAGCAGCACATCGGCCACCGGCAAGAAAGAAGAGGAAGAGGATCAGTCTTCCAAGGAAGGGCAGCAATCAACCCGTGGCGGCACGCCCGAGCAGCATGCCAAGGCAGGACGCCAAAGCCACAAGAATCAATAAGCAGCAAAGTCCGACAGCCCCTGTCAGCGATGACAGGGGCTTTTTCATGTCAGGCCAAGGATCGCACCAGCCAGACGATGCCGCCGGCCGTTCCCAGCATCAGCAGCAGGGCCACCAGCAGCAGCCAGCGTTGAGCACGCTTTTGCGCTGCGATACGGGCTTCGATGTCGGCCGTCTCGACGGCCAGCGCATCGAGCCGTGCATGGGAAGTTTTCAGATCGTTCAGGGTTTTTTGCAGGCGCCGGGTATTCATGGCAGGACTTTACCAGCCCGCGCAGTCAGGGCAGCCGCCGGCACTTGCTGGCATCCTCAGGCGTCCTTAGCGGCCGTGACCCCGTCCGCCACGGTCATCCCAGCCCCGGTGGTGATGATGATGGTGGCGATGCGGGCGCGGACCCCAGCCATTGCCATAGGGGTTGCCGTACGGGGCGCCATACGCGGCGCCATGCGGGCCACCATAGGGGGCGCCATAGTGCTGGCCATAAACGGGGCGCGGGGCCGGGTAGACGACGGTCGGCGGCGGGGGCGCATAGACCACCGGCGGCGGCGCATAAATGCCATAAGGGTGCCCGTAGCCGTAGGTGACGCTGACGGCCGGACCGCGACTGTGGATGGCGCTGCCGATGACGGTGCCGGCAGCGACACCGGCCAGCACGTCGCCGGAATGGGCATGGGCGGCGCCGGCGAAAGCGGTCAGCAGGGCGAGGGCAGCGAGTCGGGTCTTCATGGCGGGTCTCCTTGGTTGAAGCCTGTGACGAAAGTGTACGGAGATGTCATGCCGCCCGGAAGCAGAAAAGTGTCACGACCTGTAAGCCCGGCAATGCGTGCCGCTGATGCGGGATTTGCGGGGGCCGGCGCTGGCTTTGGGCCGGGCTGCGGCGATAATAGGGGCATTTTTCTGACGCGCAGCTGCCATAAGGCAAAGGGATACGGGCATGGACATGAATTTTCAGCTGATCATGGCGCTGGCCATCGTGCTGGCAGGCGGTTTTGCGGCCGGCCTGTGGTTCGGCCGGGCGCTGGCCAGGGCGCGCACTGACGGCGAGCTGGCCCAAGTCAGGGCCGAGTCTGCTGTCCAGCTGGCCACCGCCGAGGCGCGCGCCGCTCAGGCGCAGTCGCTGGGGCAGGAACTCGTTGAGCTGCGTGACAGCCATGCCCAGTTGCGCGCGCTGCTGGCCTCTTCCGAGACCGAGCTCAAGGCCGAGCGTCAGAAAGCGGCCGAGCAGATCGAATTGCTGGGCCAGGCGCGCGAGGCGCTGGCCAATGAGTTCAAGGCGCTGGCCGCGCAAGTGCTGGATGAAAAGACCAAGAAATTCTCCGAGCAGAGCGAGAAAGACCTGACCAACCTGCTCGGGCCGCTGCGCACCAAGCTGGAAGAATTCAAGCAGCAGGTGGACAACGGCCGCGTGCAGGACGTGCGTGACCGCACCGCGCTGGCCGAGCAGGTCAGGCAACTGGCGCAGCTGAACCAGACCTTGTCGGACGATGCCAAGAACCTGACCAAGGCCCTGGTCGGCGACAGCAAGACCCAGGGCAACTGGGGCGAGCTGGTGCTGGAAACCATCCTGGAAGCCTCCGGCTTGCGCGAAGGCCATGAGTTCGTGGTGCAGAAAGGCACGGTCGCCGATGAAGGCAGCAGCCGTCGTCCCGACGTCGTGGTGCAACTGCCGGGCAATCGCCAGTTGGTGATCGATTCCAAGGTGTCGCTGACGGCGTATGAAGCCCTGATGTCGGCCGAGGATGCGGAAGAACAAAAGAAAAAACTGGCCGAGCACCTGGGCTCGATCCGGCGCCATATCGGCGGCCTGTCGGAAAAGAAGTACCACACGCTCTACGAGGGTGTGCAGTCGCTGGATTTTGTGTTGATGTTCATCCCGCTCGAGCCGGCCTTCATGACGGCGATCTCGAACGACAAGGCCTTGTTCATGAGCGCGTGGGAGAAGAACGTGCTGCTGGTCAGCCCGTCGACCCTGTTGTTCGTCGTGCGCACGGTGGCGCATTTGTGGCGCCAGGAAGCGCAGAGCCGCAATGCGCAAGAGATCGCCAAGCGCGGCGCTGAGCTGTACGACAAGCTCGCGCTGTTCACCGAGAGCATGGAAGAGCTGGGTGACCGGCTGCGGCTGGCGCAGGCCTCGTACGACAAGGCCACGCTGCGTCTGTCGTCGGGCAATGGCAACCTGATCCGCCAGGCGGCGATGCTGAAAGAGCTGGGCGTGAAGCCGACCAAGCAGCTGTCGAAGAAGTTTGCCGATACCAACGACGATGCGGCAGCGGCGCCGCGCCTGCCCAGGCAGGTCACCGACTTGCTGTCCGATGGCGATGCGATCGACGATGCGCCGACCCTGCCGCAGTAAATCGCAGTAAATGATCGGCGCCGGTCAGGCGCCGTTACGAATCTGAAAATCTTTACACTTTCGGTTTCGAAAACCCTCAACTCTGCTCGGACGAATCGGGTTTCGCTTATACCCAATCAAATCAATCGTTAAGCCTGCACTGTGGATGTCGTTTGTAGAAAGATGCCAATTTGATGCGAATTGATTGATTGACACCGCCCTGTGTTTCACCGAAATTGGCTGCAATCACACTTGCATGGATTGCGATATGGGCAGCATCGACAAACGATTGCTAAGCAGTCGTCAGATCGCGGACACGCGCATCGACTTCGAAACTTCGATACGCGGCACCATCGAGTTCACTGGCGTTTTTTATCTTGATGGCGCGCTCGATGGCGACCTCAGGGGCAAAGGCACCGACAAGGCCACCGCCGTGGTCGGCTCGCGGGGGCGGCTGACGGGCAATCTTCATTGCCGCAGCGCGATCGTCGCCGGCACCGTCCTTGGTGACATTCATGCGCATTCCCTGGAGCTGCTGGCCGGTGCGCGCGTGATGGGCGACTTGTATTACGAAACACTGGCCATCGATCCTGCCGCCGAGATCAATGGTTCGTTCATTCCTTCCGACTCACCCAGCAGCACATCCGAAGAGCAGAGAGAGCACCATGCGTCGCGCTGAATTGATCGAAGAGCTGAAGCTGCTTCACACCATGGAATTTGATGTCTGTGACGAGGCCCTGCGCCTGGCACAGGAAGTGGACCTGTCGACCTTCGCGTCCATGTCCACGCGCGCAGCGGCCGTGGTGATCACGAAGCGCGGACTGGACCAGAAACACCAGGGCCGCGAGATCGCGACCATGATGCGCACCAGCCGGCTGGTCCGCGCGCACGCCCGGGCCGGCATGCAGTAAGGGCGGGTAGCCAAGCCCCAAGCCCTCAGTAATGCTTGGCCTGTACCTTGCCGGGCCGGCCCGAGTAGCGGTTCATCGCATCCGAGACTTCAAACTCCAGCGTCGCCGTCTTGCCGCCGTAGACGTTTTCTTTCAGCCAGGCGATCTCTTCTTCCATCGCCGCGCGGTTGAGCACCGTCGTGTGCCAGGTGCGCACTTCCGCATCCCATCGGTAGCCACGTCCCTTGAGCAAGTCCTTGGTGCTGAACGGCGAGTTCAGGGCCCGGATGGTGCAGGTGCTGCGGTTGACGAAATCGGCCAGGGCTTTCAGGCCCGGCACGCCGGCCACCGGCAGCGGCTGCTGCAGGACTTCCAGCAGTGCCCGGCAGTCGGTCTCGGCGCGGTGCGCATCGTAGAACAGGCCGAACTTGTAGGCGATGAATTCCAGCTTGGCCGAGCCTAGGCCTTCCTCATCCCAGGCCACTTCTTCGAACGAGCAGCTCCACGGCAGACTTTCGAACAGCGGGAAGCGCACTTCGCAGAAACCGCGATCGAACCGGGCGTTATGCGCAATGACAATGCTGGCGTCCTTCACGAAGGCGGCGACGGCATCGTCGTCGATGCGCTGGCCCTGCACCATCTCGTCGGTAATGCCATTGACGGCCGTCGCCTCGGGCGGGATCGGCATGCCCGGGTCTTCCAGCTGATTGAAGCTGCCGAGCAGGCGGAAGGCCTGCCCGGTCTCGGCGTCGTATTCGAAGGCCACCATGCCCAGTTCGATGATCTTGTCGCGGCCGGCGGTCTTGCCGGTGGTCTCGGTGTCGAGGATCACGCCTTTGCGCACCGCGCGTTCGCCGGCCTCGGCAAAGCCGCTGCGCTCGGGGACGCGGGCCAGCACGCGGTAATCGGGGTGGGCGCGCAGCAGGGCGAGCGCGGCGTCTATGGCAGGCAGGGTATCCGGCATGGGGCGGTCTGATTGTTGTTCATCGGGGGCGAGGCCGTGCAAGGCAGCGCGGGCAAGCGGCACGCTGCAAGCGGCAAGCGTCTGCAGCCGGATTATTCCATGACCGGGGAGGGCGCCCGGGATTTTGCTACAGTAGGGCCGTGCCCAGCCCTTGCGGAGGTGACCCGTGAAGCTCCTCTCCTTCTTGCAGGATGTCGGCCCTGATCACCAGGGCCGCTATCTGTCGGATATCTGGAAGTTCAGCGACCTGCAGATCGCGACGACCCACGACTTCATCCAATGGGTTTTTCCGCTCGATGTAGCCAGCGGCGCGCTGCCGGATGCCCCGGTGCTGGAGCCGGCCGAGATCGACCTGATCCACAAGTCCTCGCCGGCGACGATGAACCTGGAGAAATCGGCGCAATGGTTTCTGGATTATCTAAGCCGCAGCAAAGACTGGCTGCGCGAATCTGATCATCATCATTTGCGCATCACGCGCATGCTCAGGTCGCAGCGCCTGCTGTTGGGCGAGCTGGCGGCCGAATCTGCCAAAGAAAGGGTCTTCCACATGGCGCAACAGGCAAAGACAAAGGCCAGGATCAGCGATGCCGCCTATGCGCATTGGCGGGCCGCCTGATCGTATGGGGCTGATGAATCCGGGCTGGGGGGTTCCGATCGTCATGGCGGTCGTCATGGCGATCGCGGTGCCGGCGCAGGCAGAGCCCTTCCTCGGGCTGGAGCCGCTGGAGTCGCTGGCGTCGGTGCGCCAGCGCTTCCCGAATGCCAGGCTCGACCCCGAGCGTCCGCCCTGGCTCAAGCCCAACCAGTACTACTGCATGCTCGATGCCGACGGCGCCGACGGCCTGGTGGCGCTGCTGTTCGAGCATGACGATGAAAAGCGCAAGCAGAAGCTGGCCGACCTGCAAAAGAGCCTGCCGGCCACGGTCAACAATCCCGACAATCCGCAGGCGAAATCAACCGACCTGCTGATGCGCCAGCAGCGCGAAGCGCTGGCGCGCCCGCTGGAGGAGCGGCTCTCGCTGGTGCGCATACGCTGGGTGCCGGACAAGCCGCAGAAGCTGAGCGCGTTGCAGGCCAGGTATGGCAAGCCGGATGCGATCAGGCTCAATGTCAGTGGCCCGGGGCCGGTCTATGTCTGGGAGCGCGGTGTGCATGCCTACCTGACGCCGGACCGGCGGCAGGCCAAGATGATCGAGTTCTGGTTTACCGAAGACGACCTGTCCGACATCTTCCTCAAGCGCTGACCGGCGGTGCTGCCGGGTCGCGCCCGACTTCGCGCCCGACCTCGCGCCCGACCTCGCGCCCGACCTCGCGCTCAGCGCAGCTTTTCCAATTGCACGAAGGCGCCATGGTCCCAGACGCCTTCGAGCGCCGCGCGCCCGCCACTGAAGGTCTGCCGGCCACGGCCATGGTGCATGCCATTGAGCACCTGCCCGGTATAGGCATCGCCATTCGCATAGACGAAGCTGCCTTGGCCGGAGAGCTGGTCGGCCTGGAAGTCGCCCGTGTAATGCCCGCCGGTGGCGAAATGGTAAACGCCGCGGCCATGCCGGCGTCCCTTCACGAAGGGACCGTCATAGCGGTCGCCGTTGGCATAGGTCATCGTGCCACGACCGTGGAGGGCGTTCTTGTAGAAGCCGCCGATGTAGGTCTTGCCGTCAGCGAACTCGACCTTGGCCGGGCTTTGCACATACCCGTCCCTGAACAGCCCGCTCAAGCGGTCGCCATTCGAAAACGTGTAGACGCCCGGGCCGTCGCGGTTCAGGCGGCGGTCAAATTTGCCCTCGTACTTGTCGACGCCCCAGTAGTACATCGTGTCCCAGCCAAGGGTGTTCCAGGTCACGTCATCCCAGGTCGGCGCGCGCATGCCGCTGCAGCCGGTGACGGCGGCAGCCAGCAGGATGGCCAGCAGTGATCTTGGTTTCATCGGTGGTAGCCCTTGGTCGTATGCTGCCGAGTTTTGCTGCCGAATTGGCAATCGGTTCGGCAGTCAGGTCTGCAAGCGGTCGGCAACGGCAGGGCGCCTGCCCGGCGCGTAGCGATGCCCATCAGGCTATGAATCGGCGCGGACGGCGATTTCTTGATGGCGACTATAAACACCCGGGCCCGCACATGGCGGGCCCGGGTGTCAGGACAGGACGCTCAGTCCAGGGAGCTCAGTCCAGGGAGCTCAGTCAGGACGGCGCGCGAAGGACTGGTGGCGGCGGGCCGGCTTCAGGTGAGCTGTATCGGGTGAGCTGTATCGGGTGAGCTGCATCGGGTGAGCTGTTTCGGGTGAGTTTTTCGGATGCGTTGTCTGCGCTGGATGCGCTGGCAAGCGACCTACATCTTGTCCTCAGCGGACTTTTTGCCGTCTTTCTTGTCGTGCATTTCGCCTTTGTGCTCGCCCTTGTGTTTGCCCATATCTTTGCTCATGTCCTTGCCCATCTCCTTGTCCTTGCTCTTGCCCTTGGCCAGGTGCTTGCCGCGGTCGTCCATGCCTTTCTGGTGGGTCATCTGGGCATCGGCCGCTTGCGCCTTGCCATCCATGTCCCCTGCCTTGGCGGTGCCCGCCGTGGACTGGCCAAAGCTGCTGTCGGCGCCTGCCGCGGACTTGGACTTGCCGCCGGCGCTCTCATCTTTGGCATAAGCAGCGCCGGTGAAGGCAAGTGCGAGAGCCGAGAGCATCACTAGCTTTTTCATGATTCATCCTTTCCGGGATCGATAAAGAGTGGCTGTTGCTATCCGGTGTTGTTGACCGGTGAACACAACATAAGCCCCACCCGGTCTGGGTCAGCGCGTGCTTACATTCTGCAAACTGTTTCTCTATAGAAAAAACCAACCTCGCAACGTCTTGTCCAAGCAAGGGGATGGGCGGCCGCACTGGTCGCCGGTCAGCCTTGCCACTCGACGACAGGAGACAGCCATGACACGCAAGTATGTGGATTGCCGGAATGTGCCCAGCGAGAACCACTGCAGCATTGCCATCAGCGCCGACAGCGATGCAGAACTGATGGAAGCTGCGGTCCAGCATGCCGTTACCGTCCATCGCCACGAAGATACGCAGCTGCTGCGCCAGCAGATCAGCCAGGCCATCCGCGAGGGCATGCCGCCGGAGCGGGCATGACGGCCACCTGAAGGGCAGGCGCGCAATGAAGCGGTTCGCTCGCATCGCCGGCATCGCCCTGGTGCTGATGGCGGCGCTGCTGGCCGTACTGGCCGTGGCCATCGCCAGCTTCGACTGGAACCGCGCGCGTCCCTGGCTGGCCGAGCGGGTTACGGCGGCCACCGGCCGCCCGTTCGAGATCAAGGGTGAGCTTGCGGTCTCGTGGCAGCGTCCCCCCGAGACCCGGGGCTGGTGGCGCTATCTGCCGTGGCCGCACTTGCGCGCGAGGGATGTGGTCTTCGGTAATCCGCCCTGGGCCGAGAGCGGGCGCTGGATGGCGCAAGTGCCGCAGCTGGATTTCACGCTGAACCTGCCTGCCTTGCTGCAGCGGCAGGTGCGCGTGCAGCAAGCCCGGCTGGCCGGCCCGGTGCTGGTATTCGAGAAGGCAGGCGAGGACCGCAAGAACTGGGTCTTCGCTCCGCGAGCCACCGATCCCGCCGGCCGCCCCTGGCGCTTCGAGATCGACAGCCTGGCCGTGGCCAGCGGCCAGTTGCGCTATCTCGACAAGGCCAGCGCCACCGATCTTCAGCTCCGGCTGGACACGGCGTCCGATGGCAGCGTGCGCTGGCGGGCCAGCGGGCGCTATAACGACGAGGCGCTGCAAGGCCACGGCTCGGCCGGCGCCTTGCTGGCGCTGCGCACCAGCGACCTGCGCTATCCGGTCGAGGCCGATGTACGGGTCGGCGACACCCGCCTGACTGCACAGGGCACGATTACCGATCCGTCGGCGCCCAGCGCGCTGGACATCCGGCTGGTGTTGACCGGCGCCAGCATGGCCGACCTGTACCCGCTCAGCGGGCTGCTGCTGCCAAAGACCCCCAGGTTTTCCACCTCGGGCCGGGTGGTTGGCCGCACCCTGCCCGGGCAGCTCGACCTGCGCTACGAAGGTTTCAGCGGCAAGGTCGGCCAGAGCGATATCGCCGGTCATTTTCATTATCGTCAGCAGGGATCGCGTTCCCTGCTCAGTGGCGAGGTGGTGTCGTCGCGGCTGCGGCTGGTCGACCTGGCGCACCTGATCGGCGCCGGCGACAGCGGACCGCCCAAGCCGGGCGAGGTCCGCCAGCCCGAGGGGCGGGTGCTGCCCTGGTCGCCTTTCAAGACCGAGCGCTGGCACAAGATGGATGTGCAGGTGCGCTTCACCGGCAAGCAGATCATCCGGCGCGAGGCGCTGCCGATCGACGACCTCGATACGCGCCTGACGATGAAGGCCGGCGTGCTGACACTGGACCCGCTGCGCTTCGGCATAGCCGGCGGCCGGCTGCAGGGCTCGGTGCGCATCGACGGGCTGGCCGACCCGGCACGGGGCAAGCTGCTGCTGCAGGCGCAGCGGCTTGAATTGCGCCAGCTGTTCCCGACCGTCGGTGAGGCGCCGGCCAGCGTCGGCCGGCTGGCCGGGCGCGCCGACCTGAGCGGGCAGGGCAATTCGGTGGCGGCGCTGCTGGGCTCGGCCAGTGGCGAGGTGAGCGCCGTCATCAGCGAGGGGTCGGTCAGCAAATTCGTGCTCGAGGCAGCCGGGCTGAACCTGGCGTCTGCGGCATTGACGAAATTTTTCGGCGATCGCCAGGTGCCGATCAATTGCATGCTGGCCGACTTCAAAGTCGATGCCGGCGTTGCCCGCGCGCGCAGCTTCTTGCTGGATACAAAGGATGCCTCGATCGGCGTCAACGGCACCATCAGCTTGCGCGATGAGCGCTATGACCTGACCTTGCACCCCGACACCAAGGGCGTGCGCATCATCACGCTGCGCTCACCGCTGTACATACGCGGCAGCTTCCAGAAGCCCGAGGTCGCCCTCGACCGTCGGCGAGTCGCGCTCAAAGCCGGCGCTGCAACGGTGCTGGGGGTGATCGCCGCCCCGGTTGCCGGTCTTATCGCGCTGGTCAGCCCGGGGGAGCCGGCAGCCAGTCCTTGTGCTTCCTTGCTGAGGCGATCGGCGAACTGAGCGCCGATGCTGCCGCGGCCGACTTTCGGGGCGGCAGGGGAGCTTGCTGCAGGGGGGCTCAGGGTTCAGGGACGCCAGAAGCCTGCATGCGGCACAGTGGCTTCCTTTTCCATCGCGGGGCCAACAACCTCGAGCGCCCGCTGGCCCCGGGCGAATACCTCGCGGCAGGGCAGGGACAAGGTGGGGTTCTCCGGGTCGCTGCCGGTCAGCGCCAGCAGACTTTCTTCGGCCAGCGCGTAGACCACACGGCCCACGCCGGCCCAGTACGCGCCGCCCGAGCACATCGCGCAGGGCTCGGCGCTGGTGTACAGCGTGGCGCCGGCCAGTTCGGCCGGGCTCAATTGCGATGAGGCCGCGCGCAGCGCATTCATTTCTGCGTGCGCAGTGCGGTCCTTGCTGGAGGCATTCATCGCCGCAGAGATGACTTTGCCATCGGCGCCGACCACCATCGCAGCGAACGGGTGATGGCCATCGTCGCGCGAGCGTTGCGACAGCGCGATTACTTGTTCGAGGAAATAGGCATCGCGTTCGTTCAGGGGCTGGGTCATGAGCTTAATTCCGTAAAAATCGTCCAGTCGCCGTCTTTTGCAGCCGGCGCCGGTGCATCATCAGCTGCCGCTGAGGCAAGGCTCAGGCCACGCCCGCCTTTTGCAGCATGTGCTGGCTCAACTGGTTGTGGCGTTCGATCAGGCGCGGCAGGTCCACGCCTTTCAGCTCGCCGCCATCGACCACCACCTTGCCATTGATGACCGACAGCCAGGCCGGCGCCGGCGCGCAGGTCAGCAGCGCGGCGACCGGGTCGCCCTGGGCGCCGGCATGGGCGAGGCCGTCGATGCGGAAGGCGACGAAATCCGCCGCCATGCCCGGCGCCAGGCTGCCGATGTCATCGCGCCCCAGCGTCCTGGCGCCGCCGGTGGTGGCCAGCGCCAGCGCTTCGCGCGCAGAGAATCGGTCCGCATTCGATTCGAAACCGGGCCAGCCCACGCGCTGCAGCAGCATCGCCTGCCGGGCCTCGCCCAGCAGGTGGTTGCCGTCATTGCTGGCCGAGCCATCGACGCCCAGGCCGACGCGCACGCCGGCATCGACCATCTGCCTTACCGGCGCAATGCCGGAGGCCAGGATCATGTTGCTGCTCGGGCAGTGGCAGACGCCGGAACAGCTGTGGGCCATCTTGCCGATCTCGTCCGTGCTCGGATGCACCATGTGCGCAAACCAGACGTCGGGCCCCAGCCATTCGACCGATTCGGCATAGGCCAGCGGACGCATGCCGAACAGCTCGATGCAATAGCGCTCCTCGTCCAGCGTCTCGGCCAAATGGGTGTGCAGGCCGACATGCCGGTACGAACGCGCAAGCCTTGCGGATGAACGCATCAGGTCGCCGCTGACCGAGAACGGCGAGCAGGGCGCCAGGCCGATGCGCAGCATCGATAGCGGTTCCGGGTCGTGATAGCGCTCGATCAGGCGCTGCGATTCGGCCAGGATGAAGGCTTCGTTCTCCACCAGGCTGTCGGGCGGCAGGCCGCCGGCCGATTCGCCGACGCTCATGCTGCCGCGGGTCGGATGGAAACGTATCCCCATGGCCTGGGCGGCGACGATCTCGTCGTCCAGCGTGCAGCCATTCGGGTACAGGTAGAGATGGTCGGCCACCGTGGTGGCGCCGGACAGCATCAGCTCGGCCAGCGCGATCTGGGTGCTCACCTGCACGGCCTCCGGCGTCAGGTGACCCCAGACCTGGTACAGCATCTTCAGCCAGTCGAACAGCTTCAGGCCCTTGCCGGTGCCGATGCTGCGCGTCAGGCTCTGGTACATGTGGTGATGGCAGTTCACCATGCCCGGCACGATCACGCAGCCGCTGGCGTCGATGGTGCGGGTCGGCGCCTTGTCCGGATGTTGTGCCAGCCAGGCGTCGAGGTCGGCGGTGGTGCCGACTTTCAGGATGCGATTGTCTTCGGTCAGCAGGGCGCCATCGCGGAATTCGTTTTGTTCGCCATCGACGGTGGCGATGGCTTGCGCGTGGCGCAGGTAGAGTCGTTCGGTCATGGCGGAAGTTTAACCGAGGGCTTCATCGTTGTCGGTGCGGCGCAGGCATCCGGGCGCCCTCAGTCGGCCGCGATCACGCCGTAGCGCAGCCCGGCCTCGCGCAGGTATTTGCGGTAAGCCAGCGACATCCGGTCGCAGGCGACCGACATTTCGGCCGCGGGCGACAGCGGCAGCCGCAGCGGACGCTGGTTTTCGACGATGGGCTTGTCCTGCAAGAAGATGGTGTCCTGGAAGCTGCTCAGTTCTTCATCGCTGGATTCGAAGTTGGTCATCGCAAGGATGATCCAGGCCCGGGTGCTCGTCTCTGTCATGGGCTGCAGGTGCAGGCTGATCGCCTCGCGGAAACCATCCTGCGCGGCCGGCTCCTTGGTCAGGATGGCCGTGAAAGGTCGCACGACGCGATAGGTGTATTCGACATGGCTGCCGCCGTCGGCCAGCTTGTTCGAGCGCGGCTGCCAGGCATGGCAGTTCCTGGCCCAGATGCCCTGGCCATAGCGGGCGTCATCGAAAGTCTCGACCGTGTAGTCGCGGATGGCCGTCATTTCCCGGTCGCCCAATATGCCTTCGTGGACGAAGGCGAAATGCGCCATGTCGAGGAAGTTCTCGACGATGCGCGGCGCGCTGCTGGCCACGTCATACGGGCCGCAGATCACCTTGCGCAGGTGCTGGTCATGGTATTCGGGGAAGGGCAGCACATCGCCGGCCGGGGTGCCGATGCACACCCAGACCAGGCCATAGGCTTCTCTGGCCGCAAATACCTTCACCTGCCCCTTCAGGTTGCCGTCCTTCAGCTCCGGCAGCGCCGGGATGCGGTGGCAACGGCCTTCCTTGCCGAAACGCCAGCCGTGATACGGGCAGGTCAGCGTGTCGGCCTCCAGCACGCCCATCGACAGCTTCATGCCGCGATGCGGGCAGCGGTCTTCCCAGGCATGCAGCAGGCCTGCGCTGTCGCGCCAGATGACCAGCGGGGTGTCGAGCAGCGGCGCGGCCAGCATGCTGCCGGGCGGCAGGCTGTTGGCAATGGCGACCGGGTGCCAGTCGTTCAGGGCGACGGGGTCGGACAGGCATTCGGGGTGCAGGTTGATCGTGTTCATGTCGGCAATGATAAATGCGTTTGCAGCGGACAAAAAAAGTCCCGGGGTTGCCGGGACTTAAAAAAACTGATACGGGCTTCACAACGAGAGGAGATGCCGGTCTTTGTCCGGACCGGCACGGATACATGCGTTACGACGGCTTAGAAATTGACGCGCATGCCGACGCCGAATGCATCACCCATCTTGCTCGAGGTGGTTTTTTCGGTGCCGTACAGGTAGTTCGCGTACACGTCGGTGGTCTTCGACAGCGGCATCAGGTAACCGATCGCGGTCTGGGCGAACTTGATGCTCGATGCATTCTTGGTCGAGGTGTCGGCATACGACACCAGCACTTTGCCCGGGCCAGCCGGGATCTGGGCCGACACGTGGAAGGTGGAGGCTTCGGTCACGACAGCGGCAGTCTGCTTGCCGGTCTGGTAGGTGGCGAAGACCTTGGCGACGCCCAGGTCATACGAGGCGCCGACGAAGTAGACCTTGGCTGCCTTGTGGGTGCCATAAATGTCGGTATCGAGGGAGCCGATCGAACGGGTCTTGGTGTCCATGTAGTAAGCGGACAGGCCGAGCGGGCCGCTGAAGTACATCGCATTGGCGCCGAAGTTGTCACCGGTGCTGTTGGCTGCATAGTTGACATCGGCCACCACGCCACCCATCGACGGGGTCGTGTAGCGGATCTGGTTGCTCCAGGCGGTATCGTCATACAGGCCGCGCGATTGAGCGGTGATTCCGAACGTGCCATTTGCTGCCGTCGTGCCCAGCACCGAATCAAAGTAGGTCGCATGCCACAGCGGGCTGTAGGTCGTCGAATCGCCGAAAGCGTTGAACAGGATATGCGGGACGAAGCTCGGGTTCACGTCGCGGCCCAGCGAGACCGAACCCATGTCCTTGGTCGACAGGCCGACCCAGGACTCACGGGTGAACAGGTAGTTGCCGCCGCCGGTGCCGGTCAGGAACGAACCATTCGCAAAGTCGATGAACGCCGACATGGCGAAGTTGGCCTTCATGCCGCCGCCCAGGTCTTCCGAGCCCTTGATGCCGAAGGCCGACGTCGACATGCCGCCGCTGTTGAGCTTGGTGGCGCGGGTGCCGCCCGGCGCTTTGGAATTCATGACGCCGACGTCAGCGATGCCGAACACGGTCACATCAGCCATGGCATTGCCGCCAGCCAGTGCGCCGACAACGGCCGCTGCTGCCAGCGAAAACTTTACGAGGTGCTGCTTTTTCATGCTTTCTCCTTGAGGCACGGTTTATGAAACGGATGCGGTTGCTTCTTTTTTCTGGGGATTCCCAAAACCTGCATGCGCAGCGGCCACGGCCCGGGCCGTGCCGCCGTGCATGAAACTGTCGATTACTTCGGGATCGAGCCTTCGACGCCCTTGACGTAGAAGTCCATCGAGAGCAGCTTGTCGAGCGCCATCACGCTGCCGGCGGCGACCTTGGTGGCGCCGGACTGATCGACGACCGGGCCCTGGAACGGATGGAACTTGCCCTCGGCGATGGCTTTTTTCTTCTCTTCGAAAATCTTCTTGGCATCAGCCGAGACGACCGGGTTGAGCGGCGACATCACGACCATGCCTTCCTTCAGGCCGCCACGGACTTCGCCCGACTTCCAGGTGCCGGCCAGCACGGCCTTCACGGTGTCGATGTAGTACGGTGCCCAGTTGTTGGTGTTGGCGGTGAGGTGGGCTTTCGGTGCGAACTTGGCCATGTCCGAGTCCCAGCCGAAGGCGTACACGCCTTTTTCCTGTGCCACTTGCAGCGTGGCCGGCGAATCGGTGTTCTGGCACAGCACGTCGGCGCCCTGGGCGATCAGGGTCTCGGCCGCCTGGCGCTCTTTCGCCGGGTCATACCAGCTGTTCACCCAGACCACCTTGGTCTTGATGTTCGGGTTCACGCTCTGCGCGCCGAGGGTGAAGGCGTTGATGTTGCGGACGACTTCAGGAATCGGGAAGGAACCGACGAAGCCCAGCGTATTGGACTTGGTGGTCTTGCCGGCGATGGTGCCCAGCAGGTAGGCGCCTTCAAAGAACTTGGTCTCGTAGGTGCCGAGGTTTTTCGCCTTCTTGTAGCCGGTGGCGTGCGCGAACACGATGTTCGGGAAAGCCTTTGCGACTTTTTCAGTCGGGTTCATGTAGCCGAACGAGGTCGTGAAGATGACCTTGTTGCCTTCGGTGGCCAATTTGCGGATCACGCGCTCGGCGTCCGCGCCTTCCGGCACGTTCTCGACGAAAGTGGTTTTCACCTTGGCGCCGAATTCCTTTTCCAGTGCCAGGCGGCCCTGGTCATGGGCATAGGTCCAACCAGCATCGCCCACCGGGCCGACGTAGACAAAGCCGACTTTCAGCGGCTCATCCGCAGCATGGACGGGCGCGGTAAAGGCGAACACCGACGTCGCTGCCAGGACGGCAAGCGCGGTGAATTTGCGACGATTGATCATTTGGGTTCCTGTATGAGTTAGTCGTATTGGCTACTTGCCCGGGGTGCTGAAACCGTCCCGCAGCATCTGCGCAGGGCAGGAAAAAGGCGATCAAAAACGACCAAATAGGTCGCTGAACGCACTTTCTCTTGGGTTACGCAGAGGCAAATATTATTCCAGCTTTGCTGCTTTGCAAAAAGCTGCACAACCTATATCGATTACCGAACGAAAACCTTTGTGAAATCAAGGCTTAAGCGGCGCGGAGGGCGGATTTGTCAGGCTTTTGCAAGGAAAAATGCTGCGCTGCCAACTCGACAAGACTCACCACAACCGGGCGTGCCCTGTTGTGAAAGGTGCATCGGCAGGCAGTTTTAGTGCGCGGGGCCGCTTCAGGCGGCTGGCGGGTGATGGGCGATCCAGTGCCGGGCAATCGCTTCGCGGGTGCAGACCCAGACCCGGTCATGCGACTGGAGGTGGTCGAGGAAGCGCGCCAGGCCGGCGATGCGGCCCGGGCGGCCGACCAGCCGGCAGTGCAGGCCGATGGACATCATCTTCGGCGCCGACTCGCCTTCGGCATACAGCACGTCGAACGCATCCTTGAGGTAGGTGAAAAACTGCTCGCCGGTATGGAAGCCCTGCGCCTGCACGAAGCGCATGTCATTGTTGTCCAGCGTGTAGGGCACGATCAGCTGCGGCTTGCCATTCACGTTTTCCCAGTACGGCAGGTCATCGGCATAGGAATCCGCGTCATACAGGAAGCCTTGCTCGGCCACCAGCTTGCGGGTATTGACGCTGGTGCGCCCGGTGTACCAACCGACCGGCCTTTTCCCGGTCAGCTGCACGATGGCCTCGATCGCCCGCCGCATGTGCTCGCGCTCTTCGTCTTCGGGCATGTTGCGGTAGTCGATCCAGCGCCAGCCGTGGGAGGCGATCTCATGGCCCAGCTCGACAAAGGCGGCGGTCAGGTCCGGATGCCGCTGCAGCGCCATGCCGACGCCGAAGATCGTCATCGGCAGCTGCCGCTCTTCAAACAGTTTCAGCAGCCGCCATACGCCGACCCGGCTGCCGTATTCATAGAGCGACTCCATGCTCATGTGGCGCTGGCCCGGGAAGGGCACGGCACTCACCATCTCCGACAGGAAGGCTTCCGACGCGGCATCCCCGTGCAGGATGGTGTTCTCGCCGCCTTCTTCATAATTGAGCACGAATTGCACCGCGATCCGCGCCTGGCCCGGCCAGCCGGCCACTGGTGGCGTGCGGCCATAGCCGATCAGGTCGCGCGGATAATCGTTGGCGTGGACGGACGAATTTGGATTCATGATCGCTGCAGTTTTGGCTTGATAATCGAGACAGATGTAGGCACAGTTGATGGCATGCAACTTGCCTGATTCTAAATCAGCCCAGCCGCGAAAAAACGATGCTGAACCTTTTTCGCGCAAGAATTCATCCGGCACCGGATCCGGCATCGATGACCCTGCGTCACGCGGCCCGCCTGTGCCTTGCTTTGGTGCGAACCTGCCCGTTTCAGGGCGCGCCGGGCAGCCAGATTAAGACGCGATCTCATGCAGAAGACGATCAATGACAAGGTAGTGCGTTTCGTGCTCGACGGCGAGCTGGTCGAGGCGCAGCCGGCAGCGCCGACCACCACGCTGCTCGACTGGCTGCGCGAGCATGGCCGCTGCGGCGTCAAGGAAGGCTGTGCGGAAGGCGACTGCGGTGCCTGCACCGTCGCCATTGGCGAGCTCGATGGTGAGCGCGATGGTGAGCGCATTCGCACCGGCGCCGTCAACGCCTGCATCCGTTTCCTGCCCACGGTCGATGGCAAGGAAGTGACGACCGTGCACGGCCTGCGCAATGACGATGGCACGCTGCATCCGGCGCAGCAGGCGATGGTCGATTGCCATGGCTCGCAATGCGGCTTCTGCACGCCCGGTTTCGTCATGTCGCTGTTCACTCACTACCTTGAATGCGACGGCCAGCCCGCCACGCGTGACGGTGTCGTCAATGCGCTGACCGGCAACCTTTGCCGCTGCACCGGCTACCGTCCCATCATTGACGCGGGCCTGGCCATGCATACCTATCCGGTCGCCAGCTTCAATGCGCAGCCGGCCGAGCGTGTGGCCCGCCTGCGCAGCCTGAAACGCAGTGCATCGCTGGCGCTGCCCGGCTTCATCGCGCCGCGCAGCGCCGACGAATTCGCCGCTGCCTATGAAGCCAGCCCGCAATCGCTGGTGCTGGCCGGCGGTACCGATGTCGGCCTGTGGGTCACCAAGCAGCTACGCGAACTGCCGCCGCTGATCTATGTCGGCGAAGTGGCTGAATTCGACCGCATCGAAAACACCGGCACCCACTTGCGCATCGGCGCCGCCGTCACGCTCGAGAAGGCCTTCAGCGCGCTGGTCGATGCCTATCCGTCGCTGACCGAGTTGCATCAACGCTTTGCATCACGGCCGGTACGCAACTCCGGCACCTTGTGCGGCAACGTCGCCAACGGCTCGCCGATCGGTGATGCGATGCCGGCACTGATCGCCCTCGGCGCCAGTGTCTGCCTGCGCAAGGGCGGGCAACGACGCCAGCTGCCGATGGAAGACTTGTATCTCGCCTATCAGAAGAAAGACCTCGCGCCCGGCGAATTCGTCGAGGCGGTCAGCGTGCCGCTGCTCAAGGATGTGCAGTTCGCCCTCTACAAAGTCGCCAAGCGCTTCGATCAGGATATTTCCGCAGTCTGTGCCGGCATCGCCATCACGCTCAGCGATGGCCGGGTCGCATCGGCCCGTCTGGCCTATGGCGGCATGGCGGCGACACCGAAACGTGCGCTGGCCGCTGAAGCGGCCTTGAGCGGCCAGCCCTGGTCGGCCGCATCGGTGGAGAGCGCCGCGCAAGCCCTTGCCCAGGATTTCAAGCCGCTGACCGACATGCGCGCCAGCGATGGCTATCGTCAGGCCGTGGCCGCCAACCTGCTGCGCCGGTTCTGGCATGCATCGGCCGGCGAAACGGTACGCGTCAACGAACTGGATGCGCTGGCCTCGGCAGCGCTGCCTGCCGGCGGCAGGGAGGACTGACATGGATCGCATCCTCCCCCTGGCGGAAGGCGTCAGCGGCAAGCCCGTCGCCCATGAGAGCGCAGCCCTGCATGTCAGCGGCGATGCGCGTTACATCGACGATATCCCCTTGCCCGCCGATACCCTGCATGCAGCGCTCGGGCTGTCGACTGTCGCCCATGGCCGGGTGAAATCGCTGGACCTGTCGGCCGTGCGCGCCGCGCCCGGCGTAGTGGCCGTGCTGACGGCAGCCGACATCCCCGGTGACAATAACTATGGCCCGATCAAGCGCGATGACCCGATCTTCGCAACCGGGCTCGTCGAATGCGTGGGCCAGCCCTTGTTCGCCGTCATCGCCAGCTCGCAACTGGCGGCGCGCCGGGCGGCCCTGCTGGCCCGGGTCGACATCGAAGAACTGCCGGCGATCCTCGATATACGGGACGCAATTGCCAACGACAGCTTCGTGCTGCCGACCGTCACCGTGCAGCGCGGCGAGCCGGTGGCTGTCCTGCGGCAGGCGGCGCATACCTTGAGCGGCAGCTTTTCGCATGGCGGACAGGAACATTTCTATCTCGAGGGCCAGGTCGCCGCCGCCTTGCCGCAGGAAGACGGCAGCGTGCTGGTGCACAGCTCGACCCAGCATCCGACCGAGGTCCAGCACCTGGTCGCGCACGCGCTGAACCTGCATGCGCATCAGGTCAACGTCCAATGTCGTCGGCTGGGCGGCGGTTTTGGCGGCAAGGAGAGCCAGCCGGCCCTGTTCGCGGCCGTGGCCGCGATCGCCGCCCTGAAGCTCAAGCGCCCGGTCAAGCTGCGCATCGACCGCGATGTCGACATGAGCATCACCGGCAAGCGGCATGACTTCCTCGCCGACTACACGGTGGGCTATGACGACGACGGCCGCATCCTTGCCGTCGATGTGATGCTGTCCTCGCGCTGCGGCTACTCGGCCGACCTGTCGGGCCCGGTCAATGACCGTGCGATCTGCCACATCGATAATTGCTACTTCCTCGAGCACGTGCGGGTGGTCTCGCACCGCTGCAAGACCCACACCGTCTCCAATACCGCCTTCCGCGGCTTCGGCGGCCCGCAGGGGATGCTGGTGATCGAGGCAGCGATCGATGCCATCGCGCGTCGGCTCGGCAAAGACCCGCTGGCCGTGCGTCGCCTCAACTTCTACGGCATCAGCGACCGCAACATCACCCATTACCAGATGCCGGTCGAGGACAACATCATCGCCGAGCTGGTCGCGCAGCTGGAGCAGAGCAGCGACTACCAGGCGCGTCGGCAGTCGATCGCCGCGGCGAATGCGGCCAGTGCCGTCATCAAGCGCGGCATCGCGCTGGTGCCGCTGAAGTTCGGCATCTCGTTCAACGCCACCCATTTCAACCAGGCCGGTGCGCTGGTCCATGTCTACAACGACGGCAGCGTGCTGGTGAACCATGGCGGCCTCGAAATGGGGCAGGGGCTGCACACCAAGGTGGCGCAAGTCGTGGCCGACGAATTCGGCCTGCCGCTGTCGGCCATTCGCCTGTCCGGCACCGATACCGCGAAAGTGCCGAACACCTCGGCCACTGCCGCTTCGACCGGCGCCGACCTCAATGGCAAGGCCGCGCAGGATGCCGCACAAAAAATTCGTGCGCGCATGGTCGATTTCCTCGCGGCCCGGTATGAGGTCGATGCGCAGCAGGTCAGTTTTGCCCAGGGCATGGTGCAGGTCGGCGACAAGGCCATCAGCTTCGCCGAGGCCGCCAACCAGACCTGGTTTGCGCGCATTTCGCTCTCCTCCACCGGCTTTTATGCGACACCGAAGATCCATTTCGATGTCAAGACCATGCAAGGTCGGCCCTTCTTCTATTTTGCCTACGGCGCGGCGGTGTCCGAAGTCGCGATCGACACCCTGACCGGCGAGCACAAGCTGCTGCGGGTGGACATCCTGCATGACGCCGGCCGTTCGCTGAACCCGGCGATCGACCTCGGCCAGGTCGAAGGCGCGTTCCTGCAGGGTGCCGGCTGGCTCACCAGTGAAGAGCTGTGGTGGGATGCGAAGGGCAGGCTGAAGACCCATGCGCCATCGACCTACAAGATCCCGGCCGTCAGTGACTGGCCGGCCGTCGCGAACGTGAAACTGATGGACCATGCCGAGAACCGCGAAGACACCATCTTCCGATCCAAGGCTGTCGGCGAGCCGCCGCTGATGCTCGGCATGTCGGTGTTCCATGCCTTGCGCGATGCGGTCGCCGCCGCCGCCGGCGCGGACGGGGCGGCACGACTGCTGGCGCCGGCCACGCCGGAAGCGGTGCTGCGCGCGCTCGGCGCGATGGATGGCGCCGATGCCGCCAACGCCGCCGAGATCGTCAGCACGGCAACGGCAGGCAAGCCGATGGGCAGGCAGCCATGATCCGGCATTGGGTCGATAGCTTGCGCGAGCGGCTGGCCGACGGCTTGCCGGTTGTGCGCATGGCCGTTGCCACCGTACGCGGCTCGGCGCCCCGCGAGCCTGGCGCGACGCTGCTGTACTGGATCGATGCCGAGGCTTGCCTGCATAGCGAGGGCTCGATCGGCGGCGGGCACCTGGAGTTTCGTGCGATGGAGATCGCGCGCCACCTGCTGTCGCTGGCCGAAGCGGACGCCAGTCCGCGCAGCGAGCGCTTCACGCTGGGCGCGACGCTGGGCCAGTGCTGCGGCGGCGTGGTTGAATTGTATTGGGAGCGCTTCGATCGACCGGCACAGGCCGATCAGCTCAAGCCCGGCTGGCGCTGGTCCTTGCTGGACGCAACACCGGCGGATGGCGATGGGCACGCTCGAGACGTTGAGCACGCTGAGCACTCTGAAAACGCTGGGCACGCAGGACGCAAAGCCGGGCCTGCCGGCGCAGCCTTTGTGCCCGCAGCTGACAGCGATCCGGGCATCGAGGCCGCCGCCGGCATCGTCGTGCGTGGCGGCCGTCGTTATTTCGTCGAGCGCATCGCAGACGAGCGCACCGAACTTTATCTGTATGGTGCCGGCCATGTTGGCAAGGCACTGGTCGGCGTACTGGCCGGACTGCCGTTCCGCATCCATTGGATAGACAGCCGGCCCGGCATGGGCGAGTCCGTCATCGACGACGAGGCGCCGGAACACATCGCCGCCGCAGCGCCGGCACAGGCCTGGCACCTGGTGATGACGCACAGCCATGATGAAGACTTCCGCATCTGCGAAGCGCTGGTGGCCGGCGGCCGTTTCGGCTTTCTCGGCGTGATAGGCTCGGCCACCAAACAGGCCCGCTTCCGCAGCCGCTTGCTGCAGCGCGGCCACGATCCGGCGGCGGTCGCGCGCATGCAAAGCCCGATCGGCATCGCCGGCATCACCAGCAAGCTGCCGGCCGCGATCGCCGTCTCGGTGGCCGCGCAGCTGCTGCAGATGCAACAGCGTCAGCAGCTTCAGCCGCAGCCGCAGCTTGGCCCGCAGGAACCCTCAATGACACGACACCATCACCCGGCCCCGGCCAGGACAGGCAAGGCATGAGCACGCAAGCAGACAGCATTCCCAAGGAAAACCATTCCCATCCCCGGCTGCAGATGCTGGGCGTCTCGAAGATTTATCCCTCGGTCGTCGCCAACGATCAGGTCGACCTGACCGTGATGCCGGGCGAGATCCATGCGGTGCTCGGCGAAAACGGGGCCGGCAAGAGCACGCTGATGAAGATGATCTATGGCGTGACCCGGCCCGATGCCGGCGCCATGGTCTGGGAAGGGCGCGAGGTGCAGGTCGCGTCGCCCTCGGATGCGCGCAAGCTCGGCATTGGCATGGTGTTCCAGCATTTCGCGCTGTTTGAAACGCTGACCGTGGCCGAGAACATTTCGCTGGCGCTGGATGAAAAGATCGCGCCGTCAGTGCTGGCGCCGCGCATACGCTCGGTGTCCGAGGAATACGGGCTGCCGGTCGATCCGGAGCGCCACATCCACAGCATGTCGGTCGGCGAGCGCCAGCGGGTCGAGATCGTGCGCTGCCTGCTGCAGTCGCCGCGGCTGCTGATCATGGACGAGCCGACCTCGGTGCTGACGCCCCAGGCGGTGCAGAAACTGTTCGGCTCGCTGCGCCGGCTGGCCAGCGAAGGCTGCAGCATCCTCTACATCAGCCACAAGCTCGACGAGATCCAGCAGCTGTGCGACAAGGCCACCGTCCTGCGCGGCGGCAAGGTCACCGGCACCGCCAACCCGAAGGAAGAGACCGCCAAATCGCTGGCCGAAATGATGATCGGCAAGGAGCTGCCGACCTGCACGCTGCTGCCGCGCGCAGCGGGCGAGACAAGACTGGACGTGCGCCAGCTGAGTGTGGCCACCGAGGATCCTTTCGGCACCGAGCTCAAGGCCATCGAGCTGGCCGTGCGCAGCGGCGAGATCGTCGGCATTGCCGGCGTCTCCGGCAATGGCCAGCAGGAATTGATGAAAGCCCTGTCGGGCGAAACCCCGGTCGCCGATGCCGGTGCCGTGCGCCTGATGGGTGCCGATGCCGGCCGCCTGAACGCTGCCGAGCGCCGTGCGATCGGCCTGTGCTTCGTGCCGGAAGAACGGCTGGGCCGGGGCGCAGTGCCGGAAATGACGCTGGCCGACAATGCGCTGCTGACCGGCTATGTCGCCAACTACCAGAAAGACATGGTGCGCTCGGGATTGATACAGCAGCCGTCGATACGCAGCTTTGCCCGCCAGGTGATCGAGCGTTTCGGCGTCAAATGCGGCGGTGAGCAGTCGCTGGCCGGCAGCCTGTCGGGCGGCAACCTGCAGAAATTCATCGTCGGTCGCGAGACCGGGCTGGCGCCCAGGGTGATGGTCGTGGCGCAGCCGACCTGGGGCGTCGATGTCGGTGCGGCGATGCTGATCCGGCAGGCCATCATCGACCTGCGCGACCAGGGCGTCGCCGTCCTCGTCGTGTCGGAAGAACTGGATGAACTGTTCATGATGTGCGACCGCATCGCCGTCATCGCCGAAGGACGCCTGACGCCGGCCGTGCCGGTCGCCTCGACCAGCGTCGACCAGATCGGTGCCTGGATGAGCGGCAATTTCGACGGGCTCGCCAGCCCTCCGGTCGCAGCCCCGAACCCACCCACGCAAGGAGGCCAGCGCCATGCCGCGGCTTGAAGCTCGTCCCGAACCCTCGCGCGCGATGATGTTCGCGTCGCCGCTGCTGGCAGCGGTCGCGATGCTGATCACCGGCTCGCTCCTGTTCAAATTGCTGGGCCATGACCCGCTGCAGGCCTTCTATGTGTACTTCATCAAGCCGGCCTCGACCGCCTATGGGGTCGGTGAGCTGCTGCTGAAAGCCACCCCGCTGACCCTGTGCGGCGTCGGCCTCGCGCTGGGCTTTCGGGCCAGCGTGTTCAACATCGGCGCCGATGGCCAGCTGACCCTGGGCGCGATCGCCGCCGGCTGCGTTGCGCTGTATTTCCGCGACATCGAGGCCTGGTGGATCCTGCCGCTGATGATGATCGCCGGCGCGCTGGCCGGCATGCTGTGGGCGGCGGTGCCGGCGCTGCTGCGCACGCGCTTCAACACCAACGAGATCCTCACCAGCCTGATGCTGGTCTATGTCGCCTATTTGCTGCTCGGTTACCTCGTGCATGGCCCGCTGCGCGACCCGGAAGGCTTCAACTTCCCGCAATCGCGCATGTTCCATGAGGCGGCCATGCTGCCGTTGCTGGTCGAGGGCTTGCGCACCAATGCCGCGCTGATTGTGGCGATGGTGTCGGTGGTCGGCGCCTGGTTCTTCTGCAGCCATACCTTTGCCGGCTACCGCATGCTGGTCAGCGGCTCGGCGCCCGCTGCGGCCGCCTATGCGGGCTTCAGCGAAAAGAAAAACGTCTGGCTGGCCTTCCTGCTCAGCGGCGCGCTGGCCGGCGTGGCCGGTGTCGGCGAAGTGGCCGGCCCGATCGGGCAGCTGCAGCCCTCGGTCTCGCCCGGCTATGGCTTTGCGGCCATCATCGTCGCCTATGTCGGCCGCCTGCATCCGCTGGGCGTGCTGCTGTCGGCGCTGCTGATGTCGCTGCTCTACATTGGCGGCGAATCCGCGCAAATGGAGATGCAGCTGCCCTCGGCCATCACCGGCCTGTTCCAGGGCCTGTTGCTGTTCTACCTGCTGGCGGCCGACCTGTTCATTCATTACCGCTTCAAGGCGGCCGCACCGGTCACGGTCGGCGCAACGCTGGGCAAGGGAGCCTGAGATGGCGACGCAAGATTTGATAGTCCACCTGATTCCTTTCCTCGCCAGCACCGCCGGCGCGGCCACGCCGCTGATGCTGGGCGCGCTGGGCGAGCTCGTGACCGAGCGCTCGGGCGTGCTGAACCTCGGGCTCGAAGGCATGATGCTGGTCGGCGCCGTCGCCGGCTTTGCGACCACCTTGCACACCGGCAGCCTGTCGCTGGGGCTGATCGCGGCCATGCTGGCCGGCATGGCGATGGCGCTCGTCTTTGGCGTGCTGGTCCTGTCGCTGCAGACCAATCAGGTCGCGACCGGACTGGCGCTGACCCTGTTCGGTGTCGGCCTGTCGGCCTTTGCCGGCCGCGGCCTGGTCGGCCAGACCGTGACGCCGCTGCCCAAGCTCGCCTTTGCGCCGCTGTCGGACCTGCCCTTCATCGGGCCGCTGCTGTTCCGCTTCGATGCGATGGTCTACCTGTCCTTGCTGCTGGTGCCTGCGATCGGCTGGATGCTGATGCGCTCGCGCGTGGGCCTGATCATTCGTGCCGTCGGCGAATCGCCGCGCAGCGCGCATTCGGTCGGCTATCCCGTCATCGCCTGGCGTTACGCCGCCGTCCTGTTCGGCGGCGCATTCTCCGGGCTGGCCGGCGCCTACCTGTCGCTGGCATTGACGCCGATGTGGGTCGAGGGCATGACCGCCGGCCGTGGCTGGATCGCGCTGGCGCTGGTCGTGTTCGCGACCTGGAAGCCGCGCGGCGGGCTGCTGGGCGCCTATCTGTTCGGCGCGGTGACGGTGCTGCAATTCCACGGCCAGGGCTTTGGCCTGGCCATCCCGTCGGAATTCCTGTCGATGCTGCCCTACCTGGCGACCGTGGTCGTGCTGGTGCTGATCTCGCGTGACCGCCAGGCCATCCTGCTGAACAAGCCGATGTCGCTCGGCCAGAGTTTCCGGGCCGATCAATGATGGCCAAATCCCTGAGGCTGGTGCGCGGGGACGTCCTGCATTTCCTGTCCGACCCGGGCGAGGAAACGGGCACCCATGCGTCCGCGCGCAGCCACCAGTACGTGGCGGACGGCGGCCTGCTGATCGAGGACGGCCGGATTGCCTTTTGCGGCGCCTGGGACGATGCGCTCGCGCTGGCGCCACCGGGGACGGCGATCGACGACCACAGCGGCCGGCTGGTGATGCCGGGCTTCGTCGACACCCATGTCCATTATCCGCAGACGGATGTGATCGCCTCGCCCGGCAAGGGCTTGCTCGACTGGCTGGACCGCTACACCTTCCCGACCGAGCGCCACTTCGACGATCCCGAGGTCGCGACCGAGACCGCGGAATTCTTTTGCGAGGAGCTGCTGCGCAATGGCACCACGACCGCGATGGTGTTCGCCACCGTGCACCCGGGCTCGGTCGATGCGTTCTTCTCGGTCGCGCAGCGGCGCGAACTGCGCATGGTGGCCGGCAAGGTCATGATGGACCGGCATTGCCCGGCCTTCCTGCGCGACACTGCGCAATCGTCGTATGACGACAGCAAGCGCCTGATCGAGCGATGGCATGGGGTAGACCGGCTGACCTATGCGATCACGCCGCGCTTTGCCGTCACCTCCACCGAAGAACAGATGCAGATGGCCGGCGCGCTGGCCAGCGAGTTTCCGACCATCGCGCTGCACTCGCATGTGGCCGAGAGCGAGGCCGAGGTGGCATGGGTCCATGAGCTCTACCCATGGGCGCGCAGCTACCTCGACGTCTATGATCATTACGGGCTGCTGCGCCGGCCGGCCGTCTATGCGCATTGCATCTGGCTTGATCCGGAAGACCGCCAGCGGATGGCCGAGTGCGGCACGGCCGCGGCCTTCAGCCCGACCTCGAACCTGTTCCTGGGCAGTGGCCTGTTCGACCTGCGCGAAGCGCTGGATGAGGGCGTGCGGGTCGGGATCGCCTCCGATGTCGGCGGCGGCACCAGTTTCTCGATGCTGCGCACGCTGGCGGCCGGCTACCAGGTGTCGCACCTGAATGGCTATGTGCTGCCGGCGCTGCGCGCGTTCTATCTGGCCACGCTGTCGGGCGCGATCGCGCTCGGGCTGGACGATTGCATCGGCAATTTCGAGCGCGGCAAGGAAGCCGACTTCATCGTGCTGGATCCGGAGGCGACGCCGCTGCTGTCGCGCCGGATGGCGCGCGCCGAGACGCTGGAAGAAAAGCTGTTCCTGTGGCTGACACTGGGGGATGACCGCGCCATCCGCGCGACCTATGTGAAAGGTCGCGCGCAGTGGTCGAAGCCCTGAGCGCCGGACGAATCAGCGGAGCTTGTCGGCCAGGCGGAAGCCGGCGATGCGATGGATCTGCGCCAGCGCCTCGTCGAACTCGGTGGCCGGGTCGTGC
>JACCDY010161752.1_pt1 | contig 48903 bp, 30 predicted proteins | sample 7446391 | NCBI WGS metagenome assembly JACCDY01 (sample SAMN15323451, study PRJNA562643) | freshwater metagenome | isolation source: river surface water | place: USA:Blue River Watershed | collected 2017-08-18
CTTGATCTCTAAAATCAATTAAAGTATTTGTTTCAGGAATGTATTCGCCATATAGTTTAGTATATGAACCGTCGTGACCCTTAATGAAATATGTAGGTTGTGTATAATCACTATCTAACACTACTGCTGGTTCAAATGCCGGATATACACCTAACTTAGTTGGTGTATTTGGAACATATGATCCATATGTTTGATTATATTCTTTAATGGTGATTTGGTCACCTGCTAACAACCCAATAGTTACGGTTAGTGACGGACTATCTGTACTGATTGTGTAGTCAACATTACGTAGCAATTGAGTCTGTGAAGTTACTCCATCTACCGTTCTAGTCAAATATACTAGAACACCGTTATAATTTGCTGAAGCAAAATTATAAACTTGAGTTAGAGGATAGATGGCGTTGTCTAAATCATTATTAAATGTGTATGTGTTTGATCTATACGGTGCCTTACTTGGCAACATGTCTGACCAAAAGAATGCATTAATCTGACTCTTAGCCGCAGTTATTTGATCTAATGCAGTATCTAAAATTTCATTTGGAGCAAATCGTTGTACGAAATCAGTATTGTTTACAGTATCGACCAATAGTTGTTTAAATTTTACATACTCGCGGCTATTGAATAATAATGCATCAAATAAGTTATGATTTTGTTTGCGCAAGAAAGTGCCGGGCAACGCCAAACTTGCACTGTTCTGAATAATCTTTGTACCATATGGAACAAGATTTCCTAAATCTCTGAAGTTGTTTGCGCCAAAGATTGGACCCTGTGTTCCAGGAGCATTAATATAAATGTCCTGATACTGGGTACGAATATCACCGATGTTGGCAGTTGTCAAATCAGCATTGAATGGATTGTTATTCAAGTTGATAGGAATTGTGTAATAAGCCTTACTGCTTACTTGATTGCTCAATAATAAAATTTGAACTACAGTGTCAACATCACTGGCAAAACTTACAGTTACCGTGGTTGAATTTGTACCTACAGAAACTACATATTCTTCGGGTGATACCCATACATTATTATTGTATACCTGAATACGTGGCCAACCCTCTTCACCTTCTTCTAATTCAGGAAGCATTTCAATATCACATGTAAACACATTGCTTGGGTTTGCAATTGAATAATCGAAACTAAACAATTGATATTGTACGCTAGGGGCGATGGCAGTTTGCCATCCTAATTCACGAACATAGGATACAGGAGAATCGTAATTAAACACATATCCAGTGTTTACTTTTTGATTGATTGGATCAGTGCCGCTAACATAATCAAATGTATCGCTGTTTAAGGTAACATCAAAACTAATGTCACCTACGTTATCAATTGATGAGTAACGTACTGGGAATCCTAAAATACTATCGTCAAGTCCTGCTCCCAATCCATATTGGAATAAAGTACAGCCGGCAAATGATGTGCCTCTGTAAATTGAAGTGTCACTGAAACTGATACCATTCTCATCATAGATATCAAATAGCGGAGCCTGATTTACGTTAGTTTTTTGTTGTGCTTGGTTCCACTCAATACCATCATAATAGAAAGTATCACCTTCATAATTATAACCGCGCAATACTGCAACCTGATCATCAGGTAAGCAATTACCATCTTCTGCTACTGTCAACGTAATGATGGGAGTAGTTGAAGGTACTAATGTTGAGAAGTTTACAACATAGATTTTATTTCTTACGTTTGGATCTTCATCTGCCGCAAAAATAATTCTTGCTTCAGGGAACAAAGCAAAATTGTCAACAGTAGTATCGGTGCCGATAATAGATGCGGCAGCGGTTGAACCTACTGATTGTGTTGCTGACCAACCTACTGTTAATGTAAGAGTACCTGTACCTTGACCGGCAATTGCAGTAATTTGTGAATTGCCTGGCAATAGATTAGTTGAATCAGTGACATACATTCCGATTTGGAATGTTCCTGTTACTGCATCTTCATCAACGGTTACAGTAGTGCTAGTACCAATTACTGAAGAAATTGTTGCTGTATAAGTTGTGTATACTTCAACGTCAGGATAATAATTTTCTTGATTTGCTACAGTAGATAATGCATCAGTTGTTCTAGTATCCACAAAGTCAACTGCGCTCTTACCTACTGCACCTGAATTGAACAGTTTCAAGTTAGGGTAAAATTCAATAATAGGACGTTTTGCTTTAGCAGAAGCAGTAGCATAAGTTGTAACGATATCTGGATTATTGTTGTAAGATGCAGTATCGTTAATTACGTCAATGTGAAACCAACGATTGCTACGTGACCATGCATTCTTGCTGATACTATTTCTTGCAATAGTAATATAGTCAGGATCTACTGGAATGAATAGGTTACTATCGAAATTACCAATATCGTATGGTGTAGTGTCAAATGGAATAAATGAACTTTGTGTAAAGCCTTCGGGGCATACCAATGAACTCACAGGTACTAGTTCGATGCTTGTACCTACTCCTTCAACATAGTATTGACCTTGTAGATAACTTGATGGGATAACATCTCCATCAAACTCTACCTTAAGACCATTAGTAAACACAACACCGTTTGTAGAAGTAAAGTTCTTTTTACCTAAAATGTCAGTTTCTACATTTAAAGTATTTGTTGTGTTACTGTCGATAATTCTAATGATGCCGACCTTGTTTGCACTAGTACCGTCTTGATAATATAGTACATCCAATGGTGCAGAAATATAAGGAATTAAACTAATTACACCTAGCGTGTTTCTATAGAACTTACGATCAATCCATTCTGTACCAAACTGTGCAGTAATCTTTTGCTCAGTTGGAATGATGCCGTCTGGGATCAAACGTAATACGGGATCATCGGGATCACCGATGTATTCAATTCTATAAAAGTTCTGATTTACGTTAGTGTAAAATCCTTCTTCATACAAACCCTGATTGACATTTACTGTCATTGTGCCTGAGGCCGCAGTTAGTGTCAAGGGGGAACCAGCAGTTAATGTGGTTGCAATTGTAAAGGTTGTTGATGATGGGATACTATGAACATAATAAACTTGTCCACCGGTGATTCCACCAAATACAGGATTATCAAACGTAACTGTTTGACCTACAACTAATGTATCAGTTGTACCTGATGCTAAAGTAAATGCAGTAGTACTGCAACTTGAAACTGTTAATGTTAGTGGAGGAACTAAGAAGTCATTGTTTACGTCAAAATTAGTTTCACCAAAGTATGATGATACATAACCAACTTCACTTGCAATGCCGGTGTTATAGAACATAACACGTAGACCATTCAATGATGTAATTCCGTCGATGTTAACTACATCAGCCAATCGTTGACCATTTACTTGTGAGAATGGAACGTCACTAACTACATCTACTAAATTGTTTCCTGGAAATAGATATTCGTCCTGTGCATTTTTTGCAGGTACAGTAAATGTTACTATGCCTTGACTTGCGCCGTTGTTTGATACGCCAAATACATCTCTTACTGGTAAGTTAGGCTGTGTTGGGCTATATCCACTGACTCCGGGTTCACCTTGAATCCAAAACTGACTGTCTTGGTTTACAATAAATCTATATGTACCGCCACGTAGGAAGGTCAATGTTGGGTTTAATGTTCCGGCGCCGGCGCCCAATGTTCTAATATTATAGCCATTAGGTAAATCTGTTACAACGTAATCATTAGTCGCAAATACAGTGGCACTGGCTACAGTTACCGCAGGTGCGCCTTCGGGCAACCAATAATATTGATTGAAATTGATAATCTTGTCGAGATTAGTAAAACTATCCCATGAATAGAACTGGCTCTGAAACAGTCTGCTATTATTATCTGTGACACCGCCCTCTAGTTTTAAACTATCGATGATACCTGGATAGGTAATAAAATCTTGTGCAGTGCTTTGATTCTTTTTAGTAAAAACAACACCCGGATCTAATTGATAATCTCTACGTATTTTTGTAGGTTCAGTTACATAATAATCTTTTGCATTTACACCATAACCAAACTTGCTACCTACGTATCCTTGAATACGCATAGTGTTTGGTGGGTTAACTAACTGGTCAAGGGTAGCACCTAAGAACTCTGCGTTACTAGGCGTTCTAAAAATTTCTGGAAGAAATTCGAGTGTTCTAATTCTGTTTGTAGCCATATATGTACTTATCTTATTTGCAATTCAGCGGGTGTGAGGGCTGGAACAACCAATACGTCACTTGCCGTAGCGGCATTTACGAAAATTTCGTAAGGTAAACATTTAATTTCATATAAATCTCCAAAATGTTGTGAGGGGTTGTTTGGCACTAGCACAGCCGAACTAATTAGTTCGCCGCATTCTGCATGTAGATAAGCACTTAACTCTGAGAAATAGAATGTATCACCAAAGTTCCAATTGTTGACATTAAAATAATTGTTCATTGCTTGTAATACTGCACTTCTGATTTCACTATCGCTTGCATTGGTGTTACTTGCTTTAATAACTTTAATAGTTCCACGTAATGCAGGGTCTGCTTTAGGACCAAATAGTGGTTTGAATACGACACTATTTAAGACCACAGCATCACTTAACATCTTAAACTTCTGAACCTCTCCGTACTCCTGATTTAACTCACTAATAGTAGGTCTATTTGGTTCTACTAATGTATTAGTTACATCGTTAACCCAATTAGTATATGCAGTATAATAACTTTGTGTAACTACATACAAGTCAATAATATTTGTAGTAACAGGGTCAATGCGTGTTGTGTTATTACTATTATGTCTATATTGGAAACTTAATCCCTGACGACCAAACTTGACTGAATACTGTGGCTGTTCAGTCATAATATAAGAAGGTGTAATAACTGTCTGATCTTGCACAGATTTATAAAATTTATTTTCAGTATAAGCATAGAACAACTGACCCAAAGGATAATCATACTTGACTACCTCAATTTGCGTCTTTGTTCCATATTGATATACTACATCTGATGATGGAATAATATACTGGCGTGTTAAGTTAATAGCATCTTGCACTTCTTCAAAGAATACATATACGCCAATATTTGCGCTGTTATTAACATAACCAGTAATCTCGTTAAAGAAGTCAGGACTTAAGATCAATTGACGATTATTAACATCGGTTGATGCAACTTCTACTTCAAAGTCATTAACATAACCGTCACTTTCAACAGTTTGACCTAAGATATTAACTTTAACATCTCTACCTAAAGGACTACTAGAATTGAACTGTGAATTAACTGATAGCATGTTGATAAAGTCTTGAATAATTTTACCTGAGAATGGATCGTAAACTAATTCATCCTTAGCAAAAGTAAATCTAATATCTGCTACACTACCAAAATAATAAGTTAATGATTTATATGTGATTGTATATCTGTTATTTCCTAAACTAGTAAATTTAACAAAGTAATTTTCATTAGTAAATGCTTGAATTGACCAACGTTCTTGGTTAATCATCAACGAATTATTAAAGACTAATGTAAAGTCTTGTTGTAATTCCATTCTTACGATACATTCTTGAATTAGAATAGTTGACAATGAATTATCAAATACTGGAATAACTTGAGTAACTGTGACTCCATCAGGAACATAACCATTAACTTTAACTGGACCTAAACCATTAGCAAAACTACCTTCACCATTATTGCTACCATCACCGATAACATTTAATATTGTTGTCCAAATATAAGTTGGATTACCGGGTCCGGGAATACCTGCAACTAACCTATTATTTGCATCGAAATAATAACCAGTAGGTGCTTGAAATTTAACGATTGCACCAGTAGTAACATATTTCATATTACTACTTGAGAAAATACCAATGCTTTGTGGTTGTTCTAAACTTCCACTAGTGGTATAGAAATATCCTGTTTCTGTGCTTGAGTCTACTGTACTTGTTTTCCAATATACATTATTTGGTGTAGAATATCTGGGATAATTCTGAATATAATACTGTGTAGCATTATTATCTGCTAGGGCAGCCGCAAGTGTATTGGTAAAGAATGCAATAATGTCACTAGTGTTATTGATGGTTAGTGTTAAGAACCCATCGGTATCATCTTGCCATAATGCACCATCACTACCATAACTGTTAGTGCTACTGTATTTTCCTGTAGGATCAAGTAAGTCTAAGTTTTTGCTTACACCTACACTTGAACGGTTAATTGCTTTACTCTTAATAATAGAACTGTATAGTGTGTATGGGAAGTTACTATAATCTTCTCCGTTAACCATACGATTCTGAGTGTAATATCTTGTTGGGGCACGTTGCTTAATGTTAGCAAGTGTCTCACGTGCTTGTGCTGTAGATACAGTCAATGGTAACTCTAGACCAATTGTCAATGTCTGCGCACGACCTGTACGATCAATATATGTAAATGCTACTGAAATGCCTTGCATTTCGCTTGGTTCAATTGTATATGTTAGTGCATTTCCTGCACGAACGTATGCTCTGAAATTACCTACTGGAATTTCACTGAATACACCGTCACCAAATACATAAGTTACTTGGTCGTTAAAACGTGAACTCACAGAAAAGATTTTCTTTTCTGAGAATTCAGTTTGCAAGTATGCGTCAGCATACACATTGTCTACTTTATCCCATAGGATTCTAGTTCCGTCTGTGTTTAACTGATATAACCAAGTATCAGTGTTGTTAATACCTTGAATATTGATATCAATGTTTTGATTTGAAATCTGTTGTTGCAACGTAAAATCAAAGTTCTGTAATGAGCCTTGCTTAAAGTAGAAAAAGAAGCCTGTTTCAGGGCTACCGAATCCTAATTTGTCATTGCGATATAACATATTAAATCTGCCGTTAGGGGCAGGAGGAACTTCATAAATGTAATCAGCGTCCATAGATGTTGCGCTGACTAATTCAAATCCCATTGTTTGTCCATCAATAGTACTATTGAATGGTACGATTGGAAGATTGTTTGCGGGAATACGCATAGTGTATTCACTGGTTGTGACTCCCAACAATTCTGAAATGTTGCCGGGTTTACCAATACGTTGCGTATCAACTAATGTCGCATTGACTACCGTGTTAAATTGTTCTAACCAATTTGGGTTAGCAGGATCGTTCCATAAAATAGGAAGATTACTTAGATTCAATCCATTAATATCAGTGATATTTTGTGTAGTTTGAATACTTGTTACTTTGAGATAACCCTGACCAGCAATGTTTCTTTTTGGCGTATAAGAGACTAATTCGGCAAGTTTAATTACTGAGTCACGGCGCTCCGCAGTATCAATGAAGTTTTCACGTGCATTTAAGTCGTTACGGAATGCAAGACCTTGCCCCATGAATGCAATAACGTCAAGTAACGCTACGAATTCTGAACTTTCAACATAATCATTGAATGTTTCAGGATAATAAAGACGCAAGTAATCGATGAAACTTTTACGTAAAGTTTCATAGTCGTAACTGCGGAAATCGGCTTCTCTAAACGTTTGGTAGATTGTCTTCCAATCGTTTACGCCGAACAATGCTGATTGTCGTGAACTGGTTGCCATAGTAAGTCTCTTTTGATATATTTATCATTATCAAAAAAGCGGGTTTTTACTTATACTAGTGAGGCAACAGTTGTGGCTCGGTTAAAAAATATAGTTAAAGTTGCTGGATTATTGAATGGAACAACGGCTAATTGCACTTCTAATAAGATTCCGTTTTCTTGAGGGAATGCTTTTACATAGTTTAAATCAATTCTAGGATCGGCTGATGCTACTCTACGAATCTCATTTTCTAATTGGAACTGCACATCTGCCGTGTTTGGTTCAAAAATAAAGTCCCAAAGTCTAGTTCCATATCCGGGTTGACCCACTTTAGTACCTAATCTAATATTCAATGCATTGACAAAATCTTGAACAACTAATTGTGCGTCTAGGATGCGAAACTTTTTACCCCAAATAATGCCCTTGTTGATGCCTCCAGGACCACCGTCGATTCCACCTGTGTTTAACCCCACAGGATTAGTGGTTTTTGGCTTACATGCATTAATTGTACTGAATCCGATATATTGAGGCATGATGTATTTATATCCTTATTTTAACCAGCACCGGGGCCAGTGTCTATACTTCCAATAATTCCGGCAATAGAATTGTTAATGTCCTGCGTGTTTGGTGCTACTGATACTGACTTCTGTAATGCGGTCAGTGCAGTTGCTCCTTGTCCAGGAACAGAACCTAATGCTGTTTTTGCTGTACCTGCTAATTGTGTTACAGATCCGGCAAGATTTGTTAATGAACTAGCAGTAGAAGAAATAGAACTTAACGCACCTGTCAATGATCCTGTACTAACTCCAATACTTCCTAGTAATGATGATGCGCTACTTGATGCAGTATCAATCAAACTACCGATTGAACTCTTACCACTTAGTGTATCACTTAAAGAAGATACTAGGTCGCCGGCGGCTGCGGCTGCACCTCCGGCTGCGGCTGTAACAGCAGGAACATTTACACCCTTAATTTCATCTAACTTATCAAGCAATGATTTACGTTCCGGACTGTCAAGTAAATCAAACCATGCTTTACGTAAGTTATCAATTTCAGGATCACCTTCGGGTAATTCTGATTCTGCGGCATAGAATGCTTTTCTAGCCTCATCAATCTTGTCATTCAATTCATCAAGTTGATCAATTGTTGCAAATAATTCTTTACTCTTGTCAATGACTGATTGAACTTCATCTTTAACGGATTCTGCAATCTCACCCACAAGATTTGGAATAGGTATCTTAGGATCTCCCAATACTGAAGTAATTTGAGAAGTAATGGCTGCACGATCAGTTGTATTAAAGCCGATAGTCGGTAACTTGATTGCGCCGCCTGTACCTGAACTTAGTGCAGAAATAGCAGATTTCAATTCTGCGGCGGCACCTGCAGGCAAACCCTTACTTGCTAGTGAGGTCAATGCGCCTAAACCACCCGGAATAGATGGTAATGGTAAACCATTTAGTGCGGCTGCTTGTGCATCTTTGACTAGTCCTGAAATAGCGTCTGCACCGGGTAATTTATTAATTGCATCTGTTGCGTTGTTGACAACTGCGGATACAGTCTTTAATCCACCGGGCAGATTACTGATACCCGATGCTAGTGCAGATGCAGTTGCCGCGGCTGCACCGGTTTGAACTACACTTGCAGCCTTAGCCAAACCAGATAAGTCGCCAGTCTTAAGCATGTTACTTGCACCGGCAACAGCATTTACGCCATCAACCGCAGTATTAACTGCATTAGTAATATTCTGAGTTAGTGTTGCAGTAGATGCACTACTTGTTGCACCTGTGATACCACCTACTGTAGTGGCAACAGATTTTACAGTGTTGTTTGCTCCGGTGATTGCATTGGTTACTGATGTAACAGTTCCGGCAATTCCGGCAACTGTGTTATTGATTGCCCCAGTAATATTACTGACTGAACCCAACGCTGTTTTTCCTGTTGACAATGCATTCAATGCACCTGTTGCGGCACTTCCACCCAATCCTAATGCATTAGTTGCGGCACCTACTAAGGCGCCGGCTGCCGCGTTGCCTAATGATTTAGTTAACTGACTTGATTGTGCAGATACGGCTGCAACACCGGCTGCATTATCTTTAGCGATTGCACTAAGATTTTGCGGTACGCCGGCTTCTAGAGCCTTAAACGAATTCTTAATTGCATCAAATGCAGAACCAGCAATACCCTTAGCACTATCAATCAAGGCTGATAAACCTGGAGCATTCTTCATAGCATCTAATGCGCCAGCAATACCGCCCAATGCGCCACCTGCTGTTTGTGCGATGCCGGCTGCGGCTGCACCTTGACCAATTGCCTTTAAGGCATTTTGTGCATTTCCTGGCAATGATGCAATATTACCTGCGGCACCTGCTACTGATTTCACTGCATTAACAGTATTTGTAATACCTGTTGTGGCTGCGGCCATAACGACACCTGCAACTTGCTGAGGTGATTCTTTACCTGTTATTGCGCCCACTGCTCCCATTGCAGATTGTGCTTGTTGCAAGTTGTTTACCAGTGCAGATGCTTGTGCAGTAGTATTTTGTACTAACTGTGTTAAGTTTTGTGCGCCGGCTGATCCGGTAAACACTGCGCTTGGCATTGCTTGTGCTACGTTTGCTCCTGATTGAACAAGAGCATTAACCATTTTGTCTGCGCCAGGTTTCACAACACCTGCGCTTGCAAGTTGAGTTGCACTTTGTGCAAATGCACCGACAGCAACAGTTGCCTTACCTGCCGCATCTTTTACAACGGCTGCACCTTGTATTACTGCGGCAGCGGCAGCGCCTGTGGCTGCGTTTGTTGCGACTGCTCCCATAACTGCATTGGTAGTTCCTTGATCCATCGCTGATGAAACTGGTGCTGATGTTGGGGCTGAGGCTGCTGTCGCTACTGATACAGGAGTTACGCCTGTATTTGCGGCTGCATTGTTTGTTGCGGCTACAGCCGCAGAAGGCTTAGATGGCAACTGACTTGATGCATTCAAATCTGTTTTAACGTCAACACCTTGGCCTGCCGCAGACCACGGAGCGTGAGCAGGCGCACGTGTTGCGATTGTTAACAACTTACCAGGTGCGGCCATAAATCCTTTTTGCTCATCGTACAATGTATCGGGTTGAGCGATAATTGGAATGATATCGACCTCTTCAGGCTGAGTACTTGCTGAGCCACTGTTTAAGTTAACCTTGCTACCATTAATATATGCTTGTCCGCCGGCTTTCATTGAAGAGTCGCCACCACTAGCAAGTGCAACCGCTGCCGTTGCTTTTACTGTAAAGTTGTTTAGTGCAAATGCTTTAATATCTTTGGTTGCACGTAATTTGATTTCTTCCTCAGTGTTAACGTGAAAATTCTTTGCTTGAATGTTAAAATCTTTCATAGCATGGATGTTAACATTGTTATCAGCGTGTAAATTCAAATCACCTTGAGTACGTAGGTTAATTGAGTTAGTTGAATAGATATCGACTGTACCTTCTTTACCTAACTCAATATAACTTTGTCCGTTACTGTGAAGTAACATTAATGTTTGACCATCATCACTCATTAAGATTTGATGACCTAATGCTGTACGAATACGAATTAATTGATCACGACCAATAATGTCACCATCGTCCATAACGATTGAGTGACCGCCCCTACGTGCAACAACTCTTAATTGTTCGGCTTTAGAGTTATCTAAATTGCTAGCAATACTTGCATCATCAAAGCCGCCCTCATAAATTGGTCTTCCAGGAGTTGATACGCCCCAACCAACACGTGATGCGGCTTCACGTTGCGCACTTGAACTGATAGGACCGCGAATAGGGTCACGAATAATACCCTGTTGGTTCATAATACTGGCTGAGTAACTATGAACCGGTCTGGGTGAAGATACGAATTCAGGGCTATCAGACATTTCTTTGTTATTAGTATTAATGTTAGTAACAGGAAGTCTTAATGCACCGCCGTAACCTTCGGCTTCACCACCATTAGCAATAATGTTATCACTTGATCCAATTGCAGGAACCATGTATAGGCTTTCTGCTTCAGGAACACAACCAATATAAAAACCATAGTTAGGGTCACCGTTGATAAAGATACAAATTACTTTTGTACCGATATCAGGTGGTGCATGCCATTCGCCATATGAACTTGGATTTGCTTTATAGTCTCCGTAGCCGTCATCCGCCGCATCAGGTATAACTTTACCAAAGAAGTTACTCATGTAACTTACTGTTACCCAGTTGTCTGAATTGTTTGACTCTGCGGCGGCTTGAGGACTATCAGCAATATAAACTTTAATTCTGCCTGAGCGTGTAGGGTCTACGTTATCTTTAACGATGCCGAATACAGGTACGTCTTTAGTAGCCGCGCCACCTGCACCCGGCTTACTATTTTTAGGAGAACCTTTTTGTTTAATATCGTCTTGTGCCATTTATATGTCCTTAACCGCCGTCGTCATCTGCTACTGGCTGCGCTCCGGAACCTGTCGGTGTAGTGTTAGGTTGCGGGGTAGGTGCTGGGCTTTGTGTAGAGGTTGCCGGCTGTGTTTGATTACTTGGGTTATCCTTCTTAAGACCAGTTCCTTGTGTAGTGGCTTGACTGTTACTTGGTGCAGGCCCACCGCTAGAATTACTACTAGGAGTCTGTGCAGAATCACTTTCTCTAGCATCACCTGTTTGTGACGTAGATGGATCCGCAAACGCATTGATATTGCATTCAAGAAGTTGTGTAAATTTACCATTGGCGAACGTACTAGTCACTTGAATTACCATGTAACTTACACCTTTAATTTGTTTGGAAACATTTGGTGGATACTTATAAAAGTAAATGCTTTCATTAATATTCAATGTACCAGTATTTGATGTATAATCAACGGCTTCTTTAAAATCAATTTCAATAAACACTTGACCGCCATTGGGATTAACAGTGAATCCGTTTGTGCCATAAAATCTGCTATAGATTTGATTTTCACCTGAGGCAGAATCTTGCACTAGAAAATCTGGGTCGCCCAAGATAGTAATCTTTGCACTAGCATATGCACCCGGGTCGTATAGAGTAGTCAAGTAGTTATTCTGCGCTTCTAAGCCGGCGCCTAATTTACCGATACGAGGTTGATTAGTAAACTGATTGGGTGCCACTGAGATAGTTGCGTCACTCTTTGATGCATTACCACTATTATCTGCTGTGTTGGTTGAGCCGGCATCATTTCCACCTGTAGCCGCATCACCACCATTTGAGGCTGGTTGATTGCCACCAAACGACACGTTGAAGTATGAATTATCTAATGTCTGTTCATACTGCAATACTTCAGAGTTTTTACCTGTGTACCAATATTCATAACGCTTGTGAGGGCCATAATATCTTTTGCCCGGGTTCGCATATGAACTATCAATGATTGGAGTTTCATAAGTTTGCAATACATAAGTGATAGTGTACGCCCAGTCATTGATTTTACTATCCCATTTTGCATTAGAAATTTCTGCACTACAGTTATACCATTTAATAGTTTTCTTAGTATCAGGTTTACTTTCTTTTGCTGATTTCTTTTTAGGATCTGGTTCTAATGAGGTAGTATACACCACCTTCAATGCATCTCTCAAGTATGAACTTTGCGCAATAATATTATTAATTGCTTGCAATATAGGTGTTGCCGGAGATCCTGAAAAAGTAATACTTCTCTTAGTATTATCGGGTTGAGACTTTACTTCTGCGGCTGCGGTAGATTGAGATGAGGTCTTTGCACCTGCACCCGGCCATTTAAACTTGTCAATATCTTCAGGTGTAACTAATTCGGCTTCGGCGATTTCTCTAGCCGGCTCTCCTAAGTATCTTACCCTATACTCACTAACTTCATTAATTTTACCATCTTCTTTAAGTTTAATTTGATCCTGATTTAATTTGTCAAATAGTTGAGTAATGGCCTCATCAACTGTTGCGGCTGTTACTTCTTTGTTTGAAGTAATTACGCCCTTTTTAATTGAGAATGCTTTTTGAGGTGGCAAACTTGCGGCTTTAATATTATAGACAGTTGCTTTACCATCAATCTTAAATTTAAGTTCGGTAATAACAATATCGTAGTATGTTGTAAACAATCCACTAGGATTGCCATTAGGGTCTAATTGAACACCATCGTATACTTCTTGACCTGTCAATCTGTTTCCGGCTTCGTCATATCCTAAAAATCTAACACCTAAGATAAAAAACTGTTTATTTGGATTTTCCGGCCAACCTTGACCCATGCTCTTAGCATACTCACCTAAAGCATTTGCAGCCTGAGTTAACTTTGTAATGAATGAAAAACCATATGGTTCAGTGATTTGAAATTTAATTTCAGTAACGTTACTTGAAGTTTCAGTAGCCTTACCATTGGTTGCGGTTGTAATTACTAGATTATCAATACCATAGTCGAATACAAAGCCCGGGGCTCTCGCTGTGTTGGCATTGTTAATACCTCCACTTTGTGCTACTAGATATGCACCTGCCTGTCCTGCACGTGCGGCTTCTTCAGGAGTTCCTCCTGCTGTTGCTAATGCATCGATCTGTTTACGACCAGAAGCAATGAATGCGTTATACGCATCAGGAGTAATCATGTACAAACTAATTTGATAGTTGTAACTAGAAAAATAACCTAACGGATTTTTTAAACGTTTGCCGGGTGATGATGCACCTGTTTCTCCTGAGTCCGTGTCTGCATCCGCATTAGATTTATCTGATCCACTAGTAGTACCAGAATCACCGTCTGTACTACTAGTAGGGGCTGAGGGAGGACCACCATTACTACCTGCAGGATTCTCTTGCTGTTTACCGTTATCTTCGTCAGCACTACCTTCTAATTGTTTCGGATTTTGTGGATCGCCGGGTGGCGCCGGAGCAGGTGTTTGAGTGTTTACGTTAGCATTAGTAGTTGATGCATCTTGTGTTTTTTGTTTTGCTAATAATTCATCTGCCTTTAATAATAGTTGATCGATATTTGCATTATTACTACTAAGTTGTCTACCTATGTCATTATACAAACGCAATGTAGATGTTGCGTTTACTTGTGTTTTTTGACTGGTACTAAGTGTGTCAAAGGCATCGCCGGCGGCTTTTTGAGCATTATTATGAGGAGTTTGAAACTCATCTCGGTATGCTTGCCTTTCTCTTTTAATTTTTTCCAAAGTGGATGCGGCTGTGGGAGAAGTATATCCACTATTCACAAAGTTATTAAGTTGAGTTAGAACATCTTCCTGTCTTGGTTTGACAGATGTTCTAATATCCAATGCCTTCTCGTATAGTTCTAGCGTTTCATTAACTGTTGCCATCTTATAAGCCTAGTACTGTATTCAATGTATCCTGACGAGGCACGTAAATTCCTACACCTGTTTTAAAATTAAAATAAGGATCTTCACCTAATCTATTTGGATTTCGTTCTGCAAATACCCACCACAATCTACTATCACCGTATAAGTCATATGCCAATAGATCAGGTCTATATTCATAAACATTAGTGATTACCATGTACACATCAGTTGGATCTTTAGGAATAGGACGATAATTCATTACGTCCAAATATTTGTTACTTACAACATTAGTGTTATAATATGGACTTGTTTGTGGATATAAATTTTGATTGCCAGCCATTACCAAATACCTCCGCCTACGTTTCTAGTTCCTTGCAACAGTCTTCCAGTAGCATATTCTTTGAAACTAAATTTGTTAGAAATTGCATTTCTAGATACGATTGGTACGCATGCAATCGACAATTGAATTTTTGTCGGAACATATGTAACTGTTTCAGTTGCCCCTGTATCAAAATTAGCAGAAGGTCTTGTTCCACCGGCTTGCACTCCGGGCGGTAGTCTGCCTGTGCTTGTTCCGGTAGTATATGTATTTTGTAATTCTCCGCCTCCACTTGATGTTGTTGTAGGAATATAATCAACATCATTAGGTAAACTATAACTGAAACTTGTGATTGCTAATGGGTGAGCCTCAAACTGAAATCCACCTAAACCAAAAAGATAAACTAATGGAGGAGGAGTACCGGGTTTTGGATCTTGGTCTTGACCGTAAAACATTTTTGTAGCGGCTCTAAAGAAGTGAATCACTGCTAATAGATAGTTTGCTTCATATACATCCTGTGCTGTGAAGTCACATGTAATACTCACACTATCTACTCCGCTACCTTGATATTGAAAAATTTTATAGTTACTGTGTGTAACAGTTGATTGGTCATAACTGGCTGTATAGTTAACTGATATTAATGGAGTATACGGGAATACTACGCCCTGTGTGCTAGCCAAAGGACTTAGGATTCCTGGGTCATCTGCTTTATACAAATAGTTAGCATCGGGTGCTAGTGTTAGTCGTACACGCCAATCTTCAAATGCTTCAAAGTTGGCTTGATCTTGTGCTGTTGCGGCTGCTTGTGTGTCAAGAATTCTACCATCAAGACCCTGCCCAGAACCCTCAGCAGAACCTTCTTCCTCATCAAATTCAGGTCATTCGGGTTCAGGAATATCAATTTCACCTACCCCGGCCAATTCACCCGGATCTGTAATTAGAGGAGGCTCAACTAATGTCTTTGTAGTAGTTGCTTGACCACTGGCGCTAACCTTAGTTACTTCAATTTCAGTTGGAGTACTTGGACGTGCAACGGACGCTGTTTCTTGTGCGATGCTTAAAGGAACATCTACTGTATTTGCCACTGCCTTTTTAGGTGCTGTTACAACAATTGTAGCGGCAGCGGCTGCAACTGCGACCCCAGTGCTAGTAGTTGTTTTTGGAGCCGATGCTTTTACTGCAGGGGTTGGAGCCGGTGCAGGGGTTGGAGCAGTTGCCGTTTTTTGTGCTTGCGCCGGTGGTGTAGGTGCTGGGGCAGGGGTTGGAGCCGTTGCTGTTTTTTGTGGCTGTGTCGGAGGTGCCGGAGCAGGTGCCGGAGCAGGTGCCGCCACATTCGCTTTTGCCTGTAGGGTTTTTAGATCAACAGCGGCTTGGTTAGTAAACTGTGTTTGTAGTGAAGTATACGTAGCGATAAGTTGCTTGAGACCATTAAGAGTGAGCGGGGGACTGATTTGGTTCGGATTAGCAAGAATTGTATTAGCCGAATCAATAAGAAACTGCATCCGAGCAACAACCCCTGCAACAGTATTTGCGCTGAATGTCTCTTGGACATTACCACCTGGAATTGCGGGAATAAGTATGCTATAAAAGGGGTTGGCGCCGGCAGAGTTCGTACTCGTTCTCATTTTTGCGCCGCCTGTTAAGTTGGTGTCGATTTCTGCCATATTTTCCCTCTGATAAATATACTTGTCTGCTTGTATTTATCGCTTCAAAAAACCACAAAATTTACCCACATCTGTTGCATTTCAGCAACAGTACGTGTATTATTGTCTTAACAACATAACAGAGGGACTATGGCTGTAACATCTAAAAAACCAGTAAATTACTTAAACAATAAAGATATCCTAAAGGAAATTCATGAGAGCAAGAGTACATATTGCTCATTTGTGCAAAAAGAATATCATAGATATGATCTTATCATCGATAAACCCGATGAACCATTAGAAAAATCTCTAGCATTTGCAATAAAGCCTGCACAAATTAAGGCTGCTAAAGAAGTTAGAGCCGCAAGATTATCAGTAGAAACAGGCGAGAAAGTTGATCCAAAATCAATCAACAAAGAAGATTTGATTTTTAGAGTCATGACTTGGGATCATATTCCTGTATCTCAAAAGCAACCTAGAAAGACAGTTAAGAAAAAAACTGCTAGGGACATTCTATCATTTGATGATGATGAAGTTGATACTGATTCTATTTTTGAAGAATTAGAAGACAATACCACTAAGGGTGAAGTTGATGACATGGTTCATGTCAAAGTAAACTTTCCACCATTCCAACATTTTAAGTTAGACGATACTGGCTCATTAGTATGTGTAGGTAAAAGTCATTGGATTGGTGGTATGCACAACGGTGAATTCAGTAAGGATCATGGTCAGATCACTAACAAACTAGCACGTATGTATATCATGCTTTGCGAAAAGTATGCTATGAAGTTCAATTGGCGTGGTTATACCTACAATGACGAAATGCGCAACAGTGCCATTCTACAGTTGACATATGTGGGCTTACGTTTCAATGAGGCTAAGTCAGCCAATCCATTCGCTTACTATACTGCGGCGATCACTAACAGTTTCTGCCGTGTTCTTAATACCGAAAAGCGTAACCAAAATATTCGTGATGATATTCTTGAAATGAATGGACTAAACCCAAGTTTCAGTCGTCAAATGAGTGGTGTTAAAGTTACCTTCGAAGAATAAGGTAACCTAAACAGTTGCAAAATGAATAAAGAGGTCGTATAGTATCGCTATGGCGAATCTATTTAAAAAGGCGGCAGTATTCACGGATATTCACTTTGGACTTAAGTCGAACAGTCTACAACATAACTTAGACTGTTCTGACTTTGTTGATTGGTTTATCAGTGAAGCCAAAAAAGAAAACTGCGAGACATGCTTCTTTTTGGGTGATTATAATCACCATCGTGCTAGCATCAATATGCATACAATGCAGTTTGGTCTACGTGCATTAGAAAAACTTAACGACAATTTTGATAGGGTAATCTTTATCCCAGGCAATCACGATTTATATTATCGTGACCGCAGAGACATTCACAGTGTTGAGTGGGCAAGACACTTACCTAACGTTACAATCGTTAACGATTGGTTAGTTGAGGGTGACTGTGTAGTTGCTCCTTGGCTTGTGGGCGATGATTATAAAAAGTTATCTAAGTTAGGTGGCAAGTATCTATTCAGTCACTTAGAACTTCCCAACTTCTATATGAATGCCATGGTTCAAATGCCTGATCACGGTGAATTGAACGATGATCACGTAGTTGGGTTCGAAAAAGTATTCAGTGGCCACTTTCATAAACGCCAAGCAAGAAATAATATTTGGTATATCGGTAATGCGTTTCCACATAACTATGCAGACGCAGGTGACGATCAACGTGGTATGATGATCCTTGAGTGGAATAAGGATCCAGAGTTTCGTGCGTGGCCCGATCAACCCGTATTTCGTGTTTATAAACTAAGTGAAATCTTAGATAACCCAGAAGGCTTGCTATTACCACGCAGTAATATTAGAGTACATCTAGATATTGACATTAGTTATGAAGAAGCAAATTTCATCAGAGAAACATTAATTCCTAAGCATAATTTGCGTGAAATGGCATTGATTCCTATGAAGTTAGATCAAGTAGGGCAAGACCTTGCCCCAGGTGAAATTAAATTTGAAAGTGTAGATCAGATTATCATTGACCAAATCTCTAATATTGAGAGTGAATTCTATGATAGTAAGATGCTACTGGAGTTATATAGAAATCTATGATTGTATTAAAAAATATCACATTACGTAACTTTCTAAGTATTGGTGCAGTAACACAAGCAGTTAACTTTGATAGCAAGGAACTTACACTTATTCTAGGTGAGAACTTAGACTTAGGCGGCGATGGTGCTAGAAACGGTACAGGTAAGACCACGCTCATTCAGGGTCTTGCCTACGCCTTGTTTGGACAACCAATCAATAACATTCGTAAAGATAATTTAATCAATCGAACAAATGGCAAGGGTATGATGATTACCCTTGAGTTTGTTGCTAACGGCGTTGAATATAAGATTGAACGCGGACGCAGACCAAATGTGTTAAAGTTTTATGTGAACAGTGATTTACAAACTGGTCAAGATGATGCGCAGGGCGAGAACAAAGAAACACAAATTCAAATTGAACGTGCAATTGGTATGACGCCTGATATGTTCAAGCACATTGTTGCATTGAATACATATTCAGAACCTTTTTTGGCAATGAAATCTAATGATCAGCGTAATGTCATTGAGCAATTGCTAGGTATCACACTTTTGTCAGAAAAGGCAGATATCATCAAAGAAAAGATTCGCATCAATAAGGATGCAATCACAAGTGAAGAGTTTCGGGTAAAGGCTGTTGAAGAAGCCAATAAGCGTGTACAAGAACAAATTGATAGCGTTAAGCGCCGTCAAACATTGTGGCAGAAGAAACATGCTGAAGACCTTGCTAAATTAGTTAGTGATTATGAAGATTTAAGCAAGATTGATATTGAAGCCGAACTACAATCACACAAAGATTTAGTTGTTTGGAACTTGCAAAAAACTCAACAGGATACTTATAATGCGTTGCTTGCACGTAGCACTGCTTGGAAGCAAAAGCATGACCTTGAAGTAGCCGAAGCAAGTCAAGCATATCTAAAGAAGAATTTCTTTAACATTGAACCTGAACTTGAGGCGTGGACTAATCTTACTAAATGGCTAGCCGATAAGGCAGAACAAGATACTATTGCCACTGCAATTGCTACCCAAACCAAAAGTATCGAAAAAGAAAAAAAATTAATTGAGAAATTGGAACAGGAAGTTCAATCACTGGAAGAACATAAATGCTATGCATGTGGTCAAGACTTCCACGATGAACAACATGAAAAGGTTATCTCTTCTAAGCGTATTGACTTAGAAGGTGCTGTTACACAACTAAAAGAATACGAAAAGAATCTCGCTGATAATCAAAAGTTAGTTAAAGATTTAGGACCCAAACCTAAAACTCATTACAAGACCGAGGCAGAAGCAATTCGCCACAGTAGTGATCTGGCTAACTTGAAAAAGGTATTAGAAGATAAGGAAGCAGAGACCAATCCTTATAGTGAACAATTAGATGAATTAACTGTTATTGAACTAGGACCTAAGCCAAAGACACATTATGATACTGAGGCGAAGGCAATTGAACATCGCAGTACTGTTGCTAATTTAGAAAAAAGCATTGAAAATAAAGTCGCTGAAACTGACCCATATAGTGAACAAGTTGCTGAAATGGAAGCACAAGCATTACAAGAAATCAGTTTTGATAAAATAAACGAACTTACTAAGTTGGGCGATCACCTTAAATTCCTATTAGATTTGCTAACTAGTAAAGATAGTTTTGTTCGTAAAAAGATTATCGACCAAAACTTATCATATTTGAATGCTAGACTCACACATTATCTGGACAAGATTGGCTTGCCCCATACTGTTGTGTTTAAGAATGACTTGTCGGTTGAAATTACCGAACTCGGTCGTGAGTTGGACTTTGATAACTTATCACGGGGTGAGCGGAACCGATTGATTTTAGGATTAAGTTTTGCGTTCCGTGACGTATGGGAGAACTTATACTTCCCAATCAATACCCTGTTCATTGACGAATTGATTGACAGTGGTTTAGATAGTATCGGTGTTGAAAACAGCATGGCTATTTTAAAAGACATGTCACGTAGACGCAACAAGAGTATTTGGCTTGTAAGTCATAGAGAAGAACTTGCAGGGCGTGTGCCTAGTGTGTTGAAGGTTGTTAAAGAGAACGGCTTCACAACATATAATACAACAACTGATATTGAATAATGTTAGCAAAATGGCACTGGCACATTGAGATTAGTAGCAAGTGTACCTTGCGCTGTCCCCGTTGTGCCAGACAAGAAGTGCCTGATACATTAATTAATACCGAACTAGATTTAGAATTCTTCCAACGCAATTTTACACATGAATTTGTAAAAAATAACGTAGAAAAAGTAACTTTTTGCGGGGATGACGGCGATCCTATATATGCACACGATTTCATTAAAGTGGTGGAATATTTAAAGGAAATTAAGCCGTCTATCTCTATTGTCATCGTTACTAACGGGTCATATAAAACTGAGGGTTGGTGGCAAGATTTAGCAGTAAATCTGACTGAAACTGATCAAATACATTTCAGTTTAGATGGCTGGGATCAAGAAAGTAATAATAAATACCGAATCAACTGTAATTGGGATAGCATCATGACCGGTGCTAGAGTCCTTATTTCCAGAAGCAAAGCGTTTACTTCTTGGGATGCCATTGCATTTAAGTTTAATGAACATAAGTTAGACTTCATGCGTGACAAGGCTAAACGCATGGGCTTTGATCAATTTCAGTTGACAAAGAGTACAAAGTTTGGTAAAATTTACAATAACTATGGAACAGACGATGAGTTGCAACCTATAGATGAGTTAATTAGTTCAAGTCATCGATTTGAACGTACTATCACAAATCTATCAGGTCGTGAAGTTCAAGAACCGTGGTTAGAGACTAATATCAAACTGTACAAGTCAGTTAAAGATATTGGTAATACGAAGCCCATGTGTCATATAGGGAACAAGGGGTTGTATATCAATTCTAGAGGCGAATTTTATCCTTGCTGTTGGGTGGCTAATCGCTATGGTCACAACAACAAGTGGGCAGAATTAGGTAAGAAGTTTGACTTACATAAAGTCAATCTTGATAGTGTTGTAGGTTTACCATTTTGGAATGGTGAGTTTGCTAATGACAGTTTTGAATGTGAAACAAAATGCAGTTCAGAACGGGTCACAAAAAATTATGCCACTGAGTGGTAAAGAGATAGATATAGATATGACTTCACCACAAAAAGCAAAAGGTTCCTCATTCGAAAGAGAAGTTGCAAACTTCTTATCAAGTACATACAGCGAGAGTTTCATTCGTGCCCCAGGCTCGGGTGCTTACGTTGGAGGTAAGAATCAATCACGTACTCAATTCTTACATGAGGGGCAGATTCGCAGTTTCAAGGGTGATATTGTCCCAGGACAAAGTTTTCCTAAATTCAATGCAGAATGCAAAAGTTATGCAGATTTTCCGTTTCATCAAGTGTTGGCAGGCAACTGCAAAACATTAGATGGATGGTTGCAACAACTTATGGATGTTGCAGAGGATGGCGACTTAAACATTCTATTCATGAAGTTTAATCGCAAGGGAAAGTTTGTCGCAGTCCAAACGAAATATACATGGGTTACTGATAACTTCATGTACTATTCTTCTCCCAACTTAGGTGATTGGATTCTTCTTGAATTTGATCACTTCTTCAAATTAAACAAAGACCTTCTTAAAACATATTCAGGTAACGCAGGCTCAACAGACACCAAGTCAGGCAATATTATTAATATCGACACTGTACTGGCGTAACTAGGCTCACTTAATATACAATTTGTTTGGTCGGGGTTGCTCGACCCTCCTTGAGGAAGTACGGGTAGTGCTGTGCTAACGGATCTGGAGTATGCGTAGAACAATTGTTCTGCGGAACACCGAGAGGGCAATCGACAGGTTTGCGAACCCTCAATGAGTCTATACCTACTCTATCTTGATGGTATAGAACATGCGTTGCGGAGGATATGAAGATCATATTACTCACTACAGTCCCATTAAACTTTACAGAGCAACCGGTAGCGTTATATAGCAAACAGGCTGATATGACGGGGAAAGATAGCACATGGATGACAGGGCATGGCAATGTACCTTAAACCATTGGTAGTGCTGAATAGCACTACCATGGCTTCTAAAGCGGCAATATATACTCCGTATATATAAATGAGAATAGAGTTAAGAAAACTTAAGACCGTAAGAAATAAGAACGAACGAAGTGAGTTCTTAGATGAACGAAGTTCATCTCTTAAATGAATTTATGAAATTTAAGATGACTAAGCAAGTGATCCGAAAAAATGTCATGTGCTTTTTCTTCTAAATGATTTCGTTGGGTGATCTTGAAGTCGTTATTTCTTCCCCAAGTAAGAAAACTACCATCGATATTATAAGGTTTCCAAAATGAATTATTCCAATCAAATTCAATTAATCGGTTAGACATTTCTCTTTCGTATTCAGCGGCAGAAAGAACTTTCTTATAGTAATCATTGTCGAATATTTCATAAAAACTACTAACAGCATTAAAGAATAAATGGGGAATCTTTAGATGTTGCAACCTCAAGTGTAGATTGTACATTTGATTATGTTGATATCTAGTAATACCTAACAATGATAGATCACCTGCTAAAAAATCACTATGGAACTTAACTCTATTAGGATCTAGTTCTAGTCCACGTTCCTGACTTAATCCAATCTCTCCGCTACCTAACGTTTTATCTTCACCGTCAACGAACCAATCAAATCTGCTAGGTTCACTCCACCCAATAACTATCAGGTCGGGAAATTTATCTTTGCCTAATTCACAATCATTCAAATAGTTATTAGTTAAACGTAATATTCTATCGTTGCCTGCCCCACCTCTTGCGGGATTATCGACTACAGTGCCGTTTAATTTTTTAGCAAGCAAGTATGCATAGCATGTTTCTTTAGGATTACGTAATTCAGAGCCAAAAGTATGACTATCACCGTTGAAGTAAATTCGCATCTATCACCTTTAGAAGAATGGGAGTTGTGTTTTCTTAGTTAATTCTAAGTTTTCTTTAACTAAATTGTTGATATATGTTCGCTCTTCCATGGACATATTCAATACATCTTCATACGATACACCACCACGCATGTACCAAGCCAAAGAAAGGGCAGACTCTTTGATGCCCGCCACTTCTTTTTCCATATTATCAATCAGCTTCTTTACCGCCTCGGGGCTAGACCGTAGAAGCCTTAACCGAAAAAATCAGATGGATTTAGAGTATATGATTGTGAATACTCATTACCGCAATTGGTACACTTGATGTCCATTGGCTTAAGTTCAGTTGAAGCCTTTAGTTCAGTGTTGTAATCACGAATTTTTAGGTATGTATTTCTATCACAATTTTGTAAGAAATCAAGAATAAATTCTTCATCGTCTACTCTTGCAGTTGGTGTATTGATATATTCAATTGTTCTGCATAGTAATTGCATTGTTAAATCAGTAATTCTTTTCAATGCATCATTGCTAGCCTGAGTCTTTTGATTTATATCTTCAATTGCATCAATGTTTTCAAATAACTTTTGAATTTCAAATTGTGCAGTAGCACCCTCATTCATTTCCTTAAATGTCAGTGGGCGAAACTTAACAGTTAAATCATTGATTGCTAGTTCTTTAGTATAATCTGCGGCCTTAAGAGTAGACAACACACCGATCAAATTCAAAGCATATGTGCTTACATCACTGCATTTTGGACATGTTGACTCTAATTCTAGACTGTCACCGCCGGCCGCGGCCTTAACTGCAATAAGAATTGCGTCTAAGTCGTTGCTATTGATAGCCCAAGGGTCTTTGATATTAGGAACGCAACTCTTAATCAATTCCGTAACTGCTACCCCATTAAACAATGCGTCAGGAGTTCTAGCAGTAATTTCGTCAATTGCGGTCATTGGAAAAACAGGTAATTCTCCTGTTTCAGTGCTTTCAATGACTCCGGGTGCGTAACCTTCACCTTTACTAGGTAATGTTAGATACACTGCAGGTCTACGGAAATACTGTCTAAGCGGGTTGTTGTTCATTTGTTGTCCTCATTAATTTTCGGGTTTTTCCCGATACTAAATACTTAATCGTATTTAGTGGGTTAAAACCTGGCGATAATAATTTACCGGAAGTGCTATGGATCCAGAACAATTAAGAGAATTTGAAGAGCAGATGCGCCAAATGACTGAGATGTTATCTCAGCAAAATTCCTTAATGGCTGCACAACTGAAAGCACAACAAGACTATATTAAGTCCATGAAGGGTGCGGCTAAGGCATCTGACGATGCAGCCAAGGCTGATGAAGATCAGGCTGCTGCCTCAGAAGGTCTAACTAAACTTGAAGAAGCCGAAGCAAAAGCCAAACAACGTGCTATAGAAGCACAACAAAACTATAGAGACAGTTTAGTATCAGCAAAGGGTGCAGTCATTGGATTCAGTGATGCATTGTTAGACAGTCAAGTAGGTTTTGACAAATATGGTAAAGCCTTAGGTGGCGCCGGCGATGCGGCTTGGTCTCTTGGTAAAAACTTTGGCTTAATTGGTATGGCTGCTGGCGGCGCCATCAAGGGTCTAACCATGATAGGCGAACTTGCATTCAAGCAAGCAGATGCACTATTAAAAGTTAATGATGCACTTTCACAATCTGGCGCCGCAAACTCATTTAGTGCTGAAGAAATTCGCCAAATGGGTAGAGCAATGGGTCTCTCATCTCAAGAGATGGAGAAGTTCTCTAAACAAGCAACAACATTAAACGGTGGACTAAGAGTACTAGGTACTAGTGCCGCAGATGGTGTGAAAGCATTCAGTGAGATGAATACTACAACCGCTGAGACTAGACAAGCGTTTCAGCGTTTAGGTTTTGATGATGAAGCACGTATTAAGGCTACCGGTGATTATGTTAGATTATTAGAACGTTCGAATGCTGGTTTAACCTCAAGACAGTTAAGTGAGGCCAATCTTGCAAAGCAAGCAAAGGCATATACAGAAAACTTACTCGTACTTTCTGACTTGACAGGTAAAGATGTTGAAGAAGTTAAGAAACAGCAAGAAGTAAACCGTGCCACCTATGAGTGGACATTACAACAAAATAAGTGGCAGCAACAACGCCTTGAAATGGAAAAGAGGGGTGATACTGAAGGTATCGCTAGACTTGATAAAGAAATTGCCGCCGCAAATAAACTTATTGATGACGTTGGAGCATTAGGCGATCCTGCTAAAACTGCCGCAGTTCAGATGCAGTATTTGACTGGCGCAGTTACAAAACAAAGTTCACAATTTGCTGTTTTGGGTATGGATTTGGAAGCCCAAATTAAAGCCGCTAAAGATGGTACATATCAACAGGGTCAATTCTCAGATGAGTATAGAAAAAATGCTCAAGCAATGCTTGATTCAGGTGGAACAGCACTAGCATTCAGTGAAGATTTTAGAAATGCTACCGGTTTAAACCGCGAAACAGTTGGTCAAATTAATCAATATAATAAAGACTTATCAGCCGGTGTAACACAGCAACAAATTGCCGCTAAAAAGCAGGCAGAAATTGATGCCAACAATCAAGGCAAGGGTAAAGCCGCAGAAGATCCTGCACAAAAAGCACGAAACACACTGACAGAAGCAGAACGTAGTGCTAGACTAGCAGTAGATGATTTAGTTGCTAGTATGAATCCATTATTAAAGGGATTCGATGCGACCACTATTGCGGCAGGACTATTAGCAGCCGCTGCCGTAGCCGCAAGTATTGCATTAGGTAAGATGGCTTTATCTGCGGCAATGGGCGGTAAGGGTCCAACTGCAAAACCACCTGCAACACCTCCAAAGAAGCCGGCTGCACCTAGAGCAAGAGATGCTAGAGGACGATTTGTAAAAGCCCCTCCACCAAAACCACAAAGTTGGTTAAGTAAGATGACAAAGCCACTTAGTGGCTTTGCAAGCAAAGCAGGTGCAGTAGCAAAGGGTGCAGGAAGATTTGTTCCAGGCATTGGTCAAGCATTAATGATTGGCGGCGCCGCATATGGTGCATATAATGCCGCAAGTGATGCAGAGAAAACGTTAGGAATTGAAGGTCGCAAAGCCACTACCGGTGAGAAGTTTGCAGCCGGCGCAGGCGGAGCATTAAGCGCATTAACGTTTGGTATATTAAGTGCTGAAACTGCTAGCAAGGGCATTATGAATATGGCCGAACGCTTCAAGACACAAGATTCTGAGGCTAAAAAGGCAACCGGTACTGGTTTAGGTGCACAACAAGAACAAGCAAAAGAAGCCGAAACCGCACGTAAGAAGCATGAAGAAACTGTTGCCGCACAGAAGAAAAATGCTGAGGCTACTGTTGCTGGTACATCCGCTACAGTCTCATCAACAGAGGCAGTAGATAAAAACATTGAACAGTTAGATAGAATGCGTGAAACAACTGAAGTTAACTCTAAGACAGAAAAGCAAGCCTTAGATAAGTTTATCTTCAACCTAGATCAAGCATCTCTTGGATTAAAGTCATTGAACAATGCAATGATGATCCTATCTCAGACTGTGAGTGGCATCAATTTTAGTGGAGGTGGTGCAGGCCCCGGCGCAGACACAGGCGGTGGTGGAGCACCAAGTGGAGGCGGAGCACCAAGTGTTCCTGCTAATATCGGTTCATATATGGCTGCAACTGCCATGATTGAGTCTGGTGGTAACGCTAATGCTAGAGCAAAGACAAGTAGCGCCGGCGGAATGTTCCAGTTCTTAGATAGTACTTGGAAAGAATTAACTAAAGAAATGGGTAAAAACTATTCTGTTCAGGATAAGTTTGATCCAAAGAAATCAGCAGAAGTAATGGCTTACTTCACGCAAAAGCAAAAGAAGCAGTTAGAAAAGGGAACAGGTCGTGCAGCCTCAAACACTGACTTGTACATGGCTCACTTCTTAGGCTCAGGTGGTGCGGTTAAATTCTTAAATGCAATGAACAAAAATCCAAATGCCATTGCAGCCGATATGGATCCTAGAGCCGCAAGAGCAAATAAAAACATTTATTACGATCAATCAGGACGTGCAAGAACACTAGGCGAAGTGTATGAGTTGATGGGTAATAAAATGGATAAGGCTATGGTTCAAGTTGCAGGAGGCAAAGCACCTGCATTTGTACAGCAAATGGCTAAAGGCGGCGGACCTGCATCAGGTGTGTCTGGTTCTGATAACTTATCTGCACAGCGAGGCGATGTTAATGCTAAACTCACTAGTGAAAAGCCTAAAAACGTTAAAGTGGGTGATAAGGCTGACTTGTCTGGAGTTTCACCTGAACTATTAAAGAGATTCTTTACTGCCGCAAAAGACTTTGGACAACCTGTATCCGTAAACAGTGCATATCGCGGAGATGCTTACCAGGCAGAGTTGTGGGTTAGAGGTAGAATATTAGGTGATCCTAGTATTCACACTCCTGCTAGACCTAAGAATGACACTACAATCTCATATCAAGGTAAAGAATATAAAGTAGAGGGTTCAGGAAAAGGCAGTAAACACGGTCGAGGCGAAGCATTAGATATTTCTGGTAATAGAGATGACTTTGATCCATATCTAGCAAAATATGGATTACATCGACCATTCAAACGTGATGACCCGCCCCACGTAGAACTAATGGCAAGTTCTGGTGGAGTATTTGATGGCCCGCAAAAAGGATATAATGTAGAATTGCATGGTACTGAATTAGTAGCACCTTTGATGAAAGATAGCCTACTAATGAAATTGGCTCAGACGCCAGCCAAAATGGATTCTATGGAAAAGATATTTGGTGATATGACGGGTAATATATCTAAGATCACCAATACAAAAGACATTGAAAAGATATTTGGTGATATGACGGGTAATATATCTAAGATCACCAATACAAAAGACATTGAAAAGAGATTTAGTTATAGCACATCGTCTAATAAAGAATCAATAACTAGCAAAAAGCCAGCAGAAGTTATGCTTGGTGAAATTCAAGATATGACCAAAACTAATTTGGGTCGAATGGATTCTGCCTTTAATAAGGCTTTTGCAAATTTTGACGTTTTGAAAGAATCTGATAGCGATTTTGATTTCTCAAACATAGAAAAAATGTTTGGATCAATGGCAACTGATGTAACGAAGAGTAGCAATATCAACCCCATTGATGTAAATCAATTATTAGCAAGTATTAATAAAGATACTGAATTGGCCAAGAGTCCTAATACATTAACAGATAGACTTGATCCAAATACAATGCTTGCTGATGTAATGCAAAAACAGAAAGAAGCAGAGCAAAAGGCAATGAGCCTAATGACTGCTAAAACTGAAACAATATCGTCTACTACACCAGTCGCAACAAGTTCTCCTAACGAAAAGGCACTGGAAATGAACACACACCTAATGGAAATGCTTTCAGGAAAACTTGACACTATGATTTCTGTATTAGAATCGGGTAATGATGTTTCTAGTAAGATTCTTAAGAGTTCACGTGTATAAACTAAATAGTAAGTAAAGAACAGGGCCTATGTCATATAAAAAGAAATTCTTAAACAGAAGCGGCGTTTCCAGTCCGATATCGGGCATCAATAGTAATACTGGTGCATGGAACAGTTCGCCTGGACAAAATGGATCACCTACAGGTGGTTGGAACAATACTGAATTTGGTTATAAGAACTATATGAGTAGGCTTCCTGAAGTCTATACAGGGCATCCAAATCGTATCGAACGATATAATCAGTATGAAATGATGGATGTTGATGCAGAAATCAATGCTTGTTTAGATATTATTTCAGAATTCAGTACACAGAAAAACGAACATAATAAAACACCCTTCAACCTTGAATTCAAAGAAGAGCCTACCCCGCATGAAGTAGAACTACTTAAAAAGCAATTACAACAGTGGTGTAAGTTAAATGAATTTGATACAAGAGTGTTTAAGATTTTCCGTAACGTTATTAAGTATGGAGATCAGGTATTTGTTCGTGACCCAGAAAACTTCAAACTATACTGGGTTGATATGGTCAAAGTTATTAAAGTTATTGTCAATGAAAGTGAAGGTAAGAAGCCTGAACAATATGTACTTAAAGACTTAAACATTAACTTACAAAACTTGAGTGTTGCACAAAAGACAAATACTGACTTTGCCGCAAACCCTGCGACAGGGCTTGGTGGTACGGGCGGTGGTACCAACACACCATATACTGTTCCTGCTATGCCTTATAACACATCAGGATCAAGATTTACATTGGGTCAAAGCGAAAGTGCAATTGACGCAAAACATATCGTACACTTAAGTTTGACAGAAGGTCTAGACAGATTTTGGCCGTTTGGACAATCAATTTTAGAAAACATCTTTAAAGTTTATAAGCAAAAAGAATTGCTTGAAGATGCTGTTCTTATCTATCGTGTACAACGTGCGCCAGAGCGTAGAATGTTTAAAATTGACGTTGGTAACATGCCAAGTCACATGGCTATGGCATTCGTTGAACGTGTTAAGAATGAAATTCACCAGCGTAGAATTCCAAGTTTATATGGCGGTCAATCAATCGTTGATGCTACATATAATCCATTATCAATGAATGAAGATTACTTCTTCCCGGTTACGGCTGAAGGTCGTGGTTCAAGTGTTGAAGTATTACCCGGCGGTCAGAATCTTGGTGAAATTGATGACTTGAAATACTTCAATAACAGACTGGCACGTGGCCTACGTGTTCCAAGTTCATATCTACCAACAGGCCCTGATGACAACACAACACCATTAAGTGACGGTCGTGTTGGTACAGCAATGATTCAAGAGTTTCGTTTCAATCAATATTGCGAACGATTACAGAATTATATCTCATTGAAACTTGACGAAGAATTTAAGTTATTCTTGCGTTGGAGAGGCTTTAATATTGATACAGGATTGTTCTCATTACATTTCAATCCTCCACAGAACTTTGCCGCATATCGTCAAAGCGAGTTAGATACAGCACGTGTGTCAACATTTGCAAGTATGGAAGCGTTCCCTTATATCTCTAAGCGTTTTGCATTGGAACGATTCTTAGGTTTGACAGAAGAAGAAATTGCAAAGAACGAAAAACTTTGGGAAGAAGAGAACAAGAAAGAAGTTTCACTTGATCCTAAGGGTAGTGACTTGCGTAACGTAGGTGTATCAACGGGTGACTTTGAATCAGATGAAAACACTGCGGATGAAATTGAAAGTGCGGAAGAAGCACCTGCTGAAGGTCCAGAAGTTGCTGGTCCTGTTGGAGGAGAAGTTCCATCAGCACCAGCCGGGGCTCCACCAACTGGCCCAGCGCCAGCCGCATAATGAATGCGTGATTTTTTAAAGTATCTAATTGTTTGGATATCACAGAATTTAAGTATACCTTTTTGGATGGTGGGTCATATTCATTTAAGTATGAACATGAGTGTGTATGAAGATATCACTATGATAGTCTCATCATTGGGCATGAATTTAATAGTAGCCTTAGGGTTTTTCATAGACTATAACGATTATAAAAAGCAAAAAGATAAATAAAATTATGAAACTATTTGAGATGTTTGACCCGCCCGTTCAGGGAATGCAGGATGTTAATGCTGATAACAGCAAGCCTGTGTGGCGTACCTCTCGAAAAACTAAACTTACTTTAAAGCAAATTCGTAAATTAAGACGTATGTTAGACGTAAGAAACTATGAAAAGAAGTTGCATCTCAACAAAGTAAGAGAACAATATGGCGCTAAGCCAGCCGAAGAATCCGGCGCACCTAGCGTATAAAACGCATATTCCTATAAAAAACTCAAAAAAATAGCACTTATTACACTGTTTTGGTGTATATGGTGTAAATATGTGTACAAAGCCATTTCTAATCAGGAGAAATCATAATGGACAACAAGAAATACGAACAGTTAATCAACCTCATTATTAATGAGGACGAAGAGCAAGCCCGCGAACTATTCCACGAAATCGTTGTAGAAAAGTCACGTGAAATTTACGAATCAATCATGGAAGAAGAAATGGTTGATGAAGGCGACATGGGTGACATGGGCGACGATATGGAAGAAGGTATGGGCGGACAAGTAGGTGACCTACTTGACGAAATCAACGCAGAAGAATCTGGAGTAACTGAAGAAGAGGAAGAAGAAGTATTTGACCTCGATTCAGAAGAAGATGAAGATATGGGCGGTGATGAAGGTGAAGCATCCGAAGAAGTAGAAGATGCAGTTATCAGAATCGAAGATAAACTTGACCAGTTGATGGCCGAGTTTGAAGAAATCATGGGCGGCGGTGACGCTGATCTAGACGCCGGTGACGAAGGCGAAGAAGTCGAAGTTGACTCTGAAGAAGAGGAAGCAATGATGGAAGCCGTACAGTTGCAGAAAGTTTCCGTAACACACGGTGACGATGGCGTTCAGAAGAAGAGCCCAGTGGCAGCAAATTCAGGTAAGGCTGGCATGGACAGCAAGCCTGTTAACTTTGGTGGCGCAGACGAAAAAGGTCGCACAGCACCATCAGTGAAAGATGTTGAAGGCGCATCTAAGTTTAAGAATGCACCAGGACATAAATCACAAGACTTGTCAAATGCACCTAAGCCAGTAACTAAGGACGGTGCGGCATACGACAAGAGTCCAGTAGCAAAGTAAGGAACTGAGACCAAATGGCTTTGTATCTCAGAGAAAACTTGACATTCGACCGTGCAAACATGGTCGTAGAGTCAGTCAAGGAAGAGGGCACTGATCTTAAGACCCTCTATATGAAGGGCATCTTCATTCAGGGCGGGGTTAAAAACGCAAATGAGCGTGTTTACCCCGTTTCTGAGATTGAAACCGCTGTAGATACACTCAATAAGCAAATTAGTGAAGGTTATTCTGTTTTAGGGGAAGTAGATCACCCCGATGATTTAAAGATTAATTTAGATCGTGTATCACACATGATTACAAGCATGTGGATGGACGGCGCTAATGGTTTCGGAAAATTAAAGATTCTACCAACTCCAATGGGACAATTAGTCCGTACAATGTTGGAGTCAGGTGTAAAACTAGGCGTATCCAGTCGTGGATCAGGTAATGTAAACGATATGGATGGTCGTGTCAGTGATTTTGAAATTATCACTGTGGATATTGTTGCTCAGCCTAGCGCACCAAACGCATACCCAAAAGCAATCTATGAAGGCATGATGAATATGCGTCATGGTCATAGACTTATGGATATTGCTAAGGAAGTTAGAGGCGACAAAAAAGTAGAGAGATACCTGAAGGAGGAAGTAATGCGCCTCATCAAGGATCTCAAATTATAAAGGGGATATCAGCATGTTTGATGCTATCAAACCATTACTTGAAAGTGGATTAATCAAAGAGGATACCGCCCAGGCTCTAAACGAAGCATGGGAAACAAAACTCAATGAAGCCCGCCAACAAGTTCGTGCGGAATTACATGAAGAATTCGCACATCGTTATGAACATGACAGAATGGTGATGGTAGAAGCCCTAGATAAGATGATGACTGAAAGCCTTTCAGAAGAACTAAAAGAGTTCCATTCTGAAAGACAAGCAATGAACGAAGACCGAGTCAAGGCTCAGTTGAAGTTGCAGGAAAACGCAACTAAGTTCAATGATTTTATGGTTACTAAACTCGCAGAAGAAATTCGTGAACTACGTACAGACCGTAAAATTCAGAACGAAAATCAACAGAAACTTGAAAAGTTTGTTACACATGCCCTAGCACGTGAAATTAAAGAATTCGCAGTGGATAGACAAGCAGTTGTAGAAGCAAAGGTCAAGTTAGTTGCTGAAGGTCGCAAGCAGTTGGAAGCACTTAAAGGCAAGTTCGTTGCTGAAAGTGCCAAAAAGGTTAGCGGCATTGTTTCAACACATCTTAAGGGTGAACTATCAACACTTAAGGAAGACATTAAACAGGCTAGAGAAAATAGTTTTGGACGTAAGTTGTTCGAAGCATTTGCTAGTGAATTCAGTGTAACTCATTTAAATGAGAAGGCTGAAACTCGCAAGTTAATGCAGGCACTTGTTCAAAAGGATAAGCAACTAGCCGAATCTGCTAATAAGATTGCGCAAGCACAGAAATTAGTAGAAAGTAAAGATCGTGAAGTTCGCATTATTAAGGAATCAACTCAGCGTGAACAGGTACTAGATGAATTACTAGCACCATTAAACGAAGAGAAGGCCGCAGTAATGAAAACTTTACTTGAAAGCGTTCAGACTACAAAATTAAAGAATGCTTTCGATAAGTATCTACCAGCAGTTCTTAATACTGGTTCAGAAGTCTCAGCAAAGCCTGCAAAGGCAGCGTTGACTGAATCTAAAGTTGTTACAGAAGTAACTGGTGATAAATCTGCCAAGAAGATTGAAGAAGTCGATAGCAACGAGAAAGACAATGTTATCGAAATTAAGCGTCTGGCAGGGCTTTAAAATATAGACATAGTTTAGGAGAAATAGAAAATGTCAAAAGTACTCTTAGAAAGCCGTTGGGACGAGACCAAAGATGCCCTGTTAGAAGGCTTAAAAGGCACTCGCCGCTCAACAATGGGTGTTATCCTCGAAAACACCCGCAAGCAGTTGCTATCTGAATCAACAGCAGGTACAACAACTGCAGGTAATATCGCAACACTAAACCGCGTGATTCTTCCAGTAATCCGTCGTGTCATGCCAACAGTTATCGCTAACGAGTTGGTAGGCGTTCAGCCAATGACCGGCCCAGTTGGTCAGATTCACACTCTACGTGTTCGCTATGCGCAGTCATTGACTGACAACTCAGCAGCCGCTACTTCTGTAACTGCTGGTGAAGAAGCATTGTCACCATTCAAGATTGCACAGGCATACTCACGTGTTCCTTCAAGCGCAACAAGCACCAACTACTACACTGGTGCTGACACTGCATCACTAGACGGTAACGGTGGTAAGCAGATCAGCGTACAGATTCTACGTCAGGCTGTTGAAGCCAAGTCACGTAAGTTGCAAGCACGTTGGACATTTGAAGCTGCTCAGGACGCACAGTCACAGCATGGTATCGATGTTGAAGCAGAAATTATGGCTGCTCTAGCACAAGAAATCACTGCTGAAATTGACCAAGAAATTCTCTTGTCATTGCGTACTCTTGCTTCAACTGAGTTCACATACAACCAAGCAACAGTATCAGGTACTGCTACATACGTTGGTGACGAACATGCTGCCCTAGCAGTTCTAATCAACCGTGTTGCTAACTTGATTGCACAGCGTACCCGTCGTGGTGCTGGTAACTGGGCAGTTGTTTCAAGTGCAGCCTTGACTGTTCTACAGTCAGCAACAACATCAGCATTCGCACGTACCACAGAAGGTACATTCGAAGCACCAACAAACACCAAGTTCGTTGGTACATTGAACGGTGCAATGCGTGTGTTCGTTGACTCATATGCACCTGACACACAGCCAGTTCTAGTTGGTTATAAGGGTTCATCTGAGACTGATGCAGCCGCATTCTACTGCCCATACATTCCATTGATGAGCAGTGGTGTTGTTCTAGATCCATCAACATTCGAACCAGTCGTATCATTCATGACACGTTATGGTTACATCGAATTAACAAACACTGCGTCATCATTCGGTAACGCAGCTGACTACGTTGGTGAGATTGCTGTTCAGAACCTAACATTCCAATAAGAAGTTTTACTTCTCGGGATGGGAAGTGGGAAGGGTCTTCGGACCCTTCCTTTTTATCAATCATAAAAGCGCACTTTATGTGTGCTTTTTTGTGGCTAAATACTTTATGTCTGAAATCCTATATACTCTAATAGCAACGCATATTACTATCATATGTGTTACAGTTTTCCTGCATCGTGGACAAGCACACAAAGGAATTGAGTTTCATCCTGCACTAAGTCACTTTATGCGTTTTTGGTTATGGCTAACAACAGGTATGATAACAAAAGAGTGGGTCGCTATTCACAGAAAACATCATAGGTTCTGCGAAACTGACAATGACCCGCACAGTCCAAAAACATACGGATTAACTACAGTATTGTTTAAAGGAGCATTCTTATATCATGCGGCATCAAAAGATAAAGATATGGTTAATTCATATGGTGTTGGTACTCCTAATGATTGGATGGAGCGCAACGTATACACTACTCACTCCAGACTTGGCATTGGCATTCTCCTTATGCTCAATGTCATCTTATTCGGGTGGGTTGGGCTTTTAATTTGGGGAATTCAAATGATATGGATTCCGTTTTGGGCTGCCGGCGTAGTTAATGGTATAGGTCATTATTGGGGTTATCGAAACGGTAATACCAAAGATAACAGTAGAAACATATCTCCGTGGGGAATTATAATCGGCGGTGAAGAATTACACAACAATCATCACCTAGACCCTGCAAATATTAAATTGAGTCGTAAAAAATTTGAGTTTGATATAGGATATTTTTATTGTCGTTTATTTGCTAAAATGCATCTACTGAAAATACGTTAAGCAATTCTAGTATCACCGTCTACTGTGGCATTAAGAATTGATTTCTTACCTGTTCTTAATTTCTTTTTATAAAGTCTACTACAGTTGGCACACAATGTCAATAGATTACTTTTCTTTTTATTATTTTTGTTTCCATCTTTGTAGACTAAATCGATTTGACATTTATCTTCTGCTTCAAATCCACATTGATTACAACTAGTTTGTTTGTGTTGTAAATGTTTAAAACGTGGATTATAAATTGCTTTTGAGCAATCTATACAATATCTATGCCACTTTTGAAATCCATGCTTACTTTTGCCGTTAGGTTTTGCAAGAGCAAACTTACAATGAAGGCATAACGGTCTTGGAGGTTGTGCTGTTAGCATAATAATATTTATAAAAAAGCACTCCTAGGTTCTTTTTTCTAAGGGTTTACAACAACATTTTTGATAAATAATACAATAGATAATGGAACTTGTTCATGGCAGCAGAACTTTTTAACTCTCTTGGTGGATTTTCAGCAGGCATACCACCCGTCGAAGTAATTGATGCAAATGGTAACGTAGTTACCAATGTATTAACCTCTGGAAACGTTGCCGCAAATACAGTTTATGCTACTTACTATAAGTATGCTAATGGTAATCCATTAACAGTTGGTGCCGCAGGTTCTAATACTCAACTACAATTTAATAACAATGGTCAGTTTGGTGGAATCCCTAATGTAACTTGGGACGGAAACACACTGACATTGGGTGCTGTCTCACAACTTTCTATTTTAGGTGGTGATAACGGATACTTTTTACAGACTGATGGCGCCGGAAATCTTACATGGGCAGCCGGCGGCAATGGCGGCGGCAATGGATCACCTGGCGGGGCCAACACACAAGTACAATTTAATGACAGCGGTAACTTTGGTGGCGACTCTGGTTTCACATATGACAAGAACACAAACCTATTAACAGTTAACAACTTAACTGTTATCGATGTTCTTACTGCTAACGTATCTTCTGCGTTAACTGCTGGTACTGTAACAACAAATGCGCAACCAAATATCACAAGTGTAGGTACACTATCAACATTAAATGTTACCAACACTGTTACAGCAAACTTATTTTCTGGCTCTGGTGCAAACTTAACTAATATTCCGGCAGCAAACCTAGTAGGTTCTGTACCGGTAGCAAACTTTGTAAGTCAAGCATCTCAGCCCAATATCACAAGCGTTGGCGTACTAACATCACTTACTACGTCAGGTAATATTGCGGCATCAGGCAATGTTAATGGTGGCAACATTTCTGTATCAGGTAATACTACTACTGCTAATCTTTCAGTATTAGGTAATGCTACTATTACAAATACATTAGCCGTTAGTGCTAATGCAACAGTCAACTTTGGGGTAGCATCAAACGTAAGTTTGGGAAGTCTATCTAACATTCATATCAGCGGTGGTACAAACGGTTACGTATTATCTACTGATGGTGCAGGTAATCTATCATGGACTGCAGGCGGGGGTGGCGGCAACGGAACACCTGGTGGTAGTAATACACAAATTCAATATAACGACATTGGCACTTTTGGAGGCAGTCCGTTCTTCACGTTCAATGACGTTACAAACACAGTAAACATTGCGGGCAATTTAGTTGCTAACGCAGTGATTATGGGGTCAGGTGCATATAGATTTAGTTACTCTAATGTATATGCCGCTACAACAAGTAGTACAGCCACTGATCAAACTTTATATTCAATTCCAGTGGCGAGTGTTGCTGGATTAGATTTTACTATTATTTCAACTGACACTACTGCCGGTATGAGACAGATCACTAAATTGACTTCTGTTAATATGGGCTCATCAGTGAGTTATGTTGAAGTTAGTAGTATGCAGGTAAATGGTTATTTGGGAGATTTTTCAATTCAATATGATGCTGGAAACATTCTTGTTCCTCCGAGTATTGCGTTAAAAGTCACACCGGCAACCAGTAATTTATTGACTCATAAAATGCAAGTAACAACTTATGAGCCATAAAGGTTTGTTGAGAATAATGATAAATAATACAAGATAAGGGAATCTACAAATGGCACTTAAACCACTTAATTCAGTAGGCGGCTTCTCAGTTGGTGAAGTACCTGCAAACGTAATTTTCGCAAATGGCGACTTTTCTGGTAATAAAGCAAACTTTACCGGAAACGTTTCTATGCTCGGATTGTTAACGAACAATCTATACTATGCAAACGGTCAACCCTGGGACTTACAAGAAGCAGCCGGCTCTAACACACAAATTCAGTTTAATAATAATAACAATTTTGGTGCTAGTGCTAACTTCACTTTCGATAGTGCTACTAACGTACTAACTGTATCTAATGGTAATGTATCTACCGGCAACTTAATTGCGTCTGGTTTACTATCAGTAACAGGTAATGCTAACGTTGGTAACTTAGGCACAGGCGGACTCATCATTGCTACAGGTAACGTAACCGGTGGCAATTTAACAACAAGTGGTGTAGTAAGTGCAACTGGTAACGTAAGTGGTGGTAATTTAACAACTGGTGGTGTAGTAGCCGCAACAGGCAATGTGTCTGGTGGTAACTTAACTACTGGTGGTGCATTAAGTGTCACTGGTAACGCTAACGTAGGTAACCTAGGAACAGCAGGCCTTATCACTGCTACAGGTAACGTAAGTGGTGGTAACTTAACTACTGGTGGCGCATTAAGCGTAACTGGTAATGCCAACGTAGGTAACATTGGCGGCGCATCAGGTCTATTCACAGCAAATGTAACATCTAACAATGTAACAGTAAATCTAGAATTACAAGCCAACACTGCCAACTTTGACGGCAACGTAATTATGGACAACTGGTTGACTGTAACTAATACAGCCAACGTTGGTAACTTACGTACTAATAATCTATTATATGCAAACGGTGCTCCTTGGGACTTACAAGAAGCCGCCGGCGCAAATACACAGATTCAGTTCAATAATGGCACTAACAATAACTTTGGTGCAAGTGCTAACTTCACTTTCGATAGTGCAACAAACAACTTAGCACTAAATGGTAATGTGTTATTAGGTGGTACTGGTCAGAACCAAATTGTAAACCTATCTAACAACGCAATCGAAATTCGCGGTGGTTGGAGTAATGCAACTTCAGCATCAGCCGCATTGTTTGCAGGTGATTATGCTAACGGTACTAACCTTGCTAAGTTTGCCGTATTAGGAAATCTATCAGGCAACTCAGCAGCCATTACAGAAGCAAATATTTCTTACTGGCGAACACCAGGTGGTGCTGCCAATATCGTAACAATTGATCCTGTTAATGTTAATGCATCTAACACAACAACTGGAGCGTTAGTAGTAAGCGGTGGTCATGGTGTTACAGGTAACGCATACATTGGTGGATTGCTATCTGTAACAGGCAATATTGCAAATGCAAATAATATTAGTGCAACTAATGGATTGTTCGCACAAACTGCAAACCTCACCGGTAACTTAGTAGCAGGTAATGCAAATTTAGGTAACTTGGCAATTGCAAGTTACGTTCAAACAGGTGAATTACTAAACGGCAATAGTAACATTCGTATTGCCGCAAATGGTAACGTAACAGTATCTTCAACAGGTAACAGCAACGTTGTTGTTATTAGTGGCGCCGGCGCAAACGTTGTAGGTTACGTACAAGCAAATGGTAATGGTAGTTTTGGTGGAGTTGTATCTCCTTCATTAACTTCAAACAGTGGTGCATTGACATTAACTGCGGCTGCAGGTAATGAAAACATTGTTCTAGTACCAACTGGTACAGGTAACGTTGATGTTTCATCACGTAACATTGTTCAACTAGCAGATCCTTCAAATCCACAAGATGCGGCAACTAAGTCATATGTTGATAGCGTTGCAACCGGTCTACAGATTCACCCAGCAGTTCGTGTAACAAGTGTATCAAACTTAAACGCAACGTATGCTAATGGCGGTACATCATTAACTACCACAACTATTAGCGGTGGTAAGACAATTACATTCAGTGGCAATCACGGATTAAGTCTTGATGATGAAATTTATTGGAGTAACTCATTCAACGGTATCGTTGCACAAAATGGTTATTTCGTTGAAACTATTCCATCTTCAACTCAAATCACAGTAAGAGCAACTTACACCGGTGCTGAAGTCACAACATTGACTAACGGTACAGGTTTAACACAGGCTGCATTAGGTAATCCTGGTGTAGGTGCAACACTTACTAATGCAGGCGCAAATGCCGCAATTAGTATTGACGGCATTACATTATCATTAACCAATAGAATTCTTGTTCAGGGTCAAACAAATCAATTTGAAAACGGTGTCTATACTGTAACAACAGTAGGTAACGGTTCAACTGCTTGGGTATTGACCAGAGCAACTGACGCAGATCAATATGCTCCAACAGACGTAAGCAAGTTGGGTTACGGTGACTACTTCTTCATCTCTGAAGGCGGTAGTTATGCAGGTTCATCATATGTATTGACAAACCCAACAGGCGAAATTGTATTTGGCATTACAAACATTGCATTTACGCAGTTTAGTGCGGCAGGTTCATATACTGCAGGTAACGGTATTGCAATCACTGGTACTACAATTAGTGCAAACATTGATGGTGTAACAACTGACATTGTTGGCGGTAACATTGTAGTTAAGGCAAGCGCACAATTGACTACACCAAACATTGGTGCGGCAACCGGTACAAGTGTAGCATTAACAGGCAACGTACTTGCTAATAACGTAAATGCTAACACATTAGTTACTGCTCCTAACGTAAATGTAACAGGAACTGTACTTGCTAATAACTTCACTGCTAACAGCAACATTACTGCAAACAATGCTACAATCAATCTAGCACTTTCAGGTAACACAGCAAACTTTAGTGGCAACGTTCTTGTTAACAACTTAGGTGTAAACTTAGAAATAGACGGCAACACTGCTAACTTCAGTGGTAACATCTATGCGGCATTCGTACAAGCAGGTTCAGGTACACCAATTCCGAACTTGACAAACCCACTATTTGCTGGTATTGCAAGTGCAAATAATTTCGTACAGGCATATGTTCATAACGCAAATAATGGCTCAGCGGCATCAGCCGACTTTATTGCGTATCCTAACAATGGCGACGACCTCACTGGTTTTATTGATGTAGGTATCACAAGTAATACATTCAATCAGGCTGCTTTCAGTGTAACCGAAGAGAACGAAGGTTACATCTTTATGAGTGCGCCAGACTTGTCTGGTACATCAGGTAACTTAGTAATTGCTACAGACAGCACTGGTGCTAACAACAGTATTGAATTCTACGTTGGTGGATTCAACAAGACAAAGAATACTCAGCGTAGTTTCTTGATTAGTACAGCAGGTGCTGAATTAGCCGGTAACTTAAGTGTTGCAGGTAATGTCAGTGGTAACATCGTTAGTGCTAACGCATTCTCCGCTACAAACAATGTAACAATCGGTACTACTGGTATTCGTGTAGGCACATTGACTACTACAGCAATTACAGCAAACCAAACTATTGCAACACTAGCAGTAACAGGTATTACTGGTGTAGAATTCTTAGTTAAGGGTGTAGATAGTTCAGGCTCTAAATACACAGTAGCAACTGTAACAGCAGTCACAGATGGATCAAACGTTGATTATTCAACATTTGGTGGAGTAACATTAGGTGCATCTACTGGTACACTAGCAGTAAATATCGTAGGTTCAAATATTGCATTGCAAGTAACCCCTGCAAGCACGAACTCTACAGTATGGACAACACAATATAGGACTATCTAATGGCACTTAAACCACTTAACGCACTTGATGGTTTATCAGTTAGCGCAAACAGTATTCAAATTGTTTTCGCTAACGGCCACGTTGCGGCAGCATCATTAGCAGTAACAGGTACTACTAATTTAGGTGCTGTAGGCAATGTTACCATCACAGGTGGTACTTCTGGACAAGTTTTAAGTACAGATGGTGCGGGAAATCTATCATTTACTACAGTGTCAAGTGGTGGCGGTGGTCAGATGCCCTACTATATTCCAGTTGGAGAAACCTACACTGTAGAAGAAAATAAACAAGGTTTGTTTGCAATACCCATTACTATTGATGGGGATTTAGTTGTAGACGGAATTTTAGTACAGGTATCATAATAGGATAAATAGGATTGTAAGATGGCATTAATACTCAAACAAGAAGCAAACGCAAACGTAACTACTCCCCCAGCAGGGAGTGGAGCCGTATTCCTAAACACATCTGACCAATTAACTGTTAAGGATACAGCAGGGAATATTTCAACAATCCCAACTTTTACCCCAACTGGAAATACTTCGGTATTCTTCAATGATGCAGGTGCATTAGGTGAAAGTGCAAATTTATCTTTCGTAAAGACTACTAACACGCTAACTGTTACTAACGGTAACTTAGTTGCCGGAGGGGTAAAAACAGATAATCTTTACTACGCAAACGGTCAACCCTGGGACTTAAGTGATCCAGGTGGTAGCAATACACAGATTCAGTTCAATGACAATGAGAGTTTTGGTGGTTCTGCAAACTTTGTTTGGAACAACTCAACTAATACATTAAGTGTAACAGGAACATCTAACGTTACGGGTTCAATGAATGTAACCGGTAACGCAGGTTTTGGTAACGTTAATGCAGGCAATGCTCTTACCGCAAACTTTGTAGCAGGTACATTAACAACTGCGGCTCAACCAAATATCACTAGTGTTGGTACACTAACTACATTGACTACATCAGGTAATGCTGTTATCGGCGGTAACTTGACAGTCAATGGTAACATTACATATATCAACGTAGAAACATTTGACGTTGAAGATCCAATTATTTCAGTAGGTGGTGGTCCAAACGGCACCCCATTAACAAGCAACGACGGTAAAGATCGTGGTCTGTTGATGCACTACTATACAGTAGGTGGTGCAGTTGATGCATTTATGGGTTGGGATAACTCAAACTCAGAATTTGCATTTGGTAGCAACGTAACTTCTGTCAACGACATAGAAACATTTAATGCTTATGGTAATGTCAGAGCAAGTACATTTATTGGTAATATCACGGGTGCTACTGCTAACTTTAGTGGTAACATCACAGCCGCAAATGCTAACTTAGGAAACGTAGTAACTGGTAATTATTTTACCGGTGTATTAACTTACGCGGCACAGCCAAATATCACTAGCCTAGGCACATTACAATCATTGTTAATTGGTGCAACGTCATCAACCGGTGATTACAGCAATGCAAAAACAATCAGTTCACAGGATAATTCAGGCGGCACCGCTAGCGACAACGTAGGTTTAGTCGGTGAAGCCGTAGCAAGCAGTGCAAACGCAAATATCACTGGTATTGGTTTGTTGGGTATTGCTAGAGCAAACTCAGCAACTAAGGGTACAGGTGTACAGGGTGAAGCAAAAGTCACTAACACAGCAGACACAGGCGCCGCAGTAGGCGTTCGTGGTTATGCTACTGATACACACGCAGGTGGTTATAACATCGGTGTATTAGGTAATGCAATTGGTTCAGGCGTAGGCAACTATGCGTTCTATGTACAGAACGGTGGTATCGCATCTATTGAGAACCCAACATTTTGGGACTTGACAGACAACTCAAATGCCGCATTAACATTTAGTTCTACAGGTAAAGCAAATATTTTCGGTATTGAAACAACTGACAATAGCGAAGGTATTTTCACAACAGGATACTTAAACGTATCAGGTAATGCTACAGTAGGTGGCATTAAGACCAATAATTATTATTATGCTAACGGAAGTCCAGTAGACTTCCAACAAGCCGGCGGCTCAAACACACAAGTACAGTTTAACGATGCTGATGGATTTGGTGGAAGCGCGGCATTTACATTTAATAAGACAACTAATGCTGTCTCAATGGGAGGCACATTAGCAGTTACAGGTAATGCAAGCGCAGGCAACATCTCAACTGGCGGATTAATCTCTGCAACTGGTAACGTATCAGGCGGAAATTTAACTACAGCGGGTGCAGTAGTAGCAACCGGCAACGTAACAGGTGGTAACTTAACTACAGGTGGTGTTGTAAGTGCAACCGGTAACGTAAGTGGCGCAAACATCACAACTGCAGGCGTAGTAACCGCAACAGGTAACGTTTCAGGTGGTAACTTAACCACAGGTGGTGCATTAAGTGTTACAGGCAATGCAAACGTTGGCAATTTGGGTACAGGTGGACTTATCGTTGCTACAGGTAACGTAACTGGTGGCAACTTAACTACTGCCGGTAAGGTAGTAGCAAGTACACTAGAGTCAAATGTTGCTACAGGTACTGCACCTTTTGTTGTAGCAAGTACAACCAAAGTAGCAAATCTTAACGCCGATTTACTAGACGGCTATAGTACAGATACAGCGGCAACAGCAAACACTGTTGTTATTCGTGATGCTAACGGAAGTTTCAGTGCTAACGTAATTACAGCAAACCTATCAGGAAATGCTACGACAGCGGGCACAGTAACAACTGCGGCACAGCCAAACATTACATCAGTAGGAACACTAAGTTCACTAGCAGTTACAGCAAACGTAACAGCAGGTAATGTTTATGCTAACTCAGGAACAATTGGTGCTTCATTACTAACAGGCACATTAACAACTGCCGCACAACCTAACGTAACTTCAGTTGGAACATTGTCATCTCTCACAGTAAGTGGTAATGCAAGCGCAGGTAACTTAAACACAGCAGGAACTGTTACAGCATCACGTTTAATTTCTAACGTTGCTACTGGAACAGCCCCATTAACAGTGACAAGTACAACACGTGTTGCTAACTTGAACGTTGACTATGCTAACGTGGCAGACAACATTAACGTAACTGCTCCGGGCACAGGTACAGGCTATGTTGTATTTGCTAACGCAACAACAGGAAACGTTGCTGAATGGACAAGTTCAGGTATTACTTCTAACTTAGCAAATAACTCAATTACTGCAACAACATTTGTTGGTGCATTGAGTGGCGCGGCAACAACAGCAGGAACAGTAACAACTGCGGCTCAGCCAAATATTACATCAGTTGGCACACTAACAAGTCTTGGTGTTAACGGCACTGTAACCGCAGTAGCATTTACTGCTAACACAGGTGTGTTTACAGGCAATGGTAGTGGCTTATCACAACTAGCAGGCGGCAATGTGACTGGTCAAGTTGGTAACGCATTGGTTGCAGGCACAGTATACACCGCAGCTCAACCTAATATTACATCAGTAGGTACACTAACAAGCGTAGCAGTAACAGGTAATGCGACCGCAGGCAATGTATATGCTAACTCAGGTACAATTGGCGCCTCATTACTAACAGGTACACTAACAACTGCCGCACAACCTAACGTAACATCAGTAGGTACACTAAGTTCACTAAGTGTAACTGGTAACGTTGCAGCCGGCAACTTGACAACAACAGGCGTACTAAGCGTAACTGGTACAGGCGTAAGCAGTATCGGTGGCAACTTAGATATGACTAGCAATAACATCATTAACCTTGCGACTCCAGTCAATTCAACTGATGCGGCAACTAAACAATACGTTGATGACGTTGCTCAAGGTTTGAATATTCATGACAGTGTTCAGGCTGCAACACCAAATACTCTTGCAGTAATCACTAGTGGTACAATCACATATGACAATGGATCAAACGGTGTAGGTGCAACTCTTACAACAACCGGTACATTTAACTTAATCGATGGCGTAAACGTACAGACAGCGGGCACACGTATTCTTGTTAAGAACGAGGCCAACGCAGTATTCAATGGTATCTACACATATACTAATACTACTGCTATTACCCGTGCTGTTGACTTTAATAGTATTCCAGAAGTAGAAGCAGGTGACTTCGTATTCGTAACCGGCGGTACATTGTATGATAACACCGGTTGGGTACAAACTGAAAGCCCAACAGGAATTGGTACTTCCGGTAACAACATCAGTTTCACACAGTTCTCAGGTGCAGGCACGTATCAAGCAGGCACTGGCTTAACATTAACTGGATCAACATTTAGCGTCAATGCATCACAAACACAAATTACAAGTGTAGGCACATTAACTGGATTGGGTGTAAACGGCACAATCACTGGTGTAAACATTACAGCAAATACAGGCGTCTTTACAGGTAACGGTAGTGGCTTATCAGCAATTGCTGGTGGTAACGTAACAGGTCAAGTAGCAAACGCATTAGTAGCAGGTACTGTATATACTGCGGCACAACCTAACATTACAAGTGTTGGTACACTAACATCATTGAGTGTAACTGGTAACGTTAGTGCCGGAAATGTAAGCGGTACTCTATTAACAGGTACATTAACAACAGCCGCACAACCTAACGTAACATCATTGGGAACACTAACATCATTGGGTGTTAATGGAACTGTAACAGCGGTAGCATTTACTGCAAACACAGGTGTGTTTACAGGTAACGGTAGTGGTCTAAGTGCAATTGCAGGTGCTAACGTAACTGGTACAGTGTCAAGTGCTACAACAGCAGGTACTGTAACAACCGCGGCACAGCCAAATATTACAAGTGTTGGTACATTAACTTCACTCGCAGTAACCGGTAATGCCACAGCAGGCAACGTTTATGCTAACTCAGGTACAATTGGTGCCTCATTACTAACAGGTACGTTGACAACTGCGGCACAGCCAAATGTCACAAGTGTTGGTACACTAAGTTCATTAACTGTATCAGGTAATGCAAGCGCAGGTAACTTAAACACAGCAGGCGCAGTTGTAGCAAGTACACTAACTTCAAACGTAGCAACTGGTACTGCACCATTAACAGTAACAAGTACAACCCGTGTTGCTAACTTGAACGTTGCATATGCAAACGTTGCAGATAATATTAACGTATCTACATTGAGTACAGGTACTCAATATTTGATTTTTGCTAATGCAGTATCAGGTAACGTTGCAGAAGGTGCTAATACAATTTACTCTGCAAATATTGCTAACGGATCATTGGCAGCAACAACATTTGTTGGCGCTCATAGCGGTGACGGTTCAGCATTGTCTGCATTGAATGCAAGTAACATTTCAAGTGGTACATTAGCACAAGCAAGACTTGCTAATGCGTCATTAACTGTTAACGGTACATCAATTTCACTAGGTGGTTCAGGTACAATTACTGCTAATACTACACAAACATTGACATTAGGTACTTACTTAACTGGTACAAGTTTCAATGGTGGTACCGCAGTAACAGCCGCAGTAGATGCTACAACAACTAACACTGCAAGTAAGGTTGTAGCACGTGACGCTAGTGGTAACTTTGCAGCCGGTACAATTACTGCTACACTAAGTGGCGCCGCTACAACAGCAGGAACAGTAACAACAGCCGCACAGCCAAATATTACAAGCGTAGGTACACTCACATCATTGAGTGTAAGTGGTGCATTAACAAATGCAAACTTAACTACAGGCGCCAACTCTACAGCAGGTTCAATCACTGGTAACTGGACATTAACTGCTGGATCAAGATTCAACGCTACATACGCTGACTTGGCAGAACGTTATGTTGCTGATGCTCAATATGAACCAGGTACTGTTCTAGTATTTGGCGGTGAGCATGAAGTATCTATTAGCGGTGAAGATACAAGTCATAGAGTTGCAGGCGTTGTATCTACAGAACCCGCATATCTAATGAACAGTGAATGTCAAGGTGAATATGTAGTTGATCTAGCATTGATTGGTCGTGTACCAGTTAAGGTAATGGGTCCAATTCGCAAGGGTGACTTGATTGTAACTTCTGAAAATGCAGGTTATGGTAAAGCCAACAACGAAGCACGTGCAGGTACAATCATTGGTAAAGCACTTGAACATATGAATGAACTAGACGGAGTAATTGAAGTCTTGATTGGTAGATGTTAATTTGACTTTTCAGTAACCACTGATAAGTACAATTGATGAATGTATTTTTACAAGACTTCTTTACCAGACTCCGTTCTTGGCATGATCTAAGAAATAATCTAAAAGAATCTGACCTCGGGCATATTTGTGTCGAGGTCGATTCGTTTTGGCAATGGTGCCCATTAAGCAATCATTATCTGCATCCGGATGATATAGATTCATGGCCCGGACCTTGGGAATTAATTAACGATAACGAATATTGCTATTATGCCCGTGCTTTGGGTATGATATACACATTGTTATTATTGGGTGTAAAAGAGATTGACTTTGTTGAAGCCAAAGACTACAATAACAACGATGTGGTATTAGTCCTTGTAGATAACGCAAAATATGTAATGAATTACTGGCCCAATACGGTAGTAAATAATAATCTTAACGAATTTACAATTCAAAAGCGCATCAACATAGACTCACTTAGAAGAAAAATAGGCAACGTATGAAAATTAATGTAACAAAGCGTTCGGGACGAACGGAATCTCTTACCATTGAAAAATGGCAAGCACAAGTCGCTAAAATCTGCAATGGTGTTGCAGACGTAAGCCAATCAATGATCGAAATCAAAGCGCAGCCTCATTTTTATGATGGTATTACCACTAGAGAAATTGATGAGTTAACACTACGTGCGGTCGTAGACCTCATCGATGTGGAATCAAATCCTGATATTGGGCATACTAATTATCAGTATGTGGCTGGTAAGCAACGTGTAAGTATGTTGCGTAAGGATGTGTATGGGCAATACGAGCCTCCCCACCTCTACGAAATTGTAAAGAAGAATGTAGAAGTAGGATTGTATACTCCTGAATTGTTAGAATGGTACACCGTTGAAGATTGGAACAAGATGAATGATATCATTGACCATTCTAAAGACGAAGAATACAGTTATGCCGCCATTGAACAACTGATTGAGAA